>ENA-UOTZ01001318-UOTZ01001318.1-compost-metagenome-genome-assembly--contig:-NODE-1318-length-17423-cov-33.924939_pt1 | contig 17423 bp, 14 predicted proteins | sample MGYA00238144_ERZ746983 | MGnify/ENA primary metagenome ERZ746983 (study PRJEB28759, sample SAMN06268863) | compost metagenome | isolation source: single cell | place: USA: California, Emeryville, Joint...
ATAGTGTTGTTGCGAAGAAAAGTTCTTCAAGGTTAATTTATCTTTCTGTTTGATGCTTAAATGTAATACGTACTTAACCTATTGTGATAATTCTATTGCGAAGTCGAGCAGATACAGAAAATCCATTGACTTTTAACAGATAGAAATCAAAGCCAACTTTTTGCCTCTTAGACATCAGCTATTGCTGAGTTGGATTTTCTCCCCCTTTGAAGAATTGATCCTTTCTTTTTCCGAACTCAAGCATCTTAGTTCCATATTGTAAGTGCTTTCCTTGGGTCATTACTGCGGCTTGATTCAACATATCTTGAAAATCAATCGTTCTTTCTTTTGCTTTAGTGCCTTGATCGACGACTTGATCTCCAACGATTGTGATATTCATCGTTGCCTTGGCCATTTGCTCGTATTCACCCATCGTTAACATCGGATTCTTGGAAAATCTTGTTCCTAAAATGAAAAAAGAAAGTTAGATTAAGCTGTTTCTTCCTATTGTATCTATACCTTCATCAATATCAGTTGGTATAGTAGGGAACCACCATAACAACATACTGTTATGAAGGAAATCACAGAGGTCAGGAATGAATCCTTTGTGATAAGGATTCACGGGTTTCTTTGGGTCGCGAGCAAAGAATGGGAATCTCAGAGCTCGTCCGCCCATGCTTTCGAGGGTTGTGCTGTTGTTTAATGCCAAAAGTGTATGGAAAAAGCTGAGTCCAGCGCACATCAGAGTAAAAGGAAGAATGATGAAGAAACTGGCAATCCAGTAGAGGTAGAAAAACAAGCCGTAGTTCAAGTACTCCTCTGACCCGAAAATATGAATCGCGAACCCGACGGACTTATAGAGGAAATATGACGCTCCGAGTACCAAATAAATGCAAAACAGCAGGAAGCTCTTATGGTTGTGATATCCAACACAACCAACAATCCAGGGGCAGTGGTGATCCATTTTGCTCACGCACTTTTTGCAGGTACTACAATGGTGAGTTCTCTCAGGTTTCCATTGGTTGTTGCCACACTTCTCGCACATTTTCTGGTTCGAAGGCCCTTCCCAGACAGGAACAGTCTTTGGATACAGGAAAGGCTTGATAGTGCAAGCGTAGTAGTAGCAGATGAACACCAGAATAGCAAGAAGAGTTATGGTAACTCTACAAAAAGTCTGGTCGAATGGGTCTTGCAAAGTTGGAGCAATCCAGAAGAATGTAATGACCCAAGCGTTGAAGGGCATGAAGGAAGTGAAAAATTTGATACCCAAACCGTATTCGAACAGTTTATGTTTCCAACCACCGTGCTTATGACCGTGACCTCCATGTCCATGGCTATGACCTCCATGGCTATGGCCGTGATCATGTCCATCTCCATGGCTATGTCCGTCCCCATGACTGTGAGCATGACCGTCTCCAGCACCATGACTATGGCTGTGTCCACCATGACTATGGCCATGCCCATGCGAATGCTTATGGCCGCCTCCAGAAAAAGGATTGCAGCCGGGAGTTACATCAGGAGATTCAGTTTCTCCTTCCAGATCGATGCTTTTATTGAAATTCTGAGGCTTCGATTGATAATTATGTTGCGCACCTTGTTGCTGCTGCACTGGCTGCTTTTGGACATGCTGTTGTTGAACCGGCTGGAAAGGCTGTTGGTAAACTTGACCAGCCTGGCTTCCGCCGGAGTTCTTGCTCTCCATATATTTAAGAAAAGCTGAAGCTTGTTCAAGAGCAATTGCTTTTCTCTGCGCAGGATCGCTAACTGCATAGGGATCCGGGGCCCCAGTACTTGCGCGATATCCTTTTATGAACTCCTGGAAGTCCTGTGTACTAAAATTCATTCTTTCGCCTGACATCGTGACAAATTTGCCTTATTAAGCTCCTTTTCTGTTAAAAGCTAATTGTTAAGTAATTATGAAAATTAACAAACTATTGCTCTCTTATTTATAATAATGAAGCGTTGTTGTCTAAATTATTAAAAACTCGCGCTGCTACAATATTAAATACTCAGTCTCAACCACCAGTCGCTTCTGTAAGTCACCCACCTATCACTTCCTTATTGCAGGGAGAATGCAGCAGAACATATTAATAGGTTTTTTTTTGCTTCTTTAGCTATTTAAAGAATTGCACTGATTGACTCATATATTGCTGAATGCATCAAATTTGTTAATATATTCTCATTGCCTTGTCAGGATAAGTATGATATTCTATAGCTTTGATACCAAACAACAAAAAAAATATGATTAGTTTAATAGATTCTGATACACGATTTATTAACATATTTGATGAGAGGAAAAATTAAAAAATCATATCATATTTGTAATGTTGATTACGCCTATCAAAATATCGATAAATCAGTATACGTGAATAAATAATAAGAATCGTGTTCTTGACTTAGCATATCTCAGAAAAACACCTAAAAAATGAATTATCTATTGAAATATCTCGTCCCAACGTTGCTAGGAGATTACATCGAAGGGGTTGATTACGATAACATCAAGACCTCTTATTTCTCAGGACTAATTTCCTTGCAAAATATTTCACTTAAGAAAGACATATTCACAAAGAAAGGAATCCCCCTTGATATCAGCTATTCCACCATCGGCCAGCTCGAATTAAGGATCCCTTGGCTTAAAGTCCGCAAAGAACCAATCCTTGTCACCATCAATGACCTCTACCTCGTGATAACTCTCAGTGACCCTCAAAAAATCGACCCGGTACGCCAGCGAATCTTTTTCATGAACGAGATCTCACGCGCTTGCTATGAAAAAACGAAATCTATTGACGCTCAAGAAGAAAAGTCTGGCAATTTCTCAAGTGTGAAGGTCAATATTCTCGACAACGTGCAGGTTTCATTAAAAAATATACATGTTCGTTTCGAGGACCCAGACAGAAACGCAATCCTAGGCTTTGTACTCGATGAATTTTCGGTTTTTACCACAAATGAGAACTGGGAGAAAGAATTCCTCGATAGAACAATGGAAGCGAATCGGCTAAAAAACCTCTGTAAGAAAGCCACGATCTCGAATCTGATCTCGTACTGCATCATCGAGAAGGATAAGTCGAAATTCCTTGTGAATCAAGCGTTTACGGACGATTATCGAAAAAATTATCTGAAGGTGCAAATGGAGGGAAACCTCAAGCAAAACCTGACAAAAACCAAAGAAAGCGAGGAGTCTTCTCATCTGATTTTCAAAATGACAGCAGAACTGAAAGTCATAACGAGGAATAAGAATCTCGACTCAATTGATGATCCTAAGATCTATATCTTCCTCAACGTTAAACAGCAAGGAATGACCCTAAAACATAAGCAGGTGGAGCATTTACTTCTATCCGCTGAGAGAGCAACAAACATCAGGAAGATGATAGAACATCATCCGCCGGAATTGAGCTCTGAAGAAATAGCTATTAAGCAAAAAGAATTCGAAATGCTGATGAAAAAGTATATTGAGTCACGAAAAGGCGAAGACGCCGATTGGGTGACCCTCTACGACGAGGATAAGACCGAGTTAGGCAACAATTTCAGGAAATACCTAGTCATCGTGAGTGATGAAATGATTATTACGAGCGTCAACGAAGCGATTTTCGAAGCGGAGAAGAAAAGTATGGTTCTGAATAAAAAGAAGCAGGGTGGCATCAGAGGGTTCTTTTCGAAGAAGCCAACAGAGATCACAGAAGAGGAGTCCGCTATGGCAGATGAGTTTATGGAGCAATTGATTCAAAAAAATGAAGAGGAGCTGAAAAAAATGAGCGAAGGGTTTCTCTTCCGAATCTGCGTGCAAGTCGAGAGTGGCGCGTTGTTTCTCATTAACGAGGAACAAAACAAAATGAACGCTGGTGTTTCCTTCGAAATGGACGGTTTCGAATGTAAACTGGAGTCTTGGAAGCTCGCTGAGTTGGAAAGCTTCCAGGTGTCAACAAAAATCGATCAAATCATGGTGTTTTTGAAATCAAAGAGCGCTGGGTCTGATTACTATAAGCAGTTTAATATCGTGCAAAAGCTTGATGAAAAGAACGAGCACAAAAAAGAAGTCGTTGATATAGTTGTGAGGAGAGAGATTGATAAGAACACTGAACGATTGATGATCAAGGGCGGAGTCCAAGAGTTGGTTGTGAACTACCTAACCTCTTTCTTCCATCAGCTCGTGAAGTTCAGTCGGTTTGAGAGCAGACTGCATAACCTTGAGCAGATAGCGAATCAAGAAATCGGGTCGCTGAAGACCGGCGCTGGGAAGAACTTCAAAGATTTGATTGATAAGGTAAAGAAATTAGAAATGTCGATAGATTTCATGGTCGCGTCTCCCAAATTTGTGATACCGCTGATTCAAAACGGCGACCTTGAGACCGATGTTTGGTTGGCCAATGTCGGTAATATCCATATTACGACTCCACAAAAGACAAAGTTTGATGAGACCATGTATCGCATTGTGGGACTATCAGTGACGGGACTGTCGCTGCAGTATTTTAAGAAATGGAAGGATTGGATAGAGAAAAAAGCGGAGGCAGAGCATCAAGATGTAGTGGAAGATACTAATGCTAATTTACTAGTTTGCTATATGCATTCAGCGATACAAAACTCAGGGAAAGCCGCTGCTATGATCGTGGACTGTGAACTAGAACTAATTGCTTTGAACGCGAGCAAATTACTCATGGTAAAGCTTCTCCAGCTTCCCTACTGTTTGGATTTTACGAAAGAAAGTGGCTATCATGAATTGCTCGTGACTCAGAAAGCCCAAATCATGAGATCTCAGCCTGTCATGTTCAAGTTACTGTATGGAGAGGAGAAAGATGCCTCGTGTATTGGCTTGTTTTATGAGTACTACCTCTATCTCTACAAAAGCCCAGTGGATCTGAGCCCTATGAAAATCATAAGGCTGGTCGACCTGAAAATTGATCTCAAGCAGACCGATGATTACTATATGATCGAAGTATATATTTTTTTCCCTTTTAATTTCATTAATGACGCTGTGAATTATTGGAATAGTTAATAGACCCAACGAAAGAAGAGGAGACTTACCTTTCATTCACCGAAAAGGACGGGTATGAGAAATTCACAACGATAATGTACGAGCGAATCGGTCTTGGCAAGGAAATTCTCGGCGAGCAAAAACTGTCATTGAAAACTGCGTTAAACCAGTTAGACTCTCCTGTTTCCCCAGCCAAAGAGAAGAAGATGAAGTCTCTTGAAGATGATGTTGAACGAGCAAATTTTGTCCCTGAGGATAAGACCTTAATAGAATTCCAAACGAAAATAAAGAAATTGACACTGAGTTTGGAGAGCAAACAAGCGCATTTCTCATTTTCGGTTGAGAAAATGGAGCTGACGAATACAAGCAGGACGCTCCAGAAAGATCTCTCGTTTAACATCAACTCGTTCCAAGTACGCGCGAAAAAGAACGGGGTTGTGCATAATCTTATTTCCAGCGAGAGATTTCCGGACTCTAAATTTCCTCATAAAGAAGCGCTAAATATACAGCTTTTCAGCTGGAATTCAACAACCTTTAGCCGAGAGCATCCTGAATACCTCACAAAAGGCTGTAAGGGCAACGCAGAAGCCATTTTCAATTCGCTGTACGTGTTCTGGAAGCCGCTATTGATCAGCGAGATGCTTTTTACGGTCACAGACGCGCTTGATGAGAAACGAATTGAAGACATTCGACTGAACCGAAATCAAGTCAAAGTTAAGGTTGATTCTGACATATTGAAGCAAAAACAAATCAAAGACTTAACCAACGCTTTGCAAAGCGAAAAGCCTTTGGAGTTCGATACGTTGAATATAAAAACTATAGGATTGTTTGTCTCACTCTTCACTCCTAAAACAGAAATTGAAATGGCCTGCTTCTCTTTGAACAATCTCGAAATGGCCATTACTTCTGATCTGGAGAAATCTCGCTATAAAGGACGGCTGGAAAATCTTGTAATCGCTGACATGACCAACTATCCATATACAATAAGCGATAATAAATCCGCTGTGGTTATCAATGAACTTTTTGGTATAGATAAGAAAGCGAAATCGATCCTCGAGTTTGATGTGATTAGATATGTTCCTTATCATCCCAAGCTGATCGATCAGAAGAGAATGCTTTTCCAAGTAAACCTCAACTCTGTGGTGATCAATTACATCCAGCAACCAGTCCTCCGGCTTATCGATTATGTGCTGAATTATTTCTTGAATCTCGACGTTACGCAATTAATCGCATCTGATGACAGGACTCTCCAGGAAATGAGAGATGAGATAACAAACGCGACTTTCAATGACATCAAAATCACTATAGAAAAAACGAAGGTGATCGCACGTGCGCATCCGTCTCTTTCGCATTGGTTCGAGTTGGAGGTAGATATGCTGGAAATTGTCAGTGCAATAGTCCCGCACAGAAAAAGGTTGAAAGACAACGTGAAATCTATCAAATTTACCTACAACGAGGCCTACAGAATGCTTTGGCGGGGCGTCACTCTCAGTAAAGTTATCGAAAACAAAGAAAAAATCACGTTCACGAATCAATTTGATTTTAATCTCGATTATGAACGCTGTTTGTACCTCAAAGAATATTCTATGCTAGTCAACGACGAACTTAAGACACAAGATCTATTTCCAGTCGATGATAGCTACAAGCTAACAGGCCATACGACCAAAGCTTTTGAGTTGAGAATCAAAAGAGATGAATACGTCGAGCTCATTGACACCGTCTTCCACAACATCCTCAACGATGATTTCAAAGACTACCTTTACTGCTTCCGACCTCACCTCCTGAAAGAAGAGCTTCCGATTATACGGTGGACCGCGAAAGACGAAAGAGCAGGTAAATTTTCTATTACTTCAATAGAACTGATTTTTATAAAATTTTTTTTTCTCTCTCTCTAAAAGTGCCCGTCAGTGTGGATTTCCTCTTCGAGTCAATTATGCTGACGCTTTGGGATGAGACAAGAGAGCTCCCTCTCACACGCTTGCAAGCGATAAACAAAAAGATGTCGATATTGAGGACACAAGACCGGAAGGTGTATTTCGATTTCAAGTTTTACGAGCTCCAAGCGATGAAATATCACCCCGTTTCAAAAGATGAGGTCACTGAGGCGAGTATTCTCAGCGTTACAGCTTTTAGTGAGCACCAAAGCGTGTCCATGATGTCAAACCGGAGATTCTTGATAAGACCTGGATTAAATCTGGAATATGTGCCTTTCCAAGACGAAAAAGATGCCGCCTTCGGAAAGGAAGAAGAAGAGCGCATCTCAGGAAAAGCGGCACCTTATTCAGAGAACCTCACCATAAAAGTATCTGTTATCGAAGGACGGAAGACCGTTAATGTCGATATGAAAGATCTCAAAGTCATGATCTATTTAGAAGAAATGATGAGAATATTCGACTTCATTATATACGTACCTGAGCCCTTGCTGGAAGAAGACCGAGAAGCTCAGATAAAGATGGGAGAAGTGGTTGAATATCGAGAACCAACATCGTTAGTGTTTACTGTGATGGCTAATGATAGCTACTTCTGCATTCCTTCAGGCACGGAATATGCCATCATCTTAAAATGTAAAAAAAGATATACTTGTTAGTACTAATTAAATTTTTTCGCATTCTCTCTCAGCGGATGTTGTCTTTAGCTACTCCAACAGAGATGTGCAACAGCTGATCGTCAATTCGATGATCGAAAAGAAATTGGAAGAGCTTTATACATACAAGCTTACAATGCAGCGCACTGAGATGATGGTTGCTTCAGAGAAGGACTTCACTTCAAGTCTCCCATTGGCCGAGCTGACTAAGCGAATATTAGTTCATCCCTTTAACCTCAGTTTTAGTCTGAAGACGGAAATTTACAGAGACCAAGCTAGTAGTAAAATGGCGCTGTTTAGAAAAGACAATATCTTTATTGATCAAGTTGCGATCAGAATCGCTTCAAGAGATTTGATTCTGTTGCTTGAATCAAACTTCTACCTGAAACAAAATCTAGTATCCTATAAGAAACTCGTCCCTTTCACCGATGTTGAATCTGACTATAAATCGAAACTGAATCAGCGCAAGCAGTTACGAGATGACTATTTTGCGCGATGGAAGATCGAGCAAATGGGTCATGATGTCAATATGATTGCTCTTGGAATTCAGCTCGTAAATTTTTTCAATTTGTAAATAAAAGAATGCTGATTATCCTGTTATTTCTTTAGAGGTTGATAAATGAGACGCAGAAATACAGCTTGCCTCTGATGGACTTCACAGTCATTGGTGACTCATCTGAGCCTTCGGTCGCGTACAATTTTATGAAAGGGTTTGCAGAAATGAAGAGTCGATTTTCACTCGCCTCCAATTATTACAACCCAAATAACAGTTGCTGGGAACCTTTTATCGAGAAGTTTGAGATTTCACTCGAAGCCATCCAATCCATACACAACACTCCAAATCTATCGCTTTCGATGACTGTAAAAAAGCCGCTCAACATTAACATATCGAATGAACTGGTAAGCAATAGTATTTTCCTCTCTCTGTAGCTAATCCAATGCGTGTTTGTTTTAACAGATCGATAGTGCATTAAGCACCATTTTTGAATGGAAACAAAAGTACGCAATACGAAGTTCAAATAAAATCGCCCTGAGCAAGGGTAAGAAATCAGGCACGCTGTACCGTGTTGAAGCTAGCGATCAGAATCTCAACAAAACGGAAAACGTGTCCCCATATTCCGTTCAAAATATGACGGGTTATCCTATCACGATCATCCCAAGCGAGAAAAGCATGAAAATAGAGCTTATGGAAGAAGAAGCTAAGGATATTCGTTTTGAGAAAAGCGTCGAAGAGCTGTTTTCGACCCAGAGAGAGCAGGACCCTTTCGCTCATCATAAGGTTGCTGTGCTCATAAACCATCCAGAAGCAACAATCCCGCGTTCAGACACCATCATCATTGACGAATTGGCCGTCAAGGACGTATTTTTCCCAGTGAGCAAAGGAATTAGGCCGCAATTGTTCTGTGAAATCCATGACATCGGCAAGAAAAGATACATTACGTTTACCTCGCCGGTGCAAATTTCAAATGAATTTGACGTTGCTTTCGACGTATGCCCATTCAAATCAGTAGTTTCTAATCTTCTTTATTAATATAGGTTAAATTCTTCAAAAGAGATGGCAAAAAGTTGACTGAAAAAACATTAGAACCCGGAAAGACGACGTCAATTCCTTTTGATATGGTGAGTGAGTGTCTTGCGATCACACCATCGCACGCAGACAAGAAGAATACAAAGGGCTACGCGATAGCAGACATTATCAAGGAGCAACAAATCGAAATCGAGTTACCTACGATGTTTTGCAAGCTAGCCGTGTCTTTCCATAAGAAATACGCTGTTATTCGCATCTGCCCTATACTCAAAATCAAAAACTGCCTACCCATCAAACTCACCTTCGAAGTCACAAACAAAGAGATTGGAGAAACCAGAAAGCAAGTTGGGTCGTTGCTCTGTCAAGAAACAGCGCAGATCAATGCATTGAGTCTTCAGGACTCGTTCTTTTTGAGAGTAGGCCTGGCTGGATATTCAGCTTCAGCGAAGATTCAGCTCTCCAGCAGAAAGGAAGTCATGCTTGTTAATAAAATCTCATTGAAAGGCTCAACGGGATCAGTCGATTTGAGAGTCTACCGCCCTCCTGATGACAACTACGAGATTATAATATACGCAAAATCGTGCATAGTTAACGAAACCAGTATCCCGCTACTCTATTTCTTGAAGGACTACAAACCTTTCCCTGGCAGCAGCGACCAAAACGCCAAAGGAACTCTCGTATTTGACAAAATCAAAGAGATAAGAATTCAGCCGATGATGATTGGCGGCGACTTCACCGAGGAGATCCCAATCGAGGGTCTTGGAGACCGCAGTGTTGATATGCGGATGGGCAAATCACCAAGCCGAAGATTTAATCTCGGGCTCAATATCTCCTCTCAGCTCTGTGATAGAAAATATAATCTAATGACAAAAGTTGTTTCAGTCGCTCCTCGTTTCGTTGTGCTCAATGAAACTCCCTATTCTCTTATCGTTATTCAAGACCGAGCAGAGGCTTTGGATTCTACTATGGAGTCCAACGAGAGATTGATAATGCACTTCCAAGAGCCTCAGCTGAGAAAATTCTTGCGATTTAAGATAAAAACAGGAAATGATGGCGTCAAATGGTTGTGGGCTGGTGCGGTAGATTGCACAGGACCTGGAGAATATTACTTGATAATGCTTGACTCACAGTATCAAAGAGCAAAATACTTCAGGGTCTCGATAACGCTCGAATCTCCTTCTTATTACATCCAAATCTTTGAGCAGCTGATTGATAAAACAGCGATGAGAATAGTCAATGACCTTGATTGTCTCGATCTAACAGTGGCGCAGGTGGGTATGCCTGACAAAGTTATTACGATACCAAGGAAGAAAAGGGTCTCCTTCGGCTGGTTCGAGCCTTGCGACTGTAAAAACGTCCTGGTAGTGAGACTTTTGGATGGATTGGGAGGAAACCCGGTTTATGTCAATAATTATACGTTCGATAAAATCGGAGAGAAGATACCGATCCTCACAAATTATAAACACCAAGATAAAGTCTTCGATATCTTTATGGAAATAAATCTCGAAGGGTCTTCGAAGGTAATGAGATTTATCACTCAGTCTTCGAAAGCGTCGGCGAAAACCTGGGATTTCCAAGCATCGCTGACCATTCATACGATTGGGTGCTCAGTGATATACAGCAGAGGAAAAGAGAGAGTTGAGATGGTTTATATGGCGCTGCACCCTGTTGCTATGGCAATTAAATCGGATAAAAGAAAATTGGAGTCTCAAATCAAAATAAAGGTGATAGAGATCGATAACAACACCGTCTACAATACACTTTATCCATGCGTGCTCTACCCAGTGAATTTTGCGAAAGAGAACAGGGACACATATGTGCTTGATATACTCACTGTTTTCTACGTCCCCACTCAAGAAAATCAGGTAATAACTCGATTAAAATGGAGTAATCTTATGTTTTGTTGACTAATTAGACGCTGCACTTTGAGAAAATAAAAATCCTTATTAATGATATCGCCGTTCAAATCGAAGGGAAACTCCTTGAAATGTTTTTCCGGTTTGGCAAAAGGATCACAGACCAACTTCGAAAGATGACTAGCACATATGATGGGTTTACTGAAACGCTTTTCTTCAGTCCAGAAGAGAAAAAGGTAGAAATTTTTCCTTTTAATTTTCTAACTGCTATTGGCAATTAGGCTTTGCTAGCAAGCAACGCAGTTACTTATAAATGGCAGCTATATAACCCCAGCGCGTCTGCAGGAAGCTTGGTTTATATTAAGGAGCTATCAGTGTATCCACTACAACTTGTATTGAGTTACCAGCATACGACGTTGGAAAAGTCAGAAGACGATCTCCTTGAAAATTTCATTAATACATCATTTGTGAGCTCCATTGCAAATTTCGAAGATGCGCCGATCAGTCTTAGCGGACTTAAGATAGAAGGCGTTTGGGATAAATGGGGAGACATCATGATGAAGTTATTTGCCAACTATAGGTCACAAGCAGCAGATTTTGTTCTCGGTGTGGCATTTTCGTCTAGGATAATTGGAAATCCGGTGAAATTCTTTGGAGGAATCGCTCAAGGAGTGCAAGATCTCGTAGAAAAGCCCATAGAAGGATTTTCTGAAGGACCGTTGAAGGGAGGATCCGGTTTGCTCAAAGGAGTGGAGTCACTAACGACAAAAACGCTGGGTGGAACCTTTGGTGCGGTTCAGAACATCACAGGATCGCTTGCCGATGGATTATCGAGACTCGCAGTGGTAATATATATATGTTTGCTTTTGTTGTTTATATAATTATCTATTTAAATCAGGACAAGCAGTATGAAATTTCAAGAGATCAGGCAAAGGCGAAAAAGAATACGAATGTTCTAACTGGAATAGCGCAAGGAGTCATGTCCTTTGGAAAAAGTACTGTTAGTGGAGTCACAGGTAATCAATCTATTGGCTGGGTTCATATTCAATTAATTGTTATTCTCTCTTGTAAAATAATAGGAGTTGTCACAAAACCTGTTGAAGGAGCTCAAAAAGGCGGGTTCGTAGGATTTTTGAAAGGAACGGGGAAAGGACTTGCTGGCTTGGTTGTCAAACCAGTCAGCGGAACATTAGATGCTGTCTCAAAGGTGACTGAAGGTGTGTCTAATACAATCGATTCGAAGAAAGACAGAATTAAGACCGCGCGGTTCCGTGCTATAAGAACGCTATATGGCAAGAATAAACTCATTAAAGACTATTCTGAGGAAGACGCCATCGGCTATCAGGTTATTTGCGCTCACAAAGGAGGCAAATTTGCCGAGGGACTCGTTTGGATAGATTCCTTCCTCTGGGAGATTACAAGTCAATCAAGAAAGGGAGGTCCAATCACTGCTCTCCAGAAGACCGAGGGTTATTATATGTTGGTTTTGGGGATTTCCCGCGTGTTTTTGTTAAATCTAACCAAGAGGACAATAGTTTGGAAGCTCGACTCCAATAATATTGCTTCTCTGGCCGAAGTGCCATGTGGAATTGCAATTAAACTCAAAATTCCGGATTCTAAAATTAAGGTATAGAAGAATCATTTTTGTCAGAATTAGAACTGACTAATTGAAATAGACTGATTTGGTTCCCATTGAAATGAGAAACGATGATCTTCAAATCAAGGCTCTGCTGAGGCTCAGTGAACTGATGGCTTATATCAAAGAAAAAGAAGACTCCTCAGGCATATCAATTTCGAAGAGAGCGGCAATGATCCAAGAGGAGTTTATGACACTGACTTAAATACGAATTTGCTTGAATTTATCATTGCTTGATTATAAGCAGCATTTAGATAAGCAAACTAAACATTTTTTCTCAGCAATATATAGCTTAGCGAATTGAGTGTAAAAGGATAATTGAATCCTAATAATGATTAATTCAAATTTTTCTGAGGAACTTTGGTATTTGAAAGATAAAAGCAGCAAGAGCAAAACGTTTCTCAATGGAGGTTATTATATTACGGAATAGCTCGGCAAGAAGAATTCATTAACCAATTATTAACTGCTATCTTTAAGATTATTAGGGACAATGGAAAAAAATCCTTTGTTATCAACGATACCATGTGTAGTTTCAAGTATGTGTAGATTGTCGTTGGATTCGAGGTCCCTGTACCTATCATTTGTCCATATCATTGAATATTGAGTGATTGATTGGATCAGATTTTCCTTTACTCAATGAACCAGTCAAAATCGAACAAATAATAGCTTCTGTTTGTTGATACTTCCTCACGGACTGTTGCGGCATCTGAATGTCTTTCAGATTAAACCCTCCAAAGCTGAACGGACTTAATTACTTTCTCTCTATTTCTCTAATAAAAGCAGAGCAATTAATTTAGACTCATGCCTTTTATAATAAAATAGTTCCGTATATTAAACTAAAGCCCTCTTTTATTATACAATCCACGAAACCATAAAACTTTTTAATTTCACAAACAATTAGAAGCAAGGGTCCATCAAAGAGCTCTCGTTACTTCTATCCACTTGTTTACCTTAAGAAGATCATCAATTCTTGTAAGAATAGCCATAGGAAGAAGAATTATTTTCTCCACTAAGCTCATTCTGGTCTCAATTTTCGGCTCAAACTGATCGATATTTGCTATTTAGAGTAGTTAATGGGCCAGAAAGAAGTGTTCTGATGCCAGTATTGATTCAACTTTTCTTTCCAAAATAGATTGCTGCTCACGAATAAAATTATTTCTGAGAAAATAAAAACCTTAAAGAATTCTTAACAGAAACCACCCACTCATCCAGGTACCCTGACCACCTCTAAACACAATGGATCCGACTACTAACCCTGTGACTAATCTAAAAATGGAAGATGACAATACGCCTTTAGCAGAAGGTGCAGCGGAACAAGCCCGGAAATCATCACGGCGGAAACGCAAATTCAAAAATAAATCCAAGTCAAAATCAAAGTCAAAGGACCATATAACCGAAGAGCTCCCAAAGGGAAAACAGCGCAGGCCGCATCGGAAATCTCTTAACCTCAAACCCCTAATCGAAGAATCTGCTTCAAAGCTAAGAGAGACCAAGGCACTTGATAATTTGAAACTGATCAGCATGCAACTCGAAGATACATCCAGAATGGGAACTAAAAACGAATTTGATAGCGTTTTTTCGAGTGAATTTAATCGTTTTGAGGCAGAATCAGAGAAAAGGGACCTGAGAGCGGCAAGATGGAAAGAGCAGACCAACATGCTTCCTTACCAACATCAATATGCCAGGCTGACCAACTACAACACGCCCTTGGATACTCATACTGATTCAGAGCCATTATCTCGATTATCTCCAGAAAAAGTTTACACCAGCGAGGCTAAAGCCAACACTGAATTCTATGATCGGTCTCCCGACTACAGCAATGATTTCAATCGGACCAACTACAGGCAGTATCTAACAACTTTAGGTTCGAAAACCCTGACTCCCAAGGAAAACTCTGTAAGCACGCCATCATCGAACCATTCGCAGACAAATATACACAATTTCTCGTTCAATGTACAGAACTCGCCTCTTGAAGAGAACAGTAAAACGATCCCTGAGAGGCCAAATGTTCCGAATCCGAATATTTTAGCTTTTGGAGTTTCTCAAGAACCAAACCATCAAAACACCGGTCGGATTCTACAAAAAATTAGAGCGCGCACTCCTGACCCTACATTACCAAAGATTCGTACAAGCCGCTCTCCCGTTGACGATAGGAATGAGTTTCTTATTACTAAGAGTGTTAATACTGAGTCTATACAGAACAAGAAGCGGAAAAAGGACTCTGAGACTTATCCTGAGGCATCGGATAATTTAAGTCCTTTAGACCGTTCATGGGAAAATTTGTTAGCAAATGCTGAGCTATATTCCAAAAAGGCTAATCCCACTGATGGCAAGTCCGCTGAGTTAAAAGCGAAGAAAGAGACATCGATGGGAAGCACATATTATTTGCTCAATTTTCCTGCAAGCATTGGCAAGGGACCCGAACCGCAATCTACGACTGAAGGCTCGATGCAGCCGAAATATCAGAGATTGCATTCTAAACGAGACAGGACCATCGTCAGAGATGCCAATGGATACAGAAGACCTAGCGGCGTGCCTCCCAGGTACCAGAAACTGAGCAGTGCACTCAAAGAAATTGACTCTACTTACGTGTATGGGGCGCAACCAGTTAACTTGCAAAGCTTGAATGAAGGGATAATAACATTCCTAAAGGAAACTTACACACAAGCGCCTCCTCACCAACGAAAAGGCTCTCTTCAAAAAGACAATGACTTCACCCCAAACTCTCTTCCTAGATCTTTATCGCCTTTAGGCGATCGTCAGAATTTCACTCCAACCAAGCAGACACCAACGCGAACCAGAGTAATGTCAAGAAGATACGAATCCGGAATAACCACGGAACGAACGAATTCAGTGGATGTATGTAAAAACCAAAGCACGCAAATTGAGGTAATTTTGCCTTATTAAATTTAAATTAAAGAGATTTTAAGGGATCATATCTTCAAATGGAGCTGCAGAAAAAAACCTCCATAGCTGAATCTATTTCTCCTCGGAGATCGGATCATCTCGAGAGACAAATTCAAAACGAGGTTTTTAATGGAGGTGAAGAACGAATTCTTAAGGAAATTAGGGCCAGGAGGTCGGTTTCTCCTTTGCTTCCTCAGCTTTTAGGTATGTGTGCTCTTTGATGTTAGAAGTTACAACTGTGTAATGTTATTGTAGATGAACAGATAAAGAATGGCCGTAGAGGGAGGGGGTATGGAAGAAACTCATTGTCGAAGCCACACAAGCCTCAGACTGGAGTACGCTTAGCTTCTCAGAAAGATACGCAAAATGACCATATCCATCTCGTTAATGTCATCAAGCCTGAAGATACGGTGGAGGGCTTTAAAAGCACTTTAAATCCGTTTGTATTCGTAAAAAAACTGGACAGGCCTCAATTTAAACCACCAAGAAAGCTTTATGTCTGAGAGTTCTTGGGTTTATTACAAATGTTATTAGTATAAACATTTTATCTTCAAGCAGTGTATTGATATTTAATGAAAGTTCTGAAACTTATTGAAGTGGGTTTTATGTGTCTGTTTTCATTTTGCATATATTAAATTATCGCTATCAAATCAAACTATGTGGGGGCTCGTGTGTTCACATGTAATAGCACACAATCTCTGATCTATTCACTGCATGTTTTTTTCATCTATTTAAGTCAAGATTTCTTTAACGAAAAAGAAGCAAACCGTGTCAAGTTTTAGGGAAGTTAGTTCTCCCCTCTGATCACAATTTCATTGATGTACGTTGAGATAACTTCATCTTAATTCGCTTAATACTTATTACAGGATGAGCCATTGACTCCACTATACCAATTTAAAAAACCTCAAAGCAAAGAAGCGAAAAGAAAAAGCTACAACAACAAATTGATGTAATTATACAGATATATTTCACAATACAAGCCCGGTAAAAATGCTTGAAGTTGGAGTTAGTAATTCTAACGTTGATCGCTCCTCGCTTGAGCTTCAATTATTAAACTGATTGATCTCTTAATTTTCCTACACAAGTTGGATTATAGACTGAATATTCGCGTAAACTCACTCAAGAATGCTAATCTCGGATTCAAGCGTTTTCGATTGAGCCCTGATGAATTCCATTGTAGTTCTGGTCTGCACCTCAAGTTCCTTATCATATCTCTGCAGCATCAATAATTTTATCTAGTAAATATCGTCAAGCTTACAACCTAATTGAATGAAGGGTGATCATTACGTCAATAGTTCCATCGTTTATCCTTTCATTTTGTGAAGTGTTGACATCACTTTCTTCTGAAAACTTGACTCTTTTGCGAGACTTTCTCTCGTTAGATCTATTGTCCCGATTATATTGTATATGTTCAAATTTCAGTTCGCTTGGATCCTCTTCGAATACCCGTTCGAATTGGCATTCTTCCAGCTAAGGTGATGGAAATTGCTAAATACAAGCTAAAAGAGGAGTTGTTACCTTCTCATAGAATTGCATCGGAGTGTTACAGACTTCAAACAAGTGTAGTATCTCTCCAAGCCTGTCCTCGTTGATAACCTCAAAAACTAAGCCGTCTTCGCTCCATCTTATGATCTCATGATACTTCCCGTCCTTAAGATCAATGTGCCTCCATCAGTTTAGTCAAAAGAATCTATTTACATCCAATATTTTGAACAAGCTCTTTATAAACCTGGACTCCTTTTTCCCTTTGAATATTTTCCTGCTTAAGCGGAGTTTTTGAATGAGCGCTCGGCGATCACTTTCCATGAGGAATTTGGGAACTAATTTTATATTAATTTGTTACAACTGAGTATGCGGTCTCCCTAAAACGTCTGCCCGCTCCTAACTTTTTAATTTACGGCAAGTTCCACGCGCAATTTATTCAGAACATTAAATAATGTCCAATTGTTGAAATTCTTCTATGA
>ENA-UOTZ01001320-UOTZ01001320.1-compost-metagenome-genome-assembly--contig:-NODE-1320-length-17418-cov-3.393980_pt1 | contig 17418 bp, 11 predicted proteins | sample MGYA00238144_ERZ746983 | MGnify/ENA primary metagenome ERZ746983 (study PRJEB28759, sample SAMN06268863) | compost metagenome | isolation source: single cell | place: USA: California, Emeryville, Joint...
AAAGGTTAATTAGTCTTTTTAAATTATTGAAAATAACCGACCATGTTGAAGATATCATGTTCCAGCATGTAAAAACGAAGAAGGTATGATTCATATATGAGTAATTTCTTTCTGTCAGGTACATCTAACACATCAATAAAGTATTTCTTTGAATTCATGACGAGTTTGAAATCAGAAAGTCCATTATGGACATAGACAAAAATTTATTTCTCTTGGTTTTTTCGATTTGTAATCTCTGATATATTGCTTTGTTGCTACTGAATGCTCAAAGCTCATAATAAAACAGATTTTCTGGTTTTTCTTTGAAAATGAATGTAGTATGCTGATTGCTGCAATTGTATTAACAAGATTCATTACTCATTGATTCCTAAACACATAAAGTTCCTGTGGTCATATCAAATCATTCAGGTGCATATTGAACAAGATACGAACGAGTGTAAAAGTTTTGGAACAGATTTTGTTTAGACACATCAACGAAGGAGATTTTGTATCCTTAATATGCAATGCAATTCATAGAGAAATGAAAGTAAGCCGAGTCAATACCAAATAACTAATGAGTCTAGCGAATAGCCAAGAGCTATTTCTCAAGTGGCTACAGAAAACATACTGGCAACACTGTTACATCAGAAGAAGTTTGAAATCAGCAATTTCCCATAGTAAAAAGGGCTGCACCAGCAATGCGAAGAAGAGAAAAATATCAGTTATCGTAAGCATCGGAAATCGTGTAATTCTGCATTCGCAAAAAATGGAAAAAAAGGTCTGGGTCTTTTCTTGACTTACACGTAATGCCAGTATCGTCAAGATCATAGCACATACAACCATTATTCCAATTCCACAGTAGTATTCTAAGAACATGACTCGAGCAATCATGAAAGCAGAAATTAGACACAATTCTCTTGCTCTAAAGTTTCCTTTAAATTGCGTGTTTCCAATGAAATTGTAACCCAAATCAAGCAAAGAGATGAAAGCTCCTTCACCCACCAAGGCCAAGTTAACCCCCTCCCAAAATCTTTTGCAGGGTATTATCAAAAAGATGCTCTCCAGGGAGAAAATTAGGTTTAAGACATAACATACAAATTTTATCACTCCAAAAAAGTGCAGCACATGGACCAAGATGAAAATTTTCAGCCATGACAGAGCACGTTCTTTTTCTGTACATATCTGAATTGGTGAGTGCTTATTTTTTGAAAAATGATGCAAGCATTTCCAACAAAACTCAAATCTGCATCTGGAGCAAGTCATGTGGGGGCATCCAGCATTTTTTTGAATTGTGATGCTACATTGAGGACATCTGTTACATTTCAGTTCGATCCAGAATTTTGAGATGAAATTTCTGACACTAGTGTATATATTGAATAATAAAGTCTGGTTTTTCATCTTTAGTGCGATTTGATGGTCTTCAAACCATTTGTATGTGCAAACTCTGCAGGTATAAGGCTCGATGCAATTTCTTTGCTCTTTTCCACTGAATTCTATATTCTTGCAGTCTTGCTTTGGGCAAGCAACATAGTCAGAATTGGATCTTAAAGTAATCTTTGTAAGCTCTAGAGTGATAGATTCTCGTTGAATCCTCGTTAGATTCTGCAAAATGTCCGAGACTGGAATTAAGTATTCGCAGTCAACCTGAAAGCAGTTAATAAACTCGAGAAGCTGTGGAGAATCCTGAATGCATGTTAATATCCAAGAGTATAGACAAGCATTGCAAACTGTGTGAGTGCAAGAGAGATCGGGGATTTTATTGCAAGGGAGGGAGCATATCAAGCATGTGAAGCGTGGTTCCTTTTGCTTTCGACTTGGATTTTTCTTCTTGTTTTTTCCACTGTTCATTATTTTGCAGCAAATTTTATTAATCAAAATCCTTAGCCTATCCTAGCCATAATCAGATTTATCAGAATGTGATACCTATTGAGTTAATATTAATAGTAGTATATTTTCATTTTGTGATTCCATACAATCATCACATTTCATATTCACTAAGAGCACTAGAGAAGGTTAGAGCGAATTCTCAAACGTCTATCACCTTGTTCGGCGAATAAAAATAGCCAGTTTAGCTGAAAGAGAAAGTCCCTTTATATACCAATAACCCAACAGCTAAATCAAATATAGATATATGAGCAGCAAATATAATATATGACTCGAGCACTCCAAATATTCCAAATGAACATATACTTAAAATTCGTCATAACTCACTTGCTTTGCAACAATCAACTTTTGAATGAGCCATATAGACAGAAGTAATATTAAGCAAGCTCTAGATCAACTCCTTATAAATGGCGAAATCTTCTGCTTCTTTGATGAAGTGAAGTCCCTTCTCATTAGCGAGATGAAGTAATGCGACGAAGCAGGAATGCACAGTGACATTCTTCTGTTTGTTGCCGATGAGAGCAGCAAGGTTGTCATTTAATCTCGAGAAAGTAATCGGTTCACGATCTCTGTTTTTATGCTTTTTAGGACTCTTCTTCTTCCTATTCAACTCTTCCTCCTATTTGATGGATATTAATTCTAGCTCTCCAACCAATTCGATAATTACCATGTCTTGTTCCAATTCGGGAATTTTGTCCTCTAGATAGCTCCAAATTGACTCCTTCAAGGCCTTGATATTAACATTTCGGTGGCTCTTTTCAGCTCCAGTCTCCTAGAATAACAGCAATTTTGTAACTGAATTCGAGTAGGATTTACTGGTCTTTTTTCAAATGGTCCAAGGTTCTTTTTCAATTCATCCTCAAATTCTGGACCTAAAACAAAAGCGAATACACATTGTAATATATTGAATAGAAATAAATGTTTTATATACCGAAACCGACTTGGGACATATCATCCATAGGAACTTCCATAGGCTCTTCGATGTGGGTGAGCTTGTCATTTTCGATTTCGTTTTTGTCTTGGACTTTGAAATTGATGCTTCTCAGGAAAATATTGTTTAATCTAAAACAAGTTTGTCCATGAAGACGTTCGTGTTAATAAGACTCATTAGCATATAAGATTATTACCGATAAGTCTTGACTTGATAATCCATAGGGAGTATCGTGTTGGGATTGATAGTGAAGGTGATCGGGGCTTTCTCTCGATTTTTCTCTTGTGGAGCCTTCCTTGGTCCAAAAATTTCCTCAGGATCTTCCTAGAAAAATTTGCGAGTTGAATTTAGTGTGTAAGTATCGGATGACTCTTACTTTTTTAGCAAGATCAAACTCTATAACAATGTCATTTAATTTCTTCTTGGACTTCATGTCCTCTTTTTGGTTGTCCTTCTGGTTCTCTTTGCCAGTGATAGTTTTAGCTTTCTTGTTCATTTCTTATCATAGAGTTAGAGTTAGAACTATAAAGTTCTCAAATTACTCATTTTCCAAGCTTCTGGACCCATCCAATTTCGATGACTATCAATTTATTGATGAAAAGGGTATAAAGCGGCAGTTGCTTACTCATTGACAAGGGTGTCAAGTGCCTTTCCAGCTCCAAGGTTTGAGATACGCTCTTCAATATTGAGGAAATTGAGTTCTGTTCCAGCATCATCATTTTGTCTGAGGGTGAACGGGTTTGTGTTGCTTGTTTGCTTTCCAATAAAATCTAGTTAGCAGCAAGAATCAGTTTAAGATATTTTACAGTATGTTCATTCATAATCATGTTGTTTTGGGACATCATGTCATTGTTATCATCATGACCGTAGTACCCATCATTGTGCATGTTGAACACATTTATTGGAGCATCTTGTTGCTCATCATCATATTTTCCGAGCTCATTCTTGAGCATTCGTTCTTCTTCTTCGATGTTTTCGAAGGCCATCAGATTCTCAAGAGTTTCTCCTTCGGCATATATTTTTTGGGAGGCACCCTATCAGCAATTCATTTTTCATACAAGAACACAGACATCCTTTTGTTTACCTTGTCGACATGAACGAGATCATGAATGTCCTTTATTTTATCCATGTACTGAATTTTAAAGGTCTGTAGCTCAGGACATAATTTGTATTGGAGCAGTTCCTCGTAATCTGTGTTGAGACCTAAGCAATCAGGACGGTATGCTAACACCATTCGAATAGGAAATACGAATTACCTTGGATGCCGCTGAAAGTTGCCCTAGTAATTTTATTCTTTTTCTGTTGAGGGGCCTCCTTTTCAGTCTCAAGAGCAGTTCCGGAGTCGAACATGAGGTTGATATCAGCATTGATCTAGTGACGTTCGTCTGTAAGAGGTTTTGAAGTAGCAAGCAAAATTACCGAGACATTGTTCAGAAGAAGTCCTTTTGCTCCACCTTCATCGAACTTCGCGGAAGTCTTTTGGAAAAGAGGATCCACATCAAATTCCAGATCGTATTTGTTCGTATCGATGTTGTTAAGATTCTTCTCCAGAGTGGCGTCTCCATCAAGGTCTCTTCTAATCTTCCGATTCTCTCTTTCTTCTTCGACAGTGGGACCGTTCACTTCCGCTTCTTGGGCAGCTACGTATAGAGTTATTGTTTGAACCAAATCGAACACCTTAAAAATACCTTCCGCAAGTTCGGTTCTATTGAGACCTCCCAACACCTTATATGTCTCATTGTGGACCGAGTCAACTCTAAAACCGTAAATTTTGGCGCCGGCGTCGAGTGTCTGAGACAGCTTCTTCCAAGAATTGTCACCATTCACCTCTAAGAAATCGATGTCAGAGAAGGATAAGAGTAATATTTACGGTGGAAGTCGCTCAGTTGTTGGACGTTTGGAAGTGGTACATCAAAAGCATTTTTTGAATTTACTTTCTATAAATGGGTTATCAAGCAAATCAGTCAAGGTAGTAGCAATACATTCTTGAAGATCATCGTCACCAAGATCTCAGAAATCTTGTCCATGTTCTCCTTGTTGAGCTTTTCTTTGGCTTGCTTATCATCAAGGTTTATGATCTCAACTTCTTCTTCCTCTTCTTCCATAATGGCATTGCTTCTTGGTTGATGGTTCGTTGTGGCCTTCTTGTCAGCTTCATCAACCATATCATCAGCGTAGTATTGCTGGAGGTTCTCTTTCTTTTGAACTTTCTTCTGGTCTTTTTTTGAACCAGCTCCGTGGTTAACTCTTGTTCTTTGTGACATGTCAAGCTAGTATTGTCCTAAACCATCGTTACAGTGAGAGGAATTCGAGAGGGAGAGCTACTTTTTTTGAATTTCAGGTTGGAAGCAGGCTGGCAAAGATTTGGAGCCTTTTTATATTCAAATTAATTAATTGATTTAACTTGTCAAATTTAAGACCGGATCATTGAAAACGAATACATTTTGCCAGCAAATTCAAAAATCTCTCGGTTCTACTCTTTTTATATCAGATAGATACATTCCCTACTAATCTAAAATCATTTCAAGCAAATCTATAGAGCAAAACGAACCAATTTTTTCCTTTTTATTCACCGATTTTTGAGTTAGCTAGCTGAACATTGAATTACATAATTTGATCTAATGTCAGCAGTTACTCAGAATACCACTTAATAAGGAGATCGACAGACTGAAATTCTGATGAAGAGGAGTTAAATCAGTGGATTATGACAAAGAAAAGACATTTATTTCTGATTGTTGAAGCAACAATTTTACTAATCATTCACTGAGCAAAAATTCAAATTTGCAAAAAAGCTCACTCTGGAATAATTGTCGTTATTTAACAAATTGACTTTCACTGGCAGGCCTCTTTTTCCCTTTGACATATGTGTCGAAAAATTTGGAGTCATAAAGGAGCTAGTTTCAAAACAAGTTCTACAATTCCAATGTTCTTGTGATAACTAACAAATGCAATAATTTTCATTTTACTACTTACCCCAAGTTAGAAATTCAGGAATTTTTTCAAACTGGATAGATAGATGGATGTTCTTAATATCAAAGAAACATCTCGAGTTGATAATATCAAAATGATAACTCATTTTGGCTTACTCAAAGTACATGCTAATACCTAAACCAAAATACAAAATGCCGGCCGCTAAAATGAGCCATTTTTCGTTTATTCTGGAAGCGATATATCGACCAAAAATGATGGCTACCACAATAGCGAACATATGAGCCTAGAAATTGGATAAGGAAATGTTCGGATGTCGAAAAATTACCATATAAGCACCACAAAAGACCAGAATTGGAGGATTTCGTGATGATAAAGCTATCGTATAGAGCTGAGATCTATCTCCGAGCTCCCCCAAAAATATCAAACTGAATATCTGACTAAATATGACGTAGTTAGAAGGTTTCTTAACACCTTCCTTCGCAACTTTCTTCGTGTCTGCTGCCCCTTGTGCAGGAGGATCTACTACTTTCTTTTCCTACATCAAATCAAAACAAAATTGACATATGTTTGCAGTCATAGTTTACCTGGGACTCTTCTTTTGCTTCTTTCTTGGCAATGTCTTTTTCGGCTTTTTTGATGAGTTCATCAGCCTCTTTCTTTTCACTAGCCTGTTTAAAGTTCCAAAATTATCAACCATCAACAATTTAAGTAGTACCGCAGCATCATATTTGAAAAATTCGTAGATCAATCTTCCTCCTATGGCAAGACACATTGTAGTGATGGTCATGTTAATATAACGTTGGTCTACGGCACCAAGAAGTACCGAACCTGAACGAATGCTTTAGATGAGTGTTTAGTTAATGACATGATCCAACCTAATGCTGCAGAAAGTCCAAGAATTAAGCAAAGTGCGGCTGCAGCTCCAAGAAACACAATGATTCGGTTATATCTCATCGACATAAACGCGGATATGAAGAACGTCTTTGAGTCAAGGTTAATATAATATTAGGAATAAGCCCAATGTGGATATATCATACTTTGTCTCCAATTGCCCCGAAGAGAACGCTGAGGAAAGAAAAAGCCACCACTTCATAGGGACTTTTCAAGGTTGTATTGAATTCCTCCACTCCTTGCTGAAGTTCGACCTCCATAACTTTTCAGTGATTCAGTGTATATAGGTATTTTATTTAATAGAATAATTAACAGCCGGCTAAACTCTTAAGTCGCTTTTACTGCTCTAATATTTATCCCTATACTAGTAAGGTGGTGTGACTGGCTTAAGTCTAATATCCGATGATACTACTAACGAAACTTTTATTTATGACTCTATGTTTTTCTCAACTAACTGCTTGGAAGAGAAAAAAAATCGCTAGTTGCAAGGCTAACTTTTTTTTTTCCTCCAGTGAATCTGAGTTTATCTCTCTCTTTTTTTTGTGTTGGGATGTTTTTGTGATCCCTCTTGTGTAATTCAGAAAAATTATTAAGTTGAAGCAATTCCGGCTATGTAATCTTTATAATTTAGGAATAGTTTAGAGTATAATTTGCGTCTCATATTTATTAATGTAGGTGCTATATGGTGCTATTTATGAGATTCAAGTTGAATAATTGAAAAGCAGTAATGCTTACTTGTGAAATAGGTTTTGATATTTTCTAATAGTTCTCTTTCTGAATGTAAGACCGCAAACTCTAAAGTGAAGAATTGGAATGAAATATATATACATAGTGAGCCAGAAAAAGAGGTCAGCACTGGTTGCAGCCTATTTGCGATGTGACTCAGAAACACAATTAATTTTTTTGGGTTGAACTTCAGGACTAAGAGCGATTTCAGACCCAAATGATATAGTCAAATCCAACTCCATACATAAACGATCACAAACATATGAATTTTTTCAGTAACAGGTCGATGAACTTTCTGCGATGTATTGTAAAATCCGCTTTTATACTATCTTTTCTTAAACCCATATTTCTTCCGCTCATAGAACAGATCTGTCCTCGCACTTCCAAGGTTAATAATCTTCGGACATCCATCTCTCTATTATGTGAAAGAAAAATCAGAACAAATGCGCAATAATGAAGTTAATTACATCTTTTTCCATTTGTACACATTCCTTGCAGTAGTATGCATCTGAGATTCCAGGACCTCCGCAGATAGTACACTTTCCTTCGTTTGTACCGTAGTTGCATTCGTCGCATATTCTAACCAAAGTGGAGGGTCTGACGTAAGAGTCGCAGATAACACACTTTCCATCGCATTTTTCACACAGCCTTCCAATAGCGATACCTATGGCATCATTGTTAGCAGTAGTCAACAAGGCAAACGAATACCTGGCTGCTTTCTGCACATAATAAGATCTGGATGATGTTTTGCCATCTAAGATTTGAAAAATATGCCTACGATATTTTAAAATAGAATATGTGTAATTATCTATAATCGAAAGTAACTCAAGTGAAGAAATAAGGGTCGAGCGGGTTAACAAAAAAAAGGAGATTATAAAATTGAAAATTTCATTTATACAATGCTATAGTAGGATTTTACAACATTGGCAAATCAAGACGAAATAGGTCATATTGGTAATTAATTACGTATGTTTATTGAAGAAACAAAATTTTTTTCATGATTCACAATCCCTTCAGCGTAAACCTTTTGATAGCCTTCCACTTGGATAGGAAATTTTATTCGAAGTTCAAGTAATGAATTATTTGAAAAAATCCACCTCTTTTATCAAGAAACAACTTGAAATAGATATATTTATGATGGATGATGATGATACAAATACATCAACTTCAATATAATGACTCTTGGTTTAAAATCAATAGAAAGTAGTCAACAAGGAGTCATCCTCACAAATATAATTTGCACAATCAATTTTGATATTCTAAATCTTAAATTTTGTTATAACATTTCCAGAATTTCAAAATTCTCTTTTGAAGCAGCTGAAATTCCTAGTTATTTGATCCGATAAATCTCGAATATTTATTAGGTCTTCTTATGTAAAAGTTCTCTTTGTTATATAATTCTGTCTAAAATTATAATTCATTTCTCGATGTGAATCTCCAGACAAATATAATCACTTATCCTCTATCCTTGCTAATTAAATCTCTCTTGACTGGAAATAGTTCGATAGCAACTCTTGGCGATGAGTCTCGACACCAAATTTAAGATAGGACCTTCCAAGTATGGCTCTCGTCAAACATCAATGCTCTTCTCCGGTCAAGGTACACAACACTCTCATTCTTCTCATTTGGCACATTTTGCAGACAAAACAGTCTTTTCTTATATATTATTGGCTGGTTGTTCCAGAATCCTTCTGCATAAGGTAGGAAAGTCGTTCCTAACCCTCTTACTCTATGATAAGCGCTCAAGTCCCGACTTCTATAAGTGGTATTATCGCTGTCATCTTCTTCTACGGACAGCAGCCAACACTCATTTGACTTCACCGAATAATCTGCCCTTGTTCCTCCAAATATCATAATTTCATAGTGATTGATCTGCACACAAGCTAATGATGAAAGAATATTAAACGTTTTAGGATCATATCCTCCTCCGAATGGAAGTTCATATTCTATAATTTTCCATTCATCTCTCGCAGGATCATATCTCTCGATCGCATTGCAGAGTTCGATATCACTCATTTTCCCTCCAAATTTGTAGATGTATTTGTTTCGAAAAACACAGCAGGCGGAATTATTGGATCTGAGCTTCGTTGAAGCAATAGGTGTCCAGAAATTTTGACGGATGTTATATCTCTCACACTTATCAGAGAATTCTCCTTCCTCTGAGAATCCTCCAACAACATAGATGTGACCATTCATGTACGCCATCGCATGTCCCGATCGTCCGACTATCATAGGGCTGATAGCAACTAAAGTTCTGTGAGCAAAGTCATAAACGTAGGAGTTCGCAAGCTTCATTTCTGTGTCTTCAGCGTCAACCCCACCAGTCAGGTATATCTCACTAAATGGGGTGATTATGGAACGATGCCACCGTGGAATTTTGAAGTTAATATTCAGCTCAACTCTTTCAAACTCACACTTTCCAGTGGTTTCGACGTAATCAAGATCCAACAGATGGAGATAATTCGATTTATGCTGGAAGAAGTGAAGGTACTTCTTCGTGGCCATTGGATCAAACGAATCTTTGACATTTATCACATAGTTCCACTGATCAATCTTACTCTTCAAAGGAGACATCGTTGTATATTCAGGTTTCTGTGAGTGGAAGCTTTGGTCAGGTCTCTGTGAATGGAAGCTTTGATCAGGCTTCTGAGAACGGAAACTATGGCCTCCATAGCTAATTTGGCCTTCTGGGCTACTCTTATATTGAGGTTTGACTTGGTTCTGAGAAATAGGGCTGTTTAAGTTATTGTAACTCGTATTAAGTCCCTTGTTGGAATAATAAGGACTCGTCTGGGGATCCAGGGGAGCATACTGAATATTCACAAATTTGGCAAGCTCTCTATTGATGTTTTCGAGAACTTTTTCATTGTTAGTGATCAACTGAGGTCCGTGTAATATTTTTCCTAGTGCCTTGTCAAGGTCTCTAACAAATTGAGAGTATTCTCGATCAAAATCTTGCTGGACAATAAGTTGTATGGTCAGAAATGGGTCTTTGCTTTCTAACTCAGCATCTAAATTGTCAAGTTTCTTGAGTATCTTATCTGTCTTTGCAAGGTATTCATCGATTATTGGTGCGTAGTTTTGGGCAGTTTGAGCAAGCACAGTTGCATATCGCTCTTCTAGCTCAACGAAATAGTGCTCAATAAGTTCGATAACTCTCGCTCTGTGCCTCCGTAACAGCTTTATTCCTTCATCGTCACTAAACGGCAAATTTTTGGACATCTGCTCTAATTTGGCATACTCGTTGCCAAAATTCACAATAGCTGTGCGGATTTTGTCAGTGCAGATTTCATGCAGATCTTCCAAGGTTTCAATTTCAGGGTGTGAGCGCTGGACTTTATGAAAGTTTATGTGTTCTCGTATGCATTTGGCACAAAGTGGCTGGAAGCAAGTTTTTGCGCAGCACATGTGTGTGATATGATTTTGAGTGTGAGTCGAACACCAGATTGGGTTCGTGTTCACTTGCATATATTTTAGCATCGTGTGCATTACCGTCGAAAAAAATAAACTCTATTCTCTCTTTTTGTCAATATTAACTGGAATTCACTGGAACTCTATACCACAATATTCACGATTTAACCCAAGAATTGCAGAATATCTTCCTCTTAAAGCAATTGAAATAAATGGGAGGCATTGCCCTGTGCTTAAAGTTGTGATAAATATTCTATATGCAATTTGTAACAATTTCACCTGCGTGAGCTAAGTGCACTTCCAGAAAGGAGAAAGGGTAGCGTAATTTACTGACCTTCATTTCAAGTTTTTGTCGATTGATAATTTTGCAAATACCATTATACAGCTTATAAAAGTTATCTTTTTCACAAACATAATGATGAAATACCACTTTCGATCTCAACTCTTAAACATTTTTTTTTTTTGGTTCTAAATTTCATGAAATGAAACTTTAATGGCAACCCCGAGTGTGAATGAATTTTCAACAAGCTGGTCTCTCTAGATTCAATATTCAGTCAAAAACATTTAGACTTTGGCTCCCTTTTTATTCTTCACAATTTGTAGAAGTGTTCTGAGTAATTATAATTTTCAATAGCGTTTCCAGAATAATCTTCAATCTTCTCATAAAATAAAATGTGGAAAAAGTTGAACAGTAAATTCGCTATTGCCACTGCAGTTGGAGTTGGAGTCATCAGCCTTGCAACTACGGTTTATAAAAAATACTATAAGCAAAACTATGAACTCAATGCCCAAGGTTTTCTTACCATACCGTCCGTGGTCAAGATATTCAACCAAATCAGAATAGAAACCTCAAAAGACTTCTTTCTTCTTGTTGATGAAAGTAGAAAAACTCGCAGGAATGCACCTGATCTCCGAGAGTATCTTCTCGCAGTGAAGAAATTCGAAGATTCTTTCGAAAATCTTCTATCCTATAAACAAAAACAAGTGCTAGCTCACTATCGATGTGACGAGGAGCTCTTTGAACGTTCGATTGAACATTACATTGACAACAACAACCAAGAGATTCGTGCCCTAGTCACTCGAATATTCAATATGCTTCAAGATGCTATACCACCGAAACAGAAGATCAACAGAGACGATTTCTTTAAAATCTTGAGAGATCGAATTGATTATGTCAGTTCAAAAGGAAGAGAGCTGTATGATAAGCTTGACGAAACTCTACAGCAAATAAAAGATACGGCACCAGCGAACGAAGACTGGGAAAAATTCAGTCTCATGGCAGCTGTCGACAACAAAATTGGAGACTATATATTTGAAAAGTATGCTGTTGAAAGGGAAGATCTTTTAGCCTACCAAAAATCCGTGAATCTTCAAGAGGATCTTCAGTTAAAGCAATTGCTTGACGAAGCCATTGAGGTCAAAGCAAAAACGTTCGATTTATAAAAAAATCTCACATATGGATTCGTGATTATTTAAACAGAGGAGATATTTCGTGGCTATTCCTAAAGAGTTAACCAGACCTTTTAAGATAAATAGCACATTGACTTACGAGAGTAAATATTGGTCTGAATCCAAACTAAATTATTTGTAAGACTCTTGCCTTTTTTTTTTCTCGTTGTGCTTATCTCGATATTCTCTGTTCTGTAAAACGAAGATTCCTCATTAGAAAAATTGACCTAACTTCTCTTTTTAGCTTATAAATCCAGTTTCAATCAGAAAAAGCCTGCGCATGTTAGTTACTGGCCATTGATTCCCTACATAAACAGGAAAAAATTTGTTTGTCATAGCTTTCAGCTTTTATTTATTACTACCTGTTCCAATTGCAAGGGGAAAAAGTGATCGAAAAGTACAGTTAATTATGGAAACCAACTTTGATTATAAATACCAATTTTGGAGCTTTAGTTAGTTTCCGTCAATGTACTTTACCATTAGATAGAAAGCTACAAACATTATTCTAAATAGTCCAGCCGCTTTGCAACTTCAGCAATAGGTTCTAACATCAAGTTGATTATGTAATGGTCCATTTATTCATTCATCGGTAAGGTATTTTCAAAGATAGTTGCAAAATTCTCGTACTTGAAAACTGCCCCTTAAAACTCGGAAATTTTCCGATTAATTGTTAAGAATACTTGGCGTTTTTATATTTGATTAACTTTTTAACCAAACGCCAGTGCAACTGTTATTAATATACCACCGCTTCGCATCCCGACTGTAATGGATGTTTAATGAAGCGTTCTTATTGGAAATCAAGCCAACAATACGTAGATACTGCTGATTGAAATGAAGGAACCAAACTAGGAATTTACATTTTTTATTTTGGAATGAACATGAGTAGATAGGTAGGTTGTCATTGACTCATTCAGTATCTAAGAGTTAAGCCGAAACTCATTAACTATAGCTTGGAATCATGAAATTGAAACCAGAAAATTTTTTTCCTGAAGATAGAGTTAGAAGCAGATTTATGCGTTCGAGAAAAGATTGATACTCAAGATATCGAATTTTATATGCTCACACATCCAATCTAACCAATATCGTAAAACTACGTAATTGTCATAGTTAAATATTTGTAATAGCGCTATTAGAGCCTCTAACGGTATAACACGTTTAAAAATTCTTTTTCCTTTGAAATTTCATACCGTTGCTCAAATTCTGATCCGAAATTCTCAAGCTCCATAAAATTAAAGCGTTGAGATAGGGTTTTACATAAATAGGATTCCTAAATTGAATTTTCATTAATTTTCAAAAACAAACCAAAGAGCTGCAATACACAGATGACGATTGAGAGCACTAATCGTGATGCTTGGAAGATTATCCTTTCATTTTTGTCTGTTCAGGAGTTCCAAAACCTAAGCCTGACTTGCAAACTCTTTCTGCAAAAGGTCAGAGAAAACCAAGATATCATAGCCAAGCAATTTCACGCAACAATGATAAAAAAACAAGACATTTTTCTGACTGACATTTACCAGAATGCCGACTATGTAATGTGCATCCTACGGAGTACTTACAGTTCCTTAAACAACCAAAGTTCTGATCTAGTTAAAGCTTACGAAATCGCAAAATATTCTTTCAGAACTCTCCTCTCAGGCATTTTTGGGCAAGAGAAATCTCAACAAGTTGTCAGAGTTATTAATGAGGCACTCATTGCTCCAAGACTCCCACCTCCTAAACTCAAAAGAGAATCATTTGATTGTGAAACCTTCTCCTTATACCAAACTCACCTAACTGACGTTCAAAATGGGTATGATGATGAATCTACCATCAACCAAGGGAAGATGATTGATGAATGCCATGTGTTAGAGTTTGGAGTGGCTATAAGAGAAAAGTTGGCTAGCGTCAATGAAAATCATAAGATGCGTATCCTTGCTGCAAGATGGTATTCGACCGAGATGACTGGATCAGATCTCATTCTAGGTGCCGAAGAAGAAGTAAAGTCACCTCAATCAGCTGACTCGAGAAACCTGAGATCTTTAACGAGGAAAATCAGTAAGATCGCAATTGAAAAATCAAATAGTCCACTTTTGAGGGTCAACAAAAAAAAAGCTTTCAACCAAAAGCTCGCGCTTCACAATTATATGTCACAAAACGCTGATCGCAAGGCTGAGCAAGAAGACTCACAATTCCTTGTCGAGATGTACAAGAATATACATGATGTCTTTACATCATATTGCAGGATTGTCTTCAATGGACTGGAAAATATCCGCAACCCGTTTTTATTTTTGGTTGAGTATACAACAAAATGGAAAAATTATGTTGTTTCGATGCAATCCATTGGTGCCTATTTGCGGGAATACAGTCAGCTGATGAACCAAGTCTATGAGAAACTCTTCCAAGGTTATGCAAATTATCCGGAGTTTAGAGTATGGAGAATGATGGTGAGAATCTGGTACGAAGAAGTTTTCTATAAACTTGAAAATAAAATCAGCGAAAATTACACGAAAGTGTTGAATTCTTACCTCAATATTTTCAGTCTTGGGTTCCGAAGAAACCAACATCAATTCGGTAATGAAGACTTCCAGTTCTCTGAAAACATCCCATCAATATTTTTGGAGTCGGAGTCTGATGTTTCGAACGTGATCGGGGAATTCTATCAATCAATCATCGATATCGCACTCAACGAACGAACAATTGTTACCCTGACTTGCCAAAACCTACTCAACTTCGGACCAACCGCTGGATTTTGCTCCAAAATGTTCGAATTAATCAAAGAGAGGTGCAATCAAATCATTCAAACCTCAAATCTCAGCATCCCCAATAAATCTGAGATCTTACTCAACACATACGAACTCATTGAAAACTTCCTACCACAGCACCTGTTTCCACAAATATATGAATTGATTGTTGGTTCCTTGCATTCGCTATTGGTGGAATACTTATCTTACAGCACCCAAGCTGAAGGCCTGAAGGTTTTTGATCTCAAAGAATCTAAACTAATCAATGGGCTTAATTGTGAAATCAGCGAGCTGATGAATATTTCTTATCCATCTTTCAAGCAGCATGCTCAATATTGCAAAAAGAAATTGCAACAACTTCATGCAGTTTTTTCTGAAAGAGAACAGAAAACCGCGATGAATGCTCTCAAAGGATTCAACCTTTCCGTCTGTGACTTGGAGAAGACTTTCATGGACTTTGACCGCAAAGTGGATTTCAAAGTACTTGAAGAGTGTAGAGCTATGTTCGCGAACTAGAGTGATTTTTTCAGAAGGCTTTTCAATTATTCTGTACTTAGAGTAGCTTTACTATATATATATCTATTAATGATGCCTAATCACGTGAACTTTCAATTATATGAATATTCATGTTGTACTATAGCATAAAAAGTGCATCACAACAACATGTCTCTCTTCTAATTACGATAAGTCAACATAATAGTTCGAAATATTAGAGAGAGAGTCAGAATCATGCATTTGTTATTAGTGATTTTTCTGGAAAATGTGTTCTTTTTTGTGGATTAATGCAATTCAGACTTTTGTTAATGAAAATTGTGAATTCATGACTTTGAACTTAGACTGAATCAATGATTTTTCTCAAACTAGTCGTATCAACAATAGTTATTTAAAAAATATGGCGATTCTGTGCAGTGCGATATAGCAGACGACTAAATATGCAATCCAAAATTTCTGAAAGGTGAACTCAATATCTGATGTAGCCCCAAAGACCAAGTTGAAAGGATAAATCAAAGTACAGTCAACCTTGATAGGAGATCCAAAATCCCTAAATAACAGCATCACGAAAACCGCAAAAGCCTAAATTTGGAAAAGAGAGAGATGTGAGTTTGTTATTATCATTGAAGAAGTATATTTACAATGTTGAGGAGATGAAATAAGAATTTGAAAACCCCTTTGAGTATCACCGTGAATGTTCCGCTTCTGTGCGTCGGATATGTTTCCTCTAACTTTCCTTTCAGGATTTGGGTTTCTGCTGATATTTTTTCATCAAGAACTATGATATCTCTTTTGAGTTTCGAATGATGAGAAAAGTTCGAAGTGTTTAAGTTTCTCTCTGCTTCTTCTGAGAGTCTATTTCTCTTTTTCACCAACTCTGCTAATACACAGATGACGATTGACTTGTGTTGTTGGTATTGTTAACGAGCAAAATAAATGACTCCAATCAACAAAAATTAAGCTCAGCAATAAATGAATGAGCCAACAATAAACAAATTATTTCTGCTTCATAGGTGCTAGATGAGTTTTCTAAAAAAATTTTCCCTGATTTACTTTCCATCCTTCCGTGCATTCCATAATAATTTGTTCAAATAGACCAATCGAAAGGCCGAGAGACACAATGAGATGACTCCTCTTTCTTTGAGTATTCACACTTCTTATGTTATTAGGTAAAGATGAATTTTCAAGTTCAAATATTTGTTTAGTTAGCTAAATTTCGCTAACTGTGATTTTGGCAGATTTAATCCAAACTTTCCTATAAACTGATAATCATTATATTTGAAAAATTCGCTCCGCTGCAAGATGCCTCATTTTCCTGACGAAATCGAATACTCAGACAAATATTATGATGATACTTATGAATACCGGCATGTGATTCTGCCAAAGAATATTTTCAAGAAAATGCCGAAAGGAAGGCTACTTGCCGAATTTGAATGGAGAGCCCTTGGTGTTCAACAGAGCAGAGGTTGGGTCCATTATGAAATCCATAAACCTGAACCGTATATCCTCCTCTTCAGAAGGCTGCTAGGAACCGATCCTAACACAGGAGTTGCTCCGACTATGTCGGCTGACGCGATCTAAGACCTATATGTGCAACCAGAATCTTTGGAAGAGACTCGGACCATGAATTATCTTGGTATTTTTTGCTGTTTCAACTTTTCAGATACTTCCTTGAATACAATGGAAAATGTCTGCTATGATGAAAAAGAATTTCAATAAGGAAATATGCCATATGAATTTTTTTGATCTATTTTCTGTAAGAAGAATCTAATAAGTATGAAATAATATCTATTCCTGCATAGTTGCTCGTATGATTTATGTCTCAGCGCTCTTAAAATATGCTATAACCACCTTATAAATAACTGGAACTCCAAATAGTTGATTGCACTAATTTTTTGAGAAATTTAAATTTCCTCGGACATAAGTTTTTCAACTTTGGATCCAAATGATCGAAGTTGCGCTCTTATTTGTGCAAGTCTCTTTAACGACATTCATATTCAGCCA
>ENA-UOTZ01001321-UOTZ01001321.1-compost-metagenome-genome-assembly--contig:-NODE-1321-length-17413-cov-13.661052_pt1 | contig 17413 bp, 17 predicted proteins | sample MGYA00238144_ERZ746983 | MGnify/ENA primary metagenome ERZ746983 (study PRJEB28759, sample SAMN06268863) | compost metagenome | isolation source: single cell | place: USA: California, Emeryville, Joint...
AGTATCAAACTCTCCGGGTCATTGGTATCCGTGTCTTCCCAGTTGCTGCTCATATTTTTCTGTATTTTTTGTAATCTTGCTTCAAGTTCCGTGAGCTGCTGGAAGAAGTTCGCTCGGATCTCCAGGTCAGGCCGGCGCCAGTTCAAAAACTCAAGCGTTTTATACAGTGACCAATTATATCTACGACTGAATTATGACAGTATAATGACTAATGCACCTTTTCATGAAATATGCCGTGATGGCGCAACAACTCCGGCTCTGCCCGCGGACTGAATGGACCAAAACACTCTCTCCGGCCTTTACGGCCTCTTCGATGAAGTTATAAATATCATTCACGACTTCATTGCGAGCATCGAACAAAATCTGGGAAATTGATCAACATGAATTTCGACAGCAAGAGGCTCACCTGGGAGTCGGTCTCGACCCAATTGAAAGTCAGATAGACAACTCCAATGCTCTCCCAGAAATTTGCGACTTGTCTTCCAGCGCAGTTGATAACGTGGGTAACTTTGTTAGTAATAACAAATTCTAAATCCTTTTGCAGTAAGAGTCAAGGTTAGCTGCATAGATAAAGAAAGGCGAACCTTAGCAGCGAACTCATCGCCTATGAATAAGCCATCTTTGATTTTGATTGCTCCTACAATTTCTAACTCCATTAGACCTGCGTTGCACCGTTGTTCACTCTGATTTTATTCAAACTGTTCTTTATTTGATTATGTTCGAAGAATTAATATATAATAATCCAACAAAATGCGGTTTCGCTGATGCCCCATAAAATTGCAAACCTCAATGAAAATGTTGTATAAGAGCGATAAACGAGTTCCTTCAATACTATTAGAGCTCAAAGAGCTCTTTCAATGAGAAATTACCTGAAAGCAATAAATATTTATGGATTTTTTTAATTTTTTTTCTTGTGTAAAAAAAAGACTGATTGTCTTCTCATCTTGCTTTATTGGGAGATATGTCTGGAGCTAGATCGTATGTAAATCTGCAGAAGTCCTGTTATTTTGAAAGAGTTCTTTTGAGATCTGTGAAATTAGATCCAAATTCCAATAATTTATAAATAAAGACCACGCTATGGCAGGGTAAGAATTTTCCTTTCCATCAGAACATTGATTATCTTCTCCTCAGAACACTGTGGGAAGACCCCAAATTTGCAGAAAATTTTGCTCGGTTTGATGCACTGATGAGCAAACCCGACTTTACTGTGGAAGAATTGCTTGCAGATGATGCAGTCATCGATGAATTCAAGTCCTTGAATCCAAAGCTCATGGCTCGGTAAGCCATTGCTCTTATTTCGTTCTTTGCTGACAGAAACTCCTTCTTTGCTAACAGTATCACGGATGACAAAATAAAAAAGATTATCTCATATATCATTGTAGAGCCTCCAGAAGACGCCGATTCAGATCGTGGCTACAAGTAAAATAGCTTTTCCAGCATGCTTGAAGACGAATGCTTTATTATATTTGACTTAAAGGTTCCCTTTTGTGGCTACAGAGATCTTTACATCTGAAATCCCGTTAATACAAGAAGCGTTTTTCGGAAACAACCCGAACAACAGGAATCAGCAGAAAGAAATTCGTGAAGAGAAGGGACAGGTTGAAACTGGAGGTGCAGATGAAAATAAAACCGAGGTGCAAAGCGATAGCAAAGATGAAAACAGTACTCAATGCGAGGAACAGCCCAGCAAAGAGGAAGAAAAAAGGCAAAAATATGAGCTTGCGCATTATTTTTTCTCTTTTCTTAATGGAGAGACACAGAATGAGACCCTAATCGGGTATTTTACTCGGGTATTGACGTTTCTACTTCAGAGAAAGCAAACGGAAGTAAGCTATTTGAACTATTTAAGCAGAGACTAAATTTTGGTCAAAAAGACTCTTGATTTTCTCTATGAAAACACTGGCTACATCTCCAAGCTCATCAAACTGGTCGAATATAGTAGTGTAGCAGATTGCATTTGTAGAATCCTAGCGTTTGAAAATCCTGAAGAAATGTACATGGTAAATCTCTTCATAATAACTCTTGGAGAATGGGTTTATAATTTTTATAGGAGAAAAGACAAGGGATTCTCACGATACTCGTCGTAAAGCTAACTGATGATCTAAAGCCTCATCCAGCTTATGTAATTATATATGAGATTTTGATAGAATCATGACTCTATCTATGGTCGTTTCTGTTAGGCTGCGGAGAATATTTGCTATATTATTTCCGAATTTTTCCGAAATTCGAAAAGAATATCAGGAGGACAGCGTCTCGCCAAGTTGCTCACTTCAGAAGAGAACGTCGACCTTCTGTTTATGGCATTTTTCTCAGACCTCGCTAAAATGCCGGCGATTACCGATCTTGTTATCGCATATATTGACTATTTTATTGACCTTAAGGTAGAAGATTCCCTGATAATATTTCTCCTGAAATTGAAACTAGACTAACCCAGCTGGCGAGGTGAGTAACTCAGAGGACCCGGAGAAGCTTGACCTTACAAGCTCTCCTTCAATAAACCTTGAACAAGAACCCTTCTTCGCTTTTCTTGCTAAGAATTTAAAGAAGATCTTGAGCTATATTGATGGATCTCATGAAATCAAATCAGAAAACATTGACACTCAGTTTGGGAAGACGATCAAACCGTTTGGAATGACTCGATTGAAGCTGATTGATCTATTGCTGTATTGCACAAAATCGAAGAGCGCGAAGGTCATCACTGAGCTCGCATTAAGCAAGACATTCACGAAATTGGAGGTGATTTGTCTTATTATGAGTTTGTGATGATTGTTGTTAGCAATTAATGAAGGAATATGAGTGGAACAATATCCTCCATAATTTAATCGAAAGGATATTCGTTAGTGTTATTGGAGGCGATGCCTATGTCCTTAAGAAAGCAGTATGATCAATTGCTTGGTGTTAATTGATTAATGCGATGGATTCAGCTGATAGAAGACGCGAAGCTAGTTAAATTCTTAAAAGAGATCAGCGAGGAGCAGAAAATCCCCTTGGGAAAGTGAGAAAATTGCATTGAGAAAATATATTAATTACACCTGTTTCAGGAGCACCAATGTTCGTAAGAGCTATTTCGCTCAGGTCACTCGGATCGCCCTAGCATTACAGAAACACCGAGAGGAAAACGAAATCATAAAATCCGCTCTTGAAAGTAAGGCCTTAGCCCTACACATTTAAAATTTGCTGTGTTAGGTGAGGAATGGAAGGAGTTCGAGCAGCAATACCTGACAGAAACGTTGAAGAATGATAACCACGAGCTCGGAGGTGATGCAAAGAAGGAGAAGTACGGTGATTATGACGAGGAGGAAGACCCTTTCAAATCTAACCTCGATGTAAGGACACCATCCCTTGCAGTTTGTTGTAATGAAAAAATTTGCTTAGAGATTAAGCAACCTCACTGTGAAGGCAACAAGTGAGCCGGACTCTCTGCCAGAGGACATTGAAGACAAGATGTAAATAGCTATGATTGGATTCGAATTAATCTAGTTATTAAGGTTTAAACAATGGGATCTTGCTGGAAAGAAATTTGACAGTGTATGGGACAATAAACCAGTGGTCGATGAGAAATTTGATTCTGTCTTTGAAAATAAAAACAAAGTTGCAAGCGATTTTGATAATATTTTCAACGCTCCAAAGAACGAAGAAGAAAAGGCTAATGTCGATAAACCAGCAACGAATGACAATTGGTTTAATCAACCTCAAGGAGGCACTGCAGGCACGACTTCGAATACTGGAGGCTTTGGTATTTCTGCTAGAATAACTCTTTTTTATTAACGAGCGCTCTTATTTAGATGATTGGGGTGCTAATACATGGAGCAATACGACCGAGGCTGAGAAAACAAACACTCAAGCCACCGGTGGAGATATTTGGTCGAGCTGGGGTCCTACAACAACCAGCACGAACGAAACCGAGAAAGCAACCCAGTCTACGAGTGTAGACCCTTTCAGTTCATTTGGAGAGGGGTAATTTTCTTTTCAGAGAAAGTAGATGCTAAATTTGTTAGATTCAGTTCTCAGACGAAGTCGACGGATGAGAAAAAGCAAGATAATAATGATTTTGGTTTTGGAGACAGCTGGAAATAGCTGGCTCATGTTAAGAAAGATTTGGTAAGCATAACAAATTTATACTTATGTGTTGTGTTACCAATTAGAAGCATAAAATTTATCTCTAGATATATGAAGGGATATAAAAATATTCATCTTTCGAGTGTTTGAATAAATCATATTACTGTTTTGGATGGTATTTAATTGAAATTCTGAAAAGAGAAAGAGAGAGAAAGAAAATGAGTTACTCTTTATAAGGCGAGGCTGTGGGCTGTGCTTGTCTTGTAAAACAGAATTTATAATTCTGGTTACGAAAGAACTCACCAATAAGCAAAAATTCTTTTTCTTCTGATAGTTCAGTTATTGCTTATCGAGAGGTTAATCAACTAAAAATTCGAGTTGCGAGTATGTGTTCATTGATTTCCATTTCGGTTGAGAGTTCTGTGCATTTCTTGAGGACTTGAATATAAATTTTATTCTATTATATCGACTACTACGACTTAAAACTACAATATTGCTACATTATTTCCAAACAAAATGCCCATACATGCTGTGACCGTCAGCCTTATAAATGAAAAAGAAGTCATTTTCTTTAAATTCTTCTGTTTACCAAACTCCTATATTTATAGTATCTAAAGCACCTCCAAAAACTGATTTCTGTTGATCAGTACTTCGACATTATAGTTGTTAAAATTTCATAGCAAATATGTTAAATTTTGAGATTTCAATCACATAATGTGAAAGAATTACGCGTAGTTTACAATCAATAGCAGAGTTAAATCGCTATCTACTTACAAATTGAATCTCATTTTACGTATTCTAACCTTCAACTTCAATATTCCAAACCACTACGATTAAGCGAATTTCACATCGCAAACTAACTGTGATGACTCAGTCGCTAAAGAATGGTTTTATACAGAGCAGTATGAAAAGCAGCTGAGAAAAAGATTGAAAAAGAATTTTATTCGAACTAACTTTGCGGTTCCGGATCCAATGCAGGCGCGAAATCATTTGGATCTGTTGTTAATTTCACAAAAAAGTGGGAAAATTTGGCGATCAGTTTCTTGCGCGAAATTTGAAATGAATTGTTAAAATCGCGCGTTCATAAAAATTTTGAATTTGTTCGCATATAAATTCCTCGTAAGTCCGCTTAATTCATATAATCGAAATTCACTTCAAAATTATTTTCCACCTCGAACACACCCCTTGAACCTAAATGTTTGAAGCTAGACTCGAACAAGGACAGATCTTCAAGAAGATCGTCGACTCTATCAAGGATCTCGTCGCCAAAGTCAACATTGATATCAGCGGAACCGGTATGTCTCTCCAAGCCATGGACTCATCACACGTCGCACTCGTCTCACTGAACCTCAAGGAAGACGGCTTCAGTCGATTCAGAGCCGATAAGCCTATGACCCTCGGTCTTGATATCGCTAACCTCTCTAAAATTATGAAATGCGCTGGCAACGATGATATTATCACCATGAAAGCCGAAGAAGACCCTTCAACTATCTCTTTCCTCTTCGAAAGCAACAGTAATAATTTCCTACTAGCATCTGAACCCTAACAACACTATTTTAGAGAACGATAAGGTTTCTGAGTTCACTCTGAACCTCTTGACATTAGATAGCGAGCAGCTCGGTATCCCTGACACCGAATACAGCTCCATCTGTACCCTCTCATCTTCAGAATTCTCTAGAATCTGCAGAGAAATGAGCCAAATCGCTGAGACAGGTAGCCTTGTGAGAAGCTTGACCAGAGTCCTAATACTACTTATTTTTATAGTGAGCATTGAGACATCGAAACAGTATATCAAATTCTCCATCAGCGGTGAAATCGGAGGAGGTTCGACCACTTTGAGAGCCAATGATTCTGATAAGAAAGAAGAGCAGACGATCTTAGAAGTTGATGAGCCTGTCACACTGTCATTTGCGCTCAGATACCTTAACTTGTTCAACAAGGCACAGAGTTTGTCGCCTCAAGTCGTGCTGTATTTGTCTGGTGAAACACCTCTTGTTGTTGAATACAAAATCGAGAAGTTAGGCTCACTTAAGTTTTATCTTGCTCCAAAAATCAATGAAGAGGAAGGAAATTAGAGTCGAAAGGAGAAAGTTGTAAGTCTCTTACTTTCTTGTTAAAATTCATAAATTGAGGCTTATTTATAGCTTTCTTGCGTTTTATTATGGAATGGTAATGTCTGAAATTGTCTCTCTATTCATTGAGACACAATAAATGTTCCTCATTGTAGCTATATGACTGGTATTAAGCTCTTGTTAGGTACTTTTGTAGTCTTTTTTAATGTTAGAATTTGCAGAAAAGTAAAGTTTTCAGTTTATTATGTATGTGGTAATTAGCCGAAATTTTTCGCGCAAAAATTTGAAGTTTCAAACATTATTTGCAAATAAAGTTAAGTATCAATTCATTATACACTCATAGATAGATAACAGGTAGATCCATTTGTGAAATGTATGCACGCGCTGGCTGGAGATAGTGTATCATCGGTACTTGGTATTTGATAAATTGAACGAATTTGTAAGAGGTTTGACCTTGCGTGTGACGTGGAATGTTGTATTCAAGTGAATCGGCTTTTCAGCGTTGTATCTTATCCGATATTCCGTTTGGTTTCTCGCTGCAATGGCTTTGAAGATTAGTAAATAACACAATAGCAAATCAGCAAATACTTTCTGGATCCTCTTTTGGAAAGAGTTCTTTTCCGTCAAATCTAATGCTATTTGTTGCGTATCCACTCAACTGAGTCGTGCGTCTTCTGCTGACAGCGTCGACAGATACGGGACGGTAGGTGGGTGGTGCCACCCCGCTCGGATCTTTGAAGCTCGCGTGTGTTTGAGAAATCCATGGATCACTCTAGATCACCATATACTCAAATTTATTATTGAGGTTGTTTTGATGCTTTATTTACCTGAATCGAAGGATGATTCTTTTGTATCGTTTGAGTACCGTACTTGTGCGACCAAGCAGTCAGGTAGGGGTCAACGAGAGCATCCTTCTTCAAATTAAACCTAAAAAAGATATTGATTATTACGACAGGCGGTGCTATGGCAGAGCAGCTACCCTGTAGAACTCAGTCCGAACTTGTTAGTCCCAAGGTCAGGTTTGGTAAAGCTGTCTCTGGATATCGAAGTAAAACTTCTTCCAAACTCGCCTCGCGCTTTGAGGCCTGGAATGAACCCTCCATACCCGGGAATTACGCTGTTGCAAGGCTCCCGGGGTTTCTAAGCAATACGCTGTGAGGAAATCTATTTCACATTAACTCCAGATTTTACATCTGTGAACATAGAGCCATAAGAAGTCCTATACTGATGGTTTTTAGACCAAGTATGCAACAAATCCTCATTAATTTTCCTCTCTTGCTCAATAGTCTTTCCAACTGGATATGGATCGTAAGCAAATTGGGCCATTTGCTCAAGAACTTTATTTCCAGAATAGTTATACACTTCTTACAAATTGTTCTTTTTATAACCAAGACATAGATTTTTCTAGAACCAGAAACTTACTCAACCACTCATATAACAGCTCACATTCAACATATATCATCTATCTAACCATCTTCACCAGCCCCAGCTTCTTCTTCGGACTCAGCCATCTCGCCAACGAAGGATTTAATCTCCTCTAACCAGCTCGTGAATCTAAAATGAATTAATCATCGTAACATTTCGCAAACAAAGTGAATTACCCTTTCTTGACTACTGCGTTTTCAAAAATAACGGGATATATCATTTCATCTTTGAACTTCGCCATTGCTGTCTCCTACACATTGCTTTATAACACATATTTAATAAACAGATAGACGTACCTCTTCTTCATTAAATTCTAGAAATTCCGGAATGCCTTTCTTTTTATTATACCCGTCAAAGGTCACCTTTACAGTCAAAAACGCATTAGTTACAACACACTGATTCAATAAAAACTCATTACTCTATTAAGAAGAAGGCCTTGAGGCGGGGCAATCCAGATCCGTTGCTTCTCTTGAAGGAACGTCTTCTCGAAAAAGTCTTCCTTTTCGTTTCCATGGACCATTTGGATCATAACTCCCATCATTTTTCGAATTTGGTGGTAGATGAAAGACTGTCCGTGAATCAAGAATTTGACAAACTGAGCGTCTGGATATTTCTCTGATTTGATGAGGTCAACTTGGATGTCGATGATGTATCTCTTCGCCTGAGAGTCCGAAAACCTCATGGTCTTAGTGTAGTTATGGTAATTCTTCGTGCCTTTGAAAACTGAAACCCATTCTCGGAGCTTGTTTAGCGTTGCAGTTAATTCTTCTTCAGACAAAGGGTCTTTGCTCTTGTGAAATAGAGCAATTGGCGCAATGTACTCATATTTACGGCTTCTTGCGCTGCTCTTCGCATCGAATTTTCGAATCACGTGTCTTATCGCTTTTAAATTTTGCTTCAATAACGCAGGACTAAAGTAATATTACCAAAGACGCGGATATCCTCTGGTAGATGGGAATTAATCACGTTGATTAGATTTTTTTTGTCTAGTTTGCCCACGGCTCTGTAATTAATGACCACTTTTTTCCGATCAACAATCGCGATTCCTTCATCCTCCTTGTCATCTTCCCCACCTGAACCGGCCTCTTCATCAATCCCTTCTTTTTTCTTCTCTTCCTCCGGTGCGGCCTTTTTCTCCTCTTCGATTTCTGGTTTTTTATTGGTATTTTCTTCTGTTTTCGGGTCTGCTTCGGATGTTGCTGAAGGTTGAGGTTCATCTTTTGAGTCACCTTCGAGCCATTTTCTTGGAATCTCAAGCTTGCAGCTGACGTAATTAGCGATGGCGTGAACTCCTTTGTCAGTTCGGGCTGCTCGTGTCCATCCGATCTTTTTAAGATTGTCTAATTATATTGGACCCGAAGCGGTGGTGAAGTTACCAAAATTAGCGCTGGATATGAGCCCTGCGTCGAATAAACCTTTTTCGAGTTCCGTTTCAACAGATGCGGCATTCGGATTTCTTAGTGAGAGAGAATTTTGGGTTAGTTGATGGAGTTCAAGTACAAATTACTTCATTGAGCCCTGGAACCGGAGGCCGTTGTATCCGAAGACGATAGCTAAGCGCGTTTTAAATGTTTCTCTTTTGCTCATGTGTGTTGCTGTGGAGATTTATTTCTTTATTCAATTTATCCCTTCGGGTGAAATTCTGGCTTTATTTAGGAAATAAACCAATCGGGTAAAGGCGGGATCTTTTCCTCGACATCAGAGAAGGTTGGAAATGGATTAGCACTACTTGTTGCCCTGATTCTCGGTCTAAAGTATTTTTACAAAGTTCCTGCGGGCTTTCTCTGCGTCTATGTTGTAAAGAAGATTTATTCCATGGTTTGAATTTTCAAAGGGATTTAGACCATTCTCAGCTTCCAGCCTCCAAAACATTAATTCATTCATTGAAAGTAAGGTATCAATTAGCCTGCATAGCTTAGTGGTAGAGCATTCGCTTCGTAAGCGAAAGGCCGTGAGTTCAATCCTCACTGTAGGCTCTTTTTTCTTTTTCTTTGAGATATTTTTAAATCTGGTGATACAAATTCAACTCTACGATACGCAAGCCCCTCTCTCTCACTCTCGACCACTGCATCCATAATCAAATTAGTTCGATTTAGAGTTTGTTGAAGACATCTTGAAAAATTTCTTTTATTTATTCATCATCACATTCTATCTTTGCCTTCGGCTTCATTTCACTACTTTGTTATGGATAAACAAACTTCAATTCTTTAATTGTAGAAAGTATTAAGCCTCAATGGGTAACAATAAAAATTTTAGCGACTGTTTGAAGTTTTTAAAAGTAACTCAAAGAAATAGTAGTAATGGATCATAAATATTCACATAACACTCTCAACTCAAGTAAAAAATGTCTTAATTGTTTGTAGTTAATTTGAATTCATAAGTCATTATCTTCTGGATTTAATTCTTGTGGATTCCGAGGCCCCCTAGTTGGATCAGGGTTCGGGATCTTTACTTTAGTTTTCGGGAAGCTTTGTAGTGCTCCACATCTCTCTTCTCTGATTTCCTTTCCTGAGATCTGCAGGACCGTAAAGTTTGGCCAATTCCTGTTTTCCGTAAGAGCAATCGCCGTTTTATACCTTCTAATCAAATTTCCTTTCAGATCAAGCTCCTCCAGCCTTTTCCATTTCCCAATTTTAGCGATTTTCAGCGCTCCTTCATCAGTTATATTATTGGACATCAATGAGAGCTTCTTCAGATTCCGGAAGTACCTCACATTCCCAAATTCGGAAAGATGGTCGTCTGTTAAGTCGCTTCTATCGAAATACGCTTCTTCTATGCTCAGCCAAGACACTGGCTTTTGCAATAGAGCAACGATCTCGGCAGTTATGTTCCCATGCCTGTGTTCTGAAAATTGGGACCAGCATGAAAGCTCTGAGGTAGACTCTGTTAGGTCCAGAGTTTTCGCTTCAGGGAACCAAAGCAAATGCAGGTTTTTCAGATTAAACCCCTCGCTTTCCATAAGAGAAGGACTTATCGTCAGCTTCTTCCGACGGAGGAGGAAGTTTTCCCATGATTGCGATTGTTTTCCTGGCGACGAATGAATTAATATATGGTTAATTTCATTATAAAATTGCTCGTTCAGTTCATTAATTATGGCTTCGAATTCACCATTAAGTTTAATTCCAGCTAATTTTCGCGAATACTTCAAATTCAAGCAATGCGAGTACTTTCTCACTTCGAGCTCGATCAGTGGTGTTGAGAACGGATCATGGTTTTCTAAGAAAAGCACAAGTTCTTCAATAGGAATTGGATTGGTGAATAAAGAAATTCGTTTTAAATGTTTCCAATTTTTGTTCGTGATTAATGAATCTATCCCCTGCATTAAATGAAAGTCGTTGATATTGAAGTTTATTTCTTCAAGCCGTTTCCAATTCGCGTTTTGGCCTAAATAGCATGCGCCTTTATCAGTAATCTTGTTTTCTGACAAGTCTAAACGCTGTAAATTGGTCCATGACCAATTCTGGCTTAAAGCCAAAACGCCCTTGTCAGTAATATTATTATTTTTCAGATTCAACTGTTCTAATAGTTTCCACGAAGAATTTTGTGCCAAACTTCGGCATCCTTCATCGCCGATAAAATTAACAGAGACGTCAAGCGACCTTAAATTCATCCAGGTCGTATTCTTGGCAAGCATTCTGATCCCAGTCTCACCGAGCGTCGTCCGACTGAAATCGGCCTGTTGGAGATTTATCCAGGACGCAGTTTTAGAAATTAATTCCGCTCCTTCTTTATTAATACCGCATCCAGCCATTTTGAGGGATTCCAGCTTCGGAGCCCATAAGAAATGGCTTTCTTTATTTCTATCCTGGATACCGTTATCCTCAAAACTCGCTGTCCCGAACTTCTCTCTAATATCCCAAACCCTCTTCAATTCATCGATCCTCTCGTCTCGAACGTTTGTCAAGAGCTGCTCGTAATAGCTCTTGAACTGCATCTCCTTCTCATTGATGAGAGTTTCGAGGTCTTTTCCTTTGCTTTCTTCTAACTCCTGGTAGAATTCATTTGACACTTTAGAGTTGATAGAAAACAGCAACTTCTTCGTCGGTCTTACTCCCAAGTTCCCTTTCACAATGAGACCTTTCTCCAATCTCTTCCAGGCACTATTTCGGCCCAGGGCGAACGCACTCTCATCGTCAAGCAGATTATATTGCAAGTCTAATTCCGTTAACTCGCTCCAGGTGCTATTTTCTGCGAGGCCAATAGCCCCGTCATGTTCGATCCGATTGTAAGATAAGTCGAGGACTCGTAGGTTTTTCCACGAGGTATTCTTGCCTAATGAAATGGCGCCCTCATCCCCAATTAGATTTTTTGATAAACGAAGAATTCGAAGCTCAGTCCAGGTGCTGTTCTGTGCAATATTTATGATATCTTTGTCTTTCAGACAGTTGCTGACTAAGTGAATTATTTTAATTCGAGTCCAATTCGCAGCGTTTGCAACATAGGTGGCCAAGTGCGGGATTTGGCTGTTATTTGAGCAGAGTATCTCGCAGTTATACTTTTCTAAACATTGAAAAAGTTTCTGAGTGTTATTGGGACCGATCCGGGTTTCAAAGAGAAGCAATTTTTTTAATTCGAAGGGTCCTTTGCCTTCAATGAACTCAAACTCTTCCTGCTCATCATCGAAGTTCGAGTTTGAGAGATTCAATTCGCCTGGATTATTTGCTATTCGAATTCTTCTATGTTTTATCATTAGGAGGGGCTTTGTGAAGCTATTTTTCTTTTTCTTTTTTTCCTTTAGGAATTTAATTGTGCTTACTCCAAAATTGGATAAGGTCATTGAGATCGTAAAATAGTGGGAATAATTCACTGAATTTGAATTTTTTAAATCGTTTTCGAATCGAGAGATTTCAGTTCAGCATTGCGATTGGAAGTAATTTGGTTTAAACCTGAACGTTTATTGCACATCTGAAAATACGGCCATGTTTTCGGAAATGTTTCTGCTTTGGAGGGATCTTCTCAAATGATTAAGGAGTCAGCCAAACTTTCAAATTTTCAAATTAACTACTGATCCTTCTAATCGAATGTAACTGAAAAAGGCATTTTATTTATTTACTAACTCGGCAAGAATGAGCAAATCTTTAAAGGCTCTAAAAGCAATTGGTTCATTTCTCTTCAGTTCAGCATGTGTTTGAGGTCTAATTTGATAATTCTCATAATAAATAGTGATAATAGAATGACAATTTTCTTTTTTATTGCCAAGTTTTGGAGAAAATCGATTCTGGAATTCTTTGTTATTAACTCTTGAAATGGAAAGATACTTAGTAATGCAAATGAAGGTTTGGTTCATCAAGGGTGACTCGTGGCAGACTTTTTGCTAAGTAAGGCTCTTAGCTTCATTATTTCAAGAAAAACTTTCCTATAACTAATGAGAATATTGATAATTTAGAAAAAGTCTGTCTGATGCTGTTTTCTAAATTCGAAAATTTCAATATGGTTGATTAAGAAACTAGGTCTCAATGCTCTCTTTTCAAATTATTTGGATTTGCAAAAGGAAAAAGAATTTGTTTGGTCATATCATGTCAATAGCGCAGGGAATGTGGGAGTTGTATTCTCTTCTACTCACGATTAGAAAATTAGAACTCAAAATCCACAAAAAGTTGTTGACCCCGAAAGTTTCAAAAGTTTAGAAGATTTGAGCACTCCTCCCCTCTGATTTCAAGCAAATTATTTGTTGTCACTTATTCAATTTTTCCTTTGTTTTGAGTTTTTAAGATTTGAGCTTATCTTGGTATCATGCTTGTTGATAGCATAACTATCAACTTTCTTAATAATAAAGCAAAAATATCTATAATCATCAAGAATAACATTAATTTTGATGGATTTAATCCGAATAGACGAGAAAAGAGACACTTGAGACTGAAAACTCGGTTACTATCTTCCTCCATGTCTATTCATTTATTTCGGCAAATTATTTCAGTTCTAAGTTTTTGTGAGAGAAAACAGGAGAATCGATGATGATATAACATTCGATGTTGCTAGATTTGCTAGATTTGCTATTTTCGCTCAAGTTGTTTTTTTGTTTTTTGGGAATGAATCGACCCAACGACAAATGATGAAGAAATGAAGATAACATTCATAATATATCGTCATGTCCGGAGTTGGGACCAATCTTCAATAGAACCTCTTTTTTCAACATCAGTTATTTTTATTTTTTTTGTTTAATTTTTTTGAGAGGGGGTCTTAATTCTCAGAGCTCAAATTAATGAGACTTTCTTCATCATATCAAGCTCAAAAACAATTAGGAACCCCTGCTACGAGGAAAGGTCTCAAGTTCAAATCGCATACGGAGAAAAGTTTTATTATTATATATATATTTTCTTGTGTGGCTGATTAATCCAAAATACGAAGGTAACAGTAATTATTGTTTTCATTAAATGATTCTTGAGCATCATTGCCAGAGGAGAAAATGCTCTTTGAAGCGTTCTCTTTGGTTAAATGAAACAGATAGAGCAAGGATGACCTAAAAATTAAAGGCAAGGTGATGAGCGTGTAAAATTAGCAATTTGCAATTACATGTGGGGTCTTTAGAGATCCCAGTATAAAGAACTTTCCCAGTTTTGAAATCCAATAACTTTGCTGTGCCATCGCTTGAAGCAGTCGCTAACATATCTCCACAGGGATTCCATCGTACACAGTAGATAGCACCTGATGTATTTGCAAATAGCTAATTAGGATTTGTCGAAGCGAAAAAAATACATACTTGAGTAAAAATCTTCATAGGTTTTGACAATTTTCGATACTCTGTTGTCATATATATTAATAGTTCTATCAAGACCACATGACGCCACAAAATTTCCGTTGTTCAGGCAGACATCAATCCAGATTGTGGGGTCTACATTGAGTAAAAGAGTAATTTCCATTTCATCAATGCAAAAATAAGGAAAAAAGTCCTCTTCCGATGTATTAGTTGTGGCAGCGATTGAAAAGATAGAAATAAAGAAGAGATCAAAAGTTGACGCAGTTACGATAGTCGCCTTTTTCAAGTCTAATCGGATTCTCCGATGTTAGAGCCTTCTTCTCAACATCAATGACATAGAGTTTGTTGAGGGCACTCTTAACGTATAATAAAGATTCACCAGTGTTAGTACTCCATCGGCAACGGCCATACACATCTAATCATGAAGATAAGAATATAAGAGGCAGGAACTGAAGATATATGATAGAATTGTAACAAAATCAGAACCAACTATCGCCAGACATGGAGAAAAAAAATTCCTGGAGATTTTAAAGGCTTCGTTTACCTCTGTCAACATTCAGATGATAGTTGCAATTATTGGTGCCAACATCTGATAATAAACACACTCCAGAACAATCAAGAGTCGCTGCAGTCTCTCCACTGTGATTGAAATCGAAACTCGATATATAATTGTCTAATAATAGATGAATAGCCGGGAAAATAAATAAATTACCGAGGCTAGTGCCATATTGCGAGTGCCATTTCGATTTCCTTAATAGCTTTCCACTGTAACCGCTCTTCTGTGCTGAAATGAATTCAATATTGTACAAGTGGTAAGCTATTTTTCCATTTAGAGAGATCGCGCCAAGAAGGCCTCTCCTTGAATTATAAGTGACATCTCCGACACCAGTCACTATGAGTGAAGAAGAGGATATTAGATCCATTGTTAGCAGATATTAATTCAATAAAATTTTAAGAGATGTTGAACTTCAAACTCAAACCACATTGAGTATACCTCCAAAGACTTCTTCAAAAGAGTAAATCTTCTTCGCTGCTTTCTGCGAAATGTCAAATATAACCATATTGGCTGACTTAGCTTGATTGTGATTCAGTGAGACTAGAAGTTTGGTATTTGGAATTTCTCTCACATGAGTCCAGCCACCTATTTCAATTTTGGATTGCTTGGATTATGCGACATTCGCTGAAAATACCTCTGATTATTTGAGCTCCTGAAAATTTAGCATAATTTTGCTTAGTATCAAGCTCGATAATGTTGATCTCAGAGTCACAAAACGAGCTCCATACAAGTAGCTCTGAATGAGTGGTATTATGCTCTTCTCCTATTACAATTAGACGAGGTCGGCTCTGAGAAGACTGTAAAAATGAAAAAATCCAGCTTTCATGGAAATAAAGCATTTTTATCTGTAGAAGAATCTGTACTCGATCTTAGAGATTTGTCAAGAAGCTCATCTCTTGAATTATCATTGCTAGGTCGCTTTGGTGTTTCAAGGGCTGAGGGTTGCGTGCCCTCTTTTGTCTCTTGCTGTGATAGCATTTCGTTTTGACTCTGTCAAGGCAATGTAGAAAATAAAATTTGATTAATTATTTAATTTCAAAATCCTACAATTCTGATAAGAGTAGAAATTGACTATGGCTCTCAAGAGTCTTAATACATAGCCTTCTCTCACTTGGATATGAAAGAGAAAAAAAAGAGAAAATTTTTTTCCAACAGAAGACTGCTACTTTGGCTCATTTAAACCATGACAGCGCGTGACTGTAGGTTTTAACGTAGTAGAAACCACAGCCTCACAATGGGATTCAAAAGCACTCGAAGTTTTCCAGAATAAAAGATAATTCATAATAATAACGTTGGAGCTATGGATGAGCGCTATTAGCAGCTATCGAAAAGTATACTGCTTGGAATAATCTCGGGCTTTTCATGTACCTGATCCCTACGTTTTTTGGTTCTGACTTGGGAAAATGAATTCTCAAAATGGGATTAAATCCCCAACTAGACTATTTTGAAAACCAAAATACTTTAGCTCTCAAAGAGAGATTAGGTTGCATATTTTAAACTTAGGATTCTAACTCAAGAAAATCTTGCTTTCATTTAAATTAACACCAAATTTGAATATGTTATTGTTTGTATGAGCAATTTATCGAAAATGATCAATCAAACTTACGTAATAATGCACAGTAACCGATAAATGTCACTGAGTCTGACAGAATGACGTTATATTCATGGATGGCTGCCTTTTCGTTTCAAAAACAGCATTGCTTTTTTCCAATTAGAACAACTATATTCGATTTGCTTCAGTGAATGAGTGGAAAACTAGTCTGTTTCTTGTTCCGCGTGAGAATAATTAAGAAATTCATGATGTTTCGGTGTAGCAAAAGACATTTCAAATCATCAGTTGACTTTCTAAAGCGAAAATTATCCAGGAAAATTGTGAAAAGCCAAATTAGGAATTATTAACTGATACTAATACTGTATTTCTACCATATAAGATTCGGGAAAAATCATATCATAGGACGAAACAAACGAGAAAAAACCTCATGCAGAAAAATACTAGTGTCTGGTCTCATTTAATCAAAGTGTAAAGTCATCATATGATTAAACAAAATTAAATTTATTTATCTATATCGAGATTCATTCACTCTCAAAAGGAAAAATAAACAGAAATATGCTTTCAACAAACACAGGCATTGGTAAATCATGGAGGATCGAACACAATTTCTTCTCTAACTCATGAGAACTTCTATATATAGGAAACGTACTCCAAAACTACTTGCTTGGTGCTCATGGAAGAATAACGAGATCAGCATTGGAGAATTAGAGACGAAGCAAACTTATGCAAGCTTTAGCGGAGCAAAGATTTGTGACAACCGTAAAATTTCAACTTTCGAGTTATCCTCATTCGTGAGAATAATTATAGAAAATAGTTCGACGCATGTAAAGGAAATACCAAACACAACATTATTAATGTCTCTTCATCACAACTACGAGGAATCAGCCAAATTAGAAATATTTGATATTTCAAGGAAAGATCAAATCAATAAGATTTATTCCTTTGAAGAAGTGAGAGGAGGTGACTTCATATATATTATAACAAAAAGTGGAACGAATATATCTGGTTGCGATAGACAAAAGAAGGATGTGAAATATTCTAGATATTCAAAA
>ENA-UOTZ01001323-UOTZ01001323.1-compost-metagenome-genome-assembly--contig:-NODE-1323-length-17370-cov-10.281617_pt1 | contig 17370 bp, 9 predicted proteins | sample MGYA00238144_ERZ746983 | MGnify/ENA primary metagenome ERZ746983 (study PRJEB28759, sample SAMN06268863) | compost metagenome | isolation source: single cell | place: USA: California, Emeryville, Joint...
AGCTTTTGAGTGATTGCTCACTGGTAACATTTTTCAAGGGGACGTTTTTGAAGATTATTCCTGATTCAATGATTGGAGTTTCATTCGAGAGATAGTTTCCATTGCCATATCTCGCCTTGAGAATCGAATCCCAGTCCTTATTATCTTGATTCACAGTTGGAGTTTTCTTCAGGAAGTTGTACTCTTCTGGTTTATGAGTTTCTTGGCTTGGCAGATTGGCCTCTCCAGAGTGATGGTTAGGCTTTCCCATTTGCATTTTCATTAATTTTTGTTCAAATCGAGCCGAAAAAAGAGATTTGATGCCTTCTTTTTGAGGCGTCAAAACTTGGCTTTGCGATAGATTCTTCGAGAGGGTTCGGCTTGGTGTCAAGTAAATCTCGGCGATTGATGTTGTGGTTCTCGCAGTTGGTTGATCGATTGGTTTCGATTGACTTGGACTTGACAAGAGATCTGATTCTCCATTCTGTGTCGGCAACCGACTCTCAGAATGAATTGAAGTTGCCGAAGTTGGCATTTGATGAAATTGCGAGAAACTGAGATTTTGAGTTTGTCTCAAAATAAACTCGCTCTGTTTCTTCGTAATCGGTCTGATGTCGTCAAGAGTCGCAGCATATTCAAGGAATGGGATCAGTCTCTTGAGTTCTTCATCGACTCTACTCGCATAAAAGTCTAATATCTTTATTCCATTTTCTCTTTGTCTTCGGAGATTCTCCTCGAGATTATCAATGAAGATGACATGCCGTAGATCTCTTCCGATTAGACTCAGATCTTTATCGAGACCAGTGCTTGTATTGATGCAGTGATCTCTGTGTAGAATGTAAGAAATACGTTTTTGTGGGTCTATGTGATCGATCAAAGCTGTAGCATACTCTTTTTCTGCCGCGGTATAGATGACTATCTCGTAAAATTTGGACATAGCGAAGAGTCATGATAAAGTCAGGTCTTAGGACTGGACTGGTTGAAGTATGCAAAAGTGTCTCATCCATATCCAACACCAAGGTTTTCATGCCTTGGAATCGAGCGAGCTTTTCTGGGAGAAATGCGGTTTGAGAATTGCTGTTGGCACGTTCTCTAGTAAGCATGAACCCAGAAGTAAAAGAAGAAGAGGCTGTTGTCGTTGTGGAAGCGCTTGATAAAACATCGTTTCCATAGGAGTAGGAAATGGCGTGAGTGCTAAGGTTTGATGGTCTGAGATTGCTGTCGTAAGCAAAGGGTCTTAGATTATAGCTCTTCTCTATGTTACTGAATTTATAGGACTCTTGGAAGGTTGGGCTAGGTTGAGCCTGAAAAACATTTGTGTATTGAGGAACATATGAGTGATGATGATAGTTCAGATTGTATTTGTAAGGAGAAGGAGGTTGGGTCTGAGTTCTCAAAGTATCTAGCATTATAAGTAAAAGTTTTGGTGGTATTTTGAATTTTGGTTTTCTGGAAATTATTAAAGTTGGCATTCACAGGTTAAAATAAATGAATCTATTACTGGTCCGCTTGGCAAAACTAATTCTGATTAAATTTGATCAGTGAACCAGTACAAATGCCTTCTCAGCCCTAAAATATGATACATGAAGAAATCAGTTAAATTTCTGAAGAGCCATTGTTAAGGGGAAGATGCAGAATTGAAGGCGATCTCGTACGAATAGAATGGAAACAAACTCTATGGTGGAAATTTTTTTTTGAGTTGAGAGTATGTGATGCAAATGAGAGAGTCAAGCGAAATCATGTACTTTCACTCAGCAGGAGCCAAATTTTAAGTTAGTGTTCTGATGAGAAGTTCCATCTTATTTTTCAAGGATGATTTAATTTGCGAAGGAATTGAAATTTCCTTCTTCAGGAATTACTGAATCGATGATAAACTTCAGTGGCACGTAGTAATCAATAAACAGAGTACCATCGTTTCGGTTTTCACTTCAATGACTCAGGTTGGAATTTGGAACTCCTCCTAAAACAAAAAAAAAAAAGCCGTGATGAATTCGTTCATCAAATTGCTTTGTTTTATAAGCTCAACTCATATTAATGTTAAAGTGATGATACAAATCCAAAGCCCATTCATGAGCCATTTATACAAAACTGAACTAGCGGAGAATTGTTTAAGTAAAATTTCAATCAACTAGATTTTTCTTTTTCATGTTACAATAATCAATTCCTTTTTCCAGGAAGACAATAGCGAGCATTATCTCTGGAATCTTTCAATCTCAAAGGTAAACATCCGTCATTTGAAAAATGATTGATAATATATTCAAAAATGAGCAATTAATTTTATTTATGACTCTAAGATCTTCAGAAAAACTTCCAAGTATGAAAGGATCTCCAAGAAGGGCGCAGAGACAGTCTAGAGAGTTCTTTATGTGATATTTCATATATTCAATCAACTTTTCTTTGAATATATAATTTAGTTAATGGGTATCCAATTCGAAAATCCAAACAAAGGAAGAAATTGGTTTACAGTTTCCGAACAATAAAATTCTCCATGGCAGCGATACGATAAACGCCTCCATTGCTGAAAAACTATCTTGGATTGAGGTGAGTCCAAAAAAAATTATTCGACCTAATTAAAAAAGACTATCCTAGCTCTTTCTCCTATTTTGTAATTTCTTATTGCTGTTGAATTGAGAAGATCTACTTGCGTAAAAGATACAAAACTTCTGAATAAATTATTTTCATAGCTTCACTTTAATATAGCAATTTAATTTAAAGTTGTTAGTGCGCAAAAAATTTTATTTTTTTCTATTTACTTAAGCTGAGTTACCAAAACAAAAAAGTCATTTTGCAGTTTGCAAGATTGCTAGACTACTCTCCTTAAATTCTTATAAAATTATTGTATGTAAACAGCAGCTTTTTGACTTACTGTGAATGCATTTTTCTTTCTGCATTTTAGATAAATCGCACAAGGAACTTTTTCACTTAGTCGATGATAACAATTAACTGATGACAGTGACAGATCAACAGAGAGAGCCCTGAATATGCATGTTCTCCTAAGTCAATCAGCTCATTATATGCAGCTTGGATAGCTCATAATTTATCAAGAGGAATTGGCTACGAGTGGCTGAAATCGATAGGATCCATCCCATCATTGAAAGTAGGAGTTCTCTTGCTTTATTTCACCTAACGCATTTCATCGTATGCGTAATTTTGTATTCTACTTCGTAGGTTCAGTCCTCAAATTAAAGAAAATAACTAAATTAGGTTATAATTATTTTCTAATACTCCGGTAAAGTAAGAATTTTTCAGATTCGCCGAACAAGATGTCAATCAGTAGCGTTGGAGGAACCCTTAAAGTAGACGCACACAAAGCCGTTGTTCAAAAAATTTTCGACCAATACGACAAGGGCAACAGCGGTGAGATCGGCCAAGATGGTCTCTCTGCCATGCTTGTCGATGCTTACAAGATTGTTGGAGAATTCTATAAACCAAAGCCAGGTGATGTTGAACACTACCAAAAGATCCTTGACAAGAACGGCGACGGAAAAGTCACTGAAGAGGATATCAACATTTTAGCCAAGAAGTACCTCGGAACTGGATTGACATCCTCATTCGGCAGCACATTATCTCATTACAACCCATTGAAGGCTGCTGGCCTCTAGATAGGATACTCGAACACATCCTCAAAGAGTAGCTCTAGAAGGCATCAGGAGGAAGTACATCCCTGCTAGAATCAGTTTTTCATAAGGCTATTTTTAACAAAAGAGTGATTAACTGATTTTCTTAATTCACTAGTGAGATATATAGATATTCATGCTCATAAGTGCGACCATTGCATATTCGAGGTGCCTCTTTCGTCTGTAGCTACATAAAAAATAACAAATTTTAACAAATGACCTTACAATAACTAAAGAAAAACCGTTTTGTTAGAGTTTAACTGCGAAAAGTGGGCTTCTGATAGGTGATCTATTGTTAGAACTTCTTTATATCTAATGATGACACTCGAAACCCAAGAATTTGGCTAAACGCCATCAAGAATTAGAGTTTTTGCTTCATATCAAAGAAAAAGATGAAGCTAAAATGAAGAAAAAGATGAAGCTAAAATGAAAAAAAGATTTGGGACTGGTAAGTCTACTATCATGATTAGTAGCTAAATAGCAAGATGCATCAGCTTTCATATTACATGGAGTACACATTAACATCCATAGAGATACACTAATTTTTCGATATCAATTTAAGCGAAGACACGTTAGACTTATCGCGAAAATTTTATTATAACAAGAATCAGCGGGATTCTCAATTTTTTTCCATGCTGTCAGAAGAAAGGGATATATCAAAATGTTGATACAAATGTATCGGTCAGCACTTGGATTTCTCGTTGATCAATTTATTTCAGTGCATGAAACATGAATTTTCAACAATGGGCAAGAAGTTAATTGGTAGCTTGATTCCTATAGAGCATACCAAAGGTTAGCTCATAATATTCCTCTTATCTCTGTTCTCTTTGGCAGTTGCAGACGATATTTAAGTAATTTGGATTGAAATTAACAATATTGTGTGTGAAAATTTCTTCTGATCTCTCTTTCGGTTGTATTTATTTTCTAACGCAAATGTGCAATATTTCGTATCAATTAGGAGAAAAAAATTAAAAAAGTTGGGAAACTGAGAATCAATAGATCTCAGAAACTACCACCAATTGAGCTGAGGATATTAGATTGCGATCGTCAAATATTTTGGTATATTTGTGATTGTCTTGGACCATTGACGATGAATCTTATTCATTTCAGGAGATTGTCTTTATAATCAAGCTGAATTGATATCTCTTTCTTTAATACTTCCAGAAGAAAGGTGAGGAGGTTGGCATAGCAATATTCTTTTTTATGTCGATAATCTAACCTAAGAAAGCATCTGCCTTCCTGAGTGCTGATTAAGCCTTTCGAAATCAATCTTTTCTCAATTGGGAGCCGAAGCTAAACATCGTAATACAGACCCAATGAGATGAAATTACAGCATTCGTCTTAAATTGCTCTATTTATTGAAAAATGCATATTCCGTCGCCGCTATATAATATATGCTACTTTCTTGATTCTGACGCTAAAATTTTGCGGGTGAATAACTTTACTCTCATTATTCTTAGCTTGCCCATTCCAGAAAAGCTTTTCAGAAGGCACATATTTTTGAACGTACAACTGCTATTTTAGAGATACTTTTAAACAAATAAAATAGTTTTAACTGAGAGTTTTATAAAATTTAATCGAATGCCAGGCTGATAATTTTTTGCTAAAATCACAACATCGTAAACTTTAGTTGTAGATAAATAGCAAATTAATTTACTTGTCCTTTCTTCTCCGATGAATGCTCTTCTCAATTTCAAGCACAACGACTACCATCAGAAATTCTATGAAGACCATCAGCATCATCTCAAATACTCAAGAAATATTCTCGCTGTTGTCGCTTTATTAAACATCGTTGCCGGGGACATTGTCGATTCCACGCTTGGAGACATTTACAGGTTGATGTGGGCTGCAAGATTGACCCGTGGGGTACTGGCCTTTCTCAGTGTGCTTGTAATCTCTCTCATCCAACGATACTCGCAGATTATTCTTGAAAAAATCTTTCATCATAGACCAAAACTAACATTTTTTGCATTTGAAATCATAGAAGGTATCTCAATACTCGGCCTCCACATTATATTTATGCATTTCGATCTTGTTCACCTGTCTGAAGTATCGTTACACTCAAATTCTCTGCTGTTTGTAGAAGGAGTCATTTACAGTCTCAAATACGTTACAATGATTCATATTTTAAATAATTGGATCATGAGAGCGACTGTAATATTTGGGAATACTCTGTATTTGGTGACTTTCTCTCCAACTGAGACAAGGGAATCCATATACTTAATTCTGTCAGGATTGATTGCAGTTCTTTGCTTTTCTTTCGTAATGTACCTACAGGAGAGACATTTCAAGATGATTTTTCTCAATAGCTCGAAAAAAGCACCAGAACGACCTGTTTGGAGACAGTTGCTCAACAATCTTCCGGAGGGCGTACTCATTATTGACGATAAGATGAATCCTATTTTTCACAATTCTTCTTTGAAAGACCTGCTTTTGTCATTTGCAAATTCCGACATCAATAGCGATATCACCCCTAATTACCAAAAAATGTTTGAAAGGATAACAATCACAAGCACGTTTGATCCAAATATTCCTAGATCCAACGAGAAACTTGCAGATGATCAAGACCCACAAAGTGGTTCGGGCTCGGCGATTGGACAACTTCCACTAGTCCAAAACCTCCTAGAAATTGTCAATTCGGTATTCGAAAAAATAAAAGAAACCTCGTATAAAGGCAAAAAGGGAGATGCTAGTTCAGATCAGACAATTCAGCCTCTTCTCATCCTCGAAAGTACTGTAAGACCCACTTTCATCGGCCTAGATCGAATCAAGACAAAATTCTATCAAATCCAGCTTTCTCGTTGCATTTTCGAAAATCGAACGGCTCTGATCTTCATCTTTACTGATATAACCGAACTTAAACGGATCATCAAATCGAGGGATCAACAAGATTATAAATCTAGAGTAATTTCTTCTGTTTCACATGAATTAAGGACTCCGTTGAATGGCTCTTTGAGCTTTCTTCAGTCTCTATTGGATGATTCCCGCATACCTGATGATCTTAAAATAAATTCGCTTACCCCTCTTAAGATGACGATTCTATTACTTACGCATGTAGTTAGTGACATTATTGATTATTCTCAAATCGAAGCAGATAAATTCACCCTCGTCGTAGAATCGAAAAGCATCGTGGATACAGTTAGAGAAAGCATGAAAATGGTTGAACTCCAAGCTCAAAAAAAGGATTTAGAGCTGAATTTGGATACTGACGAGCTCGTCAACCCTTATTTTTCTACAGACCATCAAAGAGTGAAACAAATAGTCCTCAATCTGTTAAGTAACGCTGTGAAGTTTTCGAAAAATGGGATGATATGTGTAAAGGTACGTTCAAAAGATGTGCATCTTGGAGGAGAGCCAATGAGTTCGGGAGGGCCGAAAAAGTTAGAGATTTCTGTCCAGGATTTTGGCGTTGGGATTTCTCACGAAGAGATGAGAAAGCTATTTCAAAAGCATCTTGAAATGCACACCGAAAAGCTGGAAGTAAATCGGAAAGGAAATCCTAATGGTGTTGGACTCGGACTGTTAGTCTCAAATAAAATCGCGAGTTTCTTGGGTCCAAGAAGTAAACGCAAGGCTAAGAACCCATCACTGATAATAAAATCTGAAGTCGGCAAAGGATCTATATTTAGTTTTGAACTCGAGGAAAAGAAAGTAGGAGAGAGCTTATCACCGTCACTTGCTTCATTTAAATTGTCCGTGAAAAATGATAGTCGTCCAAATTCGATAAATGAATTAGTCGGTACTGGAAATCAAAGCGGCCAACACTCCCCTAGGTCGCCTCAAACTCGGCCAACCTCTAAGGGCAATATCAGTCCGGATGCGATTTATAGAAGAAGGCCATCCTTATTCCAGAGGCAGGCAACTGAAAAAGCTCCCAGCTTCCAAGACATATCATTAAGCTACTCTAGTAATCGCGAATTATTAGAGAATGAGGAAATCGACTCACTGACCAGTCGATTGGCAAAATATAGATTTGACAGTTTTCCTAATAGAAGAAACACCCCAAGGAGTACCTCACGTGTGCTAACAGTGAGAACAGCAAGAGAGCCAAAGTTTTGTAACTGCCATCGGATCCTTGTAGTTGATGATGATGGGTTTAATATCATGGCTTATGAAACTCTGTTCTCTTCTTTGAAAATCCCCATTGATATTGCTTTTGATGGGAAAAGTGCTATCGATAAAGTAACAAGTAAATATGCGCAGGCTCTCCAGCAACATTGCGTTTTCTGCCAAAGCTCCTATCAATTGGTGATTATGGATCTGACTATGCCTGTCATGGACGGATATGAAGCAACCGAGACCCTGAAGCAAATGATGAGTGAAGATGCAATTTCAAGGTTTCCAATTGTAGCTTGTTCAGCTATAGTACAAAATGCTGATTCAGAGATGGTAATGAGGGCTGGATTCGACGACTACATCGTGAAGCCGATCACAAAAGATAAAATTTTGACGTTGCTTCATAAATTCAATTTCAAGTTTAAATAGGCTTTTTTGGATATGATTGCTGGCGAATATTGCGATTTTTGTGTTAAATTTTTTACAATTTTTCTTACCAGTAAGTTGGATGTTGCAGAATAGTGAATCTTCTTTTATCTTTTATCTCGAGAGAGTGGAAGAAGGGGGAAATAAAAATTAAAAAATCGAGCTGTTCACTTTATTCTTCATCAGTTAATTTGGCTAGAGTTATGATTTCATTGATAAAGATATGTAGAAATGTGAACCAATTTTTTTAAAGAAATTTTGTTATTGAAGAATAGCTATTGCACCTGAACTAATATCAGCCACAAATAATTTTCTAAGTTTTGAATTATAGCAAAGTCGAGCCCCAATACAAGGAAGATTTCCAAAAACCGAGTGTTCAGACAAAAGTCTCCCAGTTCTATAATCCCACGCTTTTAAGAACAATTCATCGTTTCTTGGTGTCCAGCTCACCGACATGAGTATACCTTCCTCAGGTATTACGCAGAAATCTCCGATTGATTCACCGATCAATTTTAACGTCCTTCTAACAATCGGATACGCTTCTATGTCCCACACAGTGAGAAGCCCTTCCTCTCCAGAAGTAAACAAGAGTTTTTCTATTGGATTCTCATGTATCATTGAGATATATGCCGTGTGAGACTTTAGACTAAGCAGCAGGGATTTATTATGCCAACCGTAGACACTCAGCTGTCCATCAAAACCTGCCACCGCCAACCAGCCTTTCTTTGCTAAATACTTTATTTTAGCTATGCCTTTTTCTTTCGTTTTGAGCGAATTCTTTTGCATGAAAGTCTCGCAAGTCCAAACCTTCACACCTTGGAATCTTCCACAAGCAAGGAGCACGTTTTCGCCTTCGATATACTCGAGATCTAGAACGCCTCCTTCAGCTTTGAGAGACCTTACCGACTTATAATCCTCTCCGACGTTCCAGACGTTTATTGTCTTATCAAACGAAGCGCTTGCCAGCAAGTCTCTTGAAGGGATGTAGTGAAAGCAAGAAATCACATCGGTGTGAGCTTTGAATGTCTTAATTGTCGACTGACTCGTCGACTCCATTACGCCAATGAAAGCCATTGAGTTTTCCCAAGCCTTCGACCCTCCAATGATAATTTTATCTAATTCTCTAAAGTATTGGAAGCAAGTTATTTCGTTAAATCCTGACTTGAATCTCTTTTGCAATGACAAATATCGGTAATCTTTGCTTGTTGCCGATGTGATCGCATTCTCCATGGCTGTTCTGTAGGACTCTAATTGATGTGCCAGCGTGTTTTTTATTTCTGCGAGTGTCGCTGAGCTATTCTCGTAAACGCTTTTGTAGTCTATCTTTTGAGGCTTGTATGTAATCTCGGTCTTCATGTCATTGACAAGAGTTTTCAATTTGAAATACTCTTGAACATACAGATCCAACACTTCACCTTCGCAGAAATTATTTTTGAGTTTAGTGATCAATGTATTGGCGTTATTTGTCGTTGACCTACATTGATCAACTAATTCGTTGCCTGGGAGAATAAAATTCAAGAGTTGTTCTTCTTGATTTTTTTTTAGTTGCCGAAAAAGGAGGTCAAATTCAAGGATATACTTGAGCCAAAGCTGATGTAATTGCTCTGAGAATTCGTAATATTCTTTGGAAAGGTGGACTTCACGCTCTTTTGAGAGTTGGATCAAAGCCTCCGCATCCTTGAGCGGCGTTTGAGAGAGTAACTCTTCAAGACGGATTGCCGAGCTAATATCTTCAGGAGATTTATGACGCTGGTAGCAAGTGTTGCATAAAGCTCTCGCTCTTTTGGAACCTCGGTGGTAATGAACGTACTTTATTGTCTCAGAAGGATGCTTGGGGCAGGGATATTCATACGGGAGAGATGTCATTAACGGATAGATATAGATATATAATTATTACTGCTGAGTATGCTGATGATCCAATATAATTTTACAAAACCTGATTAACTAATTCGCAAATAAAAGTTAAAGTTTCTTAGCAAATCTCAATAAAATCGATACAAACGTCTAAGTCAAGATTAACAACTTCTATATTCATCAAGACAACGAACGGAAAGGAGAGATATGTCGTTAGTCGCCTTTGAAACCAACGAATTCTAAATTGCTCTCTCTCTTTCTTTTCGTGGTCATCTGCATTAATATTTAAGCAGCAAACACTAAAAATGGTGATGCTAGTCTAATCTCAGGTATAAATGTTAAAGACAGTGTATTTGTTGGTATTAGATAGTTGATGGAATTGTAAAATCTGACATCTCAGGTGTAGAGAAAGTATTATTTATCCATGTTCAAATTTCCAACGTTTTGTAAATTAAATTCAACATCTTTCGGTCTGCCAAGATAATCAAACATGCTTCTAATGTCGTTGAGAGAAATTTTCCCGTCTTTATCGACATCCAGACATTCTTGTAGGATATCAAGGTCTTTCTTGTCGATATCACCATATCCGAGCTCTTGGAATATTTTTTTCAGTCTTGCAATATCGATGCTACCACTTCCACTTGGGTCTAATACCTTGAAAGCTTCCGCTAATGGATCATAATCTGAAAGTTCATTCTGTTTCAGGAGATCATACACATCTTTTGCACGGATCTCATTCTTATTATTCGTGAGAATCCCGATATCTTTGTCAGGAAAAGTTGGATTCATAATAAGAAGTCGACGTTTGAGTTCAGCTTGAGAGATTTTTGTGCCACCTCCCTTTTCATCAATCATCTTAAACGTTTTCTCAATATCTTTTAGTTCGATAGGTATTCCAGGTTTCCTGTTTTGCTCGTCTTCCTCCTCCAATTTCTTGAAGATTGAAAAATCTAAGTATGGTGTGAGATTACAGAGAGTCACAAGCTGAATTACCTAAAAAGCCACTATTCTTCAATGTACTAAGCCCACCGATTCCTAAATCGCGGAGAGGAGAGTTGCTCCTTTGGGCCATAGTCATAATATGTTGTTGTAGAGAAGCTGTTATGTCTTGTTGTTTCATATTCAATGGTTGCACAGGAGTTTTTGTCGCACTCTTTGATGTTGACATCTGAGTCATAGTTGAGCTCATGGCTTTTGATCTTTGGGGTGAGTTACTGGGGTTCATTGCTGATTGTTTATTTAAGTTCTGAAATTAAAACGTTATATTTGTCGCTTTGAGCTGACGAAATTTTACAAGAAATGCTTCCCAAAAAATTAATGTCGACGCTGTAACATGTCTATCGATCCTCCTTGATGAATTTTAAAGTATATTAGAATACCTTCTTGGATGCTGAGCAAGGTTGAACGTTTTATTCTTTGGAGACTGAATATCTAATTGCAATTTTCTCGAGCAATGAGTAATCATCAGATGGAAATTTGAAAAAATTAGCCGACAATAAGTAAAACGAGAGAATATCTACTCTTTGTTTCCAATATAACAGAGATTAGGTTTTATTCACTTTCAAGATGTGAGTGCAGCATATTAAATGAAGTTATACAGCATTCTTTACTTTTTAAATCGTTTATCGAAAATAAGCGAAATATTTTTCTTTAAATTACAAACTATGAATAAATATCAACCGGTGAAAGCTCACATCACTCCTGAAACCTTAGGCCGTGCAAATCAATTTCGAATAAACCGTAAAGGCCTAACAGTCACAAATGAGATGCTTTCGAAAAAACCAACTGTAAATCATCCACATGGAGGCTGAACTGAGAATCTAATTTTTTCATTATGCAGAATGACTCAACGGCTTCCAATAAACCTCATAGCCATATGGAAATTCCAAGCGCATATTCGAGAAATAGCAACTCAAAACCTCCGACATTAACGAAAATGGAATCTATAGGGTCCTTCCATGAGACCGACACAAATACTGTATCAAAAGTAATCTATGATAATCTTGTCAAAGAACACAAGATGCAACTCCAAAGGGCAGAAGTGGTAAAAAACCACCAAATTTCCTCTCTTCAATCCACACGATGTCGAAATTGCTAGGAAATTAAAAACAAAGACGATAGAATCAAAAACTTAGAACAACAGCTCAGAGAACTTAGGCAGCTGGCTGCTAAACTAGAAGAGAAAAATAAGGCACTGACTCAAGAAAATTCAGAGCTAAAACGCAAAGAGCAAGAAATAAAAATACAGAAACCTTCTACTCAGACGAGAACTGCTCACCATAATGAAGGGGCAACTGGACATATGAGAAGAACAGCAACAAATAATGTAAGGAGAAATGAGCCAACCTTTGAAGAAGGCTTCGAAGAAGAAAGTACTCAAATACTATTCAAACTGATAGCTCAAAAATTATTGCATAAGAACTAGAGAAGCCTCCTGATATGACTCTAGAAGAATGGCAGAGTCTCCAAGTCGCTATTCAATTGCAAAGAGAAGAAGCTCGGGCTCACATGAGAAATAGAGCTAGGATGATGCTCGCTTTGAATGAATATCATTTGATGAGGGCACTAGAGGAATCGCAACAACAGAATGGATTTGATCCAAATCGTTCTTTAAGTTCGATCAATCCGAATCAAATTAACCCTGATAATATGACCTACGAGGTGAGACCCGCTCCTCTGATTATAATTTAGAAATTTTGTACACGTAGCAATTGCTGCAACTGGGAGAGAAGATCGGTCATGTGAATAAAGGCTTGACTCCAGAACAGATAAAGAAAATTCCTAAATCGAAATATAAGAAAGTCATTGGAAAGTCTCAAGAAGAAAAGCAGTAACCTATATCTATCTTCTCAAACAAAAGTTTACTCATTATATTAATTAGATGCTCAATATGCTTTTGTGAATATGAAGAAGGTGAAAATCTTCGGAAGTTGACATGCAAGCATGATTTTCATTCAAAATGCATTAAACAGTGGCTAGTGACTAACAAAGCATGTCCAGTCTGCAAGAAAGAGGCTGTTTGAAACTGCAGCCTGGGTCAGCTAAAATTTTATTAATGAACAGTTCGTGTTTTCAAGTATACTACTTACTTATGTAGTTATTATCAACTCAAAATTCCTTCCGGTTCAACTTATCTTCTCACAGTTGAATTTCTTCCAAAAATATGTTGTCATGTATTTTAGGCCCATATTTTATACTCAATTCAGCAATATGCACACACATATATATGTTTACTTAGCAATTGCGAATAATGATGCTTTTGATACTTAAAAAAGACTATAACTAATGAGGATGCAAAATAAAAATCGCTCATCTTCATTATCAAGGAACAAAAAAATGGTCAAATACGACTTGATTAGGATTTCAATTAGGGAGAGTATATAGAACCTCCTTTTTCAGATACTAAGTCGTTCTCAACACAATACATATAAGCAGAAGGGATGTGTCTCAACGCACATTCAGCGAATGTCTCCGGTTCCATGCCTTTTTCATAATGCACAAACGTGAAATTTTCGAACTTTCTTCCTGGAAGCGACTTCTCAAACTTTTTCATTCCGAGCCAAGGGTCCTTTGGATAAGCTTTAACATCTCCATCTCCAACTCCAACCATGATTATCGACAGTGGAAAGTCAGAAGCCTTGATAATAGCAGCTCTAGTTTGCTCAACGTCGGTGAGCTCTCCATCCCCGACAATCACCAAAACCTGAAAATCGCCTTTGACTTCAATGATTTCGAGAGCTTTCTCTATCAGCGGCTTGAAGGACGTTGGCCCCGACAGCTCAATCCTGCGAATTTTTTTCCTGTACTCCTGAAGTACATGCTCTATCCCATAGCACTCATGACTTTCATCATCTGGGTCAATGTATAATGGTCGCACAGCGTGACCTCTCGTCTTTCCATCTCCGAACAGATAAACAGGGAAACGACCGTCTCTGCTGAACCTGTTGACGATTGATCCCAAAATACCTATCACTTGCTCGTAAAAGTTAAGACTAACCTTTGATATATGATGCAATGGGCGTTGGCCAAACGATTTTTTTCCAGAGGTGATATTCGAGGATGTACAGTCAATGCCCAGCACCATACCTATTTCTTTGACACCCTGAGCTTCTAATTTCTCAGTAATTCCGAGTACTTGTTTTTCTAATGCTGAGATTCTATCATCTTGCTGAACCTGGATTGTTTTCTTTGGTGCAAGAGAACGCCTGAATGGAATATTGGACTGTCGGAACGCAATCTCATACTGAGCATGATCAAGCTCTTGCTTTGGTTCTTCAATATAGTCTTCCTCGGATATCAATCTGACTTCCTGTTCGTTTTCTGCTTCGGGTTCGTCGTTCTCTTCATTTTCTACTTCGTATCTCGGCGAAACTTCTTGAACTACAGTATATTCAGTCTTCATAGTTTTGCGAGTGAGAGTTTGAGTCTCTGTTACAGGTGAGTCTCTCTTCTTCTCCTCTCCCTCTTCTAAGTTTTCTTCGGGAGAGAAAGTTACAGGCTTTTTAGAGACGATAGTTGGATCCCTAGAAGGAGCTTTTAATATTCCTGTTGGTCTGTCATTCTCTTTTCCATTGTTCTCACTTTTGGTGCTTACCCGATCGCCAGGACTGCCTCTCACTTCTGTATATTCAGAGTCCCTTTGAAGATTTGCTTGGCTGGTGAAAGTTATGCCGTTTTCATCAATATTATTCTCTTCATAATTGACACTTGTTGAGTTTCTCTGGAGAGTAACTTTCTCAAATTGAGGTTCTAGTTTGATTTGAGATTCATGCCTTTCCTCCTCTTCTTCATTCTCATTTTCTTTCCCGGTGTTATCTTCGCCTAATATTTCCAACGCAGAACCCGTTTTAAACGGAGATGGGTCATTTTCGAGGAGTCGAGTGGTCAATCGTTCTCCCCTATACTCTCCAAACAGCTTCTTTCGCACTTCATAAGTGCAAAAGTTGAAGAGGGAGTTCAGAAAACCTTGCAATCCGAAGAGGAAGGCATCAGCCGCAGCGAGTGCGTCAGAAGGGCCTTCAGTAAGGCCTTGCGATGAGGTATCAGCACGGACGGAAGTAACGCTTTGGCTCGAGGGGAAGCTGATCATAAATATAGTTGCCGGCACCCATGTAATAATCAGTAATATTGGAAAGATAAGAAAATCTCTTGCGTTTTGAGCCTCATCGTTTCGTTTGCTGAGATCAAATCCTTCTTTCTTCAAAGCTAAGACCATCAAGGTTCCTATCACTATCATAAATAAGCAGGATAATACCATTGGGATGATCTTAAATATCCACTGTGAGGTATCAACACTCAGATGTGCAGGAAGTAAACCTGAGAACGTTTCAGGTGAGAAAATCAAAACGAGTGTTGACAGTATCAGTGGAATTCCGAAACAGACGTAGTGGCAAATCTTTTCATATTTCCGGAGCGGGAGACTATGTTTGACACAGAAATATGAGTGTAGAAGAATGCAGCTTGTCCATAGTATCGATGAATAGAATCCAAACCCAGAGAGAAAATCTAAAATGTAAGCTACAAAGCCAGTGTTTGTGGAATTCACAGTGCCAAGACTGCCTATGGCAAAGATAAGATTAGCGACGCTCAGGTAATAGAGCAAGCTAGCAAAGTAATTTCTGATTTTGAATTTCATGGTGAAGGTAATTATGACGATGACCCCGAGGATTGTGAGGATCGAGGACAAACTAGTCATATTGATAAGCAATTCACTCATGGCTTCAGCTATTCTTTACTAAGAAAATAAAATTTTTATCTTGAACCCTCTGAAGATTACGATGTAAGATAACTAAACTTCATGAACGGAAGGGTGTTATGTAATTTAAGATCGTAAATAGAGATTTGCAGTCTGCGAATTTTGATTATTTCTCTCAAAATAGGAAAAAAATGAAGAGTTAGTCATTCATTGTGATAGGTTGCTGATGAGTAGTCTACGAATTGGTGGATAATGGAGCTTGATTTTTTAACTATTTCTCTACGAACTAAAGCATTGTACAGGAGAAAAAGTGCCGTATCAATTTGACTTTAGTTTGTTGAGGAGTTGAAGAGAACTAATATTCCAAGTACTCAAATCAACTTCGAGAATAATTTTAGAGAAAATGAAACAAGATATGGTAAAGAAATCATTAAGAGACTTTCTCAATTTTATAGACACTTCAATCAAATTAAATACCTTGTTGCTCAAAATTTAGCCTCGATTCTTAAATTAAGCTCATATTCAGCCTACAACAAATCATTAAAGGCTTAATTAAGACCTGTTTAAAATGGAAAAATCTTCTCAGCCCAAATTAAGCTTCAAAAAATCCTTTTAAGTTTGAAGCTTATTTTGCCCTAAAGACACCAAATTTTTGGAATGTTAGTGACTCAAATAAAGATCAAAATATGGATATCTTGGTCTTGTACTGCTCTTGTTGGAAGTATCGATTAAATATGTCTAAAAAAAAAATTATTTAGAATCCAGAAATTCTATGCCGATCGTCTTTTCAGTCCTGAAATAAAAGGAAGAGACGAATGAGACTGTTACAAAAATAACTCTGCCTCATTATTTTAAAAATTCGACTTATATTATCAGACAATTGTGATACAATCTGCAAATTTGCTATTTCACTATTTTACAAAATATCAAAGATGAAAAAACCACAACATGGAGATAGCAAAATTCTCTTTTTCTTAGCTACTCAATTGGACCCTGACAAATCTATGTTCAGGATCATGAATGAATTAAAAAATATTCATTTGGAAAAGTAGAGAAAATTCTTTATTTCATATTTCTAAAGTCTCAGCACACATACCAACACTATCATCTCTTTAATATGTCGATTGCATTTTAAGCTCAAAATAAAGGTCAACATATGATGTGAAATTATTAATTTATGAGGAATTGAATTCAGCTTTAGTATATCACTGTATATCGGAAGGACTGATATACGATTTCAAATAGTGAGGAAAAATAACCAACATAGTCAATGCTTCTCTTAATTGATTTTACAAAATTCAAGCTAGGCTCTCATTCACACACAATTCCACACAGAAAGGAAGAAAATTCTGCTCTGATATGCCAGAACGCATTTTGCTCATCTTGGAGTTAGTAGGCAAATTTTAGATTCAAATTAGCACTGCAATTTAAGTAGCCTGATTAAGAAATCTAAAAAAGTCCAAGCTTATAAAAGCATAAATTTATAATTGCTTAGAGACAAGATATACTGAAATAACTCCATGGATATCGAGTAGAGCGTCCTCTTGCGACCTTGTTATGCTATAATTCCTGTATTCTTAGAAAAAAGAAAGGAGGCAAAGGCAAGACCGTCATCCCTGAAAACTTCCAAAAGAAGCAAAAGAGAGATGCCACATTGAAGGAAGAACTCGTCAAGGCCAGAGCTAACAGAAAGGCTGAAGCCAAGAAGAAGAGAGAAGAAATCACCAAGAGAACTGAAGGCTA
>ENA-UOTZ01001324-UOTZ01001324.1-compost-metagenome-genome-assembly--contig:-NODE-1324-length-17369-cov-9.041233_pt1 | contig 17369 bp, 14 predicted proteins | sample MGYA00238144_ERZ746983 | MGnify/ENA primary metagenome ERZ746983 (study PRJEB28759, sample SAMN06268863) | compost metagenome | isolation source: single cell | place: USA: California, Emeryville, Joint...
TAAATAACCAGCTTAACGACCAGAATCTCAAACTTCAAGGCAACCTCGAGATGAAAGATGTGTTTATCTACACTTTCTCACATGAACTCAAAAACGCTCTTAATGGATTGCTCGGTAATCTCGGCCTAGCTTATGATACTGCAAAGAATCCGCAAGTGCTACAGTATCTAACGTCAGCGAAGGTCTGCGGAGAAATTCTCAAGAATTTATTCATAACATTCTCGATTCCGGAAAGCTTGAGAATGGAAATCTGGAGGTGTCTCCTGAAAGAAAAGACGTGATGAATTTCATGCAAGGCGTGTGGGCTATCTGTGGACGAATCATTCAGAATAAGAGATTGCAAGGCTTCTTGGAGATAGAGAAGAACGTACCACCATTTCTAGATTTAGATGAGCAAAGAGTGATACAAATAATCCTGAATCTAGTTTCTAATGCTGTGAAATTTACAGAAAAAGGGTATGTGCGTCTTCGAATCAGTTGGCAGACAATTTCTACATCTACCCCGCGTCTAGACTACTTACCCGAACTTGAAACGAAGCAAATTAGATCTAACAATCAAGCTGCTTTCGTCACTGAAGAAGAGGGCGAAAACGCGCATGCTTGGGATATACAGGAATTTCAAGATTTTCAAGAAGGTCGGCCATCGAAGAAAGAAAGCCACCATTTAGTGACTGAGAGACCGAAAAAATTTATCGCGGGTACTCAGTGTTATCAGTTAAATTCATCGAAATGGCACTGGAACTATGATGAAGTTTTGCCATCCAAGCTAACTGAGGGTTCTAAAGGGATCCTCAAAATCCAAGTGATGGACTCTGGATGCGGCATGACGCATGAAGAACAGGGTAAGCTCTTCCGAAAATTCTCTCAAGTCAGCTCAGTCCAAGACCAAAGGAAAGTGGGAACTGGTCTGGGTCTCTGGATTTGCAAAGAACTTGCGAATCGACTTAATGGAGATATTAAAATACGTTCAGTGGCTGGATTAGGTTCGGTCTTTGAGCTCATACTTCAGACTCGAGTAGCACCCGTGCGTGAAAAATCTCGAGTTCGGCGTGTTTTATCTCTCGACAGTTGCAGCTCACGCAAGTTTTCCTGTGAACTAAAGCCAATGAATGCAATGAAGGTTCTGATTGCCGATGATGATAGTTTCAATATTGATATCATGAAAAATTATCTGAATAAATTCGGTATCAAATACATTTGCGCGCATGACGGAGAAGAAGCTGTATCACTGTTCAAAAAGCACTATCAGGAAATCTGTTTTGTGATCACTGACAACTTCATGCCGAAGAAGACCGGAACTGAGGCAGCTCTTGAAATCGTACTCTTTTTGGAAGAGATGAAGTTACCGAAGCTTCCGATTATGTGTATATCCGGTGATTTAAAGGTGAATGTAGGAGAAAAGGGTATCACAAGCGTCATTCAAAAGCCGATCAATTTTGACCGTCTTAAAGAGGAATTATTGAGTGTATACCCACAATTGATGCAGCTAGCTGCTAATGGAGATAAATAATTTTGTATTTTATAAATGACTAATGGTGAGTTAGCAATGTAAGGCCATTATATTCAAAAATAATAAAAATTCCCAAACAAATCACGTAAGTGTGTTTTTTAATGCCTTTCTTGAACATATGTATTTCACAAATTATTTGAAATCTTTGCTTTAATGAGAATAGGTTAGTTATCAAGTACAAGGACATTTTATATGCCTTTCGTGCATTTTAACATGTACGCAAGTGAGAATCATCTATAATAAAATATTTTTCATACTTCAATTATCAAAAAGCAAGTTAATTTATGGCTTCGCACATGGAGCCTCAGTGAGAATTAAAGGTGCTGCAACATAAATCCAAAAAAACTCTACATCTACTCCCAATATTTACAGAGAAACGAAAACAGAAATATATACATACACATAGCGTCTAACTACTAAACGCAGGTTTGCCTACTTTAACCTTTTTAATTGGCAATTCCGAAGGCTGAATCTCATTCTGGTTTTCATTCCTTGTAATTTGTTTTGGAGCTGTGCTCTCAGGCTTTTTGTTAAATTCTATCATGTTTATGTACACTCCCTCCATCAGCTGCAGTATCTCATCATATTCACCCGAATCGCCTGTTAATTTTTCTTCCATACCCTGTAAAAATTCCGTCAGCAACTGTATCGTTTCTCTTTTCATCAGACACGCTGTTGATTCTCTCAAAGAAGTGAAGTATAATTTCATTTTCTGCTTATCCCCGTAATCTGTGACTCTCGCCTTGAACGCCTTGATGAAATTTTCGACATAACTATGGCTGTAATCGAGCTCATTCTTGAGCTCTTGCAGATTTGACTCTCTGCAATTCATAGTGATTTTATTTCAAAATTTCTGAATGCGCCAAATATTCGTGACTATTATAAGTACTATCAATCAAACTTCACTAAAACAGGGATATTACATATAGTAGTTTATTGGAGAAAAAATTTTCTTTTGTACTACAAGTTTTCATTAATTGTATCCTTATTTGGGTCTTTATGAGGGATAGTACGTTGCATTTTAATCAAGTCCATTAAGTCAGATACTTTGAGCCTCTTACATTGAGAAGCGATGGCTTCAAATTAAAAATTTTGATCTCAAATAATTATCGTGATTGATACCGATCTCTCGAGAAAAACATTGAGCTCACAATTTCTCAATCAGAAATAAGAAAAAGAAAATTCAAAATGCTTACCTCATGCACTCGCAATCTAAAGATATACAACTACCAATACATAAAAGAGTTTAAACTAATCGTCCTCGCAGCGGTTAATTCCCTCACAACTAAAGCTTGCTGTTCATTAATGGTGGCAAATGCGTTTTCCATGAAAATTCTAACGAAGGTTGATACCGAATTCAACGATGATTTCCAATCCTGCTATAATATCGCTGTCGATAGATTCATTGCATTACGGGATAACTCAACAATCACAGTGTTTACGCTCAAAGGCGCTTTTAAGCAGTTATGCACTTTATCGTCCTCGTTTCAGATCACTACGCTCTCACTTGTGAAGCAAGAAAATCTGCTTGTTATTGCAGGGTACGCAAGTAAGGTCGTCCTCTGGGACCTCAACGATACCAGCCAAAAATACGAAGTTTCAATTGCTCCTTTCCAATGGGCACATAATTTGCTAGTACTAGAGCGCCGAAAGCTCCTGGCGTTAAAAACTCATAAATCAGTTCTGTTTGTTGATTACATCAGTAAAACGATGAAGTTTATGATCGAAGACAAATTTGAGATCGGAAGCTTGCTTCTGTACTCTGAAAAATACGATTTATTCATTGGGCATCACTATGTGTATGATGATACTGGGACGAATGAGAACACCATCAAGCCATTGTTTGCTAACAAAACCATCTCAAGTCCCGACGAGATTGTATTTCACACCGGGTGTTCTAAAGAAATAACAACTGATAATCTGAGACCGAGACTTGAAATATTTACGCTATGGAAACACAATGAGCGAGAGAACGTGTTTTTGAAGAAAATCACATTGGAGTCTCAATACAATGTGAGCTTTATTTACGATGAGGGAGGCGAAAATTTCGGGCTGTATGATCGGGAGAAAAAGACTATTCTAATTCAAAACCTTGCAGACGTGAGAAAATTTTTCAAAGTGTATTATGGAACGAATAAAATGGTAGATAGAATCCAATTGCTGAATAATGACCATAATAGAGTTATTTTGTTGGCGAGGTTGCAGAGGGCGAATGTTGGGGTTATAAATATCAAACTCAACACTAGTCTACTCGAGAATCGAAAGCAAGGGAGTGTACCATAAACTCTTGAGAAAATTGGGCAGGTATATAATGCCTGATGACGATGCCAAATGAACATATAGCATTCAATTATTTTTGAATGCAGTTTCAAAAAAAAATTGACTGATGTGTTTGAATTACTATTTCCTACTTTCCCAATGTGTTTCTCCAGAGCCACCTCGGAGGACAAAGTGTAACAATTTATGGGTTTCTCATTGCCGATTTTAATCTTACTTTGTGATGAATTACTTCAAAAATTGTATGAATTTCGATATAATATTTTGAAACTTACAAGCAACTAAAAGTGTTGATCTGAAAGATATTCATCTCATTTTGTCCCAAATTGTCACAATTCAGATTATTAATATTGAACTCTTGACGTTGATTTGGATTATAGCAAAAGTGAATAATTTCTTCAACTGAAGAAAATTAAACTAAGAAAATTAATAATTCATTTTAAAATTGAAAGTTTAAAATGCAATCTGGTTTTCAAACAGACTGCTTGACTTCTTGGCGAACAGATCCATCTGTTTGCAATGCTGAGTCTTTTTTCAGCTTGTGATGTATGGTAAAACAGAGTTACAAACAATTATTTGCTGCTGCGTGAAATTTTGAATTCAAACCAAAATTAATTTATATTTGGTTCGTAATGTGTTTGAGTAAAGTGTAGAAAACATGCTGGTGGATTTATTTGACGGTGAAGGTAAAAAAGGAGAAAAAAATCCTTTTAGACAATTGGTATTTGTCTTAGGTAAATTTTCCTTTACTCGTGGAAATTATAATTGTATTGGTAAATACTGCACTGACATTACGAATGTCGAAAATTGGATAACTCGGATTTATTTGTAATTGAACTTGAAGCTGTCAAAAGTAACAGGTATTATGAAGATTGATGAGCGCAGAATACTCGATATATATGTTATTAATGTTAAGAAAGGGATGATAAGATCCTTTCAATGTTTTAGAAAACAGAGCATGTTAATGCCAAATATCAACAATCTAATAATCTCTCTTTGAGAATCTATCATAACAATAAACAATGAGATACTAAATCATGTAGATAACACACACTTCCAAGAATTACTTTTCATTAGTTTTAGAATCTTGTAAGTATGAAAGAAACAATTCTACTTAGCTAAAGCAAATTTAATTCACATGCTTTGCATCACAAATATTTGCATATAGTGTACATATTGATATACGAGAGTATCCAAATTCCAAATAATTTTAAAGAGTTAAGTTTAATACAGCAGAAGTAGAAGATAGTAGTAGATCAAACGCAAGTGTAATTACTTTCAATGGTATGATCATGGGTTCTCGAATCTTTGATTTGAAAATTTCAAATATATCTAGTTTCAATCAAATCCAAAAGAAAGCGCGGCCCCGAATGTCACTTTCGAAGCCTGTTGACTCTGCATTTATCGAAGGCCTCCTTATGAAAGAAAAAAGATACAAATCAATCGAGTTAGAACCTACATTTGTCAATGGTATGACACAATTCATTAGCTATTTTCAAATAAGCTGCGTAGGCTCAACAAGAGAATATGACTATGGTGATAAATATATCTATAAGCAACTAGAGTCCGACAAAATTATGCTCGCCTGCGATATCGAAGTTTCAAAAATGTACGAAGAGGTTCTCAGAAATCAGTATCCTATTTTCAAGAAAATATTTGCAAAAGATCAGAAGCTTCATGACTTGGAAGAAACCACTTAATAACTGCATACAACCCCAGATAGATGGGAAGAATTCTGCTGCTTTTAGTTTTTTTTCAAAAATATCGTTCTGTGTAGACTGTTTTCTAGCAATTCCTTAGGAGTATAGCATGATGTTTAATTTTTTATCGAATCCTGGATTCCATTCGATACCAATTACTCAACAACTCATGCCACACAAACATGCTCTATAACGAAGACGAGTGAAACGGAAGCCATCAACACTCAATAATTGAATTTTGTTAGTCAAACTTCTTCCGAAATAAGTAAACATGATGCATCTACAGGAGAGGATCTCATTACATTATCTCGCTTGAATTCTAATTAGTAACAAAAACACCCAGATTATAATGCTTCAAATATTTTCGACATTATAGGAAACCATATTTTTATGGGGTCTAAGCATTCTCAGGATTTATACATCAGAAAATATCAACTTTCCCTTCTGCTGAATAAAAAATGAATAAGAAAAAAGAATCTAATGTGCTAATGAAAATTAATTTGGAAGCTTTCAATGTGCAGGTTGTGATGAAAGCACTTACAACGATAGGAATCACAGCGACATCTGGAAAAAATAAAAAATAAATAGAGAATTCTCATTAAAATGTTTCATCACATCAGCCTAACACTGATAGATTTGCTGTGATGCTTTTACCACTACGAACCCTCGTCTAGTCTAGTGATCTCTATCTTATGATCTGCTTTTCTCTTGACGAAAAGACATTTGAAAGGCTCGGAGAATATTTTTTTCCCTCAAGGTTTTTTCGAGTCTACATTTACTAAAAATTTGCTTTCCAAATGTTCTAATTTATTTTGATTCAGTCCTTTTGTCACTTGTACACTGATATTTTAATCGATATTAATTCTCAAGAGATTTCGTAGCATGGAGAGGTTTTTACCCTTTAGGACTCTCACACTTAAAAGAGAGAGATAGATCAGTCAAATCAAAAAGCTATGACGGCTAGTCACCTTCGAGGAGGTCAAGAAATTCAGCAATGGCCTGGTCGAAGTTATTGAGTTTTAATTCACTCGGTAAGTAAAAATAATTGATTGAGATAGCTCGGGTTTTTTCTCTTAATCCTTATTAAAAGCATTTAATTTTTTTGTTTCTCTAAATGCCCAGCGATTAAATTAGGAATCCTCAAGCTATTGAACTGAATAAAGAGAGCCATATGCAATACTTCCTTGATATTAACATTATTTTACTTCTACTGCCTAAAGCGTTACGGTTTGTTTCTAAAATTCAGCTACTCGTATCCATTTTCGATGATACATGTTCTTTATTTTAAATGCTTCCGAATTTGCTTCTGAAAATAAAAAATAATAAAAAGAGTGTTTGCTTTCTATAATTTTATTTTCAATATCAGAAGTCAACCTGAATTTTCTCAATGCTTGCTTTCAAGTGGCTCGATGCAAAGTACAGAGCATTTGAAAAGTATATTTTAGGTCTCGAGAAAACTGCCGACTGGGAGCAACGCCTCAAAACCAAAAACCAATTTCGCCTCATGCTGACCATCACCATATGTGGAGTGTTACTAGCGAGTTACATATCTATACTCTACGGAGCTCTTGTCCCAATGCCGTTCTTGCTTGTTCCATCCACAGTTGTTGGATTCCAATATAAAGCCTACAAAGCAATGCGCGGGCTCGCTTTCGTGTCGATGACCTTAATTCCTTTTACGTATCACAACACTTCGCAGGTTTTCATGACGCCTGCTTCAATCTTATTCACTAACAGCCAAGTCCTGATCCAAACTCAATCCAAATGGTTGGTTATCGCACACTTGGCTATACAAGTCGCTGGTCTGTATTTTACGGGTATGAACAGCATAATAAATGTCATCACACAAATGAGTCCTGACGAGCTTGCAAAAAACATGAAAATAGCCTTACATCATGCGATTATAGCGACAATAATCAGTTTTTTGACAGCCAAATTAAACATGTCATATTCATCTAACCTCTTAAGAAGGATTACCGATCTCAAAGATAATCTTCATCAAGCCAACACGCAACTCAGTGATCAGAATTCCAAGCTCCACAACACCGTTCAAATGAAAGATCTCTTTATCTACACCTTCTCACATGAAATGAAAAACGCTCTTAATGGTCTGATGGGTAACCTTAGCCTAGCCTATGAGGTTACGAAGAACACCCGCGTTCAAAGTTATTTGGTTTCAGCCAAGATCTGTGGAGAAGTCCTTGCAAACTTCATTCATAACATTCTTGACTCTGGGAAAATTGAAAATGGTACACTGGATGTGTCGACTGAGAAAAGAGATGTAATGCAATTTTTCGAGAATTTCTGGATGATTTGTGGCGGTATCATCCAGAATAAACGATTGCAAGGCCATCTCGAGATCGAGAAGACCGTCCCGAGGTACTTAGAGCTGGACGAGCAGAGGATGCTACAGGTCCTGCTCAATTTAACATCAAACGCGGTGAAATTCACCGAGAAAGGACGCGTCAATATCCGAGTGAGTTGGCAGACAACTTTTTCTTCCTATCATTTATTGCCAAAACCACATGTTGAAGTCAAAGAAAACTCTGTCATGCTAGCACCGTGTTCGTCCGATTCAAGCGTTGATGAATTTTCCGAGTCGATAAATGACGCACCTGCGAACAAAGAAGACCAGCATTTAGTGACGCAATATCACAAAAAATTCCTCGATTCTTCGAGCTTTTACCAGCTTAATTTAGCCAAATGGAAGTGGGACCAAAACGAAACCTTAGCAAAGAAGCTGCCTAGAGGCTCGAAGGGGGTTCTCAAGATTCAGGTTTTTGATACTGGCTGTGGTATAGCAAGCGAAGACCAAGCGTTCTTGTTTCAAAAGTTCGCTCAGGTGCCCCAGCCTGCTAGCCAAAGGAAAGTAGGGACTGGCCTGGGACTGTGGATTTGCAAGGAACTTGCACATCGACTCGCTGGAGATATTAAGATGCGTTCGGTAGTGGGGGTAGGCTCTGTATTCGAATTTACAATCCGAAGTAAAGTGCCTGCTTCTGGTGAAAGTTTAAGCTCTTATCGTGGTTCAAAGATGACCAATATCAGTAACCTCACGATAGAAAGACCTAGTAGAACCATGCACCCAGCTGTTAACAGAAAGAAGACGCTTATTGTTGATGATGATAGCTTCAACGTGGAATTGCTGAAAAATTACCTCCAAAAGCTTGGGATCAGCTATCTGTATGCTTATGACGGCGAAGAAGCTTTGCAGATATTTAAAAAGAATTATCGCGATATCTGCTTTGTGTTAACTGATAATTTCATGCCGAAAAAACTTGGAACTGAGGCTGCAGTGGAGATTTCAGCTTTCCTTCGTGAGAAAAGAATGCCCAGCATTCCTATTCTATGCATATCTGGAGACATCAGCGTGAGCGTCGGGGAGATGGGTATCACAGGTGTCATGCAAAAGCCGGTGAGCTTCGAGAGGCTCAAGCAAGAAATTCAGCTCGTGTATCCACACATTGCTGATGCAACCTCACCAAAAAGAAATGTGTAATTAAGGCTTTCAAAAAACTGAACCGCTTGAAATATATAGATAAGAGTCTATATGCTTACTAATGCTGTGAATTCTGTCGACTTATTCTATTTAATGTTTCTATCGGATACCGAGATATTCATAATTCTATACCTTTCTTGATTCAATTGTTTCAAAATCAGTATCAAATAATCATTGTCCAATAGAAAGCCTATGATAAGCAATGAGTTGGTTAAGCTTAGAGAAAGAAAAGCTTAAGGTGTATGGTGACTAATCTAGTTTTAAGTATTGTCGGCAATTAGTCTCATTTGAATTGTAAATTATTACCATTATCAACAAAGTATTTTTCGACTGGCTTTTTCTACTCTAAAGTTCTAAGCAAGTCATCACAACCGCTTTTTTGAGGCTCTGTAAAAACGGTGCCTGGGTTAATTTCGATTTAGCTCTAATTCTATCATCTTAAATAATTGCGTACTTCTCAATAATTAATAGTAAGCTTTGGGTGGTTATATTAAAAATGAAAAAATTGGCTCCGGTCCAAAGCGTAACACCTGGCAAATTTCGTCATGCTGCCAAGACTTCTCTCGATTCACGCATCTTATTGCCTACTACCAGCGACTCCACGCTGTCTCTCTCCCAAAACCACACCTATATCTCTCCAACTAGATTAAATGCAAAACCTCACGCGATAGTCGGCAAAGTCAGCGTCAATAGAGACATCAACAATGAGCGGGACATCATCAAAACGCTCAGCACCAGACGAGAAAAGAGTTTTATCTACGACTTTAAATATCCCACTTTCCACAGCGATGTTTCACTCAGCGCTCTCGAAATCAACAAAGAGCCGAGCTACCGAAATGAATTTAGGTTCAAAAAGACCAACTCAATGCTTCCGAAGATAGAAAACTCACAAATAAACTCATATATTGAAGCTCTAAATTCCCATGACGATATGCTTAAGGATTACTTGAGACCGCCTCAAGAAGAAGCCGCTTACAATGAATTCACGAAGTTCCACCAAGAATTTGAGAAGAAAAAAGCAGATGCGTTACAGATGAGCAGGATAATCGGTTCAAAGATCGAAAAATTCGCTCCTACGCTAAGCGTGGATCTTGATCCAGAGCTGGAGGAAATCCGAAAGTTTAAGAACAGAGCAATAGACCACAGAACTTCGAGAAAGAAAAGACTTGAGCCGTTGAAGTCCCCAAGAGACCTCGGAAATTCAAGAGTGAGTATGAAAGAGGCAATTGATGAATTGCTAGAAAGAGTGAATCGAATGTACCCAATTCCTGAGAGCACAGACGATTTGAACGCAGCTACTCTTCAGAAGAAGCCGTCTCTGCAAAAAAAGCCTTCGGTTGATCCCGAGGTAAAGTCTGAAGTTTCCAAAGATCTCAATAAAAGCAGCTTCGGAGTCACCGCGATGAAAAAAGCAGATTCTAAAAACCAAAAGGCTGAGAAGAACGGCGACGCCAGTCCTCTCGGCACTAAAACGACCAGTGAGCTCGATGGCAGCAAAACAAACCGAAGTGTTGTGGATTCGACTGCTGAGAAGCAGAGGAGGCCGATGAACAAAGAAATAGCGAGGAAATTCTGCAAGGTGCTCAGAAAAATTTCACTTGTATTGGAGATGACGAGACTTTCATATGATGAGGTGAGCAATTTTCTCATGCTATCTATCTTTTACAAGAGAAATGATGTAATTTTAGATTTGCACGAATAAGGTGTTTAGCAAAAAGCCTTATGAAGATCCAAAATCCCACGAATTTTTCAAATGTTGCAAAGAAGGGCTGTTAAAAAACGTTATCCATCTCGTTCGTAAAAACAAGTATCTTCTTTACAACTTTGATGAGACGAGAAAGACGGGATTGCATTGGGCGGCGAAAAGAAAACACAATAAAATTTTGAAATTTTTGCTGGAGGCAGGTGCTGATGTTAATTGGCTTGATATAGTAATTGAATTGATCAATAAAGATGTTTAGTTTTATTTTCCAAAAGGCTGGAAGGTCAGCGCTTTTTATGGCTGCGAGTGTTGATAATTATATTGGAACAAAATTACTGTTGTATTATCGAGCAGACCCTAACGTGGTAACTGACGGGAAGCGAGGGGTGCTCGATTATGCAGCCAGTTTAAGAATTAAAGCGCTGATTGAAACTGCGAAGAGAGCTCGAATTTCTATGGATATGGCTCCGAGAAGCAAGAGACATCAGATTTGGAAAACATTTGGTAAAATATCATGGGAATAATATGGCTTATGTTCTGTTCTTAGGTCTGCCGAATTTTATCATCAAAGATGAAGAACTCGATGAGTAGGGTAAGGTGATGCTATATGAGAACTTGCCTTTCACAATAAACTAATTTTGTAGATCATTGAACACAGCAAGCTTCGATAATCTCATTTTAAGCGAGTTAAAGTTTAGTTAATTCTATAATTTCTATGGTTCCAGAAAATTGCGAGTTAAGATATTTTCCAATGAATTGAATGCGCTTTTGACGATTATAATTTCCTGTCTCTCATTGGATGTATTATCATTAGCAAATTAATATTCTTTGGCTGTCTCACTGTTTTAACAACGCTTTTAGATATTCTTTATAACACTTAAAGAAGTTGCTTCATGTTTCTTAACGAAATTAGATAAACAACGTTTAATTCTATTTATAACTACAGCGCAAATCTATCAATAGATCCCCTTTTTAGTTGTGGTGACTCTCCTTGATTTTCTAATTCTATGCTCTGGATAGTGGCATGTGTAACTGAACCTAAGTAAAATTATGAATAATGTGGATGCTAAATCCAAGCTCTTACCAATGTCAGATATGTCGTCCCTGATATCGTTGTTCTCATCGAGTTTGAACTTCGCGTCATCTCTAGCATGGACCATTTTAAGCATAATTCGATGAGTTAGTTGATTACCTAATGACTTTATCTGAAAGAAAGTCATCGATTCGAACCATTAGCTTCTTCAAACCCTTAGGCTCAGCATAAACCTCGTCATCACTGTGTGTTTTAAGCATTATATATTTCAGTTAATAAAGTTTATCTACTTGTCTTTAGCAAACACCTCAAAGTGCTCCATTACTGGTACAAGGAACGTGCCTTGAACGAAAATCTTCATAAATGAATTAGATGAGCTTAATTTATCGAAATATCATACTGTAACAGTGGCATAAAGGAGAGTGATTAACAGCATGATTTGCCCAACGTCTCCTTGTTTAAAAACATTTTTAGCCATAATTGCCAGTGCAAATGCTAACAAATCGCATAAGTTCAACTGAATACCGAATGTTATATTACCCATAGCTCCTCTAAATCCAGAATATATCAAAACATTTTGATAGTTCGAATCAATTTTTCGAGAATCCCGGAAGAAGTTGAGAATGAAGCTCAAGACTTTGATTTGAAAGAATCTTGCGACGTTTATCACCAAAAATGCCAGGAAGAAAAGACTGATTCCCATTTGCCTATCCAAGTAATTTTCGTTAGCTTTTGATAGTAATGAGCATATTACGAGAAAGAGAAGTCAAAGCTAAAGAAGCTGATTCCAATGAAAATGAAAACAATATGCTCTGAGCTGGTCGCCAGGGCATCATATATCCGTTTCGTGAGCTGTATTCGGAAAATCAGTTCTTTTTCCCACAGAAACAAAACTTACTTTTTTCCCAGAGTTCGACAGGTTAGGTAAACAATATTTTGACATAGATATTCCACAGAACATTATCGTTACGATACCGGAGAGGTCAAAGCCCTGGTATATTAGGAAAATCAAATTATTAAATCAGTTTTTACTTCTCCTATCAGATATGATATCCAAGGAACCACCATCATCATTATCGTTTCCGTGTTCTCTTGGTTTTCACTTTTCTCTTTGTCTCCTTTGAAGTACATTTTCAATATCTTCATCATAAGGAAGTTAACAAATTAAGCAACAACGAATTAGACGGGAAGTACTTTAGCGCAAATGAGTCCAATAAGATACCCGATAGCCATTGAGCCAAAAAATATGACGCAGAAATCCAAACTGAACATGACAAAACTGAAATCCTTCTTTTCGATATAAGCGTCAGAAGTAATCCTTAAGTTATAATGATTGCTTTAGCAACATCGACTGAAGAACCGCTCACCTGAAAAACGTCACGGTAAAGGCGTCGTTTAGAATACTCTCGCCAAAAATAAGCATGCAGAGAAGCTTATCAGCATGCATTTCTTTAAAAATCGCAAGCACAGAAACCGGATCTGTCGCTGAGATAAGCGCACCAAATGCGAGACTTTCATTCCAGCCAAAATTCTAAGAAATATCATTGGTAAGAACCTCTCACTATAGAGAAGGGTGCAATACACTAGTCAATTCAAGTGAGTTGGCCATCGCGAAAAATCCTCCGGTGACGAATGTCGCGATCAATGTGCCAAACACCGCGAAGGTCATTATACTTCCGATTTGATTAAAGAAAAGTTTCTGCAAAGTTGATTAAGGCGAAGTGTCTGGTTTCTGTTCTTACTTTGTCCATATTCAGGGCACTAAAAATGGAGAAAGTCAATAAGAGACCAAAAACAGTGGGAATTGCTACCTCTCGAAGATAATAGGTGGGAGCAGGACGATCATAAACAAAGTTTCATATCCTTCTTTGATTTGACCCAACATATTTTTTGCATGAGCAGTCTTGAGGATCATTCCAGTAAATAACCCTAATCACATTCAAATGAGCCTAAAATTGGATAATTTATGCACCCAATAATGTTGTTAGTGTGGATTCTTGAATATATTTTGCAACTCTTGGGTACTTTTGTCGAAGGAGCTTTCGCATTCTAAGGATAATCGCGTTTGCAACCATCAAACCAAACATTAGCAGTATGCTTCCACTGATTTCTTGAGTCTCCTGCTCAGAAGTAAGCAAACGGAAATGATTAATCAGATACATTCGTTGTGGAAGGAATATCTTCAGCGAGCTGAGTTTTATTCTGAGGCTCAGTGCTCATTGAGTTTGCAGTTTAAGTATCGAAATATCAATAAAATTTTATGGATCAATAACCTGTTATAAGCTGAATTTACAGGAAAAATAGAAAGCCACACATTGGCATAGCAGCTTAATTTCAGTAAATCTCGCTTTATCGTCGTCAATAAACAAAGGTCAGGAACAAATGGAACAGTTTCAAAGATCTACGAGATTCTGAATAAATCGATCTGAGAATTCTCATACCCAAGCCAATACCAGCTGAGATAGCTGTATCTTAGCATTTTCTGAAGCATTAATATCAAGTAATTCCTAAGTCTCATTTGTTGCTGTATTATTGCAAACTTTTCTCTAGGCTTCTACTTCCCATAGTAGGTTTGCTCACAGTTCTGGCTCCTTTCGTTTGCTGGGTGACTTGTCACTTACATTCTTCAACTAAACTCTAGCAATTGACTCAATGGCCTCAATGCTTATCCTAGAATTTCTAACCTCAAGAGGTTGATGCTTTATATATAATTAGGATTTATTCAAGTAAATAAATGGACACTCATATCTACGAGCTTTTTACTACCAATCTTTCTTATGTGCGAGAACACTCTAGTCCCAAAGGCAAGCCAATAGAGCTTAAGAATGAAAAATACCAGAGCACAGATGAGTTTAGTCGGAATGTAGGTGACTGGATTGCGAATCATGTTAAATCAATAGAAAAACTTATCAGAACCGAGCTGGGCGAGAACCATAAACTACTTTCTATCAACTCGGTGGATCTTATCACCGACAGAGTGTTGATTTACTTGGAAGAGTTCCCTGCGGATGCAGAAGAGATTAACTTCAGCTCAATTGTAACTGCTCTGAGGCCTCCTCTTCTCAAGCTCCAGAAGCTAGCTTCAGATCCTTCTTTTGAAGTGTATGGAACTCAGCCGCTGCCTGAAGAAGAGCTTAAAGAGATGATTAAAGGCAATACTAAGGAAAAAAGGATTTATTTTAGACTCGTTAATAATGCCTTGCTGAAAGCTCTTTCACAACAACTCCGTGGTGAGAAAGATCCTCAACTTTCGAAGCAAGAGACCTCATCTTCTCTATTCCAAAATTTTAAGTTCCAACGAGCGGTAATTAAAATTCTGGATGATGGACCGGCACAAATGCAGGAAGTTTCGTCACAACAAAATCACAATGGGCCGAACTCCATGATATCTAAGTGCCAAGAAAATCAGCAAAAGACAAGAGCTGATTCGTTGCGGGAAAAATATGAGAATTATCAGAGAAATGAAAAGCAATCAGATGAGAAAAATAGTAACGCCTACACTTATGATGTGCCTGATCCAACCTATCTGAGTGCATACTCCAAATCAAAACCAAAATCAGAACCATATTTCAAAGAAATTGACGAGAAAACCAGAAAAGCTAAGTTCTTTCGAAATAGAAATAAGACAGGTTTGATTTATGAAGGCTTTGTAAACGAACTTGGACAGAAACACGGCAAGGGACGATACAATTATCCGAACGGCGACATTTATGAAGGTCAATTTGTTAACGATCAATGTGAAGGAGAAGGAAAACTATTTTTCAAAATTGGTGGGCAGAGCGAATGTCCTGGCGGATATTATGAAGGAGGGTTTAAAGCAAATAAAATGGAAGGCTTGGGAAAGCTGGTAAACAAGAACGGAGTCCCTATTTACCATGGAGAGTTCAAGCAAAACGTAAAAGATGGATTCGGTCGTCTCTTTTTGGAAAATTCCGATTGGTATGTTGGACATTTCTCTAACAATTTCAGACATGGCCAGGGAACGCTGTTTATAAGGAAAGAGTACGCACTTGAAGGTAATTGGGAAACTAATCGAAAGCATGGAGAGTTTAAGAAATATCGGGAATGGATATTCGATCGTGAAGGAATACCTCAAGTTAAGAACGAGAAAGATAATGAAATTGTTTACTATCGCCAAGACCAGCTGTCAAACACAAAGCCATCACGTATCACGTTCGTTGATTCCAGCGACAGCAAGATATTGGGATCTAACACTTCTCAGCGCACCAACAGACCAAACAGAGAGATCATCACGCGGTTTGGAATACGGCTTACGGATGAAGACATGGTAACTTTGAAGGGCTCGAATCCTCTTGGTGCAAATATCGTAAACGCTTATATGAGAGCAATTGAAGAAAGATACTTGGAATTATTCTGCGCGAATGTCAGAGATTTACCTAGAATACTGTTTTTGGACTCAGATTTCTTTTCGCAGTTGACGTTAGACGATCTATACGCAAAGGAAATCAGTTACGAGAAAGTACAAAATGCATTGGCAGCTCACTCTTCGAACGAAAATTCAGTGTTTGATCTGTATGATAGGATTTTAATTGCAGTGAACAAATCAGGGAGCCATTGGGTGTTAGCTGAGATATTTTGCTATCACTCGGACAAAGGGAAGGCTACAGACTTGGAATTCAGGGTTTATGATTCCATGGCAGAGGAACGAGTCTTTGATGACCCGAGAAAAGATCCCATTTTCCGCCATTTACAAGACTTTGCACTCGTTGAAATGGAGGAACGATTTAAAGGTAAAAGGCCACAGATCATGGCCATGATATTGAAGGCGACATACAAATATATGCAAGTCCCTCGACAAAGGGATATGTACAACTGTGGTGTTTTCCTGTGCAAATTCATTCAACACCTGGGTTCTGGGAAACAGAAAATTGCCTTTGATAGTTCTGTTCAAGAGATGAACGCTTTGAGGAAGGAAATCGAAAAAGTGCTTCTGAACAAATGCGAGAATCCATTGCTTCCATCAGTGGTTGACAGTGATCAAGAAGAGGAGAACTACATAAGTAAGAGTGAGAGCTTATCAGTCTCGAAATACTCTTGAATTTAGATTCCAATGTTAATGATATATCGTTGAGAGATACATAAAACAAAGATCTTGAGTTTGCAGCATTTCAGATTCATAATGGGTATTGTTAGGTTGAATTAGTTATTGGAAGTACTAAACAAGAACTTCACGGTTTTCGGTATAATTTCTGGATAGTTGGAATTATTAATAAGAATATTATAGTTAAGCGTCCGATCAATCTTAGAAATTTACTCCATTGGATTGACAAACTAAGAATTGTCTTTGCGAAGCAACCTCTTCAAGGTTTGCCAAGCAAGAGCAAGAGTCCTTCCAAGAATTCTCAATCAAGCAAAAATTTAATGGATTTTCCTAACATCAATCCAGCCCATTTTAACAAAGTTTTGTTATGAATGTATGTAAGAGACGACACAAATAAAGAATTCTCTCGAGATAGCAGTGATAAACGCTTAATTAATTTGAGAAGATGATGGTAAGATGGGAACCTCCTTTTGAGATTGCTAAGAAATTCTACCATTTCCTTCTTGAAAACTCTGCCAACAAAGTTCGAGCAATCCATCATTCAATGAACTGCAATTGTTTCTTTTCGGAAATCGGTCGATATTTC
>ENA-UOTZ01001326-UOTZ01001326.1-compost-metagenome-genome-assembly--contig:-NODE-1326-length-17347-cov-11.155356_pt1 | contig 17347 bp, 7 predicted proteins | sample MGYA00238144_ERZ746983 | MGnify/ENA primary metagenome ERZ746983 (study PRJEB28759, sample SAMN06268863) | compost metagenome | isolation source: single cell | place: USA: California, Emeryville, Joint...
AAAGCTATTTTGGACCGGAAATGATTCCTGGCGTACAGATAATTCGCAAGCTGTTTTGCTAAGGCAGTTTTCCCAGAGCCAGGGGCTCCTTCAAGCTTCACGATTTTTTGTGGAAATTTCAAAGCAGTATAAAGATCATATAGTTGACGATTTCTCCCAATAAGTCGCTTTTCGGGAAACCTCTGATTGATGACATTGTAAGCTTTCATATTTTGTACCTTTCCGGGCTGGAGATCGCTGAATAAAATTAGAGGTTCGTTGCTTTGAGATTCATCTGAGATCAAAATGAATTTTAGCAGTTCATTATGTGGCAACTCTGGAGAGCAGCAGCAAGTATTGATCACCTTCTCAATCAAGTCAGGCTCACGATCAATTTTATAGAGGTCTAGGAACGTAGATGCCCATTGACAATGTAAGTTATGCAGATTCTCCCTTCTCCTGCTGCAGGAAGTACAAGTGGGGTTGTGGTACATATGTGCTTGATGAAACCCTTCCTGTCTCGCTTGAGCCATCCAGCTGCAACCAGGTTTGTGCGAATGAGCACAACAGCAGGAGTATGAAAGAGGATCCGTTGAGGCAATTCTTGCCAAGTTAAATGCCTCTTTAACACTCTTCCTTTCGAAAATGAAATTATAGAACTCATTCGAAAACTTTTTTGCAAAAACATCAGCGATTTGTGTCTGAGATTGTATCGCTACTACATATGGCACCCCAGCTTCAGCGAATACTCGTCCCACAGGCTCAGAGTGGCAAGCGTTCACGAACACCAACTTGACTGAGCTTTCAAACTTACTTAGAATTTCTTTGAGATCCTCTGCATAAAGCTTATCAATCTCTCCTGTTGCTTTTTCGAAGCATAAATAAAACTGCTTTCTTTCTTTGTCATACTCTCCGTGACACATGATATGAAGGATCGTAGGATTTCTACTCAGCACGCTCACGAGATTCGCTCTTGTGGCTATTTCGAACATTAAATGGATTTTTACTCCTTTATCCATTAGAGTTGCGTAGATTTCTCGGCATTCTTCTTCATAATCAACGGAATCCGGGAGACTAAGAACGCTTTTTGAATTTTTGATCTCAACGAGAGGTTCCGCATTCATAATTGCGAGATCCAACTTTTGCTTGTTTGTTGGGAATGGTGTAGATACCTCTTCGATGATTTCTGAACCAAGCTTTCCTTGCACCTTAACATTAAATTCTGGCTTTTTTAGATATTGGATGCTTGGTGGAGCATCGAATATTGAATCTCTCTTGTTGACCTCAGCAACCGATTTTGGATACGAAAGATCGAACTCTTTTGTTGGCTCATCGTTTTCCTTAACCGGAAAATCCCTCTTTCCACGATTTTTTTTCCACATGTCAGTTTGTCTTACCTTAATCTCAAGCTTTCGTAATCGAGATGAGAACGAAAGGATCTGTCTTTTGAGTTTTATATCTTCTCTTTCTATCCAAAGCATAATGCTTTCAGTCTGAAGCTGACTTGGTTCTGCTAGCATGGCTTTGGAATTTGGTAATTTCAGAGAAAAATCTTTCTGGAGTTTGATGAAAGCTTTGAGATCTTGATCATATAAGCGAACCTTATTCAGTGAGCAGGCAACACCGTCGAGGTGAAGCAGCTCAATGATATCGCTACCTTTCAATATGGAATCTGGACATTTCTCTTCAATGTAATTCTGGACGGTTTTCTGTGCTATGCTATGCTTAAAGTACTTATCTCTTGTCAAACAGGGCTGTGATGACGAACAGCAGGAGTAAATATACTCCACTGTAAGAGTTGTTGTCGGCATTCAACGGGACAATCTGGATGAGAATTGTTTTCAATGCTTTTTATTCAAGGAATTAATTATAAAACTACCTTTAAGAATCAGTACATTTAATTTTCTTTGAATTTATTGAGAGATTGCACTTCATGAATACGAAAAACAATATTCTTAAATTGGCTTTGAAACGAAAATCCTTAACAAAGTTCAAGAGAATTGAGCAACAACTCTCAAACTCGATATCAATCGGTTCCAACATTTTAATCAAATGCTTTGGAACTATAAATTTCTTTGAAGACGATATGGCTTTGCTGAGCTTCGTAGCCTCTAATTTTGATATGAGCTATGAGTCGATGAAATAAATCAATACATAGCAGGAATTAGAAGGACGAGTGATTCTTTCATAGAAAACCCTGGAGTTTTCAGGAGGAAAAGCTGTTTCGATATTGGCTGAGCCCATACTTTGAAAAGCCCGATACAAATGGATTTGAAATAAGGAATTGGGGCCAAATGATGAATAACAAGACCAAAATTCTTATTAATCTTAATTCAATATTCAAGAAAATAATTAATTTGGTGGAGTTAATGAATTCATAACGGAATAAGCTTTTCGGATTAAACAATTTTCATATGTATTAACTTTTTGAATTTAATTGACTGCAAGCACTTCGGATTGATTTGCCATGAAAAAAGACATTTCCATTTAAGAATTGCAAATAAAATCGTATGTTGAATCCCGGAGGTGCAGTGAGAAATAAAATGAATAACACTTATTTCCTTAGGATAAATTCTTGAATTGGAAACTTTCCATTGAGGAGCGAGAAATAATTGCTGAAGGCTTTGGAAATCCTAGTAACAAATAATAATGGTTCTTCCGTCATGAATCTGACAAATGTTCGACGATTCCTTTTCGCCTGTTCTCACTTTCATACAGAATTCTATCGACCTTGGCGAGCGCCTAACAAATTATTCTTTCTTTCCAAAAAAGCTTGTCCAGAATGATTTTAAACCTCTCATCAACTTCCACAAACTGTTTCACAGCTTCTTCAAAATATGAATCTGAAATGTTGAGAATCTCTTCTATTGTTTGAATGATCTCTTGTTGGTCTTCATTATTTAGCTCTTCAAAATGAATTCTATCGGTTGTTGTATCGATTTTGGCTTCTCTCTCGCCAGGAGGATTATCTAGCCCTTCCGCTCCAATCATATAATCAGCAAATGGCTTTGCTTCTCCATAAACTATCTTTACTACTTCTGAATAGCTTTCGTTGAGGACGTATCCGACGTTATTTCCTGTATTTCCAATGAATTCAAAATCGTGGAGAAGAAGTGCTACCACAAGAGCTCGGCCAAAACCAATGAGAGATAAATTTTGTTCTGCTATTGGTTGAAGTTTTCTATATTTTTCAAAAAGTCAGGTCCTAGTTCGACAAATCCGTCAACATATTGAGACATCAGATGCAGCCTTCTGACATGAGCATAGCTTGGGCTAATAAGGTAGGTTCTGCTCGCTTAATGTTATTTTTGGAGTTTTGACCCCCAACATATTATAAAGGACTCCAGCGAGATATTTTTCGAGAGACTGCAATAGGGATATGGGTTACTGTCAAGAGTGATGGCTTCTAATGAAGTTTTCCGGGACCATTTTGCCCCTGTCGCTTTGTCTCTATATCAGCCTCTATTTACCGAACTTCCAGGTTTTACTTCCTCCTTTATCAGAGCAAACCGATCAGAAGAGATTAGAAGAAGGTTTTTCGATTCTTCTTGAAGTTCAGTTCCGATTTCTTCTAGGCGAATATCGTGTAAAGTATCCAAAAGTGAATGGTCCTCAACCTGATGAATCCTCCAACCTTCCCTTTTGACATTTTCCAGAGGCTGGACATCAGTCAACGACGATATGGTTTTTGCGTTCTGAGTCTTCTATTATAAGCAATTTTGAGAGTGCTTCAAGAGCACATACCTTTTTCCCACTTGATTCGCTATAACCAGCAACTATACCTTGATATGAGTCATTTTTGATAATAACGGGTTGATTTGATTTGATGCCAATGAAACATGAGTCATCTTTGACCAAGCTTGCTGCGACTTTCGGAAAACTGGTGTTGGTTAAATTGGAGGTTATCAGCATTTGTTTTCTTCTGTCAGTGTGATAGAGTACAACTCCATAGCCATACCTATTCACAAGTTGATTAAGATAATAACAAATTTTCTGTCCATTTTGAAGGATTCTATAAGGACGATTCTCTTCTTCTTCACTTTCCATAGCAGAAGATCACGCCTGCCAATGTCTTGAGAATCGATACCAAAATGCTCAATGTCGAAGAAGATCAAGTATTTGAGCTTCTTCATTTGTTCATTCATTGAGGATTTTCTTATGTTTATTCAGTTTGATCATCTAAGCCTTGGATAAGACTGATAATTCTAGTCAATTAGAAACATCGAAGAAATTACAGTTTTCCATTTCTCTGAGTTACTCAGAAGAAGTGCTTTTTCAGGTAACAAGCTATGTTTACAATACTTTATTGCTTGAGAATGCTGCCATGGAAACTAAATGAGATCTTTTCCATAAATGAATGGATCTCTTTTGTTCTTAGTAATTTGCCTTATGCAGACACCCGCTAATTTTACTAGCTTCTTACTGTTTTTTTTCTTTTCTTTCAATTCATCGATCAATTTTTGAGAAACAATTTAGGAAAACTTTCAAAGAAGTAAAATGAGCAAATCGTAATTTTTGAAAGGAAAAATATTATGATGAGAGCTTTATACAGAAATCGTTCCTAAAATTGGACTCTACATGAAAGTAAAAATAGTCAAAATCGAGTCACCGAAGAATACTACGTACAGTAATTGAGGACAGAGTGTATGAAATAATAAATTGTGTGCTACAAGCTTTTGAAAATATAAATCACGATAATAAAGTTAGGATCAAATAGCTCTCGCAAATCAAGCATCGTTTGGTTAGTACCTGCTCCAACCGATCTCTAGAGTTCTGATGTATGAGTAAGATTATATTGATTTTAAAGGCTTCTATGAATATCATCTATTCATATATATCACGAAAAAAGTTATTCTCTAAACTTGCATATAAATACGTTTGTAGAGATGAGTACGTGATTTAGCTTTTTGTACTGGATCTCATTCTTGATTATTTCAAGAATGATTCTCCAAAAAGTATCAAGTTAAGTTTAGCAAAGGATAGAATTTACTGATAAACTACAAAGATACTCAAAAGCTTATAAAATCCCTCGCAAATAACATAAAATTTAAAATAGTATTGGCAATGGATAGAATCCAAAACCATGGCATGTACACGTTAATCGAAATTACTTTTTCCCCTGAGCATGAAAAACGCGTTGATGCTGAACAACGGCTGACCGATTTTCGAAATAATGACCCGGACCTCTTTTGCACTGAGCTAATTGACTTTTTTCACTCTTTTCCTCAGAATGTTGATTCCTTTCAATTCTTTCATTCCTTCGGCGCTTTAACGTTTATCCAGAGTATGACTCGATCAATGTTACCCATCACCGATGATACTATCTTGAAACTGACGGAATTTTCTCTCCAAAATTATTATATTTCCAATGAGAAAACCAAACCGAGATCTATTACCATCATATTTACGCTCTACGAGAAGAGCATGATGAAGAACGATGGCCCAAGCTATCACAGAGCAACCATGATCGAAAGTTACCTCTTCAAGCTCCTTGCGTCTCAGGATAACGAAATCAATCTCAAAGGAATCTCTTTAGCTTCAATTTTCTTGAAAAATAAGTTAAAGCCTCACTCTCAGATTTTCCAGCAAAAGACCGCATTGTATATAAGCTCGCTCCTTTTTGTGACAGATTCCAGGGTTAACCAGAAGGCATTTCGCGTACTATGCAAATATGGAGCATCAGTATCAACACAAAACATAGATATCATCGAGTTTTTCCAGCTACGCAGTAAATCAATTGTAAAAATAATTCAGAAGTCCTTTGATGATGGTATAGATGACACAGGGAAGAAGCTTATTAAGAGCTTTTCGGAGCTAATTTGGAAGTTTCCGGCATGTTTTGTTGCAGAAAGCCATCGAATTCTCAAATTAGTACCAAGAATCTTGAAGAATTTTGATTCAATTACTATTCGAAATTATGGGTTGCCCATTTTGAGGGTAGCTCTCGAACTGCTGCCATTAACCAGAAGAAGCGCGTTTTTCTCATTTCTTGAAGATTTACTCGAATTAGTGAGTAGCAAAGTAGACGCAGAACCTGGAGAAAGTGAAGAATGGCCCAGAGAATTAGAGGAAGCCTTGTATATCAGTATGACAACTTATTGTGAGCATAATTCAGAAATCAGAATCCAAGTTGAAGGAATGGCTCAGAAATTGGGAAATATCCCAGTTGCAGTAGAATTAATTCAATACCTCCTTCTAATAACTGCTCTTTCCTATTCTGCAGATGACAAAAAAAGAGCAGAATACTTAACCAGAGGTCTCGAGCTTGCAAAAAACAGGAATTTTCTAAAGCGCTACTATTCATACTCCTTAATTGAAGCTATTACGAGTCAAAAGCCCATAAATCTGCTTAAAGATTTCTTTAAACCAATTCTTGAACTTTGTTTCGGCGAGCTCAATCAAACTGTAGACGAGCTTGGTTTCAAGGCGCTGAAAGTCCTGTCTAATTTATTCAAAGATGACCTGGGAATCGGTATTTCGAATGAAGACCGAGTGTTCGTAGCTTCACAAATCTATAAGAAATGGTCAATAACCATTCTTCATTGCACAAAGGGCTCCCTTTGCTTTGAAGCATTAGAGTCAATTTTATCGCCTTTGAGCGATCCGAGCATGAGTTTATTGGAAAGTATTTTAAATTCGTTTTCATACTTCCAATACACAAAAGGTTCATCCGATTTTCGTGAAAGGCTCAAAATATTCGATCACCTGCTCTCATTCTTGTTGTTGGCGGATTTCAACCAAAGAACTAAATACCAGCCGTTTGTGGCTGAACTGCTTGCTGATTTATCTGAAGAACTAGATGGAGAATGCGAAAATAACACCGATTCAGAGTGCGGGATCTCTGAGAATTTAGCCTGGTTGGTGAAAGTAGCGTACATTCTCTCGGGGTGGAGCAAGTATATTAGTCTATATGGAGAATTAGCTTTCGGAGATTTAATAGAATCTTGGGAGCACATTTTACTCAGACTAAACCGCTTGACATTATATAATGCTAATTGGACCAGTATGGGCACAAGAGAGAAGCAGAAAAAAGAATTAGAAATGAAATTTATTTTAAATTTCCAAAGCCTCGTTATCAACTTTATCAAATATGACCTGGAAAAAAGATATCGTGGATTAATTGGTTCCGTGCTCGATGAAGTTATGGATTACGAGGTTGAAACATCGATATATTTTCGACCCGAAACGGTGGCGATATTCGCAAAGACGGTCGATATGTTTGACTCTGGTTACGAGGCTTCAGTAATGGCGAAGTTCGCCTCGACTCTTGCATTTCAGATATCAGATTTAATCGGGAGACTCGTTCCTCATCATATTGTAGCAATTTTTCAGGCATTGGGTGGAATTGTAAGCACACGAAAGATGAAGCTTGAATGGATTTTGAAGGATTTTGACTTGAAAATATTGGATTTGTGCGCGACTGAGATAGAAAACATCAAGTTTCAGGTGGATTCTTCTTCGATCTGAAGCTCTTCATCATCACTATTATTATCATCTTCTTCATCTTCATCACTTTCTTCATCTTCTTTGGCAATGGTCTCATGAATTTCTTTCTACAGAAGAATCAAAGAGCAAGAATGAAGAGAAATGGACTGAAATCGAACCAAACGAAGTCAATAGCTTGATGAGGGAATTATCTCAGTCTAAAGAAGCCTATTTTGAGCTCCTTCGAACCGTAATTGCTATTTGGGGGCATGTTCTACCAAATATAGAACAGAATAAAGCTCCGGAATTTATCGATGAATTAGTCACGAGAGGTTCCATACAAGATTGGTTGAAGAAAGAAACGGCCGAGGAGAAGAATGTCGGTTTCTTGATAATTTTCACTGTACTGAAAAACGTAGAGTATGAAGCGATACCTGCTTCATTTCGGAGCGTTTTGCAAATCTTATATGATTTATCTTTCAATAACTCCCTGGCAGTCAAGAAAAACTGTGCTGCTGCATTAGGGCTAATGGGTCTCAAAGCGCCAAAGGCACTGAAAGAGAAAGGGAATGAAATACTTGCAAGACTCATCAAAATGGCAACTGAAGTAAAAGTCATAGGCCCAGAGGGAACCACAATTAATAAAATTAAAGAAACTTTCAATGATGAATACCTTGACATCATATATGGGGCTATTGGCAAGATATATGCGAAAAATCCAGAGTTGATAACGCAGAAAGACGAATTTCTGGACTCTTGGCTAAATTATCTCCCACTCAAAGTTGACCGAGAAGAAGCAAATAGCGTTTACCAAGAACTGAGTATTTTGGCTGAACATGAGGTATATCTTAAAGGGTTGGTCGGATCAAAGGGCCAATTTTATGAACTCGTCCTGAAGAAGTTTGAAGAATGCTCGAAGTCAGACTTGTGTAGTCTAGAGATCTCAGAAAAACTGCTGCTTGCTCGAGCAAAGTTAATTTCAAGCAAATTTACTCCTGTTTAGCATGTTATTTGTTTGAAGTATTCCATTTATAACATTCAATAGAGCTATTTCGTGAGTTCTTAATGGATATATCTGAATCATAGTAAATATTGCGTTATCGTTTCCAATTCAAAAGGAATAACCATACGTTCGTGTCTCATTTCTGAAATTAATAAAGAAAATCTGCATTCTTTGGATTTCATCTTCCAAGGAATTCTATTATATTTCAGGACAATTATCATGAATAATTTGTTGAGCATCGAGAAGTACAGGCAAGATGTCCACTTAATTGAATGTTCATATATGAATAAGTCTAATTTCACTACGTTTGAATTAATTTGTCGTCTCCATGAATTATTACAATATGAGATTCGATGAGAACTACTCGATTCAAAATTGAAGCACAGAGCACGTAAAAACAAAAACTAGAAGTGGTAGTAAAATCAATATACTCCTAAGTTTGTGCAAATTCGCAACAACGGTTTTAATCGATTTTTTTTGAAAATTTGGGAACTTCATCATCCAACGAAAAACATATCTTAAATTTTAAACAGCCATCTGTCAGATATTTGCGAATCTGCAACGAACAAAGAACGTGCCCTTGACTTAACTTCTGTTTGCTTCTTTTTTTGTTAAAAAACAATGAGAAAAGATTCGTCATAATCATCATCCAACTCAAAGATTTCGGATTATAGCTCTTATAAAGAAGAGTTTGGAAAATCCGAGCGCTTGTTATCGCTTTCTACATTGATAGCTTCTTTTTCTTCACAGAACAGAAAAATCCTAATTAACAAGAAATCTTCCTCAAATTTCTTCAAGGACCAAATTCTTTCGGCTTTCCGCGTAACTTGCAAGGGCGCTGCAGACTTCTTCACTGAAATTTTGCAGCTGACAAGAATTCTTCAAACAGTCAGAGCTTTCTTTCTCTCACATTCTCTATTTTATTGGAAGAGGAAAAAATCCATCAGAATTCCGAACTAACTTTACGGAAAAGCACATGCTACTTTTTAAGCATCGTTAGGCTGTATGACATTACTAATAATGCAGGAAGAATCCGAATTCTGCGATTTTATATTTGAAGAGAATTTATTAAAGTTCTTTATCAGCAAGACCAAAGATTCCGAACAAAAAATTAAATCGCTTCATTTTATTAAATTAATGCGAGGGTGAATGAGTCAAGTTTGATGAATGAGTTTTAATCAACAATTCCTGAAATTAAAGGAATTAGCAAATTTAACGAAACCGGTAGCATAGCCTACTACCCGTGACTCAAATTTTGCTGCTTCGCGTTGGCTGCTTCTCCTTCTACGCTGCTAGTTTTTCTCAATTCTTATTTCATTCGACAGAGACATCTCATGCTTCGTGCTATGTCTCAGAACAAAAGAGTTGAGAGAATTAAGAAACAGGATCCTTCTCAGCCTTATTTGCTTTGAGTTTGTTTTCCTTAGAGCAATGCTTAAAACCTTCTAATGAAATCTTGGTTGAAACGAGTGGATTCAATTTGAAGTTAGAGAAACTTCTATAATGTTTTGATTAAAACCAATATAACCAAATAAAGTTCTGAATTGCTTTCGTGAATTTAACAAAAGAACCTTGAACCCATTAACTCAAAATAGAATCTAAAACTTCAATTCAGGCAAAAAGCTCATAAAATACGAGCTTCAATCTGTATAACGACTTCAGGCAGCTAATATGTACTCAATATTCATTTAAAATGAGAAATGTTGATTTGTAAAATACTACATTAGGTTCTTCTTCGAATCCTTTCTTTCGCTCAAGCAACCAATAAAATGAGACATCTGAGTGTGTTGAATGCGTATTAAGATAGTATATTAGATTTTAGTTAAGAAGAAGTGATTTAATTAGATTTAAATGAAATAAATCGGGTTGGTTTCCAAATCCAATTATTTGTTTGCTATTCAACAAAAAAAAAATTGGTTTGCGTTTGCATTTAATGAAATTCTTTTTAGTTTCACTTGCCATTATTTTGCTGGCTGAAACGGGTACCGTTGCACAGGGTACCGGCTGTTCCAGTGTAGATATCTGTTCTAATCCGCTCCAAGTCTGCAAAAATAGTAAGTGCAACCAATGCTCCTGGAATTCAGACTGCTCGTCGTGGCATGATGTTCGAAAGAGCTGCATCAAATTTGGAAACAACGGAAAATACTGTGTTCAATGTACGAAAAACAACGAGTGTGGAGGAGGAATGAGTTGCGTCACTAGTAACTCGATATTCTTGTGCGCAACCAAGTGCACTTCTCCAACCGATACTTGTGCCTCAGGCCAATGCATTTATGTACGTAGTGGGAGAAATAGTGGCGGGTATTATTGCTTGACCTGTGAGAATGATAGTGATTGTCGTAAATGGAGCTCAAATTCGCTCAGCACTTGCAATTCCGGAATTTGCGATCCACCGTTCACTTCGTGTAGATACTATAGTGACTGTCCTGATCCTGATGCCGCGCATTGCAAGGACAACGTGTGCCAACCTTGCAGTGAAAATAGCGATTGCGCTCATTTGCCGGATACTCCGAAATGCGACTCAGGAAAATGCGTCGAATGTAAAGACGGCTCACACTGCTCTAGTGGAATCTGCATTTCAAATTCTTGCGCCGAATGCAATGACACTTACGATTGTCGTAATCCTGTAGTGCCCGTTTGCTCAAGTAATACTTGTGTTCCGTGTACGGATGACATCGACTGCACACATATTATTAATCCTCTACTAAAACCATTCTGCAACGATACTGGAGCATGTGTGGAATGCGAGTCGAATGCTGATTGCGCGGGCAAATCTGGATCGAGATGCTCTGAATACGGCGTTTGCTCCATTTGTTTAAATTCAACTGAATGTACAACCGGTCCTGACAGTTATTGCCATACGGCGCTAGGAAAATGCACTGAATGCGAATTGCATGAACATTGCCAAGATCACTCGAACAGTCAGTGTTCAAGCGAAGGAAGCTGTGAACCCTGTAAAAATAAATACCACTGCGCTCATTTCGATGATACTAAAGCTTGTAAAACCATCTCTCCTGGCAGCACTGGAGGGATCTGCGTTGAGTGTGCTAGCGATGAGGATTGCCCAACCGAGACCGATTCAGAATGCTCAAGTAGTAGTAATACTTGCGTCCCTTGCACTGATTCAGATCATTGCAAACATATTCCATCAAAACCTGTTTGTAAAACAACAGAACCACCAAGTGTGTGCGTTGAATGTGAGTCTCACGACGACTGCACTTCCCCCATGAAATCACAATGCTTAGGAAACGTGTGCATTTCTTGCACCGATTCTAGTCATTGTGAGCACTTAGACGATACTCCTGTCTGCAACACCACGGAGTCAGGAACAGGTGGTGTCTGCGTCGCGTGTAACTCAAATTCAGATTGCCAGTCACCTGAAGAATCTGAATGCGGAAGCGATAATACCTGTGGTCCCTGCACATCTTCAGATTCTTGTGCACATTTTACAGATACACGAGCATGCGACACATTTAATGGAATATGCGTTGAGTGTAGTGAAGACTCAGATTGTACTTCTACGAAAAAATCTCAATGCTCTGTGGACAATCATACTTGTATTCCTTGCGACGATTCAAGCCAATGTGAGCACTTACTGGGAACAACGATTTGCTCCTTTCCAGGACCAACCGGATTTTGTACACCGGCATGCGTGCCTAATTGCCTCGAGTGTCTCAACTCGGCTGCTTGCAAAATATGTCTCCCTGGATTTTACTTGCTAAATACAACAGCCTGCTTGACGGTATGTCCTATTGGATATTGGAAGAATGAACTAACTAAGACTTGTAATATGTGCAATTCCACTTGTCAAACATGCGATCTGAACACAAATAACTGTACTTCATGCTTCACACCTTATATACTTGACGGTTCTAAATGCTATTCACCACCTGGTATCGTTCCTCCTACAGTGACTCTCAAATCATCATCTGACCCGCAAACTTTCCTGCTCGTGTTCTCCAACCCGATGGCGGTGACTAATGAAACACTCAGCCAGACACTACAGTTCTCTCTCACAGGAATGACTTTTCCTACTGATTACTACCTTCTGAATGTCATTAAGCAGCCTGATTCAAAGACCTTCAGGATTATCTTTAATTTTACCAAGAGTATTGGCATTGAGACCCTCACGGCTACATTCACCAACACAAAGGTAGTAATCGACGAAAACGGTTTGATTGTCACTAAAGATTCTGTAAGTGCTCAAACAGTCAGGTTCACTTTCCTCACCATGGGTGAAAAAGCAGCAGCAGAGTCTCTCACAAGCGTAGGTTCATCAGTATCGAATGCTGCGCTTTCAAGTTCAGTTGGCATGTTCCTCGCAGGAGGCGCTGGAGGAATGCTTTGGGCCTTCTTGGGACTCTTCCAGATAGTTAACTACCTCCTCTTTTTGAATGTGAACTACCCATATCACGTTGTGACATTCTTTCAACTCTTCTCGATGTCGAGTCTCAATGGGGTAGTTCCAAACCCGATGGAAATTCTATTTCCCTCAATTTGGGAGGAAATGGAAGCTGGATTACCTTCTCCGCCAAAATTTGCAGACAACGAGATGGATGCACTGTATCTCAACAATGCAGGACAGACTATTGTTGCTTGGGTTGCAGTTGGAATGCTATATCTGCTTGCAAAAGTTATACTCTTCGTGTTTCGGACGACTGGAAGATTTAGCAGAATAATTACCACCTTCAAAGAGAAGTTTGAATGGGGCATTGTCTACAATGCGTTTATTGGAACTTACCCTGAGCTCATCATAGCTTCCTGCTTACAGCTTGCCAATATGGATTTCACGACGCCTCTTAAGAGATTCTCATCTATTGCTGCGCTCATTGTTGGTGGTCTCTGCTTCTGGGCTCCTTTTGCTGTTACGTATGCACTTGAATCGAGCAAAGAAGTGTTAGGAACGGAATTACATGAGAAGAGACATGGAGCTCTCTATGAGCCTTTTATTGTTGATTCTAATGAGAGCCAGAGCCCCGAAAGAGCTTACTACCGTAGAAATTTCATGGCATTTATCTTCTTGAGAAAAATAGCGTATTTCAGTGCAATCGTATTCGCTTATGACATTCCTATTCTGCAAATGACGATCACTTGCGGCAGCGGTATAGTCTTACTTGTCTTCATGATCAAAATCAAGCCTTACCGGAACAAGACCGATGCGTGGATGAATATAGGCTCTGAAGTATTCATGATAATTATCCATTTAGTGATATTCGTGTTTGCAGGAGACGATATCACGCTAAAGCTGACTGATGATCAAAGAAAGAGCGTCGGCTGGGCCGTGATTGTCTTATGTTGTACTATGGTGGCCTATATGACTTTCTTCATCTTTGTTCAACAAGTGCTTGCTCTATGGAGTTTTGGCAAAATGGTAGTTCGAGCTGTTTGCAAGAAGAAAAAGAACGCACAAGTTAAACCGAGTGGCAAGGCTGACAAGCCCAAGCTCGAAAGTATCCCAGAGAATGCTGCAGAAAATCAAGAAGAATTGGATAACAGTATAGCGAAACCATTAGACGATTTTTCAAAATCTGACCTCATCAATTTTATCCAAGACCAGAATCCCATTGATTCATCTAAAAGCATCCCCGAAGAGCCAGTACCACGTCTTAAATTAGTGAAAAAGGTCCGAGCAACACAGCCCATATTTTAGTCCCATACTAGAGTAACATTCGATATTCTAAACAATTTAGGTTCTATCTTAAATTTGGATTTAGAGTTCTGCTTTCAGTTGGCTTTCTAATTTGAATAATTGATCCCTTCACACTTTATTTCGTCTTCTTATGAGTTATTTACAACATTATAAGTATGGATGAGTCCTTATATCGAACATCAAACTTTATAACTTCACTAACTCCGATACAAATGAACCGCAATAAAGGTCGTGATCAGGAGATTACATAAGTTTCTCACAGGTTTTCAAGGTTCGTCCAAATTAACTTAATTAATTAATTGGAAAAAGCGGGAAGGAAAATTTTCCATTTGCTATTTTGTGAAGTTGGTTCTAAGTCGCTGATAGCACGGTTCTCAAGTTGATTTTGAAATCAAACTAATCAAACTGGATCTTGAGCTATGTTTTTCTCCAAAGCTTTTCAAATTTCAGGCGTTTCAGGGCTAAAAAATAAAGTGATTACACACCCATCTTTTACACCGATTTCGCATTAGAATTCTTGATGAATGTGTCATAATTAAAGACTCCAAATTACTGATGATAAAATGTGCATTCAAAATCTCTCTGATTTCAGAGTTACAAATAGGCTTCGTTTTTAACTTCAATCAGCTGAAACAGGTTATAAACGAAGAATCTCAAAGAATTCAGGCCTCAGTCTTAGATCTAAACGAAAAGCAATGATGTTCACGTCATACTACTCTAACATTTAGCTACTCACCTTATTGAGGGAGCTTCAACCGGCTTAACAGGTTACTAAACTTCAAAGGCTCGATTTACCCTTCAAATATCAAAACAGATTTCACAGAAACCTTGCAGGCATTCAATATGGGCACTTATCTAAGAATTGTAATCAACTAAACACGGACTAATTATGCAAATTCTAAAAATTAGAAAACTGATTCTTAGAATTGACGACTCTCAACGAATTCGCTTGAAGTACAAAGGAAATAAGCATCCAAACTCAAAGTAATCTCTTTCCATCCCGAATGAACCTTCAGTCAGATGTTTACGAATTCGAGCTGAAGATCTTTCTACTTTAGAAGCACCCAGATATATTTTCTTCACTTTGTTTGATAAAAAAGAAAAATACGACGAGCATGGCTCTTAAAAGATTAAGCCCAATAATTTATTCCAATGAGTTAAAGCAATCCGAAAAATTTTACTCAAAGTTATAATTTTCGAAGCTCCAAAATTAAATTAATGAAACTAAGAAAGAAAAAACAAGAGTGCCAACCAGCGCATTCTTTTAATTTAGGATTCTCTGTAAGCAGCTATATTTCTCATCAGTGTATATGGCATATTTGCGAGTTTCCTCGAAATAGCTTGATGAGAAGTTCGTGCATTTCAACGCTGAAACTCCAATTTAGCATTTGATTTAAATTTCTCTGAGGTTCATAAATTGTTAGATTGATCGAAAATACTCCAGATCCAATTCATTAATTTGTTATATTCTTAAATTCCGTTCCAACAGATTCCTAAAAATCAAAATAATTACAGCCATAAACTCTCAATTGGGAAATAAATTAAAAGGAATATTTCCCCCATTCGAATTTTTATCAAGCTTCCTTAATTTAATGAAATGCAAGGTCTGAAACACAAAATACCAGAAATTTTACTCATAGCTGTCTGATAAAGGTCTTCTCTGATAAGTATTGAGTATGGAAACAAATTGCTATGTCTGAAATAATGCATATGACTTCTAGATTCTGAGAAAAATTTGCTTAAACTCAATTCAATGAGACCGAAAAAATATGGTGGCCAAATGACTAATAAAAGGCATTCCATACGCCTGCAAAAGCGATGAAAAACTCATTCATGGAACGCATCGCGGTTGAAAGATTGAGTATAAATTGTTTAATTAAATCGAAGCATTTTATTCGGTTCCGATTAAAAAGCTATAATCTTTATCAAAAGCCCAAAAATTTGCAAATGAACTTATTCACTCGTTTGTTTTTACTTTTCTTGTTCCTTGGATTCGTTTTAACTGATTTGTTCAACCAAAATTGCAACAACATAAATGATTGTCCTTATAGTGTAATTGTATGTCAAGAGAATAATAAAAAGTGCAGGGAATGCTCTTCTACAGAACAATGCATCTCTCAGCACTCAAAACGACAAACTTGCACAAAGCTATATGGATATGATATCTGTGTCCAATGCTCTACGGATGCGGACTGCACTGGAGGCAAAAAATGCGTAACAGCTGGCTTCACCCACCTTTGCGCGAGTACTTGCTCTTCTTCAACTGATAATTGTGCTGGTTCTCAATGTATTTACATAGGAGGCCAGTTTTATTGCTTGGCCTGCGAGAATGACGCTGACTGCAAGTCCTGGAGTGGTAATTCGAATAGTGTTTGTACGGATGGAGTTTGCTCACCAGCGTTTCTTTCATGTGGACAAGATGACCATTGTCCGACTGCCACAGCCGCACGCTGTGACAGTAATGTCTGCAAACCTTGTAATAACCATGCGCAGTGCTACCATTTGTCTACTACACCAGTATGCAAAGACCCAGGAGCATCAGGAACATGCGTTCAATGTATTGTCGACGCTAATTGTTCTACGGTTGCATTCCCGCGATGTTTATCCAACACTTGTGTAGCTTGCAATGACAACAGTCAATGTACTCGTTTCGCTACAACACCACTTTGCAGCAGCAGTTCGGGAGGAACTTGCGTGCAATGTGTGAATGACTCAGACTGTCCCTCCTCTACGCTGCCACAATGCTCATCGAATGCATGCGTTCCTTGCACAGATTCGACTTCATGCGATCATTTTCCTACCACAAAATTATGTAGTAGCCCTTTAGGAGGGACTTGCGTTGAATGTCTAGAAGATTCAGATTGTTCTAACACTGCGTTAGCGAAATGCTCATCTAATACTTGCGCCGCATGCACAGAAGACAGTCATTGCTCTAAATTTCCAATGACACCATTGTGTAGCGAACCTTTATTAGGAGGAACATGTGTGCAATGCGTTAGTGATGCAAACTGTCCTACTACCGCAGCGGCTCGATGTGCATCGAACACTTGTGCTCCATGTAATGCCAGCAGCCAATGCACGCACTTGTCTTCCACTCCAGTCTGCAAAACTTCGACTGGATCCTGCGTTGAATGTCTTTCAGACTCAGACTGTACGACAGATCCTTCGAAGAGTCACTGTATAACTCTGCTGAATACTTGCGTTTCACCATGCGTACCTAATTGTCTCCAGTGCCTCAATTCTACTGCTTGTCAAGTCTGTCTCCCTGGATATTATTTACTCAACTCGAC
>ENA-UOTZ01001327-UOTZ01001327.1-compost-metagenome-genome-assembly--contig:-NODE-1327-length-17340-cov-6.335168_pt1 | contig 17340 bp, 11 predicted proteins | sample MGYA00238144_ERZ746983 | MGnify/ENA primary metagenome ERZ746983 (study PRJEB28759, sample SAMN06268863) | compost metagenome | isolation source: single cell | place: USA: California, Emeryville, Joint...
GAACTTCTTCATTTCATGTCGAATTTCTATTATCTAGAGAAAGTTTCATCTTCATTTGAGGTTGATAAATCTTTGTCCTGCTTTTTTCCCTTTTAATTGTTACTCAAGTAATTAAGCCAACCTTCTTTCAAAAAAAAAAATGACTCATTTAAAAAGACTAAATCTAATTTATATTACTGGGAGCTTTGAAACCGTATTGAGGAGATAAAAACAGCAGTCTTAATGAAAAAACAAAAAACTTGTTTGTAAGATATAAATTAAGAAAGGAAAAAAAGTTTTTTTTAATCTAATGCGTTGAAGACGATCTAATTAGTAATAGCATAGCCAACAACGAGCGAGCCTCATCATTTCCACAAATTACTTTGATATACTAAGATAGATAGCTTTTTGAATTAGATAGACTCTTACTCAGCAAAAAACTCCTGCAATTAAATATTATTGGATCAAGATTAATTGCTTGCAGGCCCACGCGACTCTGGAAATGCTTGATACTGCTTTTAATATCCAAGATGGAGGTCCTTATCGAGAAATTGTCTACTTTCCTACGAAATTCCAAGACCTGATCGCAGTATTGTTATCCGCAATCACAACAAGTCTCGTTGTTTTGCTTTCTCTTATCTTCAAGCTTTACAAACGGCCTCTATCACGGATGGTACTCGCAATGAGCATTCCGCATGTCATCTTCTACGGTGTTAAGTTTGTAGCATTAGTTTTCCCTCCTCGTTCCAATCAATATTGCCGAGTCCTTAGTATCATAAACATTTCTGGCTTCGAATCCGCTGTTATCTGGGGAGCACTCTTTGCTCATGCATTCTACATCATTCTCAAACATCAGAGTTTCAACGAACAGTATTTACCACGAATGATGAACTACTATCTGATAGGAGCAGTTCTTGTGCCTTTGATGAATGGAGGCTTTGCTTACTTAGCACAGTTTTTAGTTTACTCAGAAACTCAAAAGACTTGCGTTCATGTTATCTATTATGAGCACATTGATATTCCTTATATCATGACCGTGATTATTCCGATAGCGGTGGCAATCTTGCTAAGTATCATTTGGTACAAAATGGCAATAAATAAAATCGCTGCATTGAGAGGAATGCAAGCTGGGCCTGAAGCATACGTCCTACTGATTTATCCGGGGATCTTGCTTATCTGTTGGACACCTTCCTTGGTTTTGCATATCTCGTTGCAATTTGGAGCAAACCCGAGCGACACTTTGATCACTATATTCGTCTCTTTGGTAAACATCCAAGGGCTTTTAGACGGTTTGGTTTATGGGAGGTTCCTTAAAGATGTGGTAAGAGATTCTATAAGCAGCTGTTATCGAAAGTATATTTTGAAGGAAGAGGAAACCAGGAGTGAACCTCGAAGCCTTGAAAGCAGTGAGCAAGAGCTGTTTGCTTCTAGTATATCCTTACTCTCAGAGCATAACGAAAACAGCAGTGTGGGCAAACACTTGTGAATCAGGTGTTATGAAGTAATCCTCTTGAAGCTGCCAATTTTTCGAGTGAATGACCGATGAGCGGCTCGATGATCCTCACAATGGTTCAATTTATATTCAATAATGAGGGCAGTAAGTAGTAATTGAGGGTTGTTTGTCAGAAATTTAATCCTTGCTTGAAGCAAATTCATGAATTCGTTGTTAATGGAATGCAGAGAGAGTGCTTTCGAATTATGCAGATAATTCATCAATCATTTTTCTTTTATGACTTAATGGCTAGAATTTTTCTAACGCGCTGGGTTGTTTAGGAAATTTTTCCTTTTATTGTTGAAGATACAAATTGAAGAACTGATAAACCTAGTTCTTTACGAAGAGCATTCTCTATACTATTTCTAAACTCACTCAAGGCCTATAGTGAAATATTCCATCCATTATGTAAAATAATATCTATCACCACACTCTTTGAAAAAAATCAGCACGAACGATAAGCATCTATCAAACAGCAATCAACCAAATTTCTCGCTATTCCCCTCATAATGCACAAGATTATCTTTAATGAAGCCTATGCCTCATCACACGTGTTAAGAGTAAGGACTACTTTGATAAATCTGTGATATGCTTGCCAAATACGGTATCTTTTCTTTTAATTGCATGCAATTTTTGTTGGCTGCCGACCAGAAAACGTGGGTTTAGATCGGCCTGAATGAATTATATATCTTAGTTGTCAAATTTAATCATTACTACAAATAACTTTAATCGCTGATTGCTCTAAAATATCAAACTACATATCAATACTAAAATGACAACAGTAGCAGGACTTAGCTTTCAGCAAATTGAAGATTATCTCTTCTCTAATCAGGATCTCTCATTTGATCCTTCGAAATTAGTGCCCGGGACCGAGACTCATTATTTCATTACCTTGCTAAATTATCTTAGCAATAACATCCGAATAGATAACGACGGTACCAATAAAGAGGCCCACCAACTGTTCCTGGACTATAAATTTCACTTTCCAAAAAGTCCATATCTCTCTAAAATCCAACTTCGCAATTGGATGATCGCATATGATCAAGTAAAATCAGAAGAAGAACGCAAGTCCATCCTTTCTGAAATCACCAAAGCACTGGCGCACCGAGATATCGTTTCTGAGCTCCAACAACGTAAGGCTCTCCTTGAAGAAAAAAAGATTAGGATGAGTCAGCAGGATAACCTCAATGAGCTCAATCTTGAGAGTCTTGGTATATCAACCATTTGGAAAAAAGCTCCAAAGTCTCTGACCCAACTAAGAAACCTGAGCCCTAAGGTCTGGAATCAGATTCCATTAGAAGAAACCACCGAAGAAGTACTGCTAGCGATAATTGACGAGGCCGAGCTTCATACTTTCGGAAATCAATTGATCGACAAAATCAATCAGGTTTTCACTGAAAAGAACAGCCATGGACAGCGGAGACTGATTGATAGTCTTGAATCTATCCTGGATCGGTTATCCGTGCCTCAGATCAACTATTGGCGTGAGATAAATTCTGATCTGGTAAACTATAGCAGATTTGTCCAACAGTACATCCTCAAAGTCTATTCCAAAGAGCTGGACTTCGAGTTCTATATCAGAAACCAGCTCGCTACTCCTGAGCGTTATAAGCGCCAGCGGCTGCAAAATCTTGAGAAAATCTGGCAGTTTGTTTCCAGGCTTCCAAAGATGTACCTCCTCCTTCAGAAAAACCTCGTGATAGAAATTTTGAAAACTAAATACCTGCTAGAAGAGCCTGATATGGAGCTCTTCGCTCTGTTTCTCAAAGATTACCATCAGCCTTCTTCCGTTCTCACCACCGACTATTCACAGTTTATTCTTGAGCTCAATGACACGATTCATGTTATGACGGAAACCGATATTATCACGGCTTATCTCACTGAAATTTTCAAGGAAAGCGAAGAGGACACGAATAAATTTAAGGGTTTAATCGATAAGCAAGTCCTTGAAAAATGCTTTGCGAAGACCAAATTGCTTTATGATCTGAGCGGGAAAAACGACCAGAAGTACCTGGAACAATTGAAGTTGTATGAATCTGAGGCGATCCTACAAAAATCTGAGATTGTGATCAAAACGAGAGAAATTACGGATTTTTCTAAAGCACCTACTTTTGAGTTAGAGGTCAAAAACATTACTGAACTCAACTTGAAAGTCTTTGAGCTTGACGTCGAAAATTTCTTCCGAGCTAACAAGCAGCCAATTAACCCGAACATTCCCCTTGACGGCATTATTCCTAGTATTGAAAAACATTACAAAATACAAGGAACTAACCCTTTTAAATACTATCGAATTTCATGCGAGTTAGCGGAGTTGAAAGACTGCAAAGGCTGGTTTATTAGAGAGTTTTATTCTGGAGGTGTCAAATGCCGCGCGTCGCTCAAGAATGGGTCATTGAAGTTCGTTCAAAGATATACTGGTGCTGGAAACCTGTTTATGATCATCAACGAGAAGAACGAAATTTGCAAGGATGCATCGGTTCTTTACGAAAATAAGCTTTATCGGGCTTCCGATAAAGGACATATTATGATTCCTTATGCCAAGCATGAAAGCGGCGACGTCTTTGTGCTTCTAAAAGGTGATGGTTTATACGATGTCGTAAGTTTTGAACAAAAAAAGGAGTCTTATCAGCTTCAGACGGAATTTCTGATGGAAGCCAGTGGCATAGTCACTAATTGCGAGGCTCAAGTGCTGATTCAGCCGAGACTGTATTCAAATCAGATCCAGACTGCTCTTAAGCTCTTGCGAAACCCGACACTCACGATTACCACAGTGAATGAAAAGGGCATAGCAACAACAGCCGAATTTACCGATTTTGAGCTTGATAAAGAACGTGACTTCATCCAACGATTCAGAGTGCCTCCCAAGTTGACGACAATTGAATTTGTGTTCACAGCGCAGGTGTTCAAGACGAATGAGGATAAATGGGAAACATTAGAAAACAGAAAAATCTATCAATTGAAGAACGATCAGTATGTCGACCAGAGGATCGCGTTCTTTGATCTCCAGTTAATTCGAAAGAATAACTTGAGTTATGTGTTACTTGCGCTTGGAAAAAACGGAGAGCGCATTCAGGACCTCGACGTTGAAGTTAACCTGGCACATCCGGACTACGCAATGAATTTTACACAGCTGCTTCGGACCGATAAGGCCGGCGAGATCAAGTTGGATGAACTGCATGATTTTGACTCATTATCCGTGCAGACGGTGAGAAAGATTGCTATTCCAAGCTTCTTGAAGACATGGAATTTGAGAGTGCTGAACCGCCCTGTTTATCAGAGCAACAGAACGCTCTACGCTGTGAAAGGCGAGACGATCTTCTTTGAATTCGAACCGATCAGTGGATTGGACCCTCATGCTCATCTCAGCCTTCAGGAATTCAGCAAATTTGGCTCAATTTTCTTGAGGTCTTGCAAAGAAGTCATAAAATGCCACGAAGAAAAACAGCTTCTCGTGGTCACGCTTTCGGAGCTACCAGAAGGACAATATCTTTTCACAAACAGCTATATTAGGGAGAGTTACAAAATAAACGTCGTTGAAGGTCACCGTCTTGCTGACAACGCACTCATTTATTCAATAAAAGATAATCTGATCTATGAAAACGTTCTCAAGGTCAGCGCTGTACCTAAAGTTTGTGATATTCAGAAAGATGACGAGAAGAAGCTTATCAAACTCCAACTGAAAAATCATGGTCCAAACACACGAGTCCATTTGATTGGATTACCTTACTTCCCTAACGACCAGAACTATAAAGCTGTGCTACCAGCGTATAACTCAAATTTAAACATCCTTCAGTCTCTACAGAACGCTCAGCCTCCGCAAAATAATCTTTACATATCAAGTTCTTTTGAGGATGAAGTCACTGCGTACGTTGAGGACAGGAGAAACCAACCAAAAATCATGGGGAGTATTTTCACGAAGCCAACTTATCTTCTTGACTCTGTGGGAACTGCTGGTGGAAACCCGTCATCGTACGAGAATAAAAGCCAAGGATATTCTCCGTATAGAGGCGTACCTAATTACTCAGCAAGCGCTTTGCTTGACCCTTCTAGATGGCAGCAGTATGGTCGAGCCTCCAATGCTAGTCTTAGACAACTATCTAAAGGGCTTACTGACAAGGCCGTCAGCGATAAAAAAGCCGCGAATTTGATGAAGGTAACGGCTGGCCGACATTTCAGCAGCGGCGCGAAAAGTCAAACCTATCACCAACTGTTCCTTCAAAATCATCTTCAAAACCCCGCGAAAATCGTAAATTCCCTTGAACCGAATCAGGACGGAGTCGTTACCATCTCAAACGATGTGATTGATATCGCTAAATACTCGGCTCTTCAGCTCTTGGTAACGTCACCTGACTACTCATTCAGTCATTTCATTGACCTGAATACGAAAATTCAATCAAAGGACTTGACCTTGAAACCTAGCATGGACCCAGAAGGCACTTATGCTGAAACCAAGAAAGAACTCATTCTGCAAGAAGGTGGGAAATTCGTGATCAACGACCCTGTGAGTGCTCAGATCCAAATCATCGACAATCAAGAGAAGCTGTTTAAGTGTCAATTAGAGATCAAAAAATCAATGGGACATGACAATGAAAATCTACCCGAAGGTTACAAAACCTGGGAGTTTTTAACTCGATGGCATCAGCTGACTCTGGCTCAGAAGAACTCGTACCTCGACAAATACTCTTCCCATGAATTACATTTCTTCATTTATAACAAAGACCCTGAGTATTTTAATAGCGTGGTGAAAAAACATTTGGAAAATAAGGTTGAAAAGAGAATTGTCGATCAATATTTGCTTGATGAGGATATCATATCGTTGTGGGGGACAAAACCAAGTAAGTTAGAGCAACTGAATGCTTTCGAGAAAAGTCTTGTGGTTGCGCAATTAGCAAAAAAACAACGGTTCGAAGAAGCGAAAGCGGTAGCAGACTTATTGAGATGGGAAGATGAAAATAACAATGCTCATAAGTATGTACAAGCTGTTGATGAGAAGATTTTTGAAGTTGTGCTGAATATGAAGAGCTTGGACCTCTCAAGTACAGCGAGTGAGGCTAAGGCATTGGAAGAGGCGAGACAAAGCATAATTAAATCAAAGACGGAAAAGCTTGAAGTCATGAGGGCTAACCCACCAGGAGCAATCTCTGGATTAGGAGAAGGTTGGGCGCTATCAAGATCACGAGGAGATATTGACTCGATCAGACCAGGAGGAAAATTGAGAGCTCTGGAGCCAGAGCTTGAGTCAGTGAATAGAATTATGGCAAGAAATATTCACCAAACCTTGGACAGAGGTGAAAGCATGGAAGACTTGATGCTTAAATCAAATACACTTTCAAAACAGTCCGCAGCATTTTATAAGAGCGCTAAAAAGGAATCTGCTGGTTTCGGTGGATTTGGATTTCTAAAGAAAGCTGGTGAAGCAGTGGCTTCGCTGACAAAAGCAAAAGCCGAGCCAAATTTGCCTCCCTTGCTGGAAGCGCGACTATCTGTCGATCCTCAGAGCTTAAGCCAAGTCTCAAACAGCAGAGAAATGCAAATAGAAGATAGAGAATATGACCTAAGGGGTTTCCAATCGGAACAAAAGCAACTTTCACTGAAAAATATGGTCCAAGAAAGCGCGCTCTACGATGAAGTTGATGTTGTTACAGCAAAAAAGGAAATCGAAGTCTACCAAGATCTCGAATCTACAAAAGAATACGCTGAAATGCACTACTATAACATCAAAGATCTCTCCTCCTTTCCTCACAGAGTGCCTTGCACACGTTTCTGGGTCAACTATGCTGACCATCTCATTACAACATACACTGGAGGCAACCCAAACAAGCCTTTCCTCTCTCCAAATTTCAAATACGTTTGGGCGAATCACACTGAAATGCTCCTCGCTTACTCGCTCATGTCTATAGATACCGTCTCAGGCTTACACCTCTATGAAAATAACAAGGAAGGGAAAGTCACTGTGATTCTTAAATCAAACGCGCTTGTGTTCTTCAAAGAAATCGCAGCCTCTTCTTACGAAGAACTCGATGATTATGATATCCTGATTCTGAAACGATATTTCGACCCTAACGATAAGATTGAGATCTTGCCGAACGGGAAGAAGAAGGAGAAATTCGTGAAAGAGTTCTATGCGCAGAGACCTTATGGCTGTCAGATCGTCATCACGAATTTAACGCAGAAAGCGTTAAACGCAGACATACTTTACCAGATACCTGCGTACTGTCTGCCTCTCCTCTACGAAATGAATGAGAGAACTTATCATAATGAGGTCATTCAGCCTTATACTTCAAAAACCTATGAATTTTACTTTTACGCTCCACAAGAGTATCAAACCATTCAGATCCCGATCTATCTGAATCAAGGGGCAACTACCTTCTACATGTCTAAAATTGAGCATTTTAGATTCGAAGATCCTCAGAACAGAATCAAAGCTATTGATGAGGAAGTTAATGAAGTGAGTCTAGAGTATTGCTCGATCGATAAGCTACTTGAACTGTTTAAGGCATTCTATCTGAGACCGCAAGCTCAAGCGAACATCCGCGATATGATCATTCAGAAAATTAAGGAGAATTTGTATGATAAGCAGCTCTATGAGAAAGTGTTAAATTTCTTGCGTGATCATTGCAGCTACGAGCCATCGATTTGGGATTTCGCATTCTTCCATCTGGATGAAGAAACTCTGCGCGAGGTATTTGAGACCTTGCTTGAGAAGAGTCCTCAGGCAGTTGCACAGTTAGGGTTCGGGTTAAACACTTTGTTAGTGAGCACTAACCAGCATGTTCCTATAGAAGAGAGCTTCTATTATGAGATCCTGAATGGTCTGCAGGTAGCATCACGAAATAAAATCTCAAGTGGAGCCAACAGAGAAGGTGATAATCCTTCTTACAGACGGCTGCTGGTGTCGGCTATCGAAAGAGGCAAAAATGCGCTTGAAGACGATATAACCAAGTTGAAACTGGCGATTATGTGGATCTACAGAGGAAAGGAAAAACAAGCCTTTGATTTGTTGGAGAAAATCAATGAGAAGAAGTTAGATGAAATTGGAAAATTACAATTCGATTACGTTCGCTGCTATCTCGACACAAGATTCAATTATTCAGACATGCACATCGCTAAAGAAGTATCCGCATGCTATCTAGATTACCCAATTAACTTGTAAAACTCATTGTTAAAGTTTATCCATTAAATTTTTTAATAAATTAGCTGGAGGAAACTGTTCTCTGAAGTCCATGAAGCCGTGAATCCAAGCCACCAACTAACTGAAGGACAAACTATGCTTACTCCATCTGAAAAAGAGAAGTTTGAAGAAACGCAATCAAAGAAAGCTGTGAGTAGCACGCTGAGTATTCGACTCGATGGTGCAAAAATCGTGGTGAATTATCGCAAATTGGACAGCACTGAAGTTAAGTACTTCTTAATGGATCTTGAGATCCTCTTTTCGCTCAAGCCTTTCATCCTTCAGAACCAGTCCTTTGATATCATCGAGCCGAACTACCTCGATGAGATCAAACTTGATAGCCAGAAAACTTCTCATGAAGTTGAGATAAATAAATACGCTAAACTCCATAATTGCTTTGTGGAAGTGAGGAATGCGGCTAATCAACTGAGTGAGAGCGTGTTTTACTTTAATTGCTCCCTTCAGACGCAGTTGTATGAGAACATTGGGAACATTGACGTGTTTCTCGGTGACCCGGAGACCCAAACGAAGGCTTTTGTCCAAGGAGTGTATATTAAAGTATTCGCCAAGATGAAAAATCAAACCGAAGAGTTCTATAAGGACGGTTATACTGATGTTGCTGGGAGATTTGACTATGCTTCGATAAGCGTTGACAAACTCAAACACGTTGAGAAGTTCGCTATTCTAGTCTCTCATGAGGTGCATGGAAGCAAGATCTTAGAATGCAGACCTCCATTGAATATCTAAATTGAGTTATTATAAGAATATTAGACAAAGAAATCAGTATATTTTCTCTTAATACTAATCTCTTCAGTAATCATTAAGGAGTTTATGGACTGAAAATTGGTGATTAACAAAAACATTTTATGATTTAAAATTTTTTTTTTTATTCATTTGAAAAGTGAGGTAGAGATAAAAACGATTATTATATATGAAAGAATAAGAAGATAAGCAATTACTGAATTCTAAAATTTTAAGACATATAATAATAAAACCAGAAGGTGAAAGTAAGTTAGGCATCTTGCGCCGCCAATTCCATGATTCAAGATCCTCTCTTTGAATCCTCTCTAAATTTCCAATTTTTTCCTTGTATCTCTCAATGCCCTTGTCGTGTAGTTCTGTCAAATTCATGATAACTTCCTCCATTTCGTCTTTTTTCTTCTTGTGCATCGATTTCAAGTTTTCGATTCATATGATCTATCTACAAGCTTGGACAAGTGTTTCTCCTCAGAGCTTGCCGACTCTTGGGAATGCACTTTGTCGCATCCTCGAATGCTGCTTCCCAGGCGTTCCTTGTGACTGGGGATTCTTCAACATCAATTTCCGAAAATTGTATGAGCTTCCTTGCGTGCGAAAATTTATTCTCATTCTGAGGCACTACTTTAATTCCACATGCCTCTTTTGGATTCTCTGGAAGGGTTTGCAGCTTTTTCCCTCTCGAGTTCGAGTAGTTATCGCTACTATGTCTTCAAGAAGGAGGTTTCTCTCTGCTATCGTGTTGATTTCTTTGTTGAGTATATATGTACCATGCTCATCTTTATGCATTGGTATTTTTTTCCTCTGCATACCAGGATAGAAAACTTTTTCCTTCGGGTTTTCACTTGAAAGGTAATTCTTTCTGAGGCACCCACGTCTCCGCCGGTTTTTGCTGCATTGCCTTTTCAATGTCTTTGTGAGAATTTTAACGTACCATTATAATTATCACCCGGTCACCCGGTCACCCGGCCCTTTTGGATTCTCAAGGTCACCGGTTGTCGTTCTTTCTTTTAGGCTGGTGAAAATTGACGGTGTAATGAAAGGTTTAGCAACAATTTGATGTTCTCTGGGGAAGCGCTGCCCGAGTAAAATCTTCGTCAATTTTCTCGCAGCATTCGATATGAAAGTCTCTCGCTAAAAAAAAACCTGCTTCAGCAGAATTTTTTTCTACTTAAGCAGAAGTTGCTCAAATTTCCCGACAGTAAATTCTCGAAAAATTTGAATTTTTCGGGAGCACTTGATCTGATTTTTCAAGCTAATGATAAAACATTCAGGCATTCTCCTGAGTGTTTCAGAAAAAACAAATCAAACTAAAGAAGGCAAGCATATTGAAATCATCATATATCATAATGATGACACATGCTGGCTTGAGAATAATTTATTTTGACGTAAACTTTTGCGGATTTTTATGATTACTTTGTAGACCCTTATGAGCGTTGCAAATGGAGCACAAATACTGATGCATCCCTACTATTTGTCAAATATGACATGGAGTGCCTCAATATCCTAGCTGTTGAGAAGAAAACTTCTCCCTTTGAAGAATCCGATTCAATGGATTTAAGTAAATTGGACTTATTTTTTTTACCTTTTCTCAGAAGTAATCCAATGTATTTAATAAACCAATCGCACCCGAAATTAGATTTTGTTCATTTATTGGGATACTGAAAGATAAATCAGTGTAAATAAGAGCAATACTTTTTATTTCTGAGCAATTAAATTCATAAACCAATTCATTTGTTACCGAAACATTTTTCTTCTTCATGCAACAAGTTGACCTAGCTCAGAATTTAAGTTTGTTGCCCTCCAAGAGACCTCAAGTTTTGAAAAAAAGGAACCCACATGCAAAAAAAAAATCACAATCAAAAGAAAGCCAAAACCAAGCAGAAATCGCTGAAGAAATGCGGTGCATGCTTAGTTCGAAAAGGATCAGATACATACAACCGGTTCGAATGGTCCTCACACAATACGTATTAGTATCTTAATTCAGGAGCGCTCATTTTATTCGTAGGGATCGATATTTCCAACCGATTTCAGTCATTGGAGCTCCCCTCAGCAATTGTTGAACCTCATAAACCAAGTGGTTAAGGTGGAAGTCAATAATAAATTAAACTCAATGGTTTTTCATATGAAACCCAAATATCATCTTGATGATACAACTGCACCGTATTCATTTATTCCAACCTCTTTGTGGCTTAATCATAAAATCTACAGAAACAAAGCCGTCAAGGTTCTCAGAGAGTGTGGGACAGAGTTTAAAGATCTGTCGGATGGTTTGGAAAAATTGCATGGTCTGCTGCAAGTAATTTGAGTTTTTTTCGCCTGAAGCTCACACGCGATACAGTATAGATTAAATAATATCGACAAGAGTCGGCTCCTCAGATTGAATCTGGGGCTTTTTGATATAGACAAACTTGAATTAAGCGACACCGTCCCCGAATTTGTCGAGATTCGTGCTCCAAGTGGAATAGCTGACGCCCACTTTCCGATTCACCGGATAGTTTTCAACAAAAAGATGATTGAACTCTGCAAGATGAGCACAACAGCTGAAGCCCTATCGAGTCTTCACATTGGAATCATGAATATTTTAAGCTTTATATCACTCGAAGATTCCCAAAATTATTTTCTAAATTTGGTAAAAATGCTTGCGTCATTTTGTATTAGCGAACCTGCCGTGGGCGGTTGTCATACGGAAAGATTGTTCACGGTCATCGACGCTGAAGACCAGGAGGGAAACGTAATTTCTTTTGATATCGACAGCTAAGTAACAAATCTTCTAGCGAAAACGGATTGAAATAAGAACGGTGGTGAAACTATTTTTGAATGCATCAGCAACATTCTACAGATACTACATCATGGATGAGCAGAAAAATCCGGAGGAAACCATCGATGCTGAGACAAATGAAGCTTCATCTGAGGGCGAATCGATGCTAGTCTGTAAAATGGTAAGCAAATTGATCTTTTTTATGCCGCTTAAGTTCGATTTCTCTAGAAACTGAACGTTTCTACAGCGGAAGATTATTTCAATCTGAAGAAATCTGAAGGAGAGAAATACGTTGAAAAGTATATGAAGAAAGTTGAAAAGGTCGTTGAATGGGATCCTCCTGTTGAGAAAACCTGCAGAATTAAACTTCTGCAGGAGTGTCACGTTGCCACAACATAGAGAGAATTTGAGAGAAGAAGCTTATTCAAATTTCTTGACCTTAATAATTTCTGTACAATTTTATTACGTTGCTTTGGAAAAAAGCATTGCTCTGTCCTCTGAAACTCTGAAAAGAGGTTTTTTATATATAGATAGGAGATTTATTCATCTTTAAAGAGAACTACGGATGAATTTTTCATAAAATAGGATTTTCCGAAGGATTAAATGTCATATGTCGTTTGTTTTATTTTAATATATAGAGCTTCAAGGCCATCTGAAATGTATGAAGGGACACTTTATGCATTGGTTATCGAGATATAGATATATTTTCGTTGGTAGATAAAGACTTTGATGAAATTTGAATCAGGTACTCAACCAGCAATCAATATAAACTTCCAACACACATATAAAAGCAATCAATTATTTCTTTTTGGCCAGATACAAGAGAAGCCCTATCATTGATACAGTCACGCATTGGATTATCGTAAATACCACCCACAAATTTTTAACTTGTGACGCAGTCATTATCGCGTTGGAGAAGTCAGTCAAGATCTGGCCTACACTTTGCTCCACAAAACAATTGTTGTTGTGTATCAGAGTCAACTGATCCTTGTAAGCTGAGATCTCTCTATCATATTTCGTGGTTAATGCTGCTGCTGGAATCAGAACAATTCCCAACACTGTAAGGAATATCGTCAAACATATGCCCAGAGACTTTACTAATCTAGCAATCCAAGGCACATCTTCTGATCTGCAACAGCACATAAAAAGAGTTGAGATAACAAACAACAAACCCGTCATTATGATCGCAACGACCGAAAACACTAGGGTGGTGGAACCAGTGTTTTGTACGCTTGTGCTGGCGAGGTATACCCCTGGCATGTCGATTCCGTAACAGTTTGAGTTCAATTGTAACCTCGGCGAAACTGTCAGGAACGCCGACTCTCCTGCAAGGCTAGAGGCAAAACTAGGCAGGGCTAAAATATCCGATCCCCATGGGTGATATCCGAACTCAGCTTCAGCTGACGAATCAGTGTCGAGCAGACTGCTCCCTGGTAGAGTCCCATATTCAGCGCAATCGTTTCCTTTATGTATGATAAAGAGGTAATCGTTTTGTATTGGATACTCCAGTAAGCTTAGGCAAGTTTTTGCTCCATTTCCTGCAATAGTCACTCTGAATGTAGCGATAGGTTGAGAATTGATATCTTGGCGATAATTGAAAAATCTTCCGTCCCCAAATGCTACAGAAGTCCACCCATCAGCAGTGTTTGCTGAGGTACTCAGCTCTAGGGTTGTGATAGGGCAGTCTGTGCCTGTGGTGCAAATTCCTGGAGCACATTTCATAGAGCCAGAGGGACAAGTCGAACTATTAGTGAACCCTGGAAGTCTTTTGACACATAGGTACATTCCCTTCCAATTTGAGAAGTCGTCCGTCTCTTGGTCCGTAATAACTCTTGCAATTGCTTGAGGTCTTAGAAAGCCTACTAAAATCGTTACAGAAAGCTTCTGTGCCAGGCCAGTATCCGAGTGAAGAGATAAGCTCGTAACCAGAAGGACATCCTCCTGAGACAGAAGCAAAAGTGATATCAATGATGGGTACGAAGGCCACGTTTTTGTATACTCCTTGAACAGCATATCTGATTTGTGCTCCATTAGGAATTCCCGTGAAATTTATTCCCATGATCGCGCTGGTGAGAGCGACTCCAAAAATAATCAGGCCGTAGATCAAGACACCTACAGCAACCTCATATCGACCCTTGCGACCTCTTCTGAGACTTAAACTTCTTGTGTCGGATTGGAAATTTTGAATCCCATTGTTAGCGTTTCTGATACCCCCAGCGTTTTGAGCTCGGGAGAAACACGAATCGTGTCCTCAACAGGCACTATTTCATCTCCTATTGGCATGTATTGACCTCCAAATTCGGCAGTATTTTCAATTTCTTTGCAGAGAGTATTCATATTTACAGACTTCAGTGCATTAGGAATCTGCACAATTTCTTTCAACCGATCTCGCAGCTCAGAAGCTGTTAGTCTATTTGTATAATTTGGGTCGACTGTTCTCAACAGAATATTCTTAAGCTTGCTCTCTACGTTTTGTGTGACAGTTTCTTGATGCATGATGTCAGAACTCATTTTAAAGCTTACTAATTTCTTGTGACTTACTCCAATAGCCTTCATTATAGATATTCCTAATGCGTAAACGTCGTTCTTGATATCTTTTGGATGATCATCATAATCTGGTGCGATATAGACAGAGTGCTTTGATCTCTTCTCGTAAGTCACTTCTTCGATCTCAAGGTCGGCAACCCAAGTAGACAGTTTGGCGGTCATTTCTCCGGAACCTTGGTCAATCAAAAAATCGTGTCTGGATTGATACACTGATGAGATCTTGAATGGCTTTCAAGAACACAGAGTGCCCCACTCACTTACATAATGTTTATGATATCATATAAATTTTTGGAGGCCCCTATATAGAGCTTCCGGAGAGAGCTATGGACTGGTTCTGAGACCCAATATACTTCTGATTGGCTGTTTTCTTCTCTTTTGACAATATGACATGCTAAATAGGAAAGAATCCCGTCAGTCGGATAAGAACTCATTTCTTTAATTTCGTTCCAGCGCCACACCCCAAGCTGGATGTGCGCTTTGAGGTACACCAGAGAAGCGCTGGAGCATAACTTGGCGCTGGTCCGCGAGAGTCGTAGATGAGTAAATTTTTGTCATCAATGAGTTAACAAGTGGTTCTGAAGGAATAAAATTCGTGTATTGAGTCTCTACAGGCTCAAAGACTATCGGCATTTTCGGCTGCAGTTTTACTCAATAAGGTGAAGAATCATCATAAATGATAGGTTCAGTGTCCATTGATTTCGGCGGCGTGAATTTTAAATTAATTATCACAGTGATTTTATTTTGTTGTAATTGACACAAGTAAATAATTTTGTAGTCTCATCTAAAATATGGCGTAAGGTTTCATTGATCTAAAAAATAAATTGTTTTCCTTCTGATTCAAACATCTTTTGGCTGTTCTAGACTCATGAGATTTACCTTTGATCTGCCACTCTCTGGATTGTTAATGATAACCTGAATGTAGATATTTTATTGGATCAACACTCCAAAACCAAAAAAAAAAAGCCAATAAAGTTAACTGAACCATTTTACTGCGTTACTAAAACCTAAATCTATTTCGAAAAGAGAGAAAATAAAGAATTATTCAGAGGAATGATGTTGCTAACAAAAAAAATATTCAGAGATTATACATCAATTACTGTCATATATAAAGCTTTTCGCAATTCCATGGTCTCCACCGGTTAACGTTGGGAAAGGTTTGGCACCATTGAGTTTTAAAATCAATTCTATCTAATTATCGGAATATCAGTTTACGCTTTCCTCGTAATTCTCTCTGAGTGAGTTAATTTAATTTTCCGTAAAAGTTCATCTCAATCATAGACTGATTTATTTAGCATTTTCATCAAGAATCACAGGCAGCCCGTTTTTGAGAAGCTGAAAATCAAATTCCATTCCATTTACTTAACTACCCTCAGAATGGATCGATTCCAGCTTTATTTGCTGCAATTGTGAAAGGTTCTTCAATAAAGAGAGCCTCCTTTTTAAGAGAAGAAAAAAAACAGCTCTTTCGCTGAAAAAATCAATGAGTTTCTAGTACTAAGAAGAAAAGCCTCCCAACCCCAAAAAGCTCAGCCTGGTAGCAACTTAATATACTGAAATATGTTATAATTAGAGCTCAACTAATATTCTGTATGACAGATAAAAATTTTTAATCGGAAGCCTCCAGAATTAAACGTTCAATTAAATCTCGAAGCTTTCTTGATATATTCTGGACTACTAATAAAAGGTGCATTCTATTTATTTCAAGAGCTGACCAAACTCGATAGGCATACAACCGCAAGCTTTGCAAGCGATTTCCGTAGGAGACTAACCTCGTCCAATGCCGAAAGCAGTAAACCAGAAAAATCCAGCGCGAGAATACTCTAACAAGAGTAATTCTGTTAGCCTCTTAAGGAGCGGAGCTGCCACTTGCTTATGGTTCAAAACTCATACAGTCAAACATGTTTTAGAGCTATAAAACTCACATTCTGTTCACAACTATAAGTGCTGATAGAATTTAAGCTTCTCAAATAATTAAATTTGTTTTTATTTTTCAGTAGATTAAATCAAGCTGATTTGTACAAAATCGCCATAGAGAAATACATTCGTTAACCATGGATTTGAAGGAAAATCTGGACAGTTACCCTATCAGAAAGTCCATTGCAATGCCCTTAAGGAAGCTTAGAGCGCTGAAAAACTCTCAGGCGAACACAGCGAATCAGGAGGAAGATCGAGACGAATCTTATCGCATTCAAGTGAGGAGGCTAAAGAATCAGAATATATTGAGCCTCTACCGTCTTCAGGACGTAATCAAGAACTCAGACTTTCATATTAATAATAGTTTCAGGACTGTTCTCTCTCGATTTCGACAGAAGAACTCATTTCTCCAATAGCTTTGCTCAACATGTCAAGTTCCGTGGTCAAAGTGAGTGTCGAAAATAACGACTCGACCTCAGGCTTGATATTTCACTTCTCTCCAAAGTTTGATCCCACTCACAATATAAGCTGGTAGAGTTCCTTTACCTTCATTAAAATTAACCCAATCCTCAGGGAGTTTGTCCTGCAAAGACTTAAATTCGGTGGCTATCCTCGCTGGCCAGCTCTTGCGAAAGCACTCGGGGTTAATTTTGGATCGAGAGAGGTCACTATTCCCATTCAACTCCAAAACTCTGAACATTTATTCTATTCTAGGAATAC
>ENA-UOTZ01001328-UOTZ01001328.1-compost-metagenome-genome-assembly--contig:-NODE-1328-length-17339-cov-11.988935_pt1 | contig 17339 bp, 13 predicted proteins | sample MGYA00238144_ERZ746983 | MGnify/ENA primary metagenome ERZ746983 (study PRJEB28759, sample SAMN06268863) | compost metagenome | isolation source: single cell | place: USA: California, Emeryville, Joint...
ATTGAAATCAAAGTTGACGAACACAAGCACCATGGCCATGAACACGGCCATCATGATGGAAAGTTCGAGCACAAGAGCGAAGAACACAAACACTCTGAGGGTGGAAAGATCGGACTCAACATTGATGGAAAGATTGGAGGTGATGCGCACGTGAAAGTGGAAATCAAGACTGATGGTCTTGGATTATTTTGAGGAAAGCATGGATAAGCTCGTCTTGAAGGGTTTAGAGAAAGACAGGCTCATTTGATAGTATTAATATTCGATAATATTTTATTGGTCAACAAATAATTTTCAAATAACAAAAGATTAAGCACTCAAAAATGGAGTGATGATTTTAGTATACCATTAAAAGCGTAGCTCTTTAATCTTGTTCCAGACAATATATATATACATGAGCCAAAAGGATTTATATATTCTCTAACAAATTTTGAAATGAAAGTCAAAATCAAATGCTTCTCTCGCTCTCTTTCTCGACTTTAGTAATCAAAATAAACAAAGTTGTGAAAGAAATGCAAAGGTATTTGTATTTAAAGTAATTGCTACAACGCCTGATCAATATAATATCAATTACACTGGGGCAGAAGGAAAGAAAGAAGAAGCTCGAGGAGTAGTAAGAACCGGTCTAACAACACTGAGTTTTGTCTTTTCTACTCTAGAAACAATGTATCTACTTCACCATTCTCCATTCCATTTCAAATGTTTCCTTTTGATCACATCGTCTGAATTACATGTAATCCGAAATATTAATATTACCAAAGACTCTTTTATATTTGATTGATTTAATGAAAAGAATAATTCAAGAGTGATTTTATTTTCTAGCAAAGAAGTTGTGTTACAAGTATTTCAACAAAAAACACCTTCAATACTCAATATTTCACTAAGAAACGTCATGCCCTTAGAAAGACGAATTTTTTCCATCATTTCTCAATTATTCCAACAAATTCTCTGATTTAAAGTATCAATATAGATAAACTGAAAAATTTATAACAGAGAATACAACAATACCGACCTTCTTTTTCATTCGCATAAAAAAGGAATAGCCTGTTCATAACTCTCACACCCACTGTCTCTTTACATTTAAATGATAAGATTTTTTCTTCGGCAATATCTGCGGATTGTAATTTGTAGGTCCAAGGTGACCCGATATCTTACCAAAAGGCTGTCTCATAGACTCCGACATGAAAACAGATCCTGATACAATAGCTTTCTCAACTTCTGGCTTTACCACATTATACGCTCCAGGTCCTGGAAGAGCAGGCTTATCAGCTATGGGGTGAATCACAGCGCCAAATCTGTCCAGATTCGTTTCGGCGAACGCCGAATACACCTTTTTGTCATTCAAGGACTTTTGATATGCAACTCGAGGATCCACCTTATCCGAGAAATACGCTCCAGGACCAGGAGTCAATTTGAAGTTCTCGGGCTTTTTCCCAAGCAATTCATTGACGTGTTCTTTCTCAGACACCCTCTTTCTTGTGGGAGGCATGAAACTCGCATTACCAAAGAAATGCTTGTATGGTTTTTGTATCAGCATCGTGCGTGTGAGTTCGTAGTTTCCTGGAGGAGGAGTCTCTTGGACTTTGGAGTCAAGCCTTTGAGATTTAGAACCGAACACGGAGTGGAGGTCTCTGGCCGTTGCATAATGTATTTTATCTGGGTTATAGTAGCCAGGTCCTGGGGTATCCTTTTTGTGTTTAACTGAGCTCGCTTCTGTTTTGCCTGACACGAAAGATGAAGTCGTAGTGTCTAATTTCGTGAATTGGAACGGTTTATCTTTAATGCTGTACGCGCCGGGTCCAGGACCGCCTTTCAGAGGTCCATCGTAAAGCTTCCGGACAGCACTGGAGGCAAATCCATTGCCATAGCCTTTTTTCGAGAAAGACGGTGCGCTTAGACCTCTCACAACCTCAATGACATCATTGCTGTAGGAACCAGGGCCAGGGGCTTGGTCTTCGTGTGTGCTGAACCTTTGGGCAGTCGTTCCGAAGCCTTTTGGGTTCTCGTTTCGATAGATAATGGTTTCAAACTTGTAAGGAATGGAAGAAGTCGTTGATTTCACGGTCGGATCTTGGATAAACCCTTTTACGATTTTTCCTCCCATGTCGCGGCCTGCTTGTCGGTAGGAGGTCTTTGATGCGTTCAATATATGCTCGTCAATCATAGTTTTTGCTTTTGTTATATTTCTTTACAGTTTCTTAAATTAATTGATAGTTACCTTCTTGGGAACAGTTGAAAGCACTGACAATAATTAAATTCTACGACGGCATATTCAGTAAACATCGCAACAAAAAGCAACAGATATATCGACCTACACATCCTTTCTTTACCCTAACCCGCATAGAAAATACAGTAGCGAAAAAGCATTTAACAATACAAGTAGAACTGCCACTCTCGTTGCTTTTTTTTAATAAAAACCCTTATGCTTATTTCTTTGTTTGAATATCTTCTTCGTTCATATCTATTTCCTCCTCAGTCGTATATTCTTCATCGTCGTCCTCGTATTCATATTCTAAATTCTTTTCCTTTTCTCCGCCTTCACCATGTGGATCGTTTAGTGAATAATACATCCTTTCTCGCATCTCCTCTTCCATATATTTTTCATGCGAGCGCATCATATCCTCCATCATTTCTTCCTGGATGTCCTTCTGAATATCCCTCATTATCCTGTCGTCATCATCCTCTCCATACCGGTAGCGCTCGCCATCATCATCCTCTTCATCTTCATCAACAGTTTCGTAATCCTCGTCGTTGTCCTCTTCGTAATATACGTCGTCTTCGCTGTCATCAGCGTATCTGCCACGTGGATATGCCTCTTCTTCACTATCATCGTCGTAGTATCGTTTTGAATTTCCTTTTCTGAAAAATTGGGGTTCTCGCTTGAAATAAGAAGAGCCTAATGCAGGAAAATAGTGTAAATTAGTCACGCTGTGCATTGGTATGTAGGGATTACCATTGGACCCGAATAATTGAATCTTTTTCTTTCCGGATTTCAAATCGAGAATTTCATTGTAGTTGTTTTTTGATTCATCCAGAAATGCAAAATATTCATACTTGAAAAATTTCTTTAACGCTGGGTTTAGTCCATCGATAGTAACGGTTTGATCTCCGCTTGTGAAAGTTATTGGCTCGCGTCGATCTCTCGTATAGCGTCCTCGAACGATAGCTGAAAACATGAAGGTACTTTTTTGGCAATTTATTTGCTTGTTAGTGCGTTTTGGATCTCAGATAAAAATTTAATTTTTGCTGCATCTCAAAATTGGCTTAATGAGAGCGCACAAATTAACGTATTGAAAATTCTTTGTTCAGCAATGCTAATTCATCATTTCAATTAGTTGATGGAGGTGATGTTTTATACATGGGAAGCTTGATTTTGAAAGTTTTACATATTACCGAGTTGAATATTGAATAGAAGCAGCTACACTTATGTGTAATATGTGTATTATCAAGTTATGTGTTTAATAATAATAAAAAGGACACAGTTCACTACTTCGAGACCAAACTACATGGTGTTTTGCATTGATTATTAATCTGACATGATGGGTTGCCTGGGCTCAATAGGTTCAGCTTCACCGGAAAGTTTCCTTACTATCCAGCTTCGCTTGGGGACACCTCTCTCACGTTGCATCATTTTTACTGCTTTCATAATTCTCTGATGATCAGTTGGATCAACGATTTCTTTTATTTTCTTAAAGAAGAAGATAGGAGCCCAACTGAGAAGAGTGAGTAGTGCGATTTTCCACAAGAAATCCCATGTGAAAGAGCTCACATTGATATAGCTCGGTAAGATGAAGCAGGTACCTAAGTATGAAACGAGTGAAAGGACAGTAGAAATTTTCAGCGCTTTTGTCCATTTGTTCACCTATAATTCAGAAGTTAATTAGAATTCGGCTTGTAGTGTATGTTGGTATAGAGTTACCTCTGTAAAGATATTCAAAAATTCGGCAATGATAAGTGCTGTGAAAGTAATCGTATCGATTTGCAGGAAGGAATCATTGAAATACGTGACAGCAAACACCATAATACACGCGGCCTGGGAAAGACAAATATGAGAGCCAGCGAAAAGATCTGCTATCATACCTGATACACACTCTGCCAAACCCAACTATAAAACGTTTTCTGATTCATTTCTCGACCTTTTTGCAGCGTTTTATAGAGCGGCGGATACACCAGTGCTCTTTCTAGATCGATATCTTCATCAAAGATCTAAGTTCATACCAGGAAGTAAGTTATCACTCAAAAATGTAATTAATTACCATCGCAAAGACCGGAAACATAGTGTAGATAGTGGCATACCCGAGCATAAGGATCCCACTGTAAACCGGTATCGACACGAAATAGAAGAGACAGCTAAACAAGATCTGAATGACCGAAATTATGAGTCCTCTGTGAATAACAAACTGGCTGAGCATCGCCGATCGCTTGTACGAAAGTCTCCCGTGCCACAGCAGCAAATTCTTCAAATATTTGAACTTAGTGATCGAATAATCCGCAGCTAACGCCGCCTGTTTCCCTTCTTTTCCTTCGATACCGATTCCGACGTCCGCCGCTTGAATCATACCAACGTCATTGCCTCCGTCTCCAATACAGCAAGTTATCATTTTCGTATACTTCTTAATCCCTTCAGTTATCTGCGCTTTTTGCGTTGGAGAACACCGGCAGCAAACCACCGCCGGGGCCTTTGTGGATGTCTTAAAGAAATTTTCTTCACAGCTTTGAAGCGCGTGAGTCAACGTCGTACCGTCAATGACAAGCACAGCGTTGTTTTTATTCGAAAACTCATTTAGTTTATGTGATAGCACCAAAGGGTCGTTGATCTCCTTGATCACATGAAAGGTCTGCGAGGAGCTCTTGATCCCTGCGCTGATCGAGATGCACATCGCAGTCTCAATTTTATCACCGGTCAGCATCCAGACCTGGATTCCTGCATTCCTTAGAGTTTCTAAGGTTTGGCAAACCTCCTCTTGCAATTTATCCTCCACGCCAGTGACTCCAAGTAGGTCCATGTCCTTCTCGATCAGCTCGATTGCCTTACGAGTCTTATCATCACGGTCTACCAGCGACATCGTCGCTTCATCGTATATCTTCTTCCAGTTCGTGAACTCTTCGGTGCTGATGTTCCTCTGACTCAGGACAAGAGTTCTTAGCCCTTCCCGAGCAAGATTTTCGCATTCATCGAGGAGAAATCCTCGTTGTTTTTCAGGGACTTTATCTTTCATGACCACATCAGCTCCTTTTAGATAGAAAATTATCCTGCTTGTAGCCTCGTGTTCGAGGATGATACCCATGCGCTTAGTCACACTTGAAAATGGGAAATTGGCTAAAATTCGGTAACGTTCTTCCTTTCCAGCCGCGTTGGTGATTCTAATCATCTGCTCATCACGCTGCTCGAGGATCATTCCTAGGGATTCAGCTATCTGAACCAGCGCGATTTCATCAGGGCTTGAACCTTGGTAGATTTTGTGACCGTCCTCAATGACGGGAGTAACATTATGGCATAAAACCATAGCTGTGATCATGTCGCGAACGATAGCTTCTTTTTCGCGTTTAATTCGTTTTGTACTAGGACGCCCGACAGCCAAACTTGATCGCATCATAGGTGAATTATTCTTGGGAGAAAGCATGTCCGCCTTGGGAGAAAGCATGTCCGCCTTGGGCGACATGCTGTCAGGGATCGACCCGAGACTAGGCGCCTCAACAGCGATTTTCTTTATTTTGGGGTCAGAATCGCCCAACGGACCGTCGTATTTATGGCATTGCTTTTTCAAGATATTCGCGAGCTCGCCTGTCATTTCGTGTGTATAAGTTCCAAATTCAAGTGATAATCGCTTAAATATCATGTCATTTTGCGTCAACGTGCCTGTTTTATCGGAAAGCAAGTACTGAATGCGACCTATTTCTTCAGGGATAACTGAATTATTAACCTTCGTCCCTGGAATTTCTTTATCGGTTGCCATCTGATACGAATAAGCCAATTTCGCAAAATCGAGGTTAACACGCAGACTGATCGGGATAATCGTCGATAATAGCAGCACGAATCTTGTGACGTTAATGCAAACCGAAGCGACATCATGCGAAAAGCCTCCCAGGGCAACCAACATCACAGAAAAACCAAAAAGAATCGCAAAGAGGAGCTTTGATAAAAAATTGACTTCCTGGTCAAGCCTTCCAACCTTAGTACGAGGTGAACGTGAATTCATCACAATACGCAGCTCGTAGCCAGTGTATAGGACGAGTGCGATGACACTGCCGGCAGTGAGGACTGTTGAAGCCCACATAGTGTTTTCGAGACCTAATGGCTCGACCACTTTTTCGCCTGAGTCTGAGTCCGTCTTCGGGGCCTCAAACAACCCTTCAAATTCATAGATGTTAACTATGGGAGGCTTGGCTGTCACTGTCGCACCCTCAATTGTTAGAAGCGTCTGATGCTCGTTATAATAAGCATGAGTAAAACGTACTGCTTTCCTTTTAATGGGATTAACTACAGAAAGGCTAGCGGATCCATTTACCTGACTTTCCAATCGGTTTCTCCGTCTAACTGATCTGTTTTTAAAAATATGGACCCAGATAGGTCGCTAAACACGGTTGTGAGAACATAGATTACACCTCGCACACTTACCTTGTTTGAAGGACAAGGCAATCAGCCGGAATTCGTTGTCCTCCTTGTATTTCGATAATATCTCCGACTCTCAATTGACTTGAAGGAGTATCTTTGAATCCTTCTGGAGTCATCAGCCTATATAGCGGTTTGGATCAGTCACTGCTTGCTCAGAATCGAAATATCACTTATAAAGTTCGTTGTTCGCTTCTTTATCTTTCTTATAGCGGTAATAATCATCAATCGCTTCTTTTGTCATCGTAAGCGTCAGTGTTAGCCCAAGTGGTCCGAAGTACGTAAACCAATACCCTTCATTCATTTAGCGATAAGGAAAAAAACGATTGCGACATTGTGCTTACCAACCACAAGAGGCGGATACAGTTGCGACAAGGCAGTCACGAGGAAAAATAAATTGAAAAAGAACTTGAATTGGTTGTAGAACACCACCGGTAAAAATGTTATTAGGTTATATTTCTGGTTTTTTATCGTATTTGCCACTTTGTTTGGAGGGTCGACCAAACGAGTCCCCAGCGTGATTCGTCTATGCCGAGTGTCCGGTTTTCTCTTCAAACAACTGCAAAACCAATCGGAACAGCTTTTTCTCTTCGCCGGAGCGGCAACCTGCGATTCCACTTGAGCTACAGGTTGCTCTGCTTTTATAATGCTGCGATATGCGTCGTCTGAGTCAGAACTATACGAATCTTTGAGGCGATCTCGTTTGTCTTTCTTGGATTTAGAAGTAAAGGGTGAACTTTTGCTTCTCTTCTACTCGGGTAATGAGATTTGATGGAAACAAAATTATGTACTGAAGGAGCTTCATGATCTTCGAGCAAGTGAGTTGCAAGGTATCCCTGGTCGTAGTCGTTTGGATCTCTCATGGTTAAAAATTTCAGAGATAAATTCGGGTTTGAGAGATTTTTTCGCTCTGGATATAAATCTGATATAGTTAATTAAAGTTTAAGAGAAGCATTATATTCATGAATACCGCAGCTGCTATTTTTTGCTAGAAGCAGAAGAGTAAACTCAGTTTGATCGGTCCCTATTCTATAATGCGAAAAAGCTGAAATCTGATTGATTCTGCGATGTGTGGTAACTGTAATACACTCTTTGAAGATTAGCTGTTAGGGATAGAGCTTGAAACACACTAAGATAGTTATTATTACAAGGAAATCAGTAAGTATTCTTCTTCAAAGGACATGCTATCGCACAGAAACAAGGAATGTGGGTGTTGTTGTGGTGAGAAGGGGAAGAATTTTTTGTTTTTATATGGCACGAATGCCAATTGAGAACACTGTACTCATAAGTTGAATTTAATTGGCTTATATGAAAATTGAGATTTTTTTATTGAAACCATCCTATCAAAATGCCCGAAGCTGTGTTTGGAAATCGGTCGGTATATTGCCACGGTAGATGCTACATGGGAAAGAGCAACTTCCAAGCAATGATCTCCTTGATTGCAATTATAATCCTACCCAATGTGTACATATTCTTTGGGTAAATAGCAAAAATTTGACGAGTAATCTCTCTTACATCATATTTTCTAGCTCCCAGTCCCTGGATTTTGATGATAATACTACCTGGATCATCGTCTCCACCATTTTTGGCTTAGAACTGTTCACTCTCACTTGCTTTGTCGCGCTTGTTGTATCAGATCCTGGGATTCTTGTGAAACCATTGAGTGAAATCCGCTCTGAAGATTGTAACTCACTGATCCTTGACTAATACTCAATTTTCCATTCTCAAAGATGATGAATTCAAACTTGTTGAATATAACCAGCGGATGTATGCACTGAAATATTGCATCACTTGCAAATTCCATCGGCCGCTGCGTTCCTCTCATTGCAGAGAATGCGACGTTTGTATTGATGAACTAGGTATAATCAGATTACTTGTGTTGTATCTCTAATTATTGTATAGACCATCACTGCCCTTGGGTAGCTAACTGCATTGCCAAACGCAACCGCGGGCTGTTTCTTTGGTTTTTGATATTTGCTTTAGCACTTAGTTCGGAGATTACCGTTTTATCAGTGATGGAACTAAGCAGTGTGCTGCCTCCAAGCGAATTCAACAGTGAGTTCTTTAAGAAGTATGCTGTGGAATTAGGACTCGGAGGCCTTGCAGGCCTTATCAGCTTATTTGTTGGGGGATTGCTAATTTTTCAAATTATTTTGATTGGCAGAGGATTGACCACTAACGAGGTCTATAAGAAAATATACAAAGAGGAAGAGAACCCGTTTGACGAGGGATGCTGTATGAATTACTGGAACTTTCTAAAAAGAGACGCAGCTTCACAAAGCGCGACCGTTGAATATTACAATGATTTAGAGAAGTTGATCGCTCAGATGGAGCTCAAAGGAACTCGTTTTAGTACAATGTCTATCAGGAGGACTAACACGGGAAGAACCAACAAAAGTAAAAGGTCCTCGACCATTGAATTTAAGACCATGAAAACGAGTTCTTCGGAAGGCAGTAGTGGTAGTCCTCAGGTGAATCTTCCAGGCAGTCGCAACCCATCTATCCCTGAGGACCGTCAGCTGAAGACATCAGTTACTTCCGTTGTGGATAGCCCTGGACAGAAGCAGTCAAGCCCCAGCAACCGTCCATACAAAACATCGATTTCTATGAAATAGTGGACCAAATTCAATAGTCAGAACATATAAATAAAGTCCTGGTTAGATGAATGCATTCTTGAGGGACTGTATAGCCATTTTTATCGTTATAACTCGATATTTGAGCTTACTTACATTTGAAAATCTCCAATTCTCATATACTTCTAGACCTACCGAAGGCCAGCTAGGCAAAATTCTAAATAATTGCGGCTTCAGTGTTTTTGGGTGTTGTCGGGATTGATGCTCTAGTTTTCATATTGTTGATAAAATGTAAATCTTGGATGTAGTTTCTGATGGCGAATGAAAAGCACCATCCATGAGTGAATTCAGCCAAATCTTCATTAGATGTGTATTTCATCGAGTCTATAGATCAAATGGTTGAGGTGGAAACAGCAAAAACATCTCCAAAGAACTTATTTCATAACATGTACTAAAAGTGGTAGAACCAAGTAAAATTGATTGCTAAAACTACAGGATTACTATTTATCATTACTCAATAGTTGCTATTGGAATTAAAGAATAGACTTCCACAAAGAGATTTTGTTTGATCGTAATATTGTTTAATATTGAAAAACTAGCATTTACTATCTCATAATCAAGATTTCTATATTCGAGCTTAGTATATCCTACCACTCCACAGGAGTAGAATTCCTCCTGATGAAGTGTAGTTTATTAATCAAGTTTGCCTTTAAAAACTTATTGTATTTTTCGTATAGAGCATTAGAAAACTGTTAATTAGTTCATTCCCAAGCCAAAGAGCTTGGAAGTATAAGTTTTTTAATTCAAGATTGCTATAGGTAATAATCATGTGTTATGAGCTGTTTTGAAAACTCAAGTTAAAACATCTTAAGCTTCAAGGGATGCTGAGAAAGATAATATCACTAGCAGATATACGCTTTACTCGAAATAAAGTGTCAAATTATCAATATAAAACATATTGAAAACCTTTTACAACGATAACGAGCGAGTCAATATAACACCTTTACCCGTTTTGACAAGAACGAAAATCAAATGATAAAGAATGCTTCATTTGTAAATTTGAAATTTAAAATATTTCAAACTCACAATGCAACACTCTTCCATTACCAAAAAGGCAAAATCTTTTGAAGGATAATGCCGAGGAATTGAACACAAGTAAGAGAGGAAATATTACGCTTTACCAGGTATAACTCATTTAAACGCAGGATTTGTAGGAACTTTTACCTCACCTTGATTTGAAACAAACAATAATTGACAATATTATAATAAAATTACAATTATGAATGTGCTTTGTCAATTAATTATATTCAATTTCAACTGATATTTTTGAATTCGGATTTCATTAAAAATGGAAAATAATAATTTGAGACTGTAGGCAACAACGAGTCGTTCTTCCAAAGTGTCGATATACTTCGGGATTTTGTTTGATTCTCATAGTATGTGTTTGAAATTCTTCACGATTCAAGCCTTAACTGCATAGCCATTACTAAGATAACACCTTTCATTTAATCCAGAGGCTTACAGCTAGGATATTTGTAGTTGCCTGTATTTTAAGCTCAAACACTTCAAAACCAATTGTGAGACTACGTTAAGATTTTATTTGCCAGCATGTTGTCCTTAGTAATAATTATTGAAAATAAGAATGATCAAAAAGAAAAGAGATCTGTAATTTAGAGACAAGAGGAATTTTTTCTACGCGATATTATCTCCATAGATTAATTCTAATGAGGCAAATTAACCATCCTTAACAAAGCTTCTCCTTTTTCTATGTGATGTAAAACACTTCATCGCTTTTTTCACCCAAAATTCGTCACCCTTCACTTTAGTATACTTCAACTTCGCAGCGATACTCACAAATTATCTTGATAATATCTGCTCCAAACCTCGGCAATTTGAAAAATATCACCAAGATATTTTCATAATACAGCCAGATAATTAACAATTTATCTGTCTTTTTAATTTATTAAGTTACCTTTTCTTCCTCATGGACTTCAAAAAAATCAAAACGCTCACTCAAGTGAGCCTCCAAACCAAAAAAATGAAGTTCCAAAAAGACACAATCGTACTCCCTCACCTGCTTCACCTTTTTCATCCTAAACTTCCCTCAACCAGGCTCGAATTTCAGCAGTATACTTTGCAGTCAGACACGATATGGTCATAGCAGGATTAGCAGATGGCCGTTTGCTAGTCTTTGTTCCGAAAGGAGGAGCAGATAGCAAGGTACCCGAAGTTATTACATCTGTATCAACATTGTATAGAGCTTATTCGATGGGAAAGATTATGATGTCAGAGAATACAGCATTGATGGACAACATCGAGTACCCAACGAATTCTCAGCAGTCATTTCATTAATGTCTTTCTATTCAGGGCGAGATCAAATGCGTTTTGTATCAAAAAATCAAAGGGATGTTTTTCTTTATCACCGGCAGCGCCGACAGAACAATCAAAATCTGGGAAACAGATCCCAAAAACAAGAAAATCGTCCAGACGCTCACCGGACACAATGGAACAGTAATACTAACAATATTAGGGCATTCTTACGCAATGATTGCCATCAGGTTTTTGATATGAAATACAATCATGAAACCGACACTCTCTATACCTGCGCAAATGACAAGACTTTTCGCATTTGGAAGTAAGAGCACCTCACTTCATTCCCCTCAATTATCAAAGGCTTGATCCTGGACGCGAGTTGATGCTTTATCCTTTCTTTATCTGCACAAATCCGCTTACCCAAGCTCCATTTCGCAAGGCCTCACTTGATAAAACCGGCGTCAATTTCCTGACGCTGGATATTCAAAAAGGCGAGCTTCCTTTGATTTACGCAGGAGATTCTGAAGGCAGTGTCCATGTGATTAAAATTGATGAAAGCAAACGAGAGAAGGACGAATATGAAATCTCAAAATCGCTTTATGGGTTCCATCGGCTGTCAATCATTGCAATTTTAGTGGTAAATACAACTTACCTTCTTTTGGTCGTTTCAACTGCAAGTTTAGGTGCCAATTGAAAGTTTTTGTTTTACATGCAGCTATGATCAAAAAATCCATGGTTTTGAAACAGTATCGGGAAAACCGTTTTATTCTTTAAAAAATCAATCAAAAGCGCTCTTTACTTCGCTTGCATGGGACGATAAGCACCAGGTTTGCACTCTATTTAATACAGAATGATTGACATTATCGGACTGTAAAGGAGTTGATTGCAGCTGATGACAGTGGAGCGATATATTTTATAAACGTGCACCAAGAAAACGTTTTTTCGAAGTTCCAGCTTTTCGATTTCAAGATCCTGAGGATTCATTATATTGAAAGTCTTTCTCAACTGCTTGTTTGTGGAGAAAACAGTGTTGAGGTAATTTAGATATCGTCCGTATTTTAATTAATGTGAACCAAAAACCTATAGGTGTTGAAAATCAAGCGAGGACAATCGATTCAAAATTATCTGGGCTCGCATACCGGACCTGTGCTTAAACTTATCGAGATGGATCCGAAGAAAATGACAAAATTACCAACCAAGGAAACTCCAAAGTAATGAAAAAGCGAACGCATCATTTGATAATCGATATTGATAAGACTGATTTCTACTTCTTATGACAATACGATTCGAATGTGGGAAATAGCTGATAACGTGGTTGTGCACTACGCTGAAAATGATCCTAAAACTGAAATATGGTAAAGACATGCGATTGGGAATTTATCTTATCATATGATTGCTAAGTTGTATGGAATTCTTGAGCAAATGCAACCTGATTGCTACCGGTATCGACGACGGAAATATCAAGCTCTGGTTGATTGAAATTGCCAGCTTTACTTACCTTCAGACAAAGTAATAATGCTATCTTCGTTGCGCGTGCTAACCTTAGTTAGAACTGGTGAGAAACCCCACAAAAACTCGGTTTGTGCGCTAACAAGCGCCATCATCGATGGTACAGAAGTTCTTTTTTCTTCGGGTTACGATGGGAAAATTTTAACATGGGAGCTTACGGAAAAGAAAACTTCAAATCTTGCTAGCAATGTCATGGTATCATTATTCAGCCTCAATTTAGGCAATTTCTCAAAATTACATTATGATGATAGGGACCTTCAATCACCCCTCAGTTGAAAAATCAAGGTTTTTATCCAGACCCGTACCAAACGAAGGATGTAAGAGCTCTAGTTTCAACTTAACGCTAATTTGTTCGATTAGGAAATTGGGAAGGAAATCCTTTGTTTGTTGTTCAGACAAACCACTGATAGAGCTGACAAAGATAATAAAAGACAGATTATCGCTGCTGGAAACTCCGGAGTTGTTTATTTAATCAATTTTGAAAACTACGAGAAGAGGTCAGCGCTGCGGGGACACACTGATTCAGTCAACTGTCTCGCCTTGGAAGAGAATTTGTTATTTAGTGGTTCTGATGATAAGTCAATTATCGTTTGGGTAAAACTCAAATACATGATTATCTCAAGGCCACTGACACTCGTCGTTATTAGGAAATTGATCAAGAATATATGATCGCAAGGATCGACGCTTCTAAAGTCCCAATACGTGATTTGCTTATGATAAAAGAAACGGGTCATCTGGTGGCGTGTGGAAAAGACGGAAAAATTAAAGTATGGGATTATACAAGCCAGGTCGTCATTAGGGTATAAAATACCATTGTATACTAGCTGTTAATAGTGCATGGCGAATAGGAATTTGAAAAGAAAGAGGATCTGCGTTGTCTCGCGTATTGCTACTCGCAAAAGCTGTTGTTTGTTGGAACTGATGAAGGAAACATATACTCGTTTAATATAAAGGACTTGTTAAATAGCCCGCTGGTGAGGAAGGATTTTGAGCAGAAAATGGAGGAATCGCTGAGCGATTTAGGAATTAAGGATGGCCCTCTCGATTATGCGAGTTCGTTAGAAGAATCGAAGATTGATAATTAAACGTTTATATGTTGATCTTATTCCGTTTTGTATCATGTTAAAGCTCTAAAATCGTTGTCGCATTTGAAATGATTCTCGACAGTCCCTCACAATAAACCTCATTATAGCTAGTTTAAACATCTTTTCTTTTATTACCGTCACCGCCTAGTTGCAAAGACTATACAACTCTATCAAATTGAGGTCATTTTTTTTTATCCATATAGTCGAGCAGGATCTCTGACGTATTCGTATGGTTGAACAGAATCTCTAGCGTTTTTCTCTTCAATTTTAGTTTGAATTCATTTCAATTGGATTCAGAAAAGTTGTTCAAATAGAGTAGAGACTCTGCTTTAAAATTTCAATCTCTGATTCATGTTATCAAAGATGTAGGATGAAATATTTCTCATTTGCTAGGTCTCCTTTAATATCACAAGAAAAGAATGAATTCTAACTATCATGCATAATATTCAATTTTTTATGTATATTATTTTAACGAGTGTCTTGTAGAAACTCTAAGGAGTGAACTAAGCCTCTGCTTGACATCGCTGTGTTTACTGACTCTTCTCGTTCGTGAACGAGAAAGCCTTCAATTACTTTGTAATATAAATCTATTATGGTCTGAAATTCGAAATTATAAACTCCAGGTGCCTCCTTTTCAATCCAATATCGTGTTCTTTCAGACACGATAATGGCACCGCTCCGAGTTTCAATACACAAAGCATTTACTATTGTCACATCTTCACCAAATATGCCATATCGGATCGGATTGCCACCAGGAATGCCTCTTATCACTGTTCCCTATTAGTATGAATCATAATGATTAAGATATATAAAATCATTTGTAAGAAAAATACTGTGTGGATTCCGATTAGCAGCTCATTGTGACCACTTCCTGTTGGTTAGGTTGTTCGGTTTCGGAGGCTATATATATCTGATGCATGGTGAATTGAAGCCTATTTGTTGCTCCAATAATTCTGACACAAGATGGAAGCCAAAAAACTAGCGAAGTTCGACTTAGAGTATCAATCAATTGCAATATCTCTAGTAGCACCTAACGGGACCAGAACTTTTCTCTACTTCTTCCAAATCTTTGAGAATGGAGAACAGGAGATTTACAAAAATAAAATAGTGCAAAGAAAATAAGGGAAATAAAATGTTGTTCTTTAACTTAGCATAGTATTTGAATTCAACCGAAGACTAATTCGAACTGCCTTTTGGGGCTATTCCAGCGATGGTAGCTCACTTCTATGGATGAGTGACTCAATAATTTTTATGAAAATTTTTTTGGGGACTTTTGGCGGGACACGCACTCCCAATTTCCGATCAGATTAGTCATACAACACAACGAAAATAATAACGTACAAATGATGATGATGAAGAAATTTTGTACAACACCAGATTTCGCTAGCCTATAGGGGTTTCAAGGCGCATAGCAAGTGTGATAAAAACGACTTGATGAGGAAGATATTGACTAGCATTCATATAGTATTATTAAATTTACAATACATTCTAAGAGGTATCAATGCGGCCTGATTTTATTTATTTAAATTGATTGTTTCATTTATTTTGAAAGCAAGATATGGAGGATTCTTCTGAAAACAATGGAAAAGTGCTGTCGTTTGTGCCTCAAGACCCGCATGCAGATCTGGTAGGAGAAACTTTATCAATCTATATCACGAAAAAAGAACCGAAAAAAGAGGGATTTACCTTCGAAGGCTATGCATGGAGTGAGCAAGGACGCAGTGAGGTCAAAGGCGGATATATCACTCCACTTTCAATCAATTTCGTCACATTGTACGAAATAAATCAGAGTAAAAGCAAGAGTAGACCCAAGTCACCACAGTTGAAGCGTGTAAGTAGTGTAAGCAGAAGACCAATAATATATCGGAGGAGACTCTCATTCTATAGCGAGAGTGAAGTAAATGAAGAGAGCAGTCTAAGTCCGAGTCGAAGCTTCAGTCGGATTAGAAGCCCAAGTGTAAGCAAAAGCCCCAGCCCAAATAGAATCCCACGGGGGAGAAAACCAGTTGTGCGAAGAAATGCGAGCAAAACAAAAAGTAAATCAAAGGGAAGGAGTAGTAGCAAAGGGATGAGGAGAAGTTCGTTCCGAAAGAATAGTAAGAGCCCAAAGAGAAAGGAGATCCGCTCTTCGAGCAGATCAAAGAGCAGAAGTTCAAAGGATAGGACGCGGAGTGTGAGCAAGGAAGCGGCTAGACCTCAGAGAAGGAATGCTAGCAAAGAGAAGACGAGAAGTCCGAGAAGTCCGATCCGAAAGTATAGTAAGAGCCCGGCTCCTTTCAAAAAGAGCATGAGGAGAATTGTAAAGAGTAGGGAGAGAGGTAGAACTCAAAGAATTCCAGAACCCACTCTAGCCAAGGACCCTAAAAAATATGAATCTTATGAGTTTAAAGGCTCTTTTTCTGTGAGGTCTTCAATGTACTACAACGAAAATCCACAATATAGAAAAATGGTTGCGATTAAAAATCAAGGGGTAATCTTCAAGCCAGATCGGCCACCGATGTCACCATTCTCGTTATATAGCCACGATATCTTCGATGAAATCAAAAAAGAAAACCCAAACAAAAAGTTTACTGAGCTCAAAAGCTTAATAACCCAAAATTGGGACAGTTTGGATAAAGAGAAAAAAGCTGCTTATCAACAAAAGCATGCAAAGCTGTTTAGAGCATACAAAGAGTCCTGGAGAGACCCAGCTAAAGAATTCATCTCTGACTATAAAGAGGAAGAAAAACTTCCTGAAGAGCCAGTTGAAGAATCGAAGAAGCCTCTGGAAGAGGATATTTCACAAACTGGCAAATATCTGGTCCACATCTTTCAATCTATTAAATATAATCAAAACGGAAGAAGATTTGAGTATGTGACCGTGAAGGCTCCTAACCCGAAGAATTATTGGCAAGAAGAAAAGTCTTGGTTGAACGCTTTGAAATATGTCCAGGAACAGTATTTTAAAATCGAGAAACAATGTGAAAGAGAGATGGAAAAATTCGCTGAAATGAAATATGGGGTAACCTATGGTGAACCTAAGCTAGAGTTTCAAGCCACTATTATTGATTTCGTGCATGGCACGAGATCTGCTGTTTCGCGTAGCAAACTGGAGCTGGAATTGACCAAGCAGATCCAAAGTATTTCGCAGACAAAGAAATATTTGATAATTGATATCCTGAGAGAGAAAGATTTCAGTGCTCAAACTATAAGAGAAGTGCTCTCGGTCCTTCCAAAGGAGAAAACTTCGTTTGGTCGGGAAGCAGTGAG
>ENA-UOTZ01001331-UOTZ01001331.1-compost-metagenome-genome-assembly--contig:-NODE-1331-length-17328-cov-3.310533_pt1 | contig 17328 bp, 12 predicted proteins | sample MGYA00238144_ERZ746983 | MGnify/ENA primary metagenome ERZ746983 (study PRJEB28759, sample SAMN06268863) | compost metagenome | isolation source: single cell | place: USA: California, Emeryville, Joint...
TCTGCAAGAGGACGGATTCCATTATCAATTTCAATACTGGAGTCACCTTTATGTTTACTATGCCGATCCAGATGAAATGTCGGAGTTTGTAATGCAGAATTCAACAAAGGTGATTCAAAAATATCTGAAAGGGAGCCCTATGCCTGTGTGGATGTACGCTGTTAATCAAGACTCAATGATCAATTTTCTCTGGGTCAACCATTCAGAGTTTGCTTACGATGAAGTAATAACATTTAATCTGGTGAACTTAGTATCATCCTCCGGAGAGCAAAAGAACGAGTTTCAGATAAACCTACGGCCACATGCTCAGTGTCTGCTGACGCTAAAAGCTAAAGACTTGACACAAGGCATTTCATACACTTTTTCTGTTAGTTTTAAATTTAGGAAATATCTCCCGAGAACTGGTGTAGAGCAGAATAACCCTGTCGCAAAAATAGATCAACCCAAGCAGGTCAAAGGATATATTCCGTTGCCAAAAATCGATAGACCGAAACAATTTGTAGAAAAGAATCAGCCACGAAAGACTCAGCAAATAATTCAGCAAGATCATAAGGACCTCTCTCTAGAAAGCACTCATTTCCATCGGTCACCAGAAAAGCCTCATCTTGGCCACTTTAAAATTCCGAGCAATGCTCAGAAATTTAAAATCAATACTTCAGCTTTAAAGAAGGATCCTGCTAAACAGCATAGAGCGCACCAGAGACTTCCACCAATTAAAGGGATCAAAAATGATAACCTTACCAGTCCCAACCATGCCCTTGACTATTATTTTGTGAGGAAGAAAGAAAAAGAAATGCGTATTGAAGAAGATCCGAAATCACAATATATTTCAAAGATCGAGAGGAGGTTAGTCAATAGAAATCCAAATGAGGATAGCAGGAAGTATGTAGATGCAGAGCAGCTAGCTAAACTAGCACTAGCACGAATAAACCACAAACCTCATCAATATAAAGAATCCCGAAAATCACCGCTTAGAATTCCTGTTTCCGAAAAATAGATTTTTTTAATAGCAAATAGCTTTGTAATTTTTTGTAAAAAATTTCCCTTACATTTTCTTCATTTCTTTTCACTAGGTGAATAATACCTTCATCACATTTTAAGACAGTCCTTAGTCGAGACTAGCTGGCAGCATTGCATACAATTACACATAGAGCTAAATTCTCTTCGTTGGATTTTCTTCACATCAATATCGCATTAATTGTTTCACTTGTGCCTTCACATGTGCGTTTGAATGAGTGCAGGTCAGATATTAGCAACAGATTTAAACAAAAAACTCTACATTAATTGAAGTCAGTTCATCATTACTTTCAGGATATCCGTGCTATTAAGCTAAGTGGATATTAATAAAATGAGTAATTTACTCTGTGTATGGATTGAGACTATTTTTAAAATCTTGGTACCACCTGATGAAAATAAACCTTTACCAAAGACAGCATCCATTGAACTTGACTCACGGAGCAAGGCCTTATGTCCATCAGAATCCTTACAGCATGACATCCTCCAACTCCTCAATAGACTTTACACACCAAGCGAATAGTATGTATCAAATTGCAATCTGTGAAGAACCACTTTACATAATTAAAACTTCACCCACAACCTCTCTGGACGAAAAACCAACAAAAATTCGATTAAGAATCGACAAGGGCACTCTTCAATACACTGACGTATGAAACAGAATCTTGATTCTTTCTTACTCAGACTTATTACGTTTAGTATGATGATGATACAAAGTTGGTTTCGCTTTATGACCTCAGCTATGAAAATCCTTATGTACGAAAATGTTTCGACTCGAAAACCAATGCTTTCCAAATTAAATTGAGAAGTGCTGAAGCATCGTGGACGCTTTACAGTCAGGATTCACAATTAATCGAAGAATTATATAATTTTCTCAAACCCTACGCAATTCTGTTAAATTTTTCAGAACATTATAGTATAGAGGAGTCACTCTTTGAGGCTCCTCATTTCGCGGTATCCGCTCGCTGTTAGTGGCATTATATCAATTACATTTTCAAAATCAAAAGATTCTTTCAGTGAAAAGAAAGACGGAGAATACAATTCTGATCGCAAAGAGCTTTTCAATAGAGACTGAAGCGGATTGCGCAAAAAATTTGGTAGCTTTTTTACCAAAAAATAGTATTTCATTTCTCCTTTTTCCAAAGGGCATGCTGTTAAAGGATATCCGAACAAACAGACAGATTGACCATGCAAGATTCTCAAAACTTCGAGAGATATACGAGACACCTTCACACGCATTCCTCGTTTACGATTGCGAGTTAACAACGACTCTAGAAAGTTATGTTCTCGATAATGGTCCTCTGAGTGAATCTGATGCCAAAACAGTTCTACGGCGATTGATTAAGTGTTTAAACTATCTGCATAAAAGCTTGAATACCTCCTACCGGAATTTAAGACCTTCTATTGTCATGATCAACCCGCTCACTTTTGATATACAGTTGGTTGACCTTGGATACACACTTGACCATTCCCGATTAAATACTGAGACAAAAAAGATTCCGCCTCCCGGTTATTTAGCACCTGAAATTCTAAAATGCAAGAAAGAAACTCTAGCCGTTGACATTTTTTCACTTGGAGCTGTGATGTTTTTTTGGTAGCCGCTCTACTATTATTATTTCAATTTTTCTCATGCTTACCAATTAGCTTGACTGGTCTTCCTCCATTTTCAGGAGAAGATTTAATAGAAATCAATACGAACAACAAGAAATGCCAAATAGACTATCCTGAAATGTGGCCAGAATTGAGCGAAGAAGCACAAGAGCTGATTAAAAAAATGTTGAATCCACACTCTTCATTTCGTCCCGATTTTGATGAAATTGAAACACACAATTGGCTTTTCGACGTTTCACAAATGACAGGCACTCATATAATGAAGGAAAATCAGTAAAATAGTTGGTCCAAAGAGAGTTATTAAATTCATGAATTCTAATAGAAAAAACCCTTTGAAATATATTCAAATTTTTAAGACCAGAAAAGCTTTCAAACGAGCTCAGCAAGAAGAGGAAGATTGCAACCGAGAAGCAATACATTCTCTTCCAGACTTTATCAAACACACCAGCACTAGAGGAACTCTTAATAATCCCTTCAGTTCAATCATTATTTCTGAACAAAAAGTGGAAGCTGCGAGATCCATGCAGGCTGACATCAATGAACTCTCAAAGAAAAGCGGCTTAAATATTGATAATAGAAGCCTAAGCACAGCTGCTCTTACTATCGCTACTACGAGCGATCTACACAAGAGTTTGCGTATACCATGAAATGAATTTTCAATAAACTCAATTAACTAGGATTACAAGCATCTGTGGATAATTTTGAAGTTCCGGATGAGGAGGAAGGTGTTGTTCTGACGAAAATGAGCAAACTGCCATCACTATCAAAGAAGTTTGAGAAAAACCCTTTTTTCATAGTCTCAAAAAAAGCTCTGAGCGAACTCACTCAGACTACTAAACAGCCGCGTCAACGAAGCAGATTTTCCATATCTAAAACAATCGACGATGTTGATGGTGATGAACCAAGGAAAGCGAAGGCAAAGTCTCAGACTAGTTTGAAGCCCAAGCGAGCTGCCTCAAACAAAACCAAAAGCAAGCGAAAAAAATCTGCTGACCCAACGAAAAAGCCTGCCAACACTAGCAAAAAACCGAAAAGCGTTGCCCAGAAAGCATTACAAAAGCATGATCCGGAAGAACCAGATACTCCTACTTTCTTGCTTCCATAGTATTTTTTTTTCCAAAATCATATGTTACAAAATACTATTCAATATATTTATAATATCAATAAGTGTTGAAAGAGAGGAAGAGATTCGTAGTGAAGTAATGTTGCACTCACTCGAATTAAGTTCTTGCTATTTCGACTTTTTTTGGATGTTGTTTAATTCAAACGCGAAAAATAAATTCAATTTCAAATTAAACGGTCCAGTTATGCTTAAGACTTGAATAATGCTACTCAGGAAAGAGTATAAATAGTTCATATTCTCAGTGTTCATTTTTCTAACAAACTTTTTTTAAAAAAATATCGGTTTGAGGCGTCCTGTTAAATTCCAAGCTTTTTGGACGAGCTGATTTTAAAAGCAAAGGGATAGATACATGGTAGAAAGGTAAATCTCCTATTATTCACTCGTCTAATAAATTAGCTGTTCTACGATATCACACCTCGACGCATTCATTTTTCGCTCATTTTAGGCACTGCCTTTAAACTGAAACATGATTAATTTTTATAGTTTACTAAATGAACTACCAAAAACATATTGAAGAAGCAAAAATTACTGAAGGAGAAACTTCAGATCAGCACATTAACCAATATGAGTGCAATATCTGCTTAGAAGTTGCCAGTGAGCCAATTATCACTCCCTGCGGTCATTTATTCTGGTACTTCACGAAATAATTCACAATACCTCTAACTTTTCCTCTTTCTACAAAATAGCTGGCCTTGCATTTATTCCGTACAATACCTTTCCTCGCTTCCTTATGACATCTTCTCTAGTGGCTAAGATCAGACACTGAGTTTCTAGCATGTCCTGTCTGCAAGAATGGAATTTCTGAGAAGTCAATAGTTCCTTTGTATACCAAAGACGAGGGCCCAAAATCAGATGTAGCTATAAAAAAGAAGTAGACTTTCTTCTTCCGAATAAGACTCATTTGATATCATCATTCAAGTCGTCCTGAAAATATACCTCCAAGGCCAACACCCCAACGACAAGCACCAGAGCGGAATAACAATTCACTTTCACAGGTAACAATTTGTATAAACTGCTGGAAAATTTGATATCAACAAAATAGAATTCTGGTGTGATAAATAGAGGAGGTGCAATGAATCTGCAAGCTGGTGTTCTCGTGGCAGGCTTCGGATACTTTCCCTCACTGTTCAATCTCCTTCTCGTAAAATACCTTCGATCTCCTTGTGTTACGTTTAATTTTCCTAGCAAATTGGAAATAAAATCGATGACAGCGACATGGGTACAGACTTCTTTTTATTTTGTTTAGGAATAACATAATTTTCTAATAGAGCAGCAATCGCCTGAAGTGGCGCATCAACCCAAAATGCGCAGGCTTTTCCTATTAGTTTTGTTAGTGGGCATTATTGTTTTATTTAGTGTCTAGAGACTGAGTTAGCACAGTTGCTTCATACTAAATGTTGCACTTATCATTAAATTACGAAGAATTTAGTCACACTGAGCTTATTTAGTATCGTTAGCAACGATTTATATGAGAGTACACTGACTATTATATATATATGAGGATGTCAGTTTGTTGAAAATCGAATGCAGAGGCTCCCTTTTGAATTTGAGAATTCATTATACCTAGAAAACGGTGGGGCTAACAATAAATATCTCTCTAAAAAAGATGTTTTCTGCAAATTCGTTTCTTTGAGCATTCTTCAATATTTTGCAGTCTGAGGAATTTGGTTATTTCATATTAATAAACTGCGCCTATCTATAGTTCTTTTCCGCTAATTCAATATTTAACTTAATAAATAGACGTTAGCATTAAAAACTAAAAGGAACGTGAAAGAGAGATCAGTAATCACAAAGTATTATGGGAAACACTTGTTGTTCAGACAGCCATCACCCTCAGCAGGTATGATTTCACTAATACCTAATTAGCTCTCGAAGTGACAACTGGCTAATATTCTTCATAACTCATTAGAGAGGTTTATGTGGACAATGCAGTTTTTGCTGTAGGGATAGAAGAGATGGTAGGGTAGACGCTCAAGAAGAGAACGTAACTGGTAATTTTGCAACATATCAAAATCTAATTGTTCCACACACAGAGTCCTTCCATGAGTTGGAGTCACCCTCAAGGCATCATCCACATCATTTGGAGAATGCATCTCCAGCAGGAACAAGACAAAGGCGATCCTTATCCAAAACTCCTGAGAAAAATATGAAAAGACATCCACCCGACTTAAACCTGGAAAGAATTGAAACAACTTATGGTTTAGATCAACCCATAATTATTAACCCACCAATAAGCTGGGTAGTTAACGGGCCAGATGTTCGCATGGACAGGGTTTCGCCTAAGTCTACTGATATCTACCAGATTAAAACATCAGAACAATACCAAAATTATGACGAAACAACCTATCATTCAGGTCCATCTTATAAGAAGGACCTCTCGATCAAGAGCAAGGTAATGGGCAGTCAGGAAATCTCAAACGCAAGATCCGATCCGAAGCCATTTACTGATTCCCCTCAAACTGGAAAATTTAGTTCTCCTGATCGTAGCACCGCAAAAAAACAAGAGCCATTAACTCCTAGTGAAGGATCGATGGAATCGAAACAAAATAGTATCTCCCTTTCAGTCTCATTCCGGCAAAGAATGGGAGTCGAGCCCGTAAAAAGCTCTTCGCAACACATAGACCATGAAAGAATGGACCAAAAGAAAGATCGTGTTAGCAACCTAAAAGGAAGGAATCAATTTCCAGCTGCAAATACATATTCTTCTCCTCAAGAAGGAAACATCAGCGATACGAGAAAAACTGACAGTTCCTCAGAAGTCATGGGCTCTCTTGGGAGGACTAGTGCGCCTGGATTTGGTCATGCTTCTAGAATGAAAAATGCCTCAATTTTGCCTAAGGAAACATCCACAGATAGAGCTAGTATTCCTACACATAGAAATCTTGCCCAAAAAATCGAAGAATTAAGTGAAAAAAGCAGAAGAAGAGCTGATCGACTTAAACGTTTGGCGGCTATTCGTAGTTCTTTTAGTCGTCCTACAGCTATAAATCAAGAAAATCCGGCCAACAACACTCAAAATTCGAATATCGGTCACAATAGCATTATAAACCTCAATCTTACGTTGTCATCAGCTCGTTTTGCTAACCCTTTCGAAAGCCATTTGTCAAAAACACCCGAAATGCAATCACAGAAAGATGCATTGGAAAAACACAAAACAGAAGGTTTGCTTGAAAGCACAAGTACAAATCCAATCAAAGCTTCTAGTTCACTTCCCATAAAATTGTTAGGACCCGAAAATCTCTTTATTCCGAAAAAAGAGGTGAACGCTTCGGACTTGAGTTTCACACCCAATCAAGAATTATTAGCTCAATGTAAATCTCATCTAAATTTTACCACATCTCACTCAAATAACTTTAGATTTCAGAAACTCAAATAGAACTCCGGAGAGAGAGCGAAGCATATCAAGTATATTAGCCTACGAGAGATCCCAAGTAGAATCTCGCCCTGGATCCCAAATAAATTCATCAAGAATGCCTTATACTAATCATCTTGCTCCCACCAACGAAATTAAACTTCTGAGGGACTCTTATGAAGGTCCAAAAAAATTTGAACCTCGAGCTCATGATAATCTCTCAAAATCATTGTCAGTTCGAGACTTTTCGTATACGAATCTTTTCAAGGATCAATTGCTTCTCACCTCAAATGAAAGCAATCAGCAAAGAAGCAAATCACTCACTGCGAGAGAACGCCACCAAGCGTCTGACCGCTCTGATTTTAGGCTCTCACTAACAGGTTCACGGCTGCCAATTGCAGATAGAGTAAAAAAGTGGTCGTATTTTACTCCAAATTTTTTACCCGAGACCTCTGAACCAAAGCAAGGACCCTATAATCCTTTTCAACCTACTAATGAACCAAAGCCAACATTGCAGACGCTTCCTCAATCGCAAAAAAGAGATCAACCCACCTCTATTAATGAGGTACAGAGCAACGATGAAAGAAGCAGGGGAAGCAAAACTCTGCAAACCTTTATCTCGGATGTTGTTGTTAATGACACCCCAGGGGCATTAAATCTAATTGCCTATGATTCCTATAAGCCAACCTTCACAAATCCTAGTGACGACCATTCCAAAATATACTCTAATCGTGCTAGCTCACAAAGAGAAGATGAAACCCAATTGCCAAGTCAAAATTTGAAAAATGAACGATTTTGGACACAATTAGACAAAAAGGCTGATGAGATTTCACAAGAAAACAAGCGCTCCTCCTCTAGTTTGAGAGAGCTTCAGACACCTCCTAAGAAAGCAAATATCCAAGCTTATCACAACAAGGATACTCATACTCTCCCAATTAGCCAAGATAGATTGTTTAAAACACCGTCTACTGGCGAGACTTCCCACACTTTGGGCCGCTATAAGACACTTCAGCAGTTTCCAGAAAAAAATTTAAGCTCTACAATGAAACTCTCACGAACGAATGACTCTCGAATTCTTGAAGAAGAGTTATTTGCTTCAACCTCAGAAAGAAGAAAAGGAAGCGATTCACGCAGACGACAAAGTGATCCATTGAGATATAGGAGTGGTCGTTGGGACAGCGCCCGAGAGAATCATTACCAAGAATCTCTTGAAAATTTATCTCAAATCCTTATGAAGAGCTATAATCTACCCAAGGATTCAGACTCTCAAACGGTGATAAGCACTGCTAAAACATTTATCAATTCGGAAATCAAGCGTGCAATTTCAAATCTCGAAAAGTTACAAGACGCTGAAATCAGTAATACCGCAGTCATCTACTTGGAATCGATCCTTCAGAGAAAAGTTTGGATGATAAATGATCCGAAAGAAATCGACGATAAGGTTACAGAAGTTTTGAATATTACGGATCAATTGATTATTGAGTTTCAAAATCGAACGACAGCAATATGTGAGAGTGTGGGAGTAGAATTACTCCAAAATACGCTGGGGAGAAAATATTACTCGGAATGGCCTCAGCAGAAGCATAACTCTGTCATGTATTATATCGCTCGTATTTTCAAAAGTGATATCCTGCGATGCAACCCTTTCGAAATAATTTCGGATAGTATAGAGAGTATCACTTCCACAAAATCTCAAGAGCTGCTTCGAATGGGATTAGATATCGAGAAAATAAGCAAAATTCAAAAATTCAATTTACTTGTGGCAGACTACCTACTGGAAAAGAGTGTTCAACTCTCCTTTAATCAAAGTATTGAATCTTCGATAAAAGATTCGAAGTTCATCTATTACCCGAGATTGGAAGCCATCATCAAAGAAATGACTTTGGAAACATTTCAAAGAGCACTGTCTCCACCCAAGAAGCAAAACAGAGAAAGAGAGTCAAGTAGATTATCGGAACGAGAGTCCTCCAAATCATTACTACAAGATGGTTTTAGCAGATTGCCTCAAGTACAAACACTCATTATGAATCAGACTGAAAGTTTGATTGAGGACTTGCTAGCAACTTCTCTGTCAAACATTTCAAGAAATTCAAATAGATTCTCTCATTTATGACATGGAAAGCCAAACGAATGAAGAAGCATTGTATGAATAAATAATCTTTTGTGAACTGTAACTGCTAGATATTCCCATATCATTTTCCATAATTTTAAGTATTTTTCCGATATGGCAAGCTCACTTGTCATGTCATTTATACCCATTTTAATAAGATCATTCCTCAAATGAAAAATCTAGAACTTGTGAACACACAAGTTAGCAACTGTAGGCCACGAAGCGGAGTGATTTATTAGCTAATCACATATGTCATATGTTTTGGAGAATTATCTGGAATCTCTTTTGTAACTGTTGCAATTCCTTTAGAATGGTGCCACCTTCTGAAAGTGAAGAACAAATTTATTTTGAACGGTTTTTTTTGGTTTTTTTACCCAATGAAGTTTCTTCGTTATCCAACTGACTAAATTCTACAACAAGGGAGGCCGGATAAATTGTATTCAATTAAGAGACCAATTTGTTGAGTAGTTTATTAAAACTTCAAATAAAACAGTTCATCCTCCTTTTTCCCATGGAAAGCCAAATTACAAATCGTTCAACAAGAGAAACCTTGATGGATACCAGCACTACAAGCACTAACGAGTCGTTTAACTCTGCGGAGGCCATGACTAGAATCACTCTACCTCAAGTCAAGATAAAATTTGGTAATGTAGACAAGATTTTCTAAATTTCTCAAACCTTGCTTTTAGGAAGGAAATACATCTTGGTAAGAAACATGGATGAGCTGAAAAAAGCCTGCCTTTCAAATTATATCGTAGCGTTGAGAGTTAACCAGTCAATTTTTCTTGTAGAAACAAGGAGTAATCTCGAATTCGCTCTTTATTTCCGGAATCAGCAGATTACGAGTTTCAGACTCTTCTATGAAGTTTGTTATCGAATTTCGAATCTAACCTGTCCGATCGTGCTATCCTTGGTAAATAAATTGTTAATTATATTTGCAATAACTGACCTCTCTGTAAAAGCCATCTTGGGCCGGCAAAATGAAACTTCAGTGGCAAAACCCCAAAATTCGAGGATGGATAATATTAGTGGTGTCTTTGTATTGCTTTGTAATCTTGTTGACTATATTTTTGATGAATAAAAATAACATTACATTGGGAGATTTATTCAGGGCCTCTGGAGGATTTTAACCATTTTGTTAAATGCATAGACAACAAGACTTTTCTGATGTAAACGGTTGCACAAAGGAGAAATGTTGTCTTAACCTCGTTTTATTGAAAAGGGCTAAACATGAAACATGTCATTTATTCTAAAATCATTCAAGGGAGAAGGTTGGTATAGAAAATTGTATCAGCACTCAGTCCATCCTCCCTTTGGTTCCAGAGGTGCCTCTACACAGTCAGTAACCTTTTGCTTAAGATGAAGATCAATTATTAGCAACTATCCAATATAAACACAGACAATTGTAATACAATGTTAAGTATCTAATTTTTCTGGGATTTTCTCTTTTTCCATCGTTTCTGACTTTCAGCCAGATAATCTTCCTAGGCAATAAAAACTAAGGGTGATAGGCTATTTAAGTTTTTCACCTTAGTCTTTCTTAAACTCACTAAATATTGCACTCAACCAAAGTAAGAGAAAGATTTTGATGCAGAAAAACTCCAATGTCTCTGAAATGCACAAAAAATCGCAGTTTTGTGTATACAATTCTTCCAAGCTGATTGCACTTTTCTAACAACAAGAAGAAGTATCACAGACAAGGCCCGCTAAAATAATATCAAATTGTGGTCTTTCAAGAATAATTCGGTTCTTCACATTCCGATTTTTTTTTCAGTCTCTTCTTAGGTTCCTATATGCAAAGTAATTAATTACATGGATTACACTGAGAGTAATACTGATGGCTTTGAAAACGAAAGCTCCACTGACGAGGGTCACGATGGCGATTTTTTGATAAGGTGATAGAGTTAAATTCCTCAAAGACTTGGGCATTTTCGATCTGAGTGAATCTTTCCAATCATATAGATTCTCCTTTTTGGACTTCAGCGCATCCATCTTCTCTGTAACTTTAGGATTTTTTCGAAAAGAGGGGACTTCGTCTTTTGCGTTGTATTTTGTTGAATTTTTTTCTGGTTTGTTCTCTTGAGGATCCATTCCTACTGGGTGTCTTATTGCTGTTATTTGCAATAAATCAATATTAAGAATTTGAACACGTAAAAAATAAGTGTTTTTCAAACAAGATAGTTCTTAATTCAAGTAAGTTATCCACCTTTATATGAATATAAATTCTTCTTCAATTACAAATTGTTGGATTCCTCCAGAAACAATGGATTCAATTTTGCTCAAGTATCGTTGAAAAAAAGCTAAAAACACATTCGCATTTTCGAGAAAAATTCTGTTTGCTTTACTTGACTCTGAATAAGGAAGAAAAGGATTACATTATTAAAGGAGCCGAGGTAATAATCAAAGAAAAATGGTATTAGGACGATCGGAAAAATGGTATTAATAATGAAAATAGAGTAGTGTTGCTCCCATCTCCCTCATAGATAGATCCACTTTGTCACTAAAGCTGATACAAATCACTCACTACCACTTGAAAAATGTCAGATATTCAATTTCTTTGAGTTCTATGCTTTTCAGGTGATTGGAACTGCCTCTCTTTTTTTTTTTAGGTAATCTTGAATTGAGGCTGTTTATTACTATTTAAAGCTAAAGTAAATCTGAACTTCTGACATGAAGCGCGTGAAATCATTAGTCACGAGTGTCACTAAAGCGATAGATGACAAGGTGATAAGCAAAATCACATGTAAGATGTCACAGTCATGTGTAGTTCCCAAAAATAAAAAAAGTGACCAAGCTTCTCATACTGATTTAGTGCTTCTCAAGCTTAAGACAGCTCAAGCCAAGCTATTTGCTCTCAGGAAACACCTCATAAAGAACGCCGAAAAGTATGAAGAAGAAGCTAAACTGCACATAGCTGAAAGCAGAAAAGATAGGGCTCTCTTCGCCATAGAGAGACAGAAAATCTACCAGAAACAACTCGCAGATCTCGATGCAAATTACGCTCTCATACAGAAATCTATATTGGATCTGGAGTCGGTCATTGAGACTCAAACATTTACAGACCTACTGAAGCAAACAAATGAACTAATTAAGCAAATCGAATCTCCAGAACAGATTGAGCAAATCCAGCAACTTGTTATTGATATGAAGGAAAGAGACCAACGAACCGCAGAATTAAATAGTTATTTCGAAGCAGCAAACTCTGAGGACAAGAATATTTCTCGCATGTATAGCCATTTCGAAACCCAAATTGTGAAAGAAAAGATCGACGTAATCAATAAACAAGAGGTAGTGGCAAGTGTAAAACTACAAGATCCCACCTATGAATATTTAATTGCTGCCTCTGATGATGATAATGATGCTCCCAGGCTTCAACTTGCATCGTCTTAGTGGAGAATGACGAAGTTTTATGATAAAATATTTTATAGTCTCTTTCTCGAATCCGGGATAGTTCGATGATTTCTGAAAAAGAGGTCTGTAATCATTTTATGTGGAATTTGCAAATGAGAAAGTTGCTGGTGGCAATCCTCAATCTTAATAACAATTTATTCGTTAAATGGAATGAATATCTCAAATTGTATGAGAATGCCTTCTTTTCAGAAGAAACAGAATAATTTCATTCATTAAGGATAGTACTAAGTTGTTCTATTAGGGTGCTTCTCAAGACCTTCAAGTAGAATTTGTAAACATTTAACTAACCAATGGTCATTTCCGAAAAACAGAATGATAAAGTAGTTCTCAAATTAAGCATGGCAATTCTACTAGCTGCAACTGAGGATAGCTTAGAAATTAATGCAATGCAGATAATTCGATAATTATATATACAGCTTCTCGAGGAATCTGAGAGCCCTGAAGAATAGTGAAAGTCAACATATAAATCCTTGACTTTTGTAGTTCGTTCCCTTTCAGTATCTTCTTAAATGGTTTCTTATCAAAATATGGAGGTATGATGTCTCTATCATTAGAACTACAACAAAGAATACAACCAAAAAAGAAAATCAATGCGACTGTAAATTTATAGAATGATCATGCTGTTACTACTTTGCTCCTTACTAGAAACTTACTGTTGAAACCGTTTCAATACTCGTTACTAATAGAAAGGAAAAGTTTTGTAAATAGTATTAAATCCATATGATAAAGGAAATGTTTTGTACTAGTTCGCTTCTATGACTACCCTCTTCACTTTGATCAGAATGACAAATCTTTAAAAATAATCTTAAATTGGTTCAATGAAATTCACTTCGAGTTTTGTAGTATTCTTACTCTGAAGTAATTTCTAGAGATTTGAGTACTATTCAATACTAAGTTATAGCTATTTTTTCCGTTCTATTGATGCTGCATTAATCCATGTTTACTAAATGTTAAACTATTAAAGTAATCACCCCTTGCAAGGTTTACATCATCTCTTGCTTTCTATGATTGAAGTACTGTGAACTTGAAGATGTACTTTTCTTTTTAAATATCTTGGAGATATTTAATTTTTTTACAGCTTTTGTTTTCCAAATTTTTTGAAAGTTGTCTGCGATTACCTGTGTTTAACTCTTTTTGTGCTCATCATCTCACAAACATTCTAATTGAATGAAATCAAGTTTTGAGATAGTATGGTGAAACTTGATGAACATCATTATTCTGGAAATCATGTAGATTCAAAAGTATTTTATAAAAATGAATTACCGATTAACAACACTATCATCGATTCTGAAGCTATTTGTTTTCTCAGTGCTTTAACATCAAACTCTGTCATACCGTTACCACACACTAAAAAAAAGAGAGTGAAGTCAAGCTTTATATTGTTGTATACCCAAAATTTTCCCCTCTAGTTTATGGACTAAACGAAGAAATCTAATGATTTCACAAAAAAAAAAAACAGGCCACCCAAAAAGTTTTTGTTTATTCACTGAGAACTTAAATAATATACTTTGAACCAGTTCTCTTGCCGAGTTAGCAATGAGTAGCTCTGAGAACCTCGAAGGAAAAAAAATTTGCATTTCAAATGGTGAAATTTTTCAAATTAATTATTTTTGTACTTTTCAATAATTTGAAGTGGAATTTGTACGATTTGCATTTGTAATGTTTTCTGAAAAAACAAAGTGTTGAAGAAATGAGCCCCATCAATGACAGTTTATACTTTTGAATTGCAGTGAATGACTCGCAACTTGAGACTATTTCTGAGTGATACAATTGGTGGTTTGGTAGCTATATTAATTGCATCGGCATACATCAAGGGTCTGGCGACATTTGGAAAAAAAGAGAGAATACTCAACAAATTCTTGATTCTGAAGGTAATCTTGTCTCATCGAATTCAAAAGAAAGAAATTTTGAATTACGTTTAACGGAGTTACCTTTGGAAACCTCTCCTGGTTAGAGCTTGAAGAAAAAATAATTATAAACCTTTTCATTTTGGAGCTTTCACCAAAATAGCTTAAACTCAACAAATTGATGAAAATGATCAAAGTCCTCAATCAAATTGAATGAAAACAATGAAAATTGATTCCGAAGATTTTCAACCTTTTTCAAATCAAATAGTTCAACTCTCTTTTTTTTTGCTTATCTCGTAATTTTAAGACAGGCTCATAAAAAAGATCTTCTCATCAGTAGGTCAAAAGACTTTCACTTCTCCTCGATTTCCAAAGATATTTCTCACTAGTTTATAATCATTTTAAACAGCTACAATTCATTATGCTATATCTTTTGTCACGAGTACATACTTATCGTCAAATAAATCACTTGTTCAAAAATTGGGAAGATCTTAGGAGCCGTAGTCAACTACAAATTTCAACATTCCAGAAAGAAGCCGATATTTATTACAATCACTATTTGTGATTATTCCATAGCCTTCCTCATAATATTCAACAGCAATATTATGAATGAGACCTATCGATTTAATATTACGAACACTTTGAGTAAATAAATTGTTAAAAGGCAGCTTGATCAAGACAGATTTTAATTTTGGATTTTCCATTGAGAATCAAATGCCTCTCTTTCGTTCAAAGAACAACAAGACGCAAGGTGTTGCCTTAAAGAACACCGATAAACTGGAGACAACCATTAGTTACTGGTTTTAACGAAACGACTTTCATTAATTAAGAATTTCAAAACGCCAGCTGCTGAATGAAAGTAATTATTAAAAAACACGTCGAACTGTGATATCATCAAATAAATTCCATAATTCATACCTCAGAATTGATCAGACATAAATTAATAGCGTTATGCTCAGAACAATGATAGATAGCTATTTAATTCATTCCAGTCTGATGAAAAATACAAATTATAATCTCAGACTTAATTGACTCTATATTCGATTCTCGAGAAAATGGCAACCACAGCAAAACCAACTGAATCCAAAATCAATTACGATTATATGGTGAAGATCCTTATCCTTGGAGACTCTGCTGTCGGAAAGACTTCTTTTCTCACTAAATTCACCAAGGGAATGGATACAGCGAACCATATTGCTACTATAGGCTTTGATTTAAAGACAAAAACCCTCGATGTCGAAGGAAAACGCATCAAGTTGCAAATTTGGGACACGGCTGGACAAGAGAAGTACCGATCTATCGTACAGACATACTACAAGGGCGCTGCAGGAATCATCTTAATGTATTCAGTAACTGATAGAAAATCATTCCAAAACGTGGAAACTTGGATGAAGCAGATAACGAACGATGCCGTTGAGGGAGTTGTGATCGTCCTCATCGCAAATAAAATCGATGCAAACGAGCGTGAAGTCGAAACGAGCGAAGGCCTTAGAATGGCTGAGAAATATGGCCTAAAATTCTTAGAAGCCAGCGCCAAAGATGGCATCAACGTGAACGAATCATTTTTCGAGTTAGCTAAACAAATTAAGGACAAATTTGGAGAAGCCACCAGTGAGTTATTAGAAAAACCTGCTCTACCCCAAGCTACGGTTGGTGGACAGAAACTTCAGCCTACTGCCGATCAACCTACCAATGAAGAAGAGGCTGGTGGAAAATGCAGATGCTAACTTTTTAAGATATAGGACAATTTTTGCAGTTCCATAGCATCTACAAGTGTTTTAAGCGATTAGCTTGTATATATAATTGACTTTCGAACAAATCGTAACAAGATATTTTGTAGTAGGAGTAATCTCTCCTCATTTGGATAAAATGAAAATTGGTTCTTTAGTCCTCTAACCTTCTTATATCATCAAATTTCTCCACTAGTTTAAAACCCTATCACCTGAATGCGCACTTATAGCTCGCACCTATATTCAAAAGAATATTTCGAGTAGCTCTTCCGATACTCCAAATGAATATTAAGCAGTCAATATTCGGTGAAGCAATTCCAACCTTTCTCTTCATTTTTTTCTAAAAGTTTCTTGAATGTGCTTTCGAAATCTGCTAAAGACATTTGACAAAAATCTCTACGATTGTGTACAAATTCAAGTAAATGATACGCAAACACTGAAAAATTTCAGGAATGATATATAGTATCTCAATTCTAACCTCAATCCAATTTCTCGCATAAACTGATAAACTGTTTACATTACTCTACCATCCATAACTCAGAGGAATGACTGTCTCATCAACAATGGTAGAATTTCTTGGTATTTCTATAATTAAAGTGCCTGCTATTTGTGAGACAGTTCATAGTAGCAATTTTAGGAAGTTCAATAATTAAATACTGATTATCTAAGGAGAATCTGCTTCCTTAAATTTCCCTAAAATTTGATCAAACATCTCTCGAAGCTCCTCTTTTGTCGGAATGAATCTAAACTTGGGTTTCGCAAATAGAAATGTGATCTTCTTTGCTTCTGAGTCTCTGTGTTCTTCAGATTCAGGAATCTTCTCAAGTGATCCTTCACCTATTATTATATGTCAGCATGTTCTTTTTTTTGACGTATCCTTACTCTCTTGGTTGTTCCTTCTCACTTGCAGTTCGATCTCGTTTTGGGCCTTGATTGGCTCGATAGACCCATCATTAATTTGATCAACTACTTTGCTGGTATTCTTCAGCATCATTTGGTTAGATGTGATCTTCTTGAAATTTAACTGTGGAGATGTTTTGAGCTGACTTGCTCTTCTATTAGGAGGTAATGATTTTATAGTGTTTAGCTTGATTGTCATCCTCTTTGGATTTGGGAGCTCCTGCCTAGTC
>ENA-UOTZ01001333-UOTZ01001333.1-compost-metagenome-genome-assembly--contig:-NODE-1333-length-17284-cov-19.410531_pt1 | contig 17284 bp, 11 predicted proteins | sample MGYA00238144_ERZ746983 | MGnify/ENA primary metagenome ERZ746983 (study PRJEB28759, sample SAMN06268863) | compost metagenome | isolation source: single cell | place: USA: California, Emeryville, Joint...
TAGTGATTTTCCGAAGTTGGATTCGTTAGAATGAAGCGGATACAAGCTGACAGGCTGAAGATGGTCTCGATCGAGACTTCAGACAAATCGGTTTATGATACCTTGCTAAGCAGTAATTTCTTTTGAGAGATCACCCCCTTCAAATCCAACTCAAAAAATTGGCTCAAGCGTGGATTTTTAATTACCGGTACTGAAAGAACCGAAAGAAAAATTGAAATTTGATTCCTGATAAGCCAGCCTTGTTTTATTTTAGATTCAATCCAATAGTGGGTGTCATCCTTATTATTTGAGCGTCTTAAGTGATTTTGAGGGAAAACTTGAAATTGCTCTCTTTTCTTGATAATCGATAATCCTACGAGCATCAGCTGTGCTTCCTCTTCTGTTAATTGTCTTGCATTGCGATTCATGCATTACCAAGCGGTTCATAATAAAACAAGTTTGCAATCACCGAGTGATGTTTTTTCGTTTGCTTTTTTTTTTAAGTGTTGGAAGCAAGATCTAATAAGACCTCATCATTCTAAGGCAGAAGAGAAAATAATTAGAATGTCAAGAAAAGACTAGAAGCATTCAAGGTTTAATCTCTAACAAGAATCATCTTCTAAAACTTCTCTCTCTATTTCCTACGAATCAATTAACTTATAGTTTCGTAGAAGTTCTGAACGATTTGCAGAGAAATCTCTCGGTTTCGGAAAAGTAAAACATAAAACATGAAGAATTAATATCAATGCTATATTCTTAAGCCACAATGTGTATTTACGCGCTGTTCCTATTTAATACAAAACTAGGAAACGAAATTCAACAGAGATATACAAATAATAGTCCCTCCCCATCCAAAACATTCAATAGAATGTCTAGAAGAGTAGCTAATTCTGGTATGGTAATTGCAATTCCTACAGAAAAAATTAATTAGCAATGTGTTTAAACTCATATTATTACCTCCACAAAGGCTCTTGTGATGTTATGATTATAATCATACGGATTACGCTTGTTCGGCACGATGCTTTGCAATTTGGTCGCAGTCTGCAATTTCGCTTCCCAGGTCACATTATAACCGACCTCTCTCAGTTTATTCTGAGGAATATATCTATAGTCAATACGGTTTGGATCCCACGCTTGACTGAAATGTCCCTAATAAAACAATCACATTCTCAAACACTGCTATTATTATATATGTTTTACTTCTCTCTGCGAATCAACGAGCCTACAAATCACAGTGGTGTCCCCAAGGAAGGAGAGTTTGAATGGATTTTTTTTATTTTTCATCAGTTCCATTAGATACGGCCAAGGATCATTCTCTTGCAGCTCTTGCCGAAGTCCTTTGGGGAATTCTCCTTTGAAGAGCGGGATCTGATAAATTCCAGAGAGCACAAAACCGTCAGGACTGAATATCGGACAGATCGTCCAGCCAATCTTTGAAAATTCTGGAGTCGTCTTCGCGAAGCTGACGCTTCTGATATCGATGAGCATATGCAAGTTATTTTGATGAGGAATATCTTTAAAGGTAATATAACCATCAAGCCATTGCGGACTTTTCGCTGGTCCTTCCCAATTCAACAGAGAAGTCATTTGGATTTTGCTGTGGTCAGGCTCATCAAGGTAAAGGTCGCCTGGAGGATTCATGCAGTACAATCCAATATACGGAATGCTTTCTTTTGGTACGAGGTGAAGTCCGTCGAGAGAGAATTTGAAGCCAGCCTGGGCTTGATATCGAGCAAAATACATCATATCAGTCATGATGGTTGATGAATTCCTCTGGATCTTCTTTTCGAGGTACCCGCGAAGCTCTTTATCTGACTAATATTGCAGAAATGAGAATGAGGTGAGGAATAGATTAAGTTTGTTACCATCTGTTTGTTGATTCCATCGACTCCGAGAAGAATCTCGGCGGTTTCACGGACAGTCATGTCTGGCCTGACCTGCCGGAGGATAAAGAGCTCTCTTTCTGACTCTCGTGTAGGACATAAGGAAGTGTTGTAGACACCTCGTCCATAATTAGGTCGAGGTCTCCAAACTCCTACTTCTGCCCATTTCTTTTTGGGAACATCGCTTAGACTGAGTACTCTTAAACCGTCCGCAGAAATTGGTGCATGGTGGATACGGACGAGCAGTGAGGCAGTTGGCAGCCGTTCTAATGCGTACCTATTGATTAATTAATATTTTAGGTTGAGAACTGAGTTTGGAGCCGATGACTTACATTTTCTCAACGTTGAAAGGCTTTGTTCTATAAGGCTCCTGACAGAAAATAGGCAGCTGATAAGCGCCATCAAAAAGTATGATATCCTAATGTGGTTAGTAATTATATTCAGAAGATAGCACAATTTTTATCTATTACTTGTTGAGTGGATTCACTCGGTTGCTGTTTGGAATAACGATCAATGAAGAGGTTAATCGCCGAATAACCCACAATTCTCGACTCATTCGATGACTTATCGACTGTTTCTATTGCTATCAACGCTAGCGCAGTCGGGTCGATCCTATCCATCCTAATCTCCGTTCTGAACGAAAACATCGGAGAGAAGGTCATACTGTCCAGGTCAGGAACACCAGCCTCAGGTTGTTTGAGTATTTCATAATCTTGATTCACCAACGTGAATACCACTTTCACAACCGTCACATTATCGGGAAGGAATCGCGCTCCATCAATATAGAAATCAACACCGAAACCTTTCTCAAACGTTTTATCAGTATACTGTGGCTTCGTATTTGGAATATATGGAGCGTTATCAATAGCAATATCGCGATCTTTCTCTTCCTCCGCTTGTTTCTTTTTCCTTTCTTCCTCCTCCTTTTTCAGTTGACGCTTTACAACTCTTATTCTCCTCTCCAAATTATCTAGATCTTTATCATCGAACTCATACTCTTGAACTGTAAATTCAATTTCAGAATCCATTTTCGTGACTTTTTCTTCATCGAGTGGAGGTTTTCTGAGCGGAGGGTTAAACAGTTGTCGACAGAACTTGCCTGTGAGGATACGGCCCTCTGAGGTGTTTAGCTTGATGAGATACCATCCGTAGAGTTTGAACTCCATACCACCGAAATTAGCAGATTCTTCTTGCGCTCGGTAACTGATCGTTGTGTCAGTCGTCTGAACGTTGACAGGTTCGGGCTTCTCGAGCACTTGCAAGTTCAGATAAATGTCTCTTCTGATCTTTTGGGTCTTGAGCATGAGCGGAATATCTCTAAGGAATAAATGGTCCTCGTGGTAGATGATATCCATTCCCTGGGCTTTGTTGCTGATGTCGTTATAACCCGATGGCACTGGCTGGGTAGCTAATCTCATCTCTTTGTTTTGAAGATCCAGAGGGTTATGTATCGAGGTGTTGAAGACACATTGCCTTCCTCTTTCATCGAGGATGATTTGCGATTCTTCAAACAACGCGCATGCCACCTTAAAATGAGACCGAGCAACGTGATCTTTGACTTGGTGGATGATAACGTAGATGCCTGGCCGAGGATTTTTCTTTTTCACTTGACTATTCATGCCTGAGACATTAGGATTTTGAATTTGAGAAGCGTTATTCAGTTTTGGCTTTTTTTTAACTTTCTTCTCAGGTTTTTCAACCTGAGGTAATTCCATTTGAGGTTGTTTGTTTGCGTTGTCGTCCTAAGTTATCAAGGAATGAAAATTAAGGGGGTTTCTTTGAGATGTAAGAGTAATACCTCCTCAGGCGGTTCTTCTATGATGGATTCTGGTCTGCTATCTTCTTTTGGCTCAGGTGTCAACTCTCGCGGAGGCTCTTCCCGCTCAACTATTCTCTCGACAATCCTCTCGACAGGAGGCCGGAAGGCTCTCAGATGTATCTGAGGAATAATATACTCAAACTATAAAAGCGTGTTAGATGAAATTAGATTGAGCAGATAAATCATTACGTGGGTGTTTTCTGGGTACAACGAGCCTTGTTTACCGAATTCATAGTCGTTATTGGGCCAAGAAATACGCAAATAGAACCAGATCATGCCGCTTTCGATAGGCTCGAGGTATTTGATTCCGTCTATGTCGATGCTAGTCACTGTAGGGACAACATACAGCGGGCACTTGAATTTCCCTCTTTTCAACTCTCGCTTTGAGTCAAACAAATCAAGCTGTGTCCAAGCGTAACTGGTCACCCTTCCTTTAGTATTATCACTTGAAGACGTGTTTTGAAGCTCGAAGATAAGCAGAGTATTCGAATTTGCTGGGATTTGAGTAACGTGATGAGACTCTCCAAAAATGCAGCGATTTGTTGCAGAAGTATCGGTTTCGCAGTCGTGAGGGTTGATCAGCGATGGCGAATAGACCTCCTCGCCGTTCATGTAGATACCATACACAAGCTGCATATAGTCGTATCTCTTTGGTACACCCAGACAGTAATCCCAATGAATAACAAATCCTTCAGTTGGGTCATAGCGTCTTTCAGCACGGTCTTGGTTGAGCTCTTTTCGGAGTCTCGTATTAATAATTTGTTTCCTCCAATCATCCACAAATCGATGGTTATCCCACTTCTTATCATCTTCACGCCGCTTAACCTCAAAGTCTCGGCGCAATTTCATAAGTCGCTGCTCCTGAACGAGCTTCTCTACCTCAGCCCGAGTGGTGCTAAGCTCTTTGTACTGCTCGAGTTTAAAACGATAAAGTTCGGTACCAATCGGCAACATTGACATCATTCTCAGACCATCTACATCCTGCGCTGCCATATTGACCATCATCCGCTCTTCCTCTGTGAGGTCGACGTTTCGAACCTCATTCTGAGCGAAAAATTCTTTGCTTGAAGCTCCATAGCCCAACATTCCCCCTCTAAGCTGCATATCTGCTAAACTGAACTGTCCACCACGCAAATTATTGATTCCGTCAGTTTTCAGTTTCATCGCAGCAAGTTCAGCACGAAGTCGTTCGTTCTCTCTGTCACGTGTCGAGAGCGCATTTTGGTAATCATTCGGAAGAAGACCTTCAGAGCTGAAGCCTCCACCCATGCCTCCTGGGCGGGAAGAACCAAAGAAAGCATGGTTGTTTTCTATTCTCTCAAGCACATCGACAACCTTGGGATTATTTCCTCCAAAATGAATGTACTCTCCCTTCAAACGACGAGCCTCATCATGAACATCGTCAGTCTGCACGGATGACTCTGTCTGAGTGGACAGCTGAACTCTAGGCGATAAGAGCTGTCCTCTAGGGGTTACCAGCTGCGACATAGTAATATCTCGTGTTGTTTCTGCCCCAGTGCGGAGCCCTCCAAGATTTTGCGATATATTAGTCCCTATTTTCATTATTACTCAAATGCACCAAAGAAGCTGAAATTGTACTTGCAGTTGGTCTCATATCGGTTCGTGGGCTCAAAAATGTCCCTGAGGTATTGACCTTAACAGGATACTTACGTGGAGTCACTTGTTCAACTTCTTCGTCATTTAAATAAGGGCCCTAAAGAAAAAATACAATTGATTTTTCTCATTAAGCTCTGTGGAAAGGTTACTTTATAACGCGGATCATTCAATGAGCTGTTAGCAGCATAGACATTACTGAGGTTCCTTCGGACACTATCACTTTCTTTAATTTTTTTTAGATCATCGAGTATTCTTTTCCTCTCTTGCTCAAGGCCCTCATGCTGCTGTTTCAAAGCCAAGATCCTATCAAATCTCTGCTCGAGCGTTTTTTCCGCGTTTCTTCTTGCTTCATAAATGCTCATTTTAGTTGAGTCGAATCTCCCGCTATATGCCGCAAAATCAGCTTTTTGTAACGTCCTTATTGCTTCAAACTCATTATTCATCCTTCCTAAATCTCTGAAAAAAGTATCCTCTTTATGTTTTAGATTATCTCGCTCAAAAACCAGCCTTTCAATAAGCACTTTCTTCTCCTGGTCTTGCGGTTTTAAAGGAAGTTTTTCATAATCCCTCAAATTGTCTCTGAGTTGGTCCTTTTCGATCTGTGCGCGAAGCTCGTACTCTCTTTTTTTCTCATAAATTTCCAACAGACCCGCCATTTCATCTTGAGCTATTCGCTGCTTGGTCCTTAAGGCATTCCGTTCGCTTTTGAATGAAATTATTCCATCGATCAGAGTTTTTTCAGGCGATTCTTCCACACGACGGGTGAGTTTTTCGAGGTTTAGAGGCTTCATACTGCCTTTTAAAGGCTCTTGTATATTCGTTCTGGGCGATGCCAATGAGTTGGAGGCCACACTGCTGAAGATTTTTAGCTCTCCGCCAGTATTCAGGTAATTTAGGTCTTTTCCTTCTTTTTGCGCGTTTAGCTCTTTGAACCGGCGATTTAGTCCTTGGATCGTTCCATAGGGACTCTCCTTACCAAACTGATATTTTTTAGGGTAGGTTAATAGATTGATAGTAGAATTATTACTCTCTTTTCATGAATTGCCAGCTGTTCTGAAGTGTCAAATTTCATGCGATCCTCCCTAATGTGATGGGTAAGTGATAAGGTATAAGTGTGTAGAAGGGTACCTGCTTTCATAGACAAGATCACGGTAGCTCATATTAAAGAACTGTCAAATTCTTAGTTTTGATTATCGGTTTCTTTCTGTAAAGCAAACATAAAATTTTATATGAACAGTAATACAGTCCGATTGCAACCAGTATCAATACTTTGATAATGCGCTTTGAAATTACTTTTTCAGAAAAGAGTGGCTGCAGTGGCTGCATAGAGTTGAATCGAATGTAATCGTTAACCTCCGTGGAGAGGTCAGAGATCTTTCTTCTAATTAATTTTTTAATGTAAAAGACAATTAAGAGAGAATCCGAGATAAAATGTCAAACTCAAGTGTATAGACAAGAATGTTCGATGATACTTAATATGAGGAAGAGGAGACCGGATCGGAGAACAGCTAAAAGGATTCTCAGTACCTCTTTGAGGATTAAATAATTAAGACGAGCAAATCATTTAAATAATCCATTCAAAATTCTCTCTATCGAATTAATTTATCGAACTGTTGCGGTTCATAATACTTTCAGTTTTTTCTGATGAATTCTGTGAATCCTCAAGTTTATCCTCGCACTCGTTGACTCACAGTCTTTTTTTCCCACAGTAAATATCCTTTCCAACTTTAGAAAAACCTCTGATTGACTAACGATTAATTTTTGATCTTGGAATCTGACTGAACCAGTTCAACGGAGTCTTCAACGCTTTAATATAACAAAATTATAATAAATCTTTGAAATTATCAGCCAACCTCTCAGCAAATCTTCCATCGAAACAAACTTTCATGAAGATAGACTATCAGAATAATGACTCAACCCCTCAGAAACTCTACGAAGAAGATCCTTTTATTTCCGATGAACCCACCTTCAAGGAAAAGTTCAATCATTTCAAAATGCGTTTTCGAAATTCCCATATCTTAATGAGGTACTTCCTGACGCTTTATGATAGGCAGTATGAGAAAGAGCTGACTCAGAACTGTAAACATATGCGAGACCATGCCGAATCTATGATTTTCTGGAGTTCCGTTGGTGGCCGTGTCTTCGGGCTCATGTACATGATCAGAAAGATGAGTATTTTCAGTAGACGCCGCTTCACTCCGATAAAGGATCTCGGTGTATTTATTTTGGGTAGTGCAACCATTTATTTCTTTGATTCTTTTCCAATTGCTTGTTACTGGCCGTATTTTGAAGATGAATTTATCAGAAGAGACGACGAGCAAGAATTCACAAGAGATCCTTATTCCTCAGCGAACCTCGACAAATTCAGACTGTGGTACTATCAACACATATATTAGAAAGCTAACATAATTGAATGAGATATGCTAATAATTCTCGCTTATACTCCCTTTATATAATTAATACGCTGTGCATGAATTCTGCGTAAACCAGTCTTCGGTTGAATAGCATTATATATTAATAATAACTTAAGAGTATGATTGTCTTGTGAAACAATTGAACTTCAAAAATTTTCAAGTAATTGGGAAAGGAAAAAAAAGTACTCACTAGCAAATAAGGAATATATACATATGGTGAATCTGTCCCGCATTGTGAGTTTTACTGACAAACGCCTTTCTAATTTTTTCTTTTTTAACTTCTTCAGAAAGTTATGAACATTCAGATTGCAATTAGAAAACTCGAAATTCTCTTAGAAAGGAAATAAAATTAATTTACCAAATTGATTCTCTTTTTTTTTACCTTTTGGCATTCCGCTTTCTGGCTTTCGATGAATGAAATATGAAATTCTCATAGCTAACCCATGTATGTTGTTGAGAACAAATTGACATTATAGATGGGGGAAAAAAATAAAGTTTGAGTAGTTTTAACCCAAAATCTTTACACAAAAACTGAAATTGATGTCATCACCTATCTACAGCTCAAAAAGCAAAAAGTAGCAACAAAAATTCATATTGAAATTCTACGAAATTGGCTCATAAAAGTATCAATATCAATCCATTCTTTCAATAAGCTTCATTTAACTATCGCTCCATTTTGGACTCTAGCGCTATTTGATCAATCAAATTAAAACAGAAAATCTGGAGAAGATAATCGAGGAAAATTTCTCCTTCAGTGCACAATAATTACAAACCACATCCTGACAAAGGAATTTATCCCTTCAGAATCGATGCATGCTCGGATCATGTCTGGAAGTCGACATACTTTTGTTTTCCACTATCTCGTTTTCCATTCCAGAGGTCTGTTTCTGCAACGTTTCTGAAGAATGCTGCTGTGTGCGATATAAGTCTATTCTGCTGTTTCTCTTGACCGTTAGGCGCGTAATATACGGTTCAAAGCCTTTGGTCATAAACGTTTTCGCGCTTTCAATCAGCGTGCTCTTCTTGCCAGAATAATGCTGCGATTCCTGATAGGAGCTGATCTCAGCGGAATCCACCTGTGCAAGCTCTCTCATCATTTCTTCTTCAAATTTTCGCCGAGCCTCCAGCCTTCGTTTCTCTTCCTCTGCCCACTCCTCTTCTTTATTTAACAATTGCTTGAACTTTGGATTATCCAATATCGCCTGGTTGGTTTTGAGACTAACCACTTTTGAGTCTTTTTTGTCGGTTTCTTTTGTCGCAGCAACATTTTCTTTAGCTTCTTCGGTCTGTTTATCAGGCTTCAATTTCGGTGAGCTCACCTGCTTCGAGAGACGAGGAGATAGCTCGTCTTCCATGCCTTGTTCCTCGACAATCCTATTTTCTGGACTGACATATGAGGTTTTTGTTGTTTCTTTAGCTCCGATAGCCAGCTGCTTGTTGCGAAATCCATCTGAAAGCCTGTTTTTGAGAGAAAGCTCTGGCGTATTAGAAGAGACTCGATCTGAACCCACTGAGTTTTTCAGGTCATCAGAAACCTCTCTCGGAAGAGAATCTTCTTTTTTCATGGAGCCCGCCAATGAATTGAGAGATCTAAGATCCGCCGAATCCTGAGTGTTTAATCTTGAGGGTAAATCTATTTTCAGAAGAGAAACTAAGAATTGCTAATAAAGTGAACAGCTACTCTTTATAAAGGGATGCTGTAATAGTTCAGCTGCTGAGGGACGATCTTGATATTTGTGCTGTAGAGCTTTTGTGAGGAAGCTTCTGCAGTTTTCCGAGATGCCTGTTGGGAATGGTGGATGACCTGCAATGGGAAATGTAAGTGATCCAATACAACTAGTTTTCATTTACTTGCAGTTCTAATGAGTCTGTAGACCTCTTCCGTCTTTTTTGTTTTGTGTGACCAAGGCGGCTTCCCTGTCAGCATTTCTATAAGCAGGCATCCCACACTCCAAATGTCTGAGGCTTTATTTTGCGCTTTATGAGTCACTACCTGTAGGATGAAAAATATCATATCAGGCTCATTTTTGTTTGGAGTAAAGCTTCATTACTTCAGGAGCCATCCAGTAAGGTGACCCTCTAATGGACAGTGGCACTCTATTATCGTCTTCGGAAATATCATCGGTAATGCTCAGTCTTTTGCAGCAGCCGAAATCAGAAATTTTAATAACTCCCGTTGCATCGAGGAGGATATTCGCTCCCTTTATATCTCTGTGGATAATATTTAAAGCATGCACGTAAGCCAATCCATCCAGTATCTGCTTAATGTAAAGTGAAGCGACTCTCTCTTCGAATCTCTCAAATCGATCAAGCAGCGACCTGATTGAACCTCCGGACCCGTATTCTACCAGTATATCAACTACAAACACGAAAACAAGTTGAGATTAAACTGATGAGAGGTGTGCTTGATGCTTACCAATCGCACAGTCTTCGCTTTGCTCGACAATGGCAGTATTATAATACCGAATTATATTAGGATGTTTGAGCTGCTCAAGTACACCTATCTCCTTCTTCAGCGTTTCCACTCGAGAAATCACACGCTTTGAAGATCCTCTAATCTATTATCGCAAGTTTGGCATGACATATCCATAAAAATAAAAAAAAAATACCTTGACGCTCTTTACTGCAAGTAATTCTCCAGATTTCAAATTGAGGCATTGATAGACCTCTCCAAAAGTGCCTTTCCCAATAAGTTGACCTTTTTGATACATAATGCGATTGGGATTCCCCAATCCATCTCGCGATGATCCAGTTAGCTCTTCTGCATCCTCTTGATTCAGGTTGAGAGCTTGACTCAGTTCGTTTTTCTAACGGTAGGTTCAAATAACTGCTCTACATACGAGATTTTACTAATTGAGTGCCTGAAACGTTTGAGTTAGCTGCTTGCTGCTTCTTTTTTGAGGAATTTGGCTTAATTTTAATTTGTCTCGGAGTCGGGTTGGTTTTGTCATGGCTATCTCCTTTGAAGCAGCACGCTTAGTTCAGTTTATTCGAAGGTAAAAGTACCATTTGCAGAAATTCTCTGAGAACGGGTTCCATCGGTAGTCAAGTCCTTAGATTGGCTGCTTTTGCTGTCGTATCTATGTTCACCGTTCACGGAATCATCGGGATTTTTCGTCTCTGAAAAAGAGAGGTGAGTACTGCTTGGGTGACTCGAAAATTTTACGTCGTTTGCGTAGAATGACTGATACTTTGGATGAAGAAGTACAGCATCCCATATTTCGAATGTCAATGATATGTGGTTGCTCCTAGAGTGGTGAACGATGTAAATGAGTCATGAGCTGAGAAGGACAGACGCTTTTACTTTTTATCCTGAAGAATTTTCCTCTGAATTCCAGGCTAAATGTTGAATAATTTTTACAAAGGCGCGCTCAGTTAGATAAATATAACTTGTTTACAACGTTCGAAGAGCAAAATGGAGGGGAGGGGGAAAAAATACGAATGATGAGAAGACTCTCAAATGCAGCTTTCAATGTTAGAAGTCTTAATGAGAGAAGGAGAAACAAATTGATTGGAAATAAAACTACACTTCATTAATACTAGATTTCAAATGAGTGATAACATGTACTGTCTCTCTGTTCTGCAACGCACGTCTCATGTTGCTTTCTGAAAAATGCTTCAGTTGATTCTTTTTAGTAAACTCCATTCTAACTCATCAGAATTTCAAATTTACTAGTAGATTAAAAGGCATGAATGATTTTTTGAAACGTCAAAAAACTCTATTTCGCCTCAAATCTCACCAAAGTTTTATTTATATTCTGATGGATAGTCGTTACTCACCTTGAAAAAAGTACGGCTTCAGTCGTCATAACTTAACAATTAGGCTTAAGGCTCTGGAAGTTTGCTTATGAATGACTTTTTTTTAAAGTTCACAGCCTTTCAAATAAATGTATCTTGCATTTCATTATCAAAGTTGTTGATTTATTTTTCATTAATGTATAAATACAGAATATCCATATTCCCGATAAGCGATAATTAAGCGTAGTTGTTTTTCAATTAACCAAGATTTCTACTCTTTACCCATTAAAATTTCCATTTCTTTTAAATAAAGTTGACTCCTGATCCTTACTTATTTCCAATCATCAAAATATATTTCTCCTTTTGAAGAATTGAGAACATATTGTTTCAATTCAGCTCCTGAGCAATCATCTACCTTTCACCGATTTTTCCAAATGAATTTATATTCAAAATTCGTTTTGCCACCGGATTTTACTCAATACGCAAAGTTTTGTTTAGGTTCAAATTTTAAGATTATTAATTTCAAAGCATTTATTCAATTTAGCTAATTTAGCTGTTTGAAAAGTATGTTTGAATTGTATATTCAAACACATTGCAATAGTATATAATATCTACTACACTCTTCCACTCTTGAATTTCTATGTGCACATAAACTCGGAATTAGACAGGCGAAGTATGAGAAAATTTGCTTCATGGAAGAGTTTCTTAAAGCTCTGAGATACAGTATGTTATACTTTGAGGTAGTACCTTCAACTATTTCTTTTTGTTTTCTGTTAGTAATAACGAATAATCCTAATTAAACTGAGAAGTTTGTTGAATTATCTTTCATCAAGGAAAAAAACCAAACAAAACAACCAGACTGGGCTCATTTAAAGTTCGCCCTCCTTTAGTGAAGGTTCGAGGTCGAAATTTATACAAAGTTCCTTACAGAATTTCATCAATTTTATTGATAGTGTAAAAGAAGTGTGAATAGTCGATAATTATTAACTCAAATAAAATCTTTTTGAAATGAACGACGAAGCTTTGGAAATCAGGCCACAAAAAGAAGGCTATCTGTAACCCAAGCTCAATTTCATTATACCTGACAATAATAACCCCCTAGCAAAAAGCAGATTAACTCCGTCCTTGACATCTGGAATACTCGTTTCTTTTATTTAGATGGCGCAAACTTTGCTTATTTCTTCGACGAAGGAGTACCCAACCACCCTCTACTTCACTTTATTCGATTTCTTTTAGTATGATCGACCAAGAAGAGTTATGAACTTGAAAGGATGCATTATTGATGGAATCTGGCCAAAAGATAATATTTACACTTTTACCATACGTTCCGTCACCGACGATTCCAACTTTTTGTATTTGGTAACCCAACATGCGCACATAAAACTAAATATAACAATGATGAAAAGGGAGCGTTTAGTATCGCAGAAGCCGAGGACTGGGTCAGGAAGCTCAAAGAGGCTACTCAATATATTGAATACAGCGAAATTATCGCTATGATGAATGAAAATGCTCAGGACGCAGGAGTGCCTGGCCAACAAGACGAAGAGCAAGACCATTTGATGGAAGGGGAAGAAGGTACGGGAGACCTAAATGACAATGAAGGAGGCGAAGGATTAGTCAATACCACGAAAGATGTAGGAGAAGAGCCAAATGTTTGGAATATCTCCACTGCAGAGGCCCAGGAGCTCATGCCAGCTACGCTAAAAACCGCATTTGATGATTTCCTGGATGTCCTTACAAACAAAACAGTACGTTAATATCCTTTTACCAAGTGCTAAGTTTTCATGTAGAAGCAGTTCTGGCTGTTGAAAAAAGAGAATGATATGGGCGTGTATATCAATGAGGAGGACTCGAAATATATCACATTTCATTCGACTGTGATCATTAAGGATGAATTTACAAAAGTTATCAAGGTTTTCGAGGTAATTTTAACAGGGTTTTAAAGGATCTTCAATTGAAATAACAATAAGAGTGATTTATGGGAAGACTGCTGGAATCCCTACCTCAAAAACATCCACGTTGCGAAAAAATTAGACGAAAGAGTCGTTTTGTATAATGCGGAATATGAGATCAAATACGCCGATTATGCGGTGGCTGTGAGGAGCAATTATATGAGTCAGAGATGGCGCAGCGGAGACACCTTTACATGTATCAGAGCAAAAGCAGGAAAAACGAAGGGAAGATGGCGACAGAATTTGCTTTCGTTAGATGCAGAGATGGATATGGTAAGATCATCATCATCCAGAACGATATCTGCAACTCATGTCATATTGAAACGCTTTAGTTTGGCCTCCAATTGACTAAATTGAACGCATCATACCCAGCTACGAGTCTAACTCTGGTGGCTAAAACGAAAAAAAGATTCTGGATTGCTAATAAAGTCATGAAAAAATTCTACAAGAAATATTTCATAATGTTTTCCATTCTGGCGACAGATCTCGATCACGTATGGCTTTTATCCGGCGCTTTTTGCTAAATAATAAAATTTCAGATCCTGAAGAAAATTTATGGTGTTGCTCTGGAAGAAAGAGAAGAAAATTTGGTCATCAGTCCTCAAATGTCCTCGCATATTGCGAAGGTCCCAGCACATCCGTTGCCAAAACGCCTGACGAGTGTCAGAATTTCCAATACCAATCACACGATTGTGATACCACAAACTGAGAAAGACCCATATAAAAGAAAAAAGGAAGATATTCTCACCGAAAAGTGGCAATTTGATGTTAATACTTTATTATCTCGAGGTGTTAATGTTATGTCATAGAGATTCCATGAGTTGGACGGAAGATTCAAAGTCAAAGGAATTAACTTGCATGAAGACATTATTTGTCGGTTCCTAGTTGCGAAAGAGTAACTCATGATGTTATTCATCAATACAATACATACACTCATAATTGTTCAGGCTCAACGTAAAGGAAGCTGAAAGCTCTCTCCAGCAATTCCTTGTAAGAAGAGACTACAAAATAACTCCACCTCACCATATTTATTTCAATTATTTTTCAGAAATGGAAGAAGGACACTGAACTCGACACCACAACTCTTGAGGACCCAAGATTTGACCTTTATATAAAGCAGCAGGTAACTTCCAATAACCTATTATGTTGTGTTATCCAGCGCTTTCCTCCTCAGATTATCACAACTCTTGGATTTGATCGAACCGGGCGTCCAGTTGTTTATTTCGCCAGTGCTCGGTATTTGCCAAAGCAGACGTAATCTCTGCCATTGCTTCAATGATAACAAATCGATCTTTCTCTAGTCCAGAGGACAATTTTGCATTGTTCACAGCCGTCTACCTGCAGAAGGTCATTGAAAGGTAATACCCTCTCTCTTTTTTGAGTAATCTAGATGTCCTTACTTTTATTGAAGCTTTACGAAAGGAGTGTGGCAATATATGATTATTGTGGATATGAAGGACGCTGGAAGCGATAATGTTAGTTTAGGGTTCTTGAAACAAATGATTCCGCTATTCCAAAATAACTATCCTGGCTACCTGGCCAAGTTGATAGTGATCAACGCATCAATATTTATCAAAGGTGTGTATTTGTCTTGCAAGCCATTCTTGCACCCGAAAACTGTTGCCAAGGTACAAACACTCCGAAGGTCCATTTGTGATGTTTGTTATGAAATAGATCGATGTCATCTCAGAAGAAAAAGCAAAGATTCATGAGCATCTTTCCAAGTATCTGGATGATGAAGTAATTCCCGTTGCATATGGAGGAACTCGAGTGCTGTGAAGATTTTATTGATGAACTGAAATTTTCAAAAATTCATAATTTTAACAAATGACGATTTTTAGCTTTAACAAAGTAATGATTGAATGAGAAAAACCTAGCAGCACACAAAGATAGCTAAAAAACAAAAAAAAGAAAGCACACACATACACACTTTTTCAATTGTTCATGTTTTCCGTTCAAGCTAAAATCAATCTAAAGAAAGTCTAATTTCAAGTATTATGCTCGAATACTTATATTCAGATTGTGAAAGTAACTCTGTAAAACGTGGGAGAAAAGTAATAAAGATAAATATATATATCTATATATCGGACGATAAATCTAATGTGATACAAAATAAGCAAAACTTTAACTTTTAACTCAATTGGATTCTTATATATTTAGTGAAACTTCAGTATTATTATTATCTATCTTTCGGATTTTTTTTTCTTATTTATGGTCGTCTAGCTTTCTTTTTCTTTTTCTCTGCAACAAACGGGTTCATCATCAAACGAGAGCCCATTGTCGGCAGCACAGACAAACTTTCCTTTGGTGTCGACTCAGGCAACAGCAAACCTCTAGACAACGCTTTCATCGAGACTGGTGTCTGAGATTTTGCGAGACTCTTCTTTATCTGATCAATCTCATTCAGCTGATGATCTTTAAAAGCTGCAGCTGTCATACTCCTCGTTATTAGAGACAAAGGTTTGATTTTTTTCAAATTTTTGACACTAACAGCTTGGTGTTGGAATACCGTCAATGAAGGTGTCCTCGTCTTTCCTTCTCTCGGCGTGACTGCTTGTTTGCTCTTAATAAAATTCCCGTGCACTTCTCTCACTCTCGCGATTTTCATTTTATTCATTTCCAGTTCAATTTCTTTGAAACCATCAGTCACTGTAGTTCCTGTCCTCATATTTGCTCTTGGTGACAATTGATAATCAAAAATATTTGATAATTTGACGCTCTCTGAAAACAGATGCCCTCGACCACGCTCTCGATAAACTGTCACGGTGTTTCCGTCGACTGATTGTTTATTGGCTTCGTCCTCATCGTCGCTTTCTAAATTCAAATTTTTCGGAGGCCATTCTTTTTCCAAATCACTGCCACCGGTGGTAGGGACTCTTCTTAGTACGCCCGTTCTCGTAGTGTTCGGCCTGCTGCCAACTTCTCTATATTCTGATCGAATGCCGCCGTCTTTCGTAGCCGTTTGAGGCTGTGGAGTAAACGCTCGGGTTTCGAATAATGACCCATATCTCATTGCCTCTCCCTTCCGCATAGATTCATCTTCAATTCTGCTCTTCGCATGTGCCCATTCATCTATCATCCCGATAACTTCTTCCCGCTCACGCTTTTTGATGAGCTGGCGATGCTGCTGCTCTCTCCACCTTTGTTCAGCCTGCAGCTCAATGATCTCTCCATTCGGAGAGAAAAACGCATAATTCGATCTATCAGCCACAGGAACGAGCTGATCTCTGACCATCTGCACATATCCTATTAGCCTATCGTTCGTAAACGTCTTTCTCTCAGTGTAGGCTGTCATGTCAGGACCCTCCTCACCCTCATCTTCCTCTCTTTCTTCTTCTTCGGCTGCTTCATGCTCCTGTTGCTCTTTCTCCTGGTGTACATCTTGTTGCTCTCCGGCTTCAGCATTCTCTTGAGAATGCTCTTTGTCTTCGGCCGTTGTAGCCGCAATTTTTTTATCAGCCATGAACATCGGAAATTGCCTTGAGCTATAAGGATTAAACGCGGGATCATGGTTTCTGAAAGGAGATGTCGAACGTCGGAATTCATCTTCGAAGAAGTTAGGCGAGGTCCCCGGACGAGTGGTCATGAGTTCTCGCGTCGATCCATGACTTGAAAAGGGCTTGACGAATTGGTTTGGAAGCTTTCTCTCATAGTTGTTAATTCTTAAGGAGAATAATGTTAGTGAGAGAGAGGCATAAATAAATGCAAATACCTATCATAAGGAGGCTCTTTGAAACCATATTGCGTTCGAGCTCCTGACTCGTAGTTCTGAAGCACAGTGGCCCTGAATTCGCTTGGCATCATTGAATCGTAGGAAGTCTGTGGTCGAGAGAATCCAAACCGCTGTGAAGTTTCCGGTCTTTGGGTGCCAGTCATAGTGCT
>ENA-UOTZ01001334-UOTZ01001334.1-compost-metagenome-genome-assembly--contig:-NODE-1334-length-17280-cov-11.499041_pt1 | contig 17280 bp, 16 predicted proteins | sample MGYA00238144_ERZ746983 | MGnify/ENA primary metagenome ERZ746983 (study PRJEB28759, sample SAMN06268863) | compost metagenome | isolation source: single cell | place: USA: California, Emeryville, Joint...
CGGAAAGGGCAAGCGAAGAAAGTCTATTCTTTTGGGACAGAAGAAGACGGTAGAATCCTCATTAAAATCCATCTCATAATTATTTTAGTGCCTTTTATTGAAAACGTTCTGATTGCTGCGGTTCCTTTTGGAGATGTGACATATAATTCAAGAAGAGGAATGCTTGGTGCTATTTGTGCTGACAGAAAGATAGCATATCACCTTTACAATATCACCACTGGAAAGACTGGTAATATTGTAAAACTCATCCGGAAGTCCAGATGGCGCCCTCAATATGCCGAGCCTCTCGAGCCGTATAAAGGTATTACCTAACTTTATTCCATTACAGACTCGTTTAACTTATTTGTATCGAGGCAACTGCGTAAAGGGCCTTGACTTCAATCCGAGTGGAGAGACTGTAGCAACTTTAGACTACTTTGGAACATGCCTAATATCAGATCTGAACACTCACAATTATATCTTCCATCTAAACATGTCGGAGGATCGTGGTAAGCGAAATTTTTCGGGATTTCCTCATTTCCTCCTACCGCGATATTATAGTTTATGGAGATCATACTGGTCGTTGCAGGTGGAGCTCAAATACTGATGAACCATTACTCTTCGTCAAATATAATAGAAGAAGACTCAATATCCTTGATGTCGAGAAGAAAACTTTCATGCTGAACACTCCTATTGAGCTTGAATCTACATGTAAGTACAGCTAATTGTTATCTTACCTCTCCTCTTTCAACGATTTCACTTGAGTTAAAATTAAATTTACAACAGGGAGCGCCCCTTTTGCCACTCAGAAATGGAATTGGTCATTTAGCTAACACTTTCATTTTCACAAAGATAATTGTTGAGATTACTTTGCTGTAATTTTCTTTGAATTGGAAATTACCTCATGATTTTTAGTATTGGTCATTTCATAGTAATATTTCTTGCTTCATCTTTGGTTTGATTTGACATTCGGTTGTTATAGAGTCCACGAACTGGATTGATGTTTGTCAAAACAATGGAAACTTATTGGTTACAGGTGGTTTGGATCAGAATGTGAAGTTAGTTGATAAACGAGAATCAAAGATTGTCAAAACTTTCGATGACATTCATAAAGGTAAAATTTATAATTCGTTTAATAAAATTATTTCTAACTCTTGAATTATTGTTTTCTAGACACAATCAACTGTGTGAGATGGAGTCCAAGCGGTGATATGATCGCGAGTGCTTCGGATGATAGAACAGTAGCAGTATTGGACTTTAAAACTGGAAAGAAGCTTTATACCGGAGAGACCAAAAATGATTGTAACTGTTGACTATTAATCAATACTAACCATTCTTCTCAGTCTTAAATTATCCTACCTCTGCTTGCTCTGTCTGCTTTATTTGAGAAAGAATCAAAGTGTCATCACCAGAGAAGAAATTAGCTCCAAGGAGAAACAATTTGGGAGAATAATCATCGGCCACCATGAATAATAGCGGTTTTTTCGTACCATTTATCACAACGATAATCATCCTATTCTTCCTAATTTTTCAGTATATCATCATGCATTCTTCTTATCTGAAGAACAAAACAGAATTGGTTCAGGAAAATTGAGCATTATACAAACAAAAAAGAATGATATTTTCTTAAGTTTGCTTCATCACAAAATGCGAACGCAACTTTTTAATTATGGGAGAACTTTAACTACTAATTGACTTTAATTTATTGATTGAGTCACAAAACAAATTCCCTTGAATAGGATTATATTGAGATCATTTAGTTTTTAAGTTATAGGCTGCCTTTAAAAGGCATTCCTTGATTTTGAAGAAGTGGTACACTATTTCTCTGAACATAATATCGCTCCAAGAATTCCTCTTTGTGAGTTATATAAGTTATATCTCCTTAGTCAAAGATAAATTCAACTGGTTCATGTCGGGATATATGGAGTCATATTCAGCTGAATGAATTCGACTGTGGTCCAAAAATTCAAATTCTATCCACATGTGGCAATTTTGAGTTGGGGGAACTGAAATTTTGAAAAGAAATTACTTTCCCAAACCGTTGTTTTTCATTAATTATATTTCTAAGTAATAATTCGCCTGTCTTTTCAAGAACACAATTAAAGAAATTAAACGTGTGAATATCGTGAGCAAGATAGAAATGAATCTTTTTGCATTAATGGGTCAAAAGTGATTAACTTTTCAGTGGGTATTTGGAAACTATGACAATATTCCGCACTCCATGAGAGAAATCAGATAACCTTTTGTGGTTAATAATGTAGTGTGTTGAATCCAAGTATCAGCTTCGAAACCGCTCAGAATAATTATTGTGCTATTACTGATAGTTGACAATCTAACAATAAATAAAATTAATGTAACAATCCTATAGTCTCGTTTTCCCAATCCAGAACTCATCATGATCTGGAGACGTAATTTGTGTTACATTGCCATATGCTAATGATTCAACGCTTTTGTCTATTTGTTTATAGTTCGACAACTCTTAGCAAAATGAGATTTCTTATTTACGATAAGCACGCATGAGAACAAGAATATTCAGAAGTAAGAATGATGAGGCGTCCTAAGGTCAGGATTACTTAACATAATTCACCGAGTCATTATCTGAAGTGTGCTGCTTGGCCCGCGCTCTTGAGAGTAATTCTTGTTCTCTGGGTCCTTTTGTGTCACTTTTGTCTAAATGAAGCATACTGAATAGGCGTCGTCTAGAGGATTTTTGAATGGCAATCATGTATTTTGGAATAGATAGTTTACATTCATCTGTAGTGTTTCCAGTATAGAGCACTTTTCCTGTATTGAAGTTCAACAGTTTTACTGTTTTATCATCCGAAGCACTCGCGAGCTGATCGCCGCTCGGACTCCATCGCACACATCTAATAGGATCTAGAATAAATATTCGAACCTTAAATTTTTGTTTAAACAAATTCAAAATTCTTACCTGAGTGAACGCGATCAAAGGTTTTGATAATCTTCGATTCTCTCTTATCAAATATCTTGATATTCTGATCAGACCCATCAGAAGCCAGTAGATTCCCATCGTTTTGGCATACATCAATCCAGTGTGTCGACCCTTATATAACAGATTAAATATCGTCAAGTTTAAATAACGAAATAACAAGAGGTGAGGCGAAAAAAGTCATAATATTAATCTCTCCAATTTACTTTAAGAAAAAAGAAACCTAGACCTTCTTCCCTGAATTTATATGACATGAAGAGAAAGATTTGAATTTACACAAGAGAAAAAACAAAATATAGCTTGTACTTACCCCAATCTGCCAGTTTTACAGGGCTCTTTAAAGTGAGAGTTTTCTTCTCAGCATCTAGGATATTGAGTTGGTAATAGCCATACTTCATGAATATCAGTGATTCGCCTGCATTGGTACTCCATCTGCAACGACAACATCTTTCTAATAAATTAGTTTAAAAATGTGAGTGAAATCGATAGCTCCAAGAGTTTAATGATTTATTTTTTGTGTAGCAGATAAAAAATTTCTGAGGAATCAAATTTACCTGGGTCCCCTTCCACTTCCTTATGAAATGTGTGATTGGCTGTGGTCACATCAGATATTAGGCACACACCTTTCCTGTCGATGGTTGCCACATATTCTCCGGTAGGATTGAAATCAAGCGCGGTGATGAATCCCTCTAAAGAGTATCTTAAATTCGATGTTTCAATTATGATTGATGTTTACTGTGCTGGGAGTGCCATTTCGACTTGCGGATAAGCTTGACAATATCTTTGGTCTTGGAGGCATTAGAACCAACGTTAAATAGGTGGTAAGAAATTTTTCCATAAAGAGGAACTGCCCCAATGATACCTCTACGTGAGTTATATGTAATATCTCCGTGACCAGTGGCTAGAGAGAAAATATAATTATTGAAAAGAGGAAGGTAAAAAATAATTATACGCCTTCCTGAGACTTCGCCAAGAGAATAGATTTCCTTGATTTGATCTTTTTTTGTGATATCAAATACCGACATATTGGCTGATCGATTAAAGGAATAATGCAGAGATACGAGTAATTTTGTGTTTGGTATCTCCTTCACATGTGTCCAACTATAGCCTAAAAGTAATACCGCATAACAGATCCAAAATAATTTAAAAACTAAGCTTTACTTGGGTCACTAATTTGAACTCCGTCAAAACTTGCATAGCGTTCCTTCGTGTTGAAGTCAACAATGTCGATCTTGTTGGCATATTGCGAGCACCAAGCAAGTAAAGTTGGAGAGCCCGTGGTTGTCTCTTCTACTGAAGGTTAGATAATTTTGGTAAATGAGCTTGCTTAACCTTGAAAATGGGTTACCAGTAGTAATAATATTCCTTTGAGGCAATATGGCTTGCTTTCTTTTGCCTGAAGCCTGTTTCACTTCTTCAATCTCTGGCTGAGATGAAACTTGCACTCCAGACTCTTCAATGTGTTTCGATTCTTCAGCGACTACTTCCGCTTTCTTATCTGGATTGTGCAGCATGGCTTTTCAAATTTATTAAGAGCAGAGCAGAGATGCTAAATTTTATTTGATTATCAAAATCGATCTTGATTAAAAAGCTGATAATTTAATTAGAATAACGAAGTTTTCGCAAATTATAGAAAGCAAAAATAAAAATTTTAATTAGCTAATCATATCTCAAGCTTACACTTGAGTAAGGATTCGATTAGATGAGAGGAAAAAGAAATAAAGAAAGCATTCCGCGATGACGTAGTCGGAAGCTAAAAATGAATTTCCACATCTATTTTAGCCCGGTTAGGCTAACAATTGTCCAAGACATTCGCTGTGGAGCGGGCAGCGATGAGTGCCCAGAAAAATAAGTTAACAAAAGATTTGGCTCAAATCTCAAAAATTCCAACATCAAATCTCAACTATCCACCCGATATTCAGCATCTTTTGAGTCAAGGTCCCTTGGCTCTGAAAAGCGCTCTCATTCTGCAAAATACCAAAAAAAACTCCATGAGTAATAGAACAATAAAAAAATTCCGAAGCCTTTTATATTGTTCGGAGATGGTCCACTACCGTTGCTCTCTGCAGATATTTGCAAAATGAGCTTTTTCCGATTCCAGAACCTGCAGTTAATAATACAACTTTTAGTTCAGAATCAGAGTTTAGAAGCCTCTTTTTGATCTCTAATTCCAATTCAAATGGCTCACATACTGAATCTTCATGGTTCCGATTAAGTTTTCCAAAGGGCTTTATCTAAGTTCCAAGCTCAATTTCGGAATGTCTGCCACTTTGAATTCTTCTTTTGTAATCATCGATTTTGCGGAGAAGACTTTTAAGCTGTTGATCTTGGACTTCCTTCGCGGATATATCTTCAATTTCTCCTCCTCCTCTCACTGCCTACCTGACTCGAGTAAAATTTGCTCTGTTTCAGTTGCATCTGTGCATGATATGTCTACTCGTATATGAGAGGTCTGAGAGTGAGTGTTAAGGACTTTTTGCACATGTGAAATGCTCTGTGCTTGGCATGAACCGGAATCGCTCTTGAATTCTTCAATTTTTTTATATTCATACCCAAATTTGTGAATTTTTGGCTTTGCTGCAGTTTTTCGTGGTTTTCTGCTGTCTGCTGTTGGCTTTGACCTTGTGTTAGACTGCTCAATGGATTTTTGGGAAGCCTTTGCGGATTTTTTTCTGTTTTGATAAACTTGCATATTGACGATAACTTTTTTTTGATTTGGTTTTGAAAGACGGTTTATTTTTATTTTGTTAATTACAATCAATACGTATCCAAGCCTTGAATCTCTCAAGAAATAAATAAAATAAGGTTGATAAAATACATAAATAGGATTAATTGATCGTTATGCCCTTTTCCTCTGAGACTTCAAGAACTGGCGCCTTTTTCTTTGTGATAGCGGGGCGGAATCCATACTCAGAACAAAAGATTATATTATCTGTTTGGAAACTAGTGATATAATCCCTTTCTTAAGACCTCTGCCATTCTTGACTTTTCGAATGTCTTCACCATCTTTAGTCTTTCTCCCGTCTTGAATCGTTGTTAGAAGAACTTTTAACTCCTTATTGAGTCTACTAGACCTCAATTTCGCATCCAAAGACAAAATCAATACGCTGACTTTCAGTTCGCTTTCGTAATGTTTACTTATGACGATCCAGCTATGTCCTAAGAAGTAAGCATTCATAGCAATCAAAACTTATGATATTCAAACCAGCACAATCATCAACTGAAATGATTGTTTAGAGTTGTATCTTCTATCCTCAATACTAATTTAATTATAGTACTATTGGATACACAAATAGTATTTACAATGATATACTATTTCGTTTAAAGGCTAAAGTTTTAGTATCTCTATCAACGAACTAATTTTATCAAAGTAATTCTATCGATAACTACAACAAGCATATACAGATTAGCATTTCCATTAAAGTTTTTCTCTGCAGCCTGTAAATTCGAACAACTTTAATAAAGATTCACTAAAGAGACAGTGACGATTTAAAATATTAACTCTTTCAAGTTCATTCGTGTTGCCAAGCACTTCCTTTACTATCACTAAGTAAAATATATGAACAATTGCATGTTATTTATTACCCCTAAACATTAGAGATATTTGTCTTTTATTCAATTTTCCAAGTTATACATACCCATTTCCAAAATACGATTAATCTAATCAAATGATAACAGATTTGAACTCAATTCCTCAGATATTGGATTCCACTGGCTAAACTTTCTGTAGCCACACGTACAACGAGACTTTGTTTCATTGATGAATGAGGAGGGGTTTACAGAAGCCTTGAGAATTGAGGTTCTCAAATCACCAGCGGAAACTCTGTGGAAATCTCGTTCAAATGATTATAGATTTTGCTACATTTGATTAGGTTTGTATTTTTAAATTTTTTTTTTTATTATATAAATTCCTATCTTCTGTTGAAATAATTGATAATATTCCTTATGTGGTTGATTTATTATTATCTGACATGAAGACTATCGCGTAAAATAGCTGGATGTTTACATCATAAGCATGGATAGTAGTTATCGAAATCATGCATATTTACAAAAACGCTAACAAAAAATTATAAGTGCTGTTGACAACGACTAATTGATGATAAATAAATAATCCCTTGACCTAAAGCAGCCACTTCCAAACAAAATCATCGTTCTTCGTAATTATTTCTTCGATGACCATCTCTTCTCTTCTGAATTTATCCACCTGTTTAAACCAATGAGAACTATCATTAACATTAGAAAATTACAAGAGACCACACAAGTCAACCATAAATTCGAATCGTTTGGAAACGCAAATTCGATACGTTTGTTTCCCTTCGGAAACGCACTACTTCTCTCAGATCCTTATAAATTCGTCTCGCAATTTTCTCTTCTTCTCTTGTTGCCATTGACAGCTCGTCCTTAGGGCTGTTTTGCTTTAACTCATCAACAGAAGATTCGACTCCACTCTCGATAGGATATGGCGCAGCAGCCTCGAGTGTATTTTCATTGTCTGGGATATTCCGAATTTCATTTTCGAGGTTAACTTCTAAAGAGTTCGTGTGAGTATCTTCTACTTTCGGAAGTTCTAATGGCGTCGTTGAATTTACAGGAGGCGTCTGCTCAATAGCGAGCTCGCTTATAACTGAAATGGATTTTTCTAAAGGCAAATGCAAGCAGCTCAAGTTTGAAAGCGCCTTCACCAAAAGGAGACTTATTATAATCGAGCAAGCAGTGTATAATAAGAACTTCTTATATTCAGACGGTATTTTATTTTTCCCTCTTTTTGAAGTTCTATTCCATTTTTCTTGGAATACATCCAAATCTTTTTCTGTAATGCAATCTGCTAGGCTGAAATTCTGCTTCACTTCTTTTATAGTGGGATCCATGGCATCTAAAGGACGCTCTAGTGAGGATTTGTGAGTGGTTATCTCGCCTTTTGAAACCGTGTTAGATTTATAATAACCTTTGTTCTCATTCGTGATTGGAGTCGTTGGAATGGCGCTAGCCTTACTCAGTACTGATCCAAAAACAGAATTTCTAATTTCAACCTTCAGTCAATGAGCATACTAGCATGATTTTACTTTTCTATGCTACGCTGAGCCTTTTTGCTCGTATTGCTATCATCGTTCATCCATAAGTCAAGTTCTTTTAGAATTTGCGAGTTTGCGCTATGCATACGTCTCATACCGGAACTCTGAAACAAATTACACAAATAGATTGGACATGAGCAAACCTCTAGATAAATTTCTTTCGTAATTGAACTCTTCTTTTCTTTACATGAATTTTGTGATGATTTCCCAGATCCAGTTCGCTCTAGGCTGTCGTACTGTAAAGAAAGGTTTCTTTTCACACTGTGTACATCTGGGCTCCACATCAATCGGACTTGCTTGCGTTTGTTTGAATAATTTTTTCTATTATATTGGTATAAATCTATTGCGCGGAATTTAAATCTGAGATTCGTTGGAATCAAAATACATTGATATCAGAGGATCATTGTCAATTACAGTTCTTGACCCAAAATTTTTGCTCTGAAGCTTTGTTCGATCTAAACGGCTCAATTTCAGCTGCTTCAAAATAACGAAAAACTTACACTATTCAGATAGATAATCAAGTCAACACTAACTCCTATCATTAAAAGGAGTGGTAGTGACTAGAAAAAAGCTATGGTAGGCAATGAAGTACGAAGACAAAATTCCTTTTTCAAAGTACTAAGGAATGATAATACGTTTAACTGAAAGGATTCGTATCCCGATGAGTTACAAAATGCTTCAAATGTTTTTTTTTTACATGGACCCAAACATTAGTAGCCCATTATTTTAACTAATTTGATAATTCTCTAGTATTTTAGGCTTTCGTCTTGCCGGATATATCTCTTCTTCTCTTATTCACAAGAATCACACCTTCGGCTTTTCCAATTAGAATGGTAGGAGCAAAACTGATTAAATATCCCATTCAAAGGAAATTTACTCCAGTTTGCAACTTTTATTCATTATGCTAATGTTAATATTTATTTCTATTCTGCCGGTTCAATATTGCACCAAATAATTCATGAGGAAGCAATTCGAACCCTTTTCCTCAAACGATGAAGAAGAAGATCTGTATCGAGCCAAACTAAAGGGCACTAAGCTCACAACACCATCAACCAAGGAAGGAAAAAGCGATATGTACACCTCATTCCTCAGAATTCCTCTCTAATCATTTGATCCCTCTTTCGATTGGCCAGATCTCGGACTTCAAACAACGAACTCGAAGAACAAGGAAACATTTTCGATAACGCAATTCGTTTCAATAGTCACCACGAAGATTTCGGCCCTCCCGGCCACGATTCCGCGAGCGTATCTGTCCGATCACAATTTTCCAGCATCTCTGGTTCGAAGCGACCAGTTACTCCTGCGGCAGACATACTATACATAATAGCGCAGATTAAGGATCCAAAGGATATCATTGGAGCAGTGGAAGGATATAAAATGCGTTCAGAAAATTTAGATAAAGAGGCTATCTTGAATAAAGAAAACACAAAGATTAAACGATACAAAAACTGCTTGTATTTCGGGCAAATCGTTAATGAGAAGCGGCACGGCCTCGGTAATTTGAAATTATGTGCAATTTTCTGAATTTTATCAGGTGTAATGGTATACTCTGACTCTCGAGTATATGAAGGCGAGTGGGAGAACGATGTAAAGCATGGGAAAGGCTTAGAGATCTGTCCAAATGGAAATAAATTTGTTGGGTATTATATGAACGGAAAACCTGAAGGTGTTGGGACTTTTACGTGGAGCAATGGAGAGACTTATGAAGGCGAATGGCGGAATGGCATGAAGCACGGTTCCGGAATGTGGAGAGGCACAAAAGGCGAATCTTACGTTGGAGAATGGAAGTATGGAAAAACTGATGGACATGGAGTGCATATATGGCGAAATGGTAAGAATGTGTTGTAGAAAGAGCAGCTAAATTATTTGGCATAGGCGATCGATATGAGGGAGAGTTCAAAAATTCATTGAAGCATGGACATGGCACTGAAAAATTCATCAATGGAGATTATTTTGTGGGAAACTATGTAAATGGCAAGCCTGATGGGTATGGCGAGTATTATTGGGCAAATGGGTGCCAATACAAGGGATTTTTTATGAACGGCCTGCGGTACGGCAAAGGAATTTGGCGCAAAGGCCCAGGAAACTCTGATAAGTATGAAGGCGAGTGGGTCAATGATAAAAAATGTGGACACGGGATTTACACATGGGCGTCTGGAAACATGTACAAAGGGAACTATTTTGATGATCTTCGACATGGCTACGGAGAAATGATTTGGACTGATGGAAGTGTCTACAAAGGACAGTGGGAGAAAGGAATACAGCATGGTGAAGGAGAGCTCCACGTTCCAGGAAAACCCGTGAAAAAGGGACTCTTCCAGAATAATATTTTCGTTGGAGAACAGTACGATCGCGAGGACGAGGTGCGACTTTCGATGGACAGCAAGCCGAGAAGGCTAACTCCTCTTGATCGCCGTTCACATGAAGAGTCGTATCGAAGAAATATAAAGCTTACTGATCTCTCTTATGATGGGAGGCAAAGATCGCCGCCGACTCAAGATAGCTCGTTTCAAAGCGACTCTATGTATCGTAATTTAGAGCGGAGAACTCCGCAGCAATTAGATCCGATTACTACTCGGGGAAGAGCGATTAAGGTGATCAACCCAAGGATAAGCAGTTCTTCTCAAAAGGGCGCTCGCATTATTTTTCCCTCTTTAAATTATAAGAGTCCAGATAGTAAGAGCCCTCCTCCTAGAGGTGGTTGGCTCACTTCGAAGGAAATAGCAAAATGGAGTGTAGTAAGTGAAAAATTAGGCGCCGATCCGAAGAAGTTTCAAGACTTGGGCGACGAGAAAGTTGTGAAAAAAATAAGAGAGCTAATTCATCCAAAAGTGTGGCATTATTGGCCCAAAGCAAACCCGATAAAAGGCAAAAGTGATATATTCACTCAACAAACGACAGGTACTGCTCTTCAGTTCTATAACATGGCTCATTAGCTACGTTCAAATTCATTTGATCATCATACAACTTTTTAAGTTTTAAGGAAACTTCAACCTGTATCTTTTTAACTTTTTCCTTGACAAAGTAATGACTACCATTATATTTGAGTCTAATGTTTATATCGCGTGCTATTTTTTATGGAAATTTTGGATTTAATTCTCGAAGTGCTTCTAAGGTTCGAAGAACTAATTATCAATTTATTTAACCAGTTGATAAATTCTAAGATTTTGAAACTATTGATGCTACTGTTTTGGAACAAAAAATTCGGAATTTCAGTGGTTAGAGGATGTTAGTTCCACCAGAAACGCTTGAATAATCGTAATCATATGATAAAATCAAGCAGGCTTTTTAAAAAATCGATCTTGGTTTGAGTTTGATTGATAATGAGAAAGGAAGCTTTTCAAGTCTATTTATTCAAAAAAAAAATCAGCAAGCAAATTGAAGTAAATCCAAGCCATTTCAGTTATCGAAAAAAAACTGGCTCTTTTATTAAGTGGAGCAGCGCTAAAAAAATTAATGGGGTGCTGAATTTAGTTAATAAAAGTTGAATTAGCTGATCGGTAATACTTTAATGATAATTTTGAATCAATTCCAATGAAGAGAACTGACGATATATCAATTACCATCTGCAATAGCAACTTTCTGTACAATATCTCTCAGAGCAATAGAAGCTCCTGTCTTATTTTTGACCTGAGAGCTGCCACAGAAATTGAAAAAAAAGGCACAATAATTGGGGCAATTCGATTAAACCCGCTGAAACTTGCTGACAACGGGAAGACTTCGCCAGATAATCACGCTTTGGACCTCGCAAGCTTGATCGAGCAGGAAATCCCAGATCCATTGTTTGAAAAACTGAAGCATATCATGCGAAATTTCTGCTTTTTGATTCTATCTAGCCAAGATGTCATCAAAAGGGATACTTGGGAGGAAGAAGATTATGTAAAGGTCAGCCTCGATGATCTGTTGCCAGGGCTGGTGGAGGACAGTTCAAGAGAAGCAGAGCGGGTCAATATTGAGAATGGACTTGAAATTTACAAAGCGCTCCATAGCCAAAAGGTCCGTGAGTTGTATGTTCTTGGAGATGGATTAGAAAACTTTTTGTTGAAATACCCATTTCTCAGTACGGTAAAGTCAGGAGGTGAAGAAAAAAAAGGAGATCTGAAGCAAGGTAAAATTCCTCCATAAAAAACGGTCAATATCTCATAAAATGCCTCTTTAGAGACTTTAATTAACTATCCGAATGAAATATACGATCAAATTTTCCTTGGAAACGTGAATCAAGTCAAAGACAAAACCATTTTAACAACGCTGCAGATTACTCATGTTCTGAACACTGCTGACGAAGTTGAGCTCTCTGCCGACGAACTAAGTAACAATTATACTCAATAATACGCTAATTCGTCATTTTATAGAGCAAATCGGAGTGGAATATCACAAACTTCCAATCAAAGACTTCATTGATTTCGATATTAGTCAATATTTCGAAGAAGCTTATCAACTAATGTCTTCTATCATCGAAAGAGACCCCAATCATAAAATTTTAGTGCATTGCGCCAGAGGAAAATGCCGGTCAGTCGCAATCGTAGCGATGTACCTCATGAAAAAGCAGCAATGGAGCTTTAAAAAAGTACATATTTTATCACTGACTGGTTCTAACTTCAATGCATGACTAGACTCTTGATTTTATTTCAAGGAAAAACGACAGTGTGAATCTGAATCTGGGCTTTGAAGAGATTCTGGAAAAATTCGAAAAGAGCAATTTTCTATTCGTTGAAAAACTGAAACAATAATAAATCATGCGTCTTGCCACGGATTGATCCGCCGTATCAAATCAAAGTAAAAGCTGTGGTCTGTTATATTTGCTAGGTTAGGAAGCTCAATAGTTTCATAAAATAATCAATGATAAAGAAGAATTGCTACTAAATACTTGTTTTGAATGAGCAATTTATTCTTATGAAATATCCGGAAAACTTGAATATGTTATATTTTTCAAGTAATATGAGTTGAATGCTATGTTTTGCTCGCAAAAAACCTCCTCGTTCTACCTAAGATCTCTCGTATTTTGAACTCCTCTGGCGGATGTTTCATAAAACCTAGTGTATTTAGCATTGAATTTCAGTTTTCTTATGAAAAAACGCTTAATATGTTTTTTGTCGTTGTAGTCCTATGGGAAATAGTAAAAATACACATTAGCAAATCGACAATTTAAACTACAAGAAACCTCTCACTCAACTAATTGATTGAAGGAAAAAGATGGCAGGGGACAACTCTCTCCAGCCGTTAGTATGCGCTAGATAAAAAGGAACAAAAAATCATTTTGTCCGATACAGGTTTAAGTTAATTGAGCGGGCACTCTCTACAAAAAGCTCTTTACGAGAGCTTGACTTTCTTCTCAGGATCCCCTTGACCAATCTCCTCTCCTTCTGCGAACTCCTCACTCTCCCTTCTTTTTCCAACGCGCTCCTCTTCTCTGCTATCACCCGAATCTGAGCCAGTTCCCTCTGCGTTCCCAAACGTAATTTGAATCTTTATCGCGTTTCGTTCTAACGAATTGGAGCGCGATCGACCCAATTTGAAATCTGGTTCTTCATTCTCTTTACTCTTGTTTTTCACAGCGTTTCTAATCTTCGTGAGGGTGTCCACCGACGATTTTATATTCTCCTCCAATTGATTTTCACCATCACCGTTGATTTTGGTAGTGCTTTCTCCTCCTTTCTCTTGATTTCCATCCTCTGCAGGTTTCTCTTCTGGCTTGACGGTTTCTTCTTCCATATCATCTTTCTCAAAATAATCAACATCTTCCAATTCATTCATTTCTCTGGAGCTTAAATGCTTGGACCTATCAACAAGAAATAATTTAGCAACTAATCACTTAATAAATAAATCATCTACATTTGCCTCTCTTCAAAGCCAGTTGGCTGGTTATTCTGCGATTCCATTAGCTGCTGGGTCGTCTCAGTGGTTTTTCCTTCATTATACTGCTCATATTTCAAAAGCATCTTTTCGAAAACCTTCTGAAGCTTTCTTTCTTTGATCTCCTCTCCGAAGTTTTCAACGATATTAATAATAAGCTTTTTCACCCCATCTCCTCGGATTTTTTCAAATAACTCGAGACATGCCGAGCTGACCAGATTATACTTCGTGCAATTTTGAAAATACACCTTGAAGATGTCCTCTAGCAGGTTATGATTTACGATATTTTTGATGAGGAAGTCGTCTTTGGAAGCCACGATGTTTTTCAATAGTCTGATTACCGCCAAGGTAATCGTTTTGTTGTTAAGTTTGAGACAGTTGTACAATCTCTGGATGGTTTTATTCTGGATGATGAAGTATCTAACGCGATACCCATGTGACATGATGCAGTAGTTAAGAATCTCGATAACCTCCTGCACATAATTGACAAAGGACTGTTTATTCACGATCTTGTCTATCTGCTCGAGGAGTTTTGGTAGCACAGACTCATAAAAATATTCATAAATTTCGCCTTTCTTCTCTTGAGGGCAGTCCAGCATTATTTTGAATAGGTCTGTGATGAGAATTTGCAGTCCTTGGTCTCCTTCGTACATGGTGGAGATAAGGGCTTTCAGCAGGCGTTCACTCGATTCGAGAAATTTGAAAAACGGTGCGATTTGGATCTGCATGAGGAAGTTAATCACCTCGACTAAATGTATTTTCAGCACGTTGAGTCGCTCGGCTTCAATCATCTCCATTCTCGAAAGCTGCTCAAGGCCCTCGGTTAAATGCATGAATACGTCATACTGCTGGAATTTCTCTAGCACGACCAATTTTGCGTCGTTTTGCACGATTGACTTGACGATTCCGATAAACTCGTTCAAAAAGCAAATCGAATCCTCCAAATTATCGCAGAAGTTAGCGAACAGCTTTCTCAAATAGTCGTTGTGATTGATAATGTGTTCGTAGATTTCGTAGTTGTTATAGTAGACAATCTAGCATTGTTGATGGAGGGAATTAGTTTTTTTTTCAATTGAAGACGAGGTAGTACTGTATTAAAGATGTTCGAGATTTGGTCATCGACGTAATAGATTAATACAGAGTCTCTGAGGTACATAACACGGTAGTTTATTTGTATTTTGTTCACGATATTCGGGTCCTCGATTTCGACTGCTTTCTTGAAAACAGATTTCTCTTTGAGGAACTGTCGATATTTAGCTCGATGGATAGGTGGGCTGGTGTCAAAATCATCTAAATCAATCAAAAGCAACGAGAAATTTCAGTGTAATAGGGTTAATTTTCTTACATTCAAATACTCCGAAGACTAGCATGTAGTTTTCGTCTGAAAGCAGCAATTCAATGAAACTATTGTCATCGCAAAAAACTAATATCATTGTGAGTTTTTTCTCCTTCCATGAGGTAATGATTATTTACTTAAACCCTTGATTATGTCTTGTATTGTCGCAAGTTCCTCCATGCTCTCAAGATCCTCGAGTTTCTCGAATACTTCGTTTAATTGCACCAGGAAATGAGGCTAAGAAAGGAAAATTAGTGTTATCATCAGCACATTCAAATAGAATTTTCAAAATTTCCAGAGAAAAAAGGCCACAGCAGCCCGAGTAAATGAGGGGTAATGGTTTCTTACATTATTCTGAATAGCACAGACCATCCAGTCTTTTCTACCTTCAACCTTGAGTCAAATTTTGAAAAATTAGTCGTCAAAATGATAAATTTCTCAATACATCATCCTTAATCTTGTCCAAGTTGCCGATCTCAGGCATCGTCAGCCTCTCGAGATCTTTATGATTTGCTTTCTTTGGTTCAACGGGAGGTTTTCCGGTTTTAGCACAGATATTGCGCCAAGTTTCATTTGCCGCTATATGATCTAAAAAGCTTATTGCAATCTCCTCGTCTAATTCTTTGTCAATCCATGCAATAATGGACTCTATTCAAATATTTCAGGCAAGTTCAAGCGAGGCTGTTACCTCCTTGCTTTTCGTATTGATTTTTCTTATGAAGCGGCAAATATAAAAGGATCTTATCATCCTCGGCGAACTTACCCTTCAGCTTCTCATACCTCTCAAGGGTGATTTCTGTTGATCGGCCTTTGATGAGTTCTTCGTTGGTAGTGACTTTTAGATAATCGATATCTCCGTCTTCTTGTGTTTCTTTGACCATTTCGAGGATACCGGTACCGCAGTCGTCCCAATTCCCACTTGTGCTGAGGAGATACACCTTTACCTTCCAACTTTGAGAGGCGGATTTTTGTCTCATAAGTTCATCCATTTTCTCTGTCTTAACCGAATCTTTGTTAAGGGATTCTTTTTTTGTTTGTTTTCGTAATTATTAATATTAATTTTGAACTTTTGCTCACAAGTTTGGAGTGTTAACTCCTTCATTAGACTAGATGCAGGTATTTGTATCAAAACCTGACGCCCCTGATAGAGAAAGGCTGGTTTAGAGCAGCTTTCTCCTGAAAGAAATTTTTCCATGATGGGCACGGAGAGAAAATCTGAGTTATGAAAAAATATTAAACTTTATAATGCCTTTCGGATCGCTTATTTTCAAAGTTCCAACGCGATAAATGACTGGTTTAATAAATATCCGATGAGTGAATTGATAAACAACAATGATTACTTTACGTTTTGCTGTCGAGGCTGTAATCGGCATTGATTTAAGTCAGTGTTTGAAAAGGCAATGATCGGTTACGATGCTTTTAGTAAGTCTCTTGGAATTCAGAAATCATTAGAGTCAGTATGAGCTTTCCCAACCAGAAAAATGCAATAAGTTTTCAATTTTCATTCCCAGTCTTCATAATGGTTTTCATTACACCTTTTGGAATGTATAAAAAATTTTTTTCTTCTCAAACGCCAGTATACTCCTCTTTATCTAGATTGGAAATGGGTTTCTTTCAACAGCTCTCATGTAATAACCAGTTTGATTTTTACTGACAAAGACTTTGTTCGGCTTTCTTCACCAATATACTTTTGAATCGAGATATTGTGATTATAAGGAAATTTAAGCTTTTATTAATATTTTGCAACAGTCGTATAAGCGCTCGGCTGAAGGATAGCGCATCAAGCGCATTTTATTTAATCAATTAGAAGCGAGTCAACAGAATATTGGATATACTACATGGAATACTTAACCAAAAGTCGTTCAACACACATGTTTAGGAAGCCCATCAAAGTCCAGGCCATGCCTTACAACTCAATGCAGTTCTCAAACGCCGGCCAGTTCATCGTGGGAAACAATAATTCAAGTTCACATCTAATGAATTCCACATTTAATCATTTAGTAGGAAGCAACAACAATTCCGGGATAAAGACGTAACTCTCAGCATGCTAAAGGATGATATATCTTACTAATATGATTCATTAGGGACGA
>ENA-UOTZ01001335-UOTZ01001335.1-compost-metagenome-genome-assembly--contig:-NODE-1335-length-17274-cov-12.478630_pt1 | contig 17274 bp, 15 predicted proteins | sample MGYA00238144_ERZ746983 | MGnify/ENA primary metagenome ERZ746983 (study PRJEB28759, sample SAMN06268863) | compost metagenome | isolation source: single cell | place: USA: California, Emeryville, Joint...
TGGGGCTACTACCCCTCTAAAGATATACTTTATCAATTCCTCGCAATAAAAATTTAATTCAATTTTATAAGCGGCTGCGGTCTTCTTTCGTCTTCGAAACCAATTGCAGCGTACACAAGTATAATTCTCGTTTAATCGAACTCAATGGTTAGAGCAGCAACCAAAAAAAGCTTTTCTTGAAATGAATTACTTTGACAAGTGCTTAATGTGGATGCATTTATTCGCCCACTGAATTTATTTATTTCATCCAGAGACTCATAATTAACTAAAATTAAATACAGTAGCTCTTTATTTTACTCTCTCAAAAGGTTCGATTCATGTCGACGCAATTGCTCTGCACCACCTGCTCAAAGCCAATAACATCTGAATACGTTAATCTGGGAGAAGAACGGAACTTCCACCCTGAATGCTTCAGCTGCACGACCTGTAAAAAGAGTCTCGCTGGTGAGCAATACTTCGAAATGGAGAACGGGCTTTACTGCGAAAACGATTATCATAAGAAGTTTTCTCCCAAGTGTGGTGGCTGCGGGCAGACAATTCTCGATGAATATATTGAAGTCCTAGGCACTAACTACCATAAAAGTTGTTTCACTTGCCGTGGCTGCAAAAAAGTCTTCAATGGTAAGTATCGACTCTCTTTCCCACCATTGCCCTATGCTTCAAACTTATGATTTCTTGGAAATCGCTGATTTTTTTATTTAGATTTACAGTTTTTCAAGCATAACGGTGAGCCATTCTGCGCTGAGTGCTATGAAAACAAAGCACCAAAATGCCATAACTGCGGTAAAGCGATTCTCGAGAAGACTTATTCTGCTATGAACAAAACATATCATTTGGAGTGCTTCGTTTGCGAAGTCTGTGGCAAAGGATTCGATCAAGGTGCTTTTGTCCCTCATGACAATAAGCCTTACCATCAAGAATGTTTCCGTGCGAAGTTCGGAAAGAAATGCTGGATTTGTAACGAGGATATTACGGGAGAGTATTACGAACTGGAAGGAGCGGTAATTTAACATCGTATGAAAATAATGAAATAATGTTCGTTATTTAGCCACTTCATAAACCTTGCTATGAGAAATATAAAAGTTTGAGTCCTAGCGAGAAAAATCAGCTGAAAGAATCAAAGGGTCTTGGAAATGCAAGCAAGTCTACAACTACAACGGCCACATCCACAACAAAGCCTACAACCACGACAACAACTACAACGGCCACAGCCACAACAAAGCCTACAACCACGACAACAACTACAACAACAACTGTTGTTACAAAGACTGTTGAAGAAACAAAGGAGCATACCCCAGAACCGCAAAAGCAAACACAAACTGTTTCTCAGACCAAGCCAGAGGCGAAAAAAGAAACCAAAACCGAGACCAAAGTTGAGGTGAAAGCCGACAAGGTTCCTGAGCCTTCAAATGTAGTCGCTCCTCAGAAAATCGATTTACCTTATGAATTTATAGGAGGATGAACCTGAAGGAAGTCCAAGCGGAACAATTTTCCCATATGAACTTTTGACAAAAGCGCCTTTCCCGCAGGGAGTAGATCCAACTAAAAGAGAGGTAAGATCACCCGTAGAGTTTAGATTTACTGATTCCTGTTTCCAGCAATATTTGGCCTATAGAGAGTTTAAGAAAATATTCCAGATGAGCTGGCAAGACTTTGAAAAGCTGCCTAAATGGAAGCAGACCGAGGCTAAAAAGAAAGTTAAACTGTTCTAGAGACCGAAAGAGATTAGCAACCGTTGAATGAAAAGGAGTATAAAAGAATTGGATTGTTTGTTAAATAATATCGTGCGTGCATATTTCGATCGTTTTAAATCTATTCTGCTGAGTTGACCAATTTACACTCATAAAGAAAGTTAAATTGAAGCTATAGCAAATAATACAGCTTTTTCCCAGTTCACTTATTCGAATGAAATAGCGATCAAACTATACTAGATCATGCTTAGTGTTATTGATCGAATTCGTCGAGAAAAAATAATTTGTTACTATGAATGGATGTAAGAATATGAAAATTCAAATTCAGAAATTCACTGAAATTCGTAAATGAGAAAACATTTCGGGTCTTATTCCACTAATATTTTAATTCGCTACTACTCATCGTCTAGAGTTCCATGGGTAATTTGCCTGCGGGGGATATATAATTGACTTCCTTGATTAGTTGTTTAGGATCTCAGGTTATTTTCGAGTCTATTGCAAGTCTCCTCCAAAAGTCTAAGCATCTGCTCTTCAGATTGTTCACGCGCTTGCTTTTCCAACTATGTTAGAGGGGAACCCAAGCTTTAAAACAATGGATTTGAATATTATTATTTACAGCGACTTCATTCTGCAGGCGAGTGTTAATATCCTCTAGCATGCGGAACAGAACATTCTCAGTCTCCTCTCTCACCTAATATTTCCCAAAGCTCATTTCGGGTTATGTCGTCGAGATATTATTACCTTCTTCTCAACGTTCAAGGTTTCTTGGAATTTTAATATCTCGTCTCCAAGTTTCTTAATGAGTCTTTCATTGCTCTCTTCACTAAAGGAATTTTATATTTACCTTCAACATCGAGAAAAACAAAATTACCGTGATTTTCTTTCTTGGTCGATTTCCATCTGAATGGCACCAATTTGCTCATTGATGTCTCTAGTTTGACGCTCAAGTAGCTCATCAGCTTGTTTCTGCTCTTTCGCAACCTCGACTCTTAGCGCGTAGATCTTATCGTCAACTTTCTTTGTGATTTTTGCTTCCATTTCTTTGCGATTTTGCTTTTCAACGTTCAATTCCAACGCGATATTATTCTCAACAAGCTTGATCTCCTTCGTCTTTCTCTCATCCAAAATCTAATCGCATTGGAAAACCTGAGACCCAAATTGCATATTGTAGAAAATCTTCACCTCTCTTGCGATAATTTCCGTTGCAAGCCCTTCCTGTATTTTTGTGATTTGATCCTTAAGAATTTTGAATTTGTCCTCATTTAGCTGATGATTCTTAGTAATCTTATCGTCAAGAGCCTTGACCTTATTCTCGAAAGTCTCGCTTTTGCTCTTTTTGTGTCATAACGAATTAGCGATCAAAATCCAAACAATTTATTTACAATCTTATCGGATTCCAGTCCGACTTGAAGGTTTTGGAGTCTGTTGCCAAGTTGACTGAGTCTTACTCTGCTTGGCGAGGCTAATCAAGGATATTTCATTGCTAGAGGCATAATATTGTTACTTGCGCTTCTATCATTATAAGTGTCGTTAGGTCCAACGCTGTTTCTGAGCAGAGATGCGTTTTGTGACATGGAAGTTTGACTCTGGTACATTCTTTTGAGGCAGTTTTTTATTTGCTTTTGAATAAATCTAATCTAACTTCTTGTAAGATCTCTTGTTTTAATCAAATTCAAATTAAATTAGAACTTTGCTTGAAAAAGAAAAAATTTCATTACTTCAACTCACTACAAAGACATGCGATTATTTTCATTGCATACCGTAAATATTTGGATTTGCAATAAAAAGAGAGATGGAGATGCTACATCCAATTTTGTCGTATATAATTTTGTACACCTACATGCTGTATTCAACTATTCAAGTCATGAAAGCCTACTAAACGGTTGCATAGAGCGCCAAATAAATAAATACAGAGCACTATAGCTTAGGTTTAGGGGCATCAGCATTGATTTTAACCATAGTTTTGCCTTTATTTTTGCCTGTGAACAGTTTCTTGAAAGCTTGATGAGCGTTTTCTAAGCCTTGGGTAACATCCTCGTTATATTTCAACTTTCCTTGTTTTAATAGATTGATGAGGTATTCACGGCCGGTGACAAGAGCTTCCTTATGATCGAAGTACAAAAAGCCTTGGATGGACGCGTTTTTGATAATCAGCTTAGGATAGTTCTTCACTTTCATTTCTGGAGGAGTCGTTTTGACGTTTTGAGCGTAGTTATAGGTACTAATCGCACCGCAAGCCACGATTCTCGCGCCTTCGTTGATGTGGTTCAACACGCAGTCAAGAGTTCTACCTCCGACATTGTCGAAGTACACGTCAATACCCTTAGGGCAAGCGTTTTTAATCTCTTCAGTGAAAAGCTTCTCGTCGTGGATGAATTGTTTGTAGTTGATGCACTTGTCGGCTCCGAGAGTCTTCACAACGTAATCGCATTTCTCTTGCTCGCCAGCAATACCTACCACGTAGCACCCAAGTTCTTTCGCGAGTTGAACAACGATTTCACCGACTGAGCCTGCTGCGGTAGAAACAACAACGGTTTCTCCCTTGCGAGGCTTGCCGATCTCCATAAGACCAACATAAGCAGTCAATCCGTTGATTCCGAGCACGCCGAGGAAGTTCTGTGGGTTAGGGTGACCCTTTGGAAGAGGTAATAAGGTTTTGCTTGCGACATTAGCATATTTCTGGAAACCGAGCATTCCAACGACTAAATCGCCAGGCTTGTAGGCTTTAGCCTTTGAGATCAAGACTCTGCCGACGCCGAGTGATGGAAAAACTTGCCCAATTGAAACTTTTCCGATATAGGTTTTTTGGCCGGTCATCCAAACGCGCATTGTTGGATCAACGGAGGAGTAGAGCACTTCAACGAGCACTGATTCATCCTTCACAGCTGCCTCAGGGTTTTCAATGATTTCTGTGTCAAACTTGAGGTTTTCTTCAACGTTGGCTGGGAACTTTTCATCAGGATGCTTTGCCAAGCGAAGGACTGTATTGACGAGCTTTTTAGGTGCTGACTCCATACTAATTTTGAATTCTTTGTCTATTTTTAATTTTATGAGAGTTATTTATGAATCACTCTATATTAAAGATACCTCACCAAGCAAATGCGAACACTATCTGTGAAATTTGGTCCTTTTCGAAGTTCTACAGCAAAAGAGCAACCGATACCGTCCGGAAATATGGAAAATTTTATAAGGACATTATTAGAATGATTCGAGTTAATTTTAGAATTGAGCACTAATCATGGACTCTGCTAATAATTTGGCATACATGGAGGCGCATCAGATCTTGAGTGTAGCTTTTTAAGAAGCAATAAGAGTTTTTCTTCAGTTAACAGTAGATAGGTGAAGAAGAATAGCATAGAAAGTTCTGCTGAAAGGTATTGAGGGATTCGAAACTTAACCGTACTTCTTGAGTTTTATTACGTGAAAGCATTTCGAAAATGACGCTCTTGATGTTCAAATTTTTGAGTTTATAAAATAGATTTCAGTTTGTCGAGATACCGCTGAGATTTAACCAATTCTGGCTATAATTTTATTGAAGGTGTTTTTTCGATCAAAACGGACAATATCCTGAATAATTTGGGCTTCACAATGATACTTCCATGACTTCGAGTTCCAATTACTCATGCAAAAGAGAATAGTGTCACAAGAATCTCTGTTGTGAAGAGGTGACATCGCTTTCATTGCTGTAAATTATGAAAAATCATAGAAATTTGTTCATAAGTCTCCATATGAGTTTAATAAACTGTGTATCAATGATCTGTGCTTATCTCTCTAGGAGGTCTCTTACCTTTGGATAGAGAGGAGAGGGTTTAGCTGATTCTAAATTTTTGGTAAAAGATGAAAACGATTTTTCTGTTCCTAAGTTATATTATATTAAAAAGCACTTTCAACTGTACTTTCTATGGACTCTTGGCAAGGTAACAAAGTTCGGTGATCATCTCTCTTCGGCGCTTTTGATGTATGGAAATTATATGAGGGAAAAAATTAGTAGTTTAAATTCGTTTTTGCTGCCAAAATTTGTCTACAGGCTAATCTGTTTTCCAAAACGAATAATAAATAAAATCAAAAACATTACAAGAGCGACCATGAAGCCATCGCTTAAGATCTCACTGCTCCTATTCTTTGTCTATGTCAGCCTTCAGTCAAATTTTTACTGTCAAGCAACTTCCGATGCAGGTCAAGAGAAGCAGCAGTTACTAAATAATTTTTTCCGACATGGAATCGTTGTTGTACCTGCAGCAGCTGCCAATACTTCAACCGACACAACAACCGTACCTAACGAACTTTATAAGCAGCATTAATCTCGTATTAGGACTCTGATGCAAATGGCAACCTCTACGAAGCGAACATCGGTTTTGATATCCTGGCTACACCTGCTAACATAATCACCATTGTCAACGGAGCAAGCCAAGAAGTGGTGGAATCACAAGGATTAGACGCTCAAAAGCAACAGCTTGTAATTTTAGAAAATTTTTTTCGCATTTTTTTTTTTTACCTGTTCTTTTATTATCACAGAAAGATTTCGCGAAAATTCATGACGTAGCGTTTTCTCAAGCAAACGTTGCAAGTGGCAATAACTTACAATATTCTTCGCAAGCTACTTCCAATTCAACAAATGCAACCGATTCATCATTGAAAGTATCAACCTCACATCAAGATCCCATTCTTAACGAAATGAATGCCCGTATTGAGGCTATTGAGGAGTTTGAAGAAGATGAAAATTTGAATTTTTTGGATATCTTGGAAATCAAAGAGACCACTGAAAGTCCAGTTGAGCAAAGCACAGAAACCATTGCTATCTCAAACACTGAAAATTCAACTGTTGAAGCTTTCCTTGATTTAGGAATGACCAAAGAAGCTCATATCCCCATGGGATCTGCGTTCCTGGAGTCAAAAAGCGTTGATAAATCTAAAGCGTTCAATTACGATCTAAAAGCAGTCGTTGGACTAGGTGAATTCAGTTTTGAAAGAGTACTGACTGTGGTTGCTCAGGCATTCATTACCGAAAATCAAAATACTCCTCATATTTCTCAGTATTTACAGTACGATGCTACGAGTCCTAAAACCATCGTGTACGAGGGCAATGCCTCACAATATATAAATAATAGCAACTACGAAATTATTTCTTCGCAAGAAGTTGTTATTGATAGTGACACAGAGGAAGTCACTTTAACTGTACGAGCGACCATGAAGCCACTCAGCTCACTTCCCTCAGTGCTTTATATGATGGCGATCGCCTGCTTTATCCTATTGGCCGTCCAATTTAAGAACTGGGTCTATAAGTTTTTCCAGGAAGACTTGCTCACAGGATTAAATTCTATTTTGAGAGATAATATAGTTTTGATGTTCGTGGCGATGACCCTGAAGGTGTTAGACCACTATTTCAAACCATCATTTCTTAACCTGTATGTCAGCATCACAGGACTCTCACTTGGATTGCTGCTGTTCGCTTTCCTTTGGGCAGTGTTAGGAGTATTTATGGCAATAATGACAAAATTTTATATCAAGGGCTGGAAGGTCTACGAAAATAATTTTCCTCACAGAGAGAAGGTTTTCAGAGATTTCGAGGATCTATACCTCGAGTCTAGTCGGACTAAAGCCCAGCAGAAGGAGTTCAACCAAAAAAAGCTTGAACTTGAGTATTTCTTAATGCGACAAGAGTTTATTTCACCAACCTTCTTGCCCATTGTCGGAGAGGATTTTCTAAGGGATGATTTCGATTTCGCTTACTATCTTGGAGGCTGCATGGCAAAGTCGTCCGCTGATTCGTTTAGATATGCTATATCGACGATATGGGCGGTGCTTTTCTCAATGCTGCTATATCTTGCTGTTTATTACATCTCCAATGGCCATTCAGTAAATTTTTCTATTCTCTTTGAAATCCCTAACAACACTTATTTTTAGGGCGGTTGCATCTTATTAATCCCTTTGATCGTGCTTATTGTGATGATTCGGCTCGAGTATAAATTGTCAGACATCTATTCGCAGATCGTGAACATAGTTTATTCGCCCTACGACGTCAATTTCACAAAATTTGAGAGCCTGCGACAGCCGCTCGTTAACCTTGGCAGAATAAATCTCCCCAAATATTTACAAGGGGAAGCACCTCCATATACTCATTTTAAGCGCTGGATAAAAAGTTTAGCAACACCCAATCGCCACGAATTACTATTTTGGTTCGCGACGCCGAGGTTCGTTGTCAGATTCATTCATTTCGTGTTGGTTGGGCAGATGGTGTGGATGGTGTGGTTCTGGCTACAAGAATTCCGTTCAATATCAGGGTGGTTCTTCATTCTTGCTTCAGTCTTGGCTTGGGGGTTAACTTTGATAAATCTCTTTGTGCTCACTCCAAGAGTGCTTCGCTCATATTGCATCGTTTCCAATGTAACTATATCATAGTAGTGCAGTAGAAATAAATCCTTTTCAGATACAAATGCTAAAGGATAGGGAGATGATCCGAACAGTCAACGAAAAGGCAATGGCTGAGAGGTCTCATCTTATGGTTAGTTTATACAGGTATAAAATGAGGAAGAGTTGAAACTAACTACTGACTTACTACACAGATTCCTTAAAGCGGTAGATAGAGCGTCGCGGCGAAACAGAGAAGGCGACGATGAAGGCGCTAGCAAGCTTAGAGAGTTTGCGATAAAGTTAGTCTCTGAAAACTTTGAGATATTGAACAATGGAGATGTAGGAGTCGAAACTCTCATCAATGGTTAATTTGTTGAATGAATAGGCCACAGTGAAATCAATTAAATTGGCACAACTGTTTAAGTTCGCAAAACTTTGCGGAAGAACTTTAAGCGAAGAAGAGATCACATACCTTGCACATGGTGTGGTAAAGGTAATTGCCATGATTTGCAAGAGCTTTGTATATATTTGGCATTTTTTAGGGACCGTCTGATGATGTTTATCTCCCAGATGTCATGGAGCACATTAAGCGAGTGCTGAGCGAAGTCAGCAAAAATCCCGCAAAACTGACGGAAGAGATACTCAGACATCTCCTGAAACGAAATAAGATGACGTCGATCGTGGATTTGAGGTGAAATTGATATTGATAGAGGATTTATAATGTGTTTGATAGAAAAATCATGGTGTCGACAGAAATGCTTGATGAAGAACTCGCTGAGAAAATTTTGAAAGAAGTAAGTTTCTTCGCACTGCTTGTGAACTAAGTTTTTGTTTTACTCATTTCAGATTCGATATCTGCCTTTGAAAAATGCAGAAATTTCGATAGAGATGATTGGAACACTTATTAGAGACTCAATCGAAGAGTTTCCACGATAAGTAGCCTGGATCGCAGATCTCATCAAAAGAAACAACGCAACAGGTCGATCTGAACTAAATAGAAATTAATCCTATAAAATTCTCCCTATGAATTCGAGTCTGAATTTTGTCACTTTGGTTTGAAACTTGTACCATATTGATATTTTCTTTGCTTTTCTACAATTTACATGCAGTTACGATGTTAACGCTAAATGAATCCTCTCAATTCGAAGACTACTTAAGTCTACAGTAAATCTAAACTCCATTAAGAGATCAGATTATTTTCTTTTCATCCAACAGGGGCAAAATGACAGAATTGAATAGCTGATGGAATTTTGAACTTCATTACTTCTTTCATCATAGAATAACTCGCAATATATATATGAATTACATACTCACTCTAGTCACAAAATAAGTAATTTGCTCCCCCAAAAGCATGTAAGTATTTCTTAAAACCGCTTCTCTTGCTGTCCTAAATTAAAGGATTGTTTGCTTCGTCTGAGATGTTTAATCCTTTTGAAAAGTCGTCGAGCCTCGCTGAGTCGCGCCGCCTCCAACAGTGCCTTTCTGAAGCTGTAGGAGCAGTGATGGGTTTTTCAATTTAAGAATCGATGAAATATCCTTTAGTCTTCCTGTGAGAATTGAAGATTTGGCTTTGAGGAGGGAATATCTGAAAGTGATATTTTGTCTGATGACTTCTTCAGAAGAAGCAATGAAATCGATACTCAAAAGCTCGAGGAATTTATATTCCATATTTTGAATGAAATCAAGCCTTGCTTGTCCATCTCTCTCCATGAAATACACAGCAAAATAACTTAATTTGTGGGAATAGTAGCAATTTAATGAACGCATGAAGGTCAGAAAGCTTACTTATGAGGTTCCTTTTGACAACTGTTGAGCATTTTGACAAGTAGGTTCACGAATCCATTGAACTCAACGTTGAGTTTTTGATCGTCTTTCATTCTTGTGAAGATACTTTCGTCGATTCTAAGCAGCATGCATGATCGTTCAAAGGGTATCAGGACAGAAATTTTACGTTGAAGTGTAATGGAAGAATAGATCTGCCTCTGAAGTAAATTCAATTCTCACGAGAAGTGGTTTTTGGATCTCTCCCTAGACAGTGCAATAATAAGGAATTCACGTGTTTGCAGTAATTACTTGGATAAGAACTCTTGTCTTTATGCTCTCGAGGGTTCCAACGTCCTGTGGACCAGCATTTGCATCCTGCAATCTGTAGTTCCAAAGATTAGATGACGACAAAATAATTGTTGTATACCTCAGCTCTAAAGGGATTTCTCTATCGTAAACGACCTGAAAACCGTCAGCTGAAGAATATGATCATGAGCGTGGATATAATTTCATTAGTACCGAGACTTGGATCCATCTCTTCGATGCCTGCGAGGTCGTAAGTGTTCATAACACTGGTACTGAGCGGATCAACGCTCTTTTCTTCCATCTTTGAGCGAGTTGCCATCATTGTGAAGAATTGGATATTTTTAAAATTAATAAAAAGCGAAATAACCTGTGTAGATAACAACAATAAAACACATGCAAGCGACACCTTCAAATGAATGGTAATTGAAACTAATACATGTTTCTTTGAAAAAATACCATGGCCTTGAAGCGGTTGCAGAATATAGGTGTCTTAGACTGTGAACTCTAACCCATTAGAAAGATTTGCGTGATTTAAAATTCTGAATCAATTTTTCGATAGTGCGTGCCTTCATGACTTATTATTCTAACCATCAAGCATGCACAGGTTGTCAGTGTTGACAACTGGCCAGTTCCTTGGATCAGAGTGAAAAAACGAAATTTCTTATTTCTTATTTTCAAGTAAAATCAACTACGTTTTATGCACCATTCAAAGCTTTCCAATAAGATAATATCTTAGCTTTTGCCTTCAGGTCAGTTCTTTATTGAGTACAGCACAACGTCTTGGTTTTTTTCCTTTTGTTTTAATGTCATAACCTGTGCGCACTCTCTCTCTACATTCCCCTGGAAACAGAGTTTATTTTACTTGATTTTCTTGGCTTCATACTGTACTTTCTTCGCAATCTAGTACACACAAAGATGATACAAGGTCCAATTTACATAAACTCACTTGCTTCTTAGTCATACTGGCTTTGAATCTCTCAAAATCGCCTAAGCTGTTTTTCTTCACATCCGAAGTAGTTTCTTTGCCTCTTCGCGTCTCATCAAACTTCTTTTTCGGATCAGACTCAACTACCGATTTTTCGAAGTTTCTTGGTCGTGGATTCTGTAAAATCGGTACTGTGAATTTGGTCGGAACGACCCTTTTCAAGGGCATTAATTGTCGATCGACACCCAATAGTGGTCCATCGATAAAGACCTAATAACTTTCAAAGCTCTCTTCTCCCATTAGCTTACTCTGCGTTCGTTCAAGATGTCTATCACCACTGCAAGCTTTCCTTGGTTAGAACCACAATTTGTGTTGATAACTCTTCCATTCTCGATAAAATTTTTATATCCCTGAAAATAACGCTGAGTAAGCAAACATAACCTCCGGATTACCATATTTTAGGTGAGGATTATGGGTGCTTGAATCTAGAAACTTGTTTGATTTTTATAGAGATAATACAGGGGCTTTATTTCATTAAAATACCTCAGAAACTAAAGTGACATCAGAAATATATTTAGTTACTAAGCAGAAGTATTTTACCGGCTCCATCCTAATGAAAATTCCTTCTTTTTAAACTCAACAAGAGTATATGAAAGAGTCAGAGTCATCTTAATGATTTAGAGACTAGTGTTACTGTAATTTTATCGCCTATCCACTTTTACTTTGTAAAAATTTGTGTAGGAGAGAGTTTGACTTCCTTCTTTTTAAAATACTAATAATTCAAACAAAGAATCCTATTAAAGATATGATGGACCTTAAATAAATAAGTGTCTCATCCCATTTAAATATTCAATTTTCACTTATACATCCTTTGTTAGTTTATTTTCTCATTAATTTGAACTTTATGTACCCTTACTTTTACAAGCAAATATCAAACCTCCTTAGCAATTGTTATAGAACCAAAGACTTTAGATTAATGCGCGGATTCTTAGTCTCTTTTAGTTCCATTGCTATTTTGATTTGATATTTAAATCTTTACACATTTTTTGATACACACCCAATTATTTGATTATCTAAGATTATTTTTATAAAATTATTCATCAACCTCTGCTATCAACCAAGATCAGTCTCGCTCTTCATTCTTTTCTCCAGAACATTTTTTATTTTTTCCTCCCTTTACCCCTACCCAACACCATTTTTCTGCAACCAAACATAAGCATCTGGACAAGATTTCCACAGAAAATTCAAAATCATTCAACGATATTTCAATAATCCACAAATGAAAAAAATCAGGCACTTATATCCCACACCAGAGATGGCATCCTTTTTGGTTTTCTCTCTACGTTCTTTCACAAAGATCATGCTTTTAGACGAAAGCACATTGATAATTAGAGTGCAAACAATAATAAATCCAAAGTTGGAGATAAATTTTTATCTAAGATGGTATATCTGAACTTTTCCTATTTTACTCGATAATTACCTTCTTCCTCTACTAGACTAAAGGTACTCAAGCATTCGGTAAAAGACACCAAAAGACCCACACCTTCTGCAGAAGATGCGGTCGCGTTACCTTCCACATCCAGAAGAAAAGATGCTCATCATGTGGTTTCCCAGATGCTAAAACAAGACAATGTAATTTACATCACCCGCTTAATTCACTAACGGATTCATCTCTTCCAAGACAATTGGGCTGAAAAGACCGTTGGTAGAAGAGGCCAAGGAACCGGAAGAATGAGACATCTTAAGAACGTAGCAAGAAGAGCAAAGAATGGCTTTAGAGAAGGAACAGTCCCAAGACCAAAGGTTAGAAAGACCGATAAGAAATAAGCAGTTTGCTGGCGTGCGTAAACTTAGAATTGTCTCTTAGAGCGTTTAAATCTTCCACTGCAATTGAAATAGCCTGATTTGTTTTCTGTTTCTGTTGTAATCTCGATCTGCTGGGTTATTCAACGTGATATTTATCCTCTGGAAACTTGCAAAAAAGAATTTCACCATATTCAGTTCTAACTCCTATTTTATGAGGAACTATTTCAACGAAAACCTACATTGTAATTAAGATCTTTAAGAGAAAAAATTCTTGTGAAAATCAAAGTCCCTCTTTGGTTATGATGAGTTGAGAGTCTACTATCATCGTAACTAGGCTGTAGACCCATAAGCGTACTAAGCCTAAGGATTTTTTATGATGTTCAAATCCGATTCTGTTATTTCGGCAATGTAATAACATGAAGATTATCGGATGATCTTAGAGTTTTTTTGTAGGAGCCAGAGCTTTTTTAAATTTTGTCGCACTTGCGCTTTATGAAAACTCAATGCAAAAATACGAGTAAAGTTGAAACTATAGGGCAAAACAAGCCATAAAAACAACTTCTTTTAGTGCGCTCTGAAATAAAAGCACGAGCTCCACAAATCTTTTCTTTGATATTGCTTCGAAGGAACCTGTTGCGGTTATATTTATCTCCCTTCCAGCAACAGAATATACACCACGTTTGTTTATTTGAGAGCAGTGTGGGCGGAACCCTTGGTGGCACCGACACCAGGCTTACCGTGGGTTGTTGGCTTATAGGTGATACCGAACTCACCGAGGTAGCGTCCGATCATATCGAATTTGATTTCAACAGCTGCGAATTCTTTGCCTGTGTGAATACCGACGATTGAGCCGACCATCTCTGGAAGAATGATGGCGTTTCTCAAGTGAGTCTTAACAATCTTTGGTTTTTCTCCAGGTTGAAGATTCTTCTTGGCCTTTCTCAGCTTAATGATGAATCTTTGGTATTTATGTCTGAGACCTCTGCCGAATCTTCTTCTCTGTCTTGCGGAAAAGAGTTCAGTGAGCTTTTCGTTCTTCAAAGCCATAAGGTCCTCGAGCTGAAGACCTCTGTAGGTGTACTTTCTGACTGCTCTGTCTTTTCTGCCTTCGACTTCTGCCATCTAATCTTTTTTTGGAATTCAACTCAGATACTAAGTTTTATTGAAATTAGTCAAATCCAAGGTTAAAAGCTTACGCGAAAGTCAATACACATTTTTCGTCAAAATCTTATCATTACAAGCATGGTGGTGGTGAGCCTTTATTTCTCATTTAGTTCCATTTTAAAGGATTTCATTACAAAGCCCTTTTCCAAAAAAAAAGAGATTCAATAATGTCAGAGAGCACTTATTGCATGTTATTTAGGAAAATTTTCTGAGAGCTTTTGTCATAGAGCAGCTGATCTCTTTGGTAAGCATCATAGTCTTCGAGTATCAGTATCAATAAATCTTCGTTTCGCTACCCATTTGTCTCGAATTATGATATCTTTAAGTAAATTCGAATTTATTTAAAAGAATCTCACAACATGAAATCCAACAATCATATGTTAGCAATTGTATTTGCATTTCTCACATTTTTCACGGCAATTCAAGCAGATGAGCTTCATTTCTTCATCAGTATTGTGAGAAATGGAATCCGTAGCCCAACTATGGATCTAAAAACCGGCACAGAGAGCCAACCAACACTCACTCCACCAGGAATGCGTCAGCAGTACATGCTTGGTACTTATTACGCGCAGAGATACAGAACTTACTATAAAGACTTTCTCAAGAAAAGCTACGAACCAGAGAAAATATACGTAAGAAGCTCAGACATGGATCGCAACCTCAATAGCGCTCAGAGTCTGCTGCTGGGTCTTTTCCCATTTGGCACTGGGCCAAACGTCACAGGATCAGTCTCTACAGCGCTTGTACCGCCTATGCAGCTTAGTGTGAATGCTTCTAGCTTAGGATCTGCTGCCGCTTTGGGCAATTATCAACCTGTTGCAATTCATTCGACAAGCCCAAGTGTGGATTTCCTCCTCAGAGCTTTTTCTAAAGAAACCTGCCCAAATCTCAGTCAAAATCACAGCAACGTGACACACACAAACAGCACTACTACTTATCAAAATATCTCAGCGTTAGTGGCTACAACAGCAGAACAAATTAGAAATACAACGAATATCTCTAGCAGCGTGAGTCTAGATACACTTGAAGATATGTACAAATTTTACGATAACCTTGCAGCGAGTCACCAGAACGGTATCGACACAGGCATCAACCAAACCTCTGAGTTGTTTAGAACGATTTCCTTCCTCGCGCAGTTCTATGATCTTCATGTAAACCATGGCAGCACGCAGTTGTTGCAGACTGAGCTCAGTCCTCTACTCACAGAAATCTCCTCAAATTTAAATGCTGCGAAGAAAGATAAGACTGATTTGGAAGGAGCTATCTACCTAGCTCATGATGAAACGCTATCAGGCTTTTTGGCAATGCTGGGAGTGACCAACACTTCATGCGTCTCGACCTACTACTTCAATAACCAATCGAGCGATAATAATTGTACTGGATTGCCGGAGTTTTCCTCTCATATTGAATTGGAACTGGTAACTGACAAATCAGATAAATGGTACGTGATAGTCCTCTATAACGGGGCTGAACTGACTCCTTGTGGTGGAAAACGGTGCACCTTTGATAACTTCCAGAGTCTTATTTCGTCTTATATTGTCACAGCGTCTCAATACCAGTCTCTGTGTGGCAATATTATGCTACAGAGCGCTCCTTACAAGCAGTATGATTATTCTAGTGATCCTACGGTAAAGATAAAGGCTGCGACTTCAGGTGGAGGGGTTTGGGGGTTAATTGTGCTAAATCTAGCGTTAGCAGCAGCCTTGTTCGTTGTCAAGAAATATGGCCGTGACTTTGTGAGGAGAAAGTTTGCTCAACATGTCCCATTTGTTGGAGAGGAACAGCTTGGCGAGGAACTTCGTCCGATGCCAGCATAATAAGTAAGTATGTGAAAATTATCTGTAAGGCTACTAAGGTAATCGAGGGTTTATAGAGGGAATATCTCACATAGCCGATCCATAATCAAAACCGCTCTTTTATTAGCAGTCTAATCTATAAGTTCAAGTCTTTGCATTGTATTTTTCAAACTAATAATATCAAGAAAATTCCACACCAATTCTATAAATCAATTTAAGGGATCCCAACCAAATCGTAGTTTTCCTTCGCTTGACCTCAGAATGATGTTAATCACCATTACTTAAGAACTTAATATATAATGAGTTGTTAAGTCATCAAAATGTAAAGCTGCATAATATCTACAGAAATGCGATAGATTTCAAATCACATTAAAATTTATTAATTACCGCGTGAAACTATTCGAACGTGTTTGTATAACTAAACAGCTGTTTCTTCAGCTTGGCTACGCGCCTATCACAAATCTCAGCATGCTTACTCCTTATTTTCTAGGGATATCCTCTGAGACAAACTTATAACTCGTAAATTTGAGAAATTCTAATCAAACAACTTTAAGAGCAAAGCAACTACATCTGAAAAGATTAGATGAGACCAGATTTCAAAATTGGGGAAATGCTTCAATTATAGTACATAATATCTATGCAATGCAAACAAACATGCAGAAAATTGCTCCTATCATCGAAATTAATTGTTTCAAAACTCTAAAAGCACTTAGAAATCATGAAAACACGAATAGGAGCCTAGCTATGGAAGAAATTTTAGCCACCGAAACCGTAGAGGGTTCTGCCTTGTCTCTTGAGGGCATAAACAACGTCGAGAGCAGTAACAGTCTTTCTCTTGGCGTGCTCAGTGTAAGTGGTTGCGTCTCTAACAACGTTTTCCAAGAAGCTCTTCAAAACAGCTCTGGAGTCATCGTAGATGTATGTAGAAATACGCTTGACACCACCTCTTCTGGCCAATCTTCTGATTGCAGGCTTAGTGATACCTTCAATGCTTGGCTTGTTAGTCTTTCTTGCGTGTCTCTTGGCGCCGACCTTACCGACACCCTTACCACCTTTTCCTTGTCCTACCATTTGCGATTTTGCGATTTTTTGAGTTTATGTTTATAAGCTTGCAAGTCTTCACCTCTAAATAATAGTTTGCTTTGAATCCAAGTTATTCGTAATCTTTAATTTTATTGGTAGAAATCTTTTGAATCGTCCAATCAGATTTCAAATTTCGAAATCTTGGGATTAATCCGAAATCAAATAGCCAAATGAATCCGAAGATATATACAAAAAAAAATTTGAAACCAAAACACCAACACACACATTTACATTAACTCGTAAAAATGGCAAGAACCAAACAAACTGCAAGAAAATCCACTGGTGCTAAAGCCCCAAGAAAGCAACTCGCCTCCAAGGCCGCAAGAAAGAGCGCCCCAGCTACTGGTGGTGTTAAGAAGCCACACAGATACAGACCTGGTACCGTCGC
>ENA-UOTZ01001337-UOTZ01001337.1-compost-metagenome-genome-assembly--contig:-NODE-1337-length-17252-cov-8.933799_pt1 | contig 17252 bp, 8 predicted proteins | sample MGYA00238144_ERZ746983 | MGnify/ENA primary metagenome ERZ746983 (study PRJEB28759, sample SAMN06268863) | compost metagenome | isolation source: single cell | place: USA: California, Emeryville, Joint...
CCTTGTGCTAGAGCCGACCGTCAGTGCCACAAAGCCCAAGTCAATCGAGAAAACCAAAGTCTCTGCGCCTATTAAACCTAGTAGCCCTGAGAGCAAGGCCATAGAACATAAACCCACTCGAGAGATCGAAGACGAGCAGGTTATTGGGCTGAAAGAGAAATTGAAAGAGAAAGATTCGAGGATTTCGACTCTTGATAACCAAGTCCAGACTATTAGACAACAATTTAAAAATTACACGAATAAAGTCCAAGCTTATATGTCCAAGAAGCTTCTGGAGGTCGAGCAGCTGAGGAGGGAGAAATTCAAGGCGTATTTGATGCACCAGCGCCAGAGACTCGGAGAATATATTAGCCAAAGAGATGGGACGAAATTCGTTGACTCGTGGATGGATGGCACGGAAATGAGAGCAGTCAAAGAGAAATTGGTAAGGATATCATCACGTTGCTAGTATTAATTTCCTGATAGGCCCAAATTCAACAAGAAAGGGATGAATTGGAGAAATCCAAAAAAGCTCTGAAGAGCAAGAAGCAGTCAGCCGCGTCAAAGAATGACAAAGGCGATAGCAACAACAAGCCATTCAATAGCACTGAAAATCCAAATATTACAAATAATTTTTCAATGACTTTCAACATCCAATTTGAAAATCATGACTCAAACTCTAACTCTGGTGATGCCCTGGACCTTAAAGACAGAATTACCAGCAAAATAATGCTTTTGAACAGAGTAGCTATTCCTGCACTATTCATTCGATATTTACTAACTCTATTAGGAGGAAGCACTCCTCAAAGAGCAACTCGAACGCCTTGAGCACGAAAAATTTGTTTTCATTCAAGAATACAAGCGACAGAATGAAGAAGACCAGTAATTTACATTCTTAGCTTCTCAGAAGGAATAACCCCATCATAGTTGCCGCTTCGGAAGGGAAAACAAGGAGCAAAAATGGTCAGCTTGGCCAATTCTCGCAGGACGTTATCAATTTTTGTCACTCTTGGGTAAAGGAGGCTTCAGCGAAGTCTACAAGGTAACACATTAAATCTCCTTAATGTGATCTAACATGTTTATTTTCCCAGTGTTTCGACCTTGAAGAGATGCGAGAAGTCGCCTGTAAGATTCACCAAATCAACCCCAACTGGAGCGAATCATCCAAATCTAACTACATCAAGCACGCGCTTAGAGAGAACAACATCCAAACAGAACTCAACCACCCTAATATCGTCAGACTCTATGACACTGTCGAAATCGATCAAAATTCATTCTGTACTGTGCTTGAGTACTGCGAAGGCCCTGACCTCTCGCAGTATTTGAAGAGATACAAATCGATTCCAGAAAAAGAAGCGAAGACAATCATTCGACAAACACTCTGTGGACTCAAATATTTGAATGACTCCAAACCAAGAGTCATTCATTACGATTTAAAACCCCAGAACATCATCTTCCATAAGGGAGAGGTCAAAATCTCGGACTTTGGACTCTGCAAGGTCTTAGAGAACAATGAGACTCGCTGTGAATTGACATCTCAAGGTGTAGGAACGTACTGGTACTTGCCTCCAGAAACGTTCTTAACAGGAGAATCCGCTCCAAGTATCTCGTCAAAAGTTGATATATGGGCTCTCGGTGTGATTTTCTTCGAGATGCTCTATGGTCAGAGACCGTTTGGAAACAATATGTCTCAAGAAAAGATCCTTAAAGAACAAGTAATTCTCAAATCGGTGAAGGTTTCGTTCCCTGAGAAGTCTGGAATATCAAAGGAGGCAAAAGAGTTTATAACGAAGTGTTTAGCGTACAATGAGTTTGATCGATATGACGTTGATCAAGCATACAATAGTCCTTACTTTAAGAAAAAATAGTTAGTATGTATGCCTTCATATCCATATAATTATAAGGACCAGAGTTCTATGCAATATTCATTATTAATCGTTGCTTTGTAGATTATAACATTCATACCAATTTGGGTTTATCTTTCAAGAATAGCTTTGCATCTTGGTGACTTCTCGCGAATTAACATTTATTTTTGAATAACTTTCAAGAAAAGTGCTTTTTTTTATTGTTAAAGAATATAGATAATTCTGTTTTTTTCATTTATATACTACTGCATTTGGGAAAAAACCAAAAAAAGTTAATAATTTCAACGTTTCTAATACGCAAGGCACAGATATACGTAAAGAGTTTCTAGAAAGCTAAGGCATCCATTTTGGCATTGCTGATACGCTTTTTTCTTTATTTCCCACTGTAAATTGTGAACTCTGCTGACTTTTCTTTGCCTTCGAAAGGGTCGAGACTGTACTTTTGCTTTTGCTAAGAACCGATTTAGTCTCAAGCTCTCCCTTCTTTCCACTCTTGCTAAGAACTGACTCACTCTCAAAATCGCCTTTTTGTGCTGAGTGTGGCGTCGAATCGATACGTTGGGAAATTGAATCACTCATGTCGGGGTAATTTTTCCCCTGGATGCGGAATTCTCCCTTTTCTTTTGTTTCTCTGTAGTTCGATCTCTTTATTACTTTCTTCTCCTCTAGCAAGATTAGATCTCACGAATCATAGACGTATGAAGTACCGGGTTTCTTCTCGACTACTGGAACTTTCCTTCCCTCGCACAATGAAGAATAATTTTCTAAGAAAGCCTCAATCCCTTAATAACTCATGTTACAGTATTAATTTCCATTATAAATACCTCCTGAGAGCAGAAAAACGTTTTCAAAGCCCTTCTCTGCCATAATCTGACCGTAAGGAATCGAATTCTTTTCATCCAAATGGTACATTACAATGATCTTTCCTTCTTTATTTTTCTAGAATCAATGAGCAGCTGCAAAAATGAATGATATCTTACAAATTTGTAAAATTCAGGCGTCCATTTTTCACGGGGGATGTTAGGCGCTGGGAAGTTGATTGCTAGTTTTGTAAACACCCATGAAGCCAGATGATAAATTTGTAATGATTACCTTCTTTTATATGATAAAGCTCATAATCCTCAGGCTCTCTGATATCAAGGAGAAGAAGGTCTGTATCTGACTAACAAACCGGATGAGTTGCTCAGTACTGAGAAAATAGCGCAGGTACTGTTATGCCGAGTTGTTCGGTTGCATAAGTAACTGATGACATTCGGGTCATTTGAGACTTTTGGCTCGGCAAACTATAAATTGACTGGTTTTCCGGCGCGCATTCCATATCATGCTCGCCTCCAGTCTCGATTTTGTAAACACTCTCAGTATTTCTGTCTTCTTGAAGTAAATTAGCAAGCGTCGAGGACTTAATTCTTCTGAATAGCTCTCCTCTTCGCTTAGCAATAGTCTTATCACCTAATAATAATTACTATAACTTCCATGGTGAGTATTATTAGTGTTACTGATAACCTCAATGTGATTGACTGTTAATCCTGTATCCATAGTTTTCTGAATGTGAGCAAATTTGGGGTTTTTGGTCGGGAGTTTGTCCAAAGGCTATGTCAATTAGTCATTTATTTTAGTTTTGCCTGGAAGCTTTTTACATTTCCCTTGCCAGGAATATAGCCAATAGGTCTTTTGTCCATGGTTTCTTCGAGTTCGATTTGCGATAATCTACAGTTTTGTAAATATACGATTTGTTTATTTTTTCTGTGCATAATTTTAACATCGGGGCTTTTGGTATTGGATTATATAAGGCTTCTTGCCTATTGACCAGCCTCTTTTGCTATAAACTTGTCAGGACTCAACTAATGGCTGGATAAATAACTGATAATGGCACCAAAGAGTTCTCTAGTTAATTGCATCAAAAAAAGCGATACTTAGTCGCTATTATCGTATTTAATCGCATCCAAGTGGAAATGGATTGAAAATTAAGGGTTTTGCAAAGGAATGTGTGCTTCTCAACCCCAAACCTCATTTGAACTCACTAACGCAAGTTAGAGTTAGAGTCGAACGACCTTTCTTTCGCTCAGCCATTTAAATTTTATTACTCAACACTCAAAGTTAACTTTGAGAGAGTAAAGAAGGTTTCCTTTGTATTCTTAGAAGAGATCCCAATTCCAACATGGTTTCCAGCATATATGTCATATCTACTCATTAATTTTACTGAACCTGCACATAATTTGCTGGGAAAAGCATGAGTATTTATCAGAAGATTAGTCAATGCAAATCTATTAAAGATAAAACAGTCAATTAGCAATTAAAATGACTGCCAAGTTAAAGACCGCTCATCCTCCTGAAATTCATCCCGAAAAGCCAAATTTCACCAGTTGGTTCGACAACGATTTTCTAAGCGACTGCATTCTAGAAGCGAACGGAAAAACTTTCAAATGTCACAGAATAGTCCTTGCGGCAGCATCAAATTATTTAAAGAAGTATTTCGAAGCCCATCCTATCCCTGCTGGAGATAAGTTGCACGTCAAGCTGCCCAATCCGGTTCGTCCGGCAGGATATAATCCCGCCCAGCACCAGCTTGCCAACGTGATTAAGTCTCTATATTCGCAAGTGAGTATCGAAGACATGACAAAATCCGGACTGAATAAAGACAACGTCCTGGACTACTACTCTTATTTTCATGCCCTTGAATCCGAATACGCCCTCCATCTGCTGGATGAGTACATTAATAAAGAACTATCCGATGTTTCTAATTCAGCAGACCTTCTATTAGACGGAGTAAAATTCGATGCGAAGAGTCTAAAAACTCAAGGAATGACACAATTAGTGAAAGGGTTTTCCGCTGCAATGAAAATTGAAAAACAGTACCAAACTTTCCTGAAATTTCCCGTTGGGCTTGTAAAAGAGGTGTTAGCAAGAGACGATCTCCAAGTGGAAGATGAAACACTCTTAATTAAGATCGTAACAGACTATATCACGATGAGAGAAGGGTTACCTACGAAGGAAGAGCTTCAAAAGAGCCAACTTTCTGCTCAGAAACAGCCGATTCAAGAGATTGTTTCCTCGAAAGAAGAGCCTATAAAAGAGCAACCGGTGGAAGAACCAGCGAAACCTGAAATCAAGGCTGAGGATAAACCTGAAGAGAAAGTTGAAGAAAAACCTGCTGAAGCGGAGCAGCCGAAACCAGACTCAGAGGTAGAGAAAAAGCCAGAAGCAAACCCGGAGGAAAAACCAGTGGAAGAAAAAAAGCCCGAAGAAAAACCCGAAGAAAACAAAGAGGAAGCTAAACCAGAGGAATCTAAGCCGGATGCAAGCGAGGAACAAAAGCCAGAGGAGAAGCCTGAAGAAAAATCTGAAGAAAAAAAAGAAGAAGCCCAGCCTGAAGAAAAGATCGAAGAGAAGAAACCGGAAGCAGAACCTGAAGAGAAACCAGAGGCGAAACCTGAAGATAAGCCTGAAGAAAAGAAAATTGAAGAACAACCTCAAATTAAGCTTGACGATCCAAAACCAGACGCACAGCCAAAACAAAATCCTCAACCAATTGTTGAGCAAAAGCCAGAGGCTCTGCCAATTTTAGATTTAGAGGAGCAGGCAAAGCAAAAATTGGCGCTCTATAGACTCTCAGATGATGAAAAAGCTGAGCTTGTTAGACTAATTCGTTTCCCTTTTCTCTCCCATGAAGCTATTATCAAAGCTTCTGAGACGCCAGTCTTCTCACAATACAAAGATATCTTCCTGGAGGCTTTGAGCTCGAAGTTATCAAATTACGAACATATCAGAGAAAAACAATACAGAATAAATACGAACCCTCGCGCCAGCTATGAGAATTCACCAAACACTTCAATGAGAAAACAGCCTCAATCCCGAGGAAATTCTGCAAGCAAGCTTGTGCAATCGCCTGAGCAGAAAAGTCCGTTTGTACCAGACAACAACCGGAATCCCCAGCCGCGGTTTTCACAGAGAGGCAGCCAAACATATCCAGAAGGTCCTTATCACAATGAAAGTCAATTCCATGGCAATGGCAGCCAGTCTCACTTCGGAAGCCAAATTTACAAAGGAAACCCATATTCCCAACCAAGCCACTACTCAGGACAAATGTCTCATCCTAGGACTCCATTCGGAGAAACTGAAGACTTCCAAAAGACCAATTCCCCTCCGCAACGAAGCTCCATGCATTCTTCTCAAGTTATGCAGACCTATCCTACAAAGCAGACAACTCAGCAGCCGCTCACGCAATCCTTGCCGCCACTATCCCAACAAAAGCAGTACCCTACCAACCAATTTTACAATTCAGTTTTTGATCAGAATCATGAGTTCCAAAAGAAAAATCAATCGACTTGGGAAACTCCTATGAGAGCTAGCGCTGGGCCATATGGAGGAGGAAGCTCTCCGCTCAAGGTCTCACAGACTTTTGAAAATACGCCGATAGAGTTTAGATACAAATTCGATTTCGATGACAATGGCGCACTTTACTGGCTTGGAAGCTGTGGAAAAACGAAGGCCTGGCAAAATCCTTATAAGATTGGTCAGGTAAAGGTATTTTTCTCGTCATTAGGAAAGGGTAATCTTGAAGATTTTGTGGGAAGAGAGTGTGTTAATTGTCGAACGTTGAATGAGCCAAACTCCTATATGGGAGTAGACTTAGGAGTCGACCGCAGTTTAATTCCATTGGCGTATACTATCAGAAATCGTAATTCGAGCTATCACGTGATGCTTAATTGGGCTCTGGAAGGCTCAATCAATGGCTTGGAGTGGTATTGGTTGGACAAGAGGATCCATTTGACGACGAATGAGCATATCAATGCGCAATTAGAGAGAGAAAGGGAAGAGCTTAAAAGAAAAGGATACACCTCGACTTGGGCGATCGATCCGAATCAAGTGAACAAGATAAAAAAAAGCTTCGAAGATTCGAAAAAAGGACGATTTACTGGATTTAGATATTTCAAGATAACTCAAATTGGACCTAATTCCGGAGGAAGTGATAACATGGCACTGAGTGGGTTCGAGATATATGGAACGGCGATTGGAGAGAATTGGTTTATGTGAAATTAAGGCAAGTTGAGATTTAGTACAAGGTGTTAATGGAGTAAATTGATTTTGTCGTTACGCATTCGGTGTACCTTTTCTCAGGATAGCAATATCAATATAGATGAAGTTGAGTAAAAAATAAATTCCCAAAAAAGGTTAAGGATAATGAACATTGATTTGAAGCGAGCATGATATTTGTTGAGACAAAAGCTTTTATTATTTATAGCAGGTTATTTCCAGTTCATGGCGTTTAGAGAGTTAAGAAATAAAATTACAGGAATACATCCAAACGAAGTATTCAAGACAACATAAAATTCAAAAATTTTTCCCCTTTTTTGTAAGTAAACTGATTATACAATATAACGTTATCTTGAGAGTATGATAATGAAAGGAGTTCTATAAAAACAAGAATTCAAATGAGAACCAAGTTCCCTGGTATTACTTTTAAAGTCAAGCATATATCTTAATATTCAAATCTAACACTAATTTCTCACCAAAAAAGGCTCGAATTCTAAAATTTTAATAATATTCATGATTGATTTGTATTCTCTGTCGAGGAGCCGTCGCAAACCGAATAATATTCTTATTTGGGCTTGGATGACGCCACTGATTAGTGTTGCTCTCCACATGCTTTTTCTCTGCCTTCTTTTTCGGCCTGCTCACATGACGTACTGAGGTCATTTTTTGCTTATATACACAATTAGTTGACGTTCCTCTTTTTCTGCTCCCTTGTTTATTCCGTCCTGCCAATTCCGGAAGCTCAATACATTTGCTTTGTTCAACATTATGACTCCGATCCACTGAGTGAGACAAATTCATGTCTCGGCCTTTAGGGTAAGTACTTTCTCTACTACAGCTTTGCCTTACAAGTTTCGCATTTGAATGCATCGGAAGCCCCTGAGGACAATTCTGATGATTCCCAAATCCATGATACGCAGCCCTTTGTTGATGAGTATATGACTGATTATGCTTGCCGCCTTCATCGTCATCAGTCAAAATAAGCGGTCGATAAGCTGACTGATAAGATAGTTCAGGGAAATACGTATCATTGTTCCTGATCTGTCTCAAATAGTATTTCGCATTGCCAGTATCATGCTGACTCTCAATACTCGAGTCCTTTTCTCTTGTTCTCAGAGGAGTAGACTCATCTATTTCGATGTTTGCATAATATCCACTGATGTCAAGGGAACTCCGAGCAGGTGGATCTCTACTACTATCATGAATAGTTTTATGAGGGAAAGGCAGTCTTGAGCGACTCGCCGAGGAACCTCGACTTTCGAAATCGAGCAAGTCCACCGAGCCTAACGACCGGTCTTTGATTTTTTGTTTCAATGCTTCCGTTCTGTTGTAGGATCTCTGGGTAGATTTGTTTGATCTGCTTGTTGGCTTATCTTCAATAACAATTTTTGATTTTGCTTCCTCAGAAATGCTTGAATCAAACTTTTGATACTGCGGCATGGAAATACCAGAATGTTCGTTGACTTTAACTAAGCTGAGTTTCTCTTGCTTTCGAAACGCTTTTTTGGTAAAATCAGGCTGAAGGAGCTCTTGCCCAGTGACTTCGACGCTTTTCAAAGAGTTATCGGCTCCGACGAGAAACGTTTTATTGCTAATCTTCGGACCCACCTCTTCTGCATACTTTGGACTGTAGAGATATGCTAACCTTACAAGTTTGGGACGTAGCTTGCGGACTTTAATATCTACTGAGTATATCGTTTGTTGAGGTATATCCGAGGTCATCATTAGCTCATGTGGGTTGCTTTCCGTTTGCATTCTTTGGGGGAAGATAACTGGATTGTAAGGGTCATCTGAAAAAATTGTATGGCTGTCATTTTTGTAGTTTTGAATGTGATTTCGACTGATGTCTGCAGTTGCGATACGCTCTGAGAGATGAGTGTTTTGCTTGAAAGAATTGTACTGGTGCTGGATTATCTCCTTTCGCGATTGGATTCTTTCGTGCTGAGATGTCAGCGATTCTTTCAGATTTTCATCCTCTTGAATGAGCTCTTCTTCCAGATGGTCCTTTAACTCTCCAGAATATATTAGATCGTCGATCGGATTATCAACACTTCCAATAGTTTCGGGGATTTTTTCATCGCCTTTGACCACACTCATCGCTCCTGTGTTTGATTCAGTGCGGATATCGAAGTCATGTACTGCAACTCTACACGAAAAATGTAGTGTATGAAATCGAGAGCAAGATATACCTTTCAAAGAAATCTAATTCAGTGCTTCTCTTCCTCTTTTTTCTCTCGAGTACGAAATTCGAGACACCTCTGTCCTTTTCCATTTATTTTTTCTATCGATAAGCTAATTGTTGTATATTCAGTAGATTTGGCTTGAAACTGCAATAAAAAATTTATGTTATGATTGATTGCTTTTATATTAAAAATAAGCTCAGAAACATTATATTGTCATCATCGAAGATGAGATTGTATGAATCCCAATGAACTTAGAAAAATAACGCCGTTTTGATGCAGATACACTATGCTTGCCCATTCATCCTCTTCAATGAAATAGAGGCTAATATCAGAAATTAGTTGCATCTCAAAGCATTCCCTTCCCTTCAGAACTTCTTTTCTCATATTTAACGAATCAACTATGACTCCTCCGGTGAATATTTTCTTCTCTTCTCAATTAAATTTATATTGAAAATAGGATCATGTTAAGAGAGAGTTAGTGTATTTCTCATGAGAGGTTTTATTTTTAGTTTTTTTAGTTTTCGAAATTAGACCCTTTCAAAAGTTAGAAAGCTGTTGTTAGCGCCAAACCTCTGCCAGCAGCAAGCTAAGAGGAGCCATTCTCCCTTATTTATGCTATTTATATTGGTTATGAATGGTCATCAGAAAATTTCAAGCCAATCTCTCTGAGATTCAAGAGCAACTTATCGATTTTAATAGAGCACTGAACGCTTGTGTGATGAACAAATTTTGATTTTGATGATCGGACTAATTTATTGAAGGTCACTTTCTCAAAATATCAATCCATATTGAGTTGACTTAAGCATCTCATTATCAGAATGACATCTTCTCAGTTGCGTTCAAGAAATGCTATCTGCTAAAAGAATTTTGGTTCTTGAAGTCCACCATTTAGGACACGAAATGTGATAAAAAATTTCGTAATCAACTATTTGTAGTGTTGTTGAAGTTACAATTGCTCTTATAGATATTAACACACAATCCCTCTAAATATTACGAAATAAATCGTCAAAATTATCTGGCTAATTATCTATATTTTGCTGATATTTTCCGCGGTTAATCAGCAATCACAGCAAAGCCGAGTCCCCTCATCGCTCATGACAACATTATTGTACAAATTTCGATAATTTTTCCCTGCCAACTAAAGACCCTTTACTTTCTATGGAGAGTTCTAATACCAGGGAATATGAAATCATTGTTCGGAAGTAACGCCTCAGCGAAGAGACGCCGAAGGCCCGTTCATGAACAAAAGCAAGGTTTTTTCAATGATTGGATAAACTAAATTCGATAACTCTCACAGTACGGTACAGCAAATAAAAACCCAGTAAGATTTAATAAAGTGTTTCGATTAGAATAGAATATTAAAACAGGTTTCCTCTCTGAAATGCTCCAAAAGCTCTCTTCAAAGACAAATTTGGAAATAGAGACCTCGAAATCCCAGGACCAAACAAAACCCAACGGTGTCCAGTCTCCAACCCTTCAAGACTACCTCCCAAAAGATGAAATCACCACTATTTCGATTATTTTGCTCTCACTCAGTTTTCAAGGCCTGATTGTTGGCGACTATCACTCTTGTGTATTTCATTTGTTAGCAGCAATCGTCATCTTCGTTCTCAACATCAAGATCAAAATTTTCGAAGAGAAAAACATTTTAATTTATTTGAATATTCTCGCAGTCTATCCTCCCGCTCTCCTCTGTTGCAGCCCTCTCCAATTTACCTATTGTTCCATTGTCTCCTGTGTTGTTCCAGTGCTTAATTTGAAGCGAAAACTCGACTGGTTCCACCAGTTTGTCTACCTGATGACCTCAATCTCGGTTTGGTCTGTCTATTTAGTGTATGGAAGCAGTCTAAAGGACGGTTCTTTGGCGAATCACGGTGCGGCATGGTTACAATTCATATTCTTATACGGTTGTTCCGTGGCTTACAGTTTCTATGTCTTAAATTCAGAATCAGTCACAAAAGTCACCAGTCTGCAAATGCCTGCGGTTAATCTCAAGTCAGAACCAGATTCAAAACACAGCTCGCCGGAACTTCGATGCGAAAACATCCCTGCTGAAGTTAACGAGCTAATCAAGCAGAAGGAGATTTTCATCTTGCGATTTTCTCATGAGATTCGAAATCCGCTTAATAGTCTGCTGGGAAATATCGACCTTGCGAAAGAGAGTATAAAGGACGAATCGATCAAGGAGATGATCGAAGACGCGAAGGTCAGCGGAGAGATCCTGCTCCAGCTTTTGAACAATATTCTCGATAGCTCGAAGATCGATTCGGGCAAGCTGGAGATTTCTTACATCAGCTGCAATATCCGAGAATTCGTCGAGAAAATGTGGCTCGTAACCAATGATATCATCAGAAAGAAGAAACTCTACGGTTCAGTGTACGTCAGCAGCTCTATCCCGACCTACGTCAAGATCGATCCCCACAGAATCATGCAGATCGTGTTGAATATGACAACAAATGCCGCTAAATTCACGGATAAAGGCTCCGTGAAATGGTACGTGGATTTCGTCACGACAAATCAGCTGGGTGAGAAGGAATGGAAGCCTTGGTATTTCTCAGTGAACTCAGCCGAAACCGAAGGGGATTTCGACAATGAAGACGATATCAACGATTTCGATGAGAAGCATTTGTGTGACTACGACTTCCTGGACACGAATAAAAAGAGATTCAAAAAATATAACGGAGCCACGATGCTTACAGATTTCGAAGGGGTACATGGGTACCTTCGTCTCGAGATCGTAGATACAGGTTGCGGGATGACCCAAGCCTCACTTTCGAATTTATTCAAAAAATTCGAGCAGGTCAGCGAGGAGTCTTCTAAACGACAGATTGGAACTGGACTTGGACTGTGGATTACGAAAGAGATTGCTGAGCTGATGCATGGGAGAATCGAAGTGTATTCGAAGAAAAACTACGGCACTTGCTTTGTGATTCTGCTTGAGACTCAGGCCGTGCCGAAAAACTCTTCGATCCTCAAGATGCCAACGTTGAATACATTACCCACGCTCAACTGCAAAAAAGCGCTGGTTGTTGACGATAACGCTTATAACCAAGACCTTATCAAACGCTATTTAGGCAAATCAAACATCGAAGACGTTATGGTAATGGACAACGGTGTCGATGCCGTAGAATGCTTCAAGAGGAAAGGCAACGGCTACTTCAATTTCATTGCGATCAACCTCAGCATTCCTAGCCCTGACGGAAAGGCGACGGTGAGACTCATGAGAGAACATGAGAAGAAAGAAAACTGGAAAGCGACTAAGATTCTCGTCATATCGCCTGTATTCAATGAGAAGGAGAAGAAAGAATGTCTCAATCCTAATGGGTCGATACGAGCGGATGTCTACCTCGAAATGCCGATTTCTTTGGAGGTGGTGCAAAAAGTGATCTCCGATCTCGAGAAAAAAGACATGCAAAATCTCGCGATTTTGGTCGCTGAGGATGATTTCTTCAATCTGAATCTCCTCGGAAATTTCATGGAAAAGATTGGTGTTGTCTGCTTCAAAGCCAAGAATGGAGAAGAGGCTATTAACCTTTATATGCAGCAAAGCGATAAGATTGCCCTAATTCTGATGGATTGTGAAATGCCGGTTGTCGATGGGTTCACGGCAACGCGAGAGATTACTAAGAGGCAAAAATTAGCGAAGAAGAATGCTCCGATTTATGGGTTAACGGGTCACACAGAGGAGATGTACCGCACGAAATGTAAGGAAGCTGGCATGCAGGATATGCTGACCAAACCAATAGACTTCCCGAGCCTCAAACAATTAGTTATTCGTGAATTAACAAAAGCTGCTGCTAGATAAACCGCCACTATCATTAATTATGTATGTTTTTAGCTGGTTATTTATGTTTTAGCTCTTGAATTCAGTTTTTAATGTTTACATAAGGTATTTGCGTATTTGTAGATGAGTCCATGATCCAAGTAATTATATATCGCAAGCCTATGTTACAAATGCGAGCATAGTGAGTCAATAAATTAATATATTAATGTTTTCTACTGATTGTGTGTTCCTATTACGTGATAAGCGAATGTGAGTTGGTGTATTAGTTCTCGCACTGCAGATTTCATGAAGAAAACCATTGAACCAGGACTTAATTACAAAGAAAAACAATAAATATCTGCACATTTGCATAGCGAAAAGACCCGCTTTTATCTCAATTCTCATTATATTCTTCACAATGAATCATAATTCGCATCTTCGATTTAGACTAGTTATCACCTACCGGATATTCTTGCTTTTTTCGTTTATAAACCACTTAAATTCATAGAAAATTAAGTTAGATCAATAGTTGGCTTACCTCTCAATCGCATCTTATTGAAATACTGATCCTGGTAGAAAGCGTTTAACTGTGTGCTTAAAATGTGCTTGTCACTCTCTGCGCGCCTGTATAATGCTCTAATGCTTCCCAACTTAATGCAAATAAATCCATCAATCAATAAACATTGGCTTAAGTTTTACCATGAGGAACAATCCAACAAAGCAAGTTATCACAGCTTTAGTCTCATAGCCGCAGAGGTAGAAAAATAGCGTTGACACAATCACTGGGTTGAAAAAGCTGCTAAATTAGAGTATTGTGCTAGAAAACATGTACTAGAAGCAGAGTTCCAGATTCTGCTTTTTATCCCAGCCGATTAGCACAAGCTTCGAGTCCTCATAGCGGATCTTTGATGCTGATTCCTTGAAAAATTAGCTTTATATATTTCCGTAACTCCAGTTGCCTTTACCAAATGTTTTTCTAGGCCATCGATGTAATATTTCCTTTCGCTTGTGAAATACAAATAGAAGCACAACAGCGAGGGTATCAGCATGATGAGAGTGAGATATTTATTGATGTAGGCGAGTAAAAACAAGCAGAGGTAGCTTAGAACGAGGTAGTAGAATCTACAAAAGGTATTATAGTGATTGAAAGGGCGCATAAATGAGTACTTGGTGAATTCTAATTCATCCAATATCAAAACTTCCAAATCTTTCGCATTCGGTGCCTGGAGATATTTCTCGTAGGTTTCTACTGTCTCTTCGTCGAGTTTGCCTCTGTAAAGCAGCAGGAGAAATCGAAGTTCGAGTTTCTTTAAACATGAATGAAAGTATCTTGAAATCATGGAATCTTTTTATTGCTAAGCGGTATTCGATTTTTAAAATTTTCGAGTTTTCTCTGTTGATCAATTTAGTTATTGAATTCAAAATTTTTTTCTTTAAGGAATTTTTCTGACTTTTGTCCCCAGGGACCTTGATTTTTACAAATTCCATGACAATTTTCGAATTATCCTCGAAGTGGGTTGCTCATTTCTTGAGAAATCTCATTTCTAAGTATAATACATTTACCTAACCTGAATTTTGGATCTATAAATTGTTATTTCTAGATGCGATAGTTAGCAATGCCCAGATCAATCGCGACCGTCCTTCTGCATGGTGATTATTGCTTGAATTGCTGAGATTCCTCCTTTTTTCACTTAGCCGAGGCTCGGAAAAAATGCAATAGCCTCTAACTAAAATAAATTTACAACAGATTCTGATATTATTCTGAGAAATCTTCTAAATGCAAGAAGATCCCAAACCCGCAGAAAACAGCATTGTTGACCTCGATGATCAGAAAGTCGAATTGGACACCATCATAAAGTTGGTAAAAAACGAACAACTCAGCAATCTCCACCGTTTGAGCATCCGAAGAAACAATCTAGGACCCAAAGCTGCGATTGAAATCAGTGCAAACAAAACTTGGTCTACTCTCAAAGAGCTGCATTTATCTCAGAACTTGATCAAGGATGCAGGCGCTATATCCATTGGAAATAATACAGCATGGGTGAATTTGGAAGATCTGCGGCTTGCTGAGTGTGGAATCGGAGATTTAGGTGCAGTGAGCATCGGAAACAATACGACCTGGCAAAATCTAAAAATTTTGAGCTTAGGATGGAATCTTATCGAAGATGAGGGAATCTCAGCTATTAGCCTAAACAACACATGGACCAAACTCGAAGAACTCTGGCTAAATGATAACCGTATTAGAGATAAAGGCGCAGGAGCTTTGGCCAGAAACATCGGTTGGGTCAGTCTCAAAAAACTTGGGCTTGAGGCGAACGAAATTGGCTACGAAGGCGCTTTGGAGCTCGCACAAAACCAAACATGGGTCAATTTAGAAGAATTTTGGATCGGTGAAAACGAGATTGGAGACGCTGGCGCTGCCGCAATAATTGAGAAAAACATCTCGTGGAAGGGTTTGAAGAAACTCATCCTCAAGGAGAACCGATTAACCGAAGCTGTTTTTTCTTCAGAAGCAGCAAATACAATTTTATCCAACCTCGGAGACATCGACTTCGATGGAAACAAAATTGGTGATAACGGCTTATTGGGGCTTATAAGCAGCATGACCTGCCAGAACATCAAAATACTGCAGTTAGAAGGCAATAACCTCAGCTCTAAAAGCGCAATAGCCTTATCTCAGAGCGAGAAATTATCTCAGCTAGAAGAACTAGGTCTTGGCAAGAACAATATCGATGATGAAGGTGCTATCGCTATCGGAAGTAATACAAATTGGATCCACCTTAAAACACTGAAACTGCAAACGAACAAGATCGGAAGGCAAGGAACTTCGGCAATCGGGAGTAATAAATCGTGGGAGAACCTCGAACTTATTTGCTTGAACGAAAACAGGATTGGGGATGAAGGCGCTGCCACACTAGGCGCTAATATCTACTGGAAAAAGCTGAAAAACCTTCAATTAGTCTCCACTGAAATCGGAATGAAAGGTGCGATGGAAATTGGTAAAAACGATGTTTGGGTGGACCTGGAAGGGCTTTGGCTGCAATATAACGAAATTGGAGACGAAGGAGCAGTTGCTATAGGAAATAACAAAGTGTGGGAGAATCTCAAGCTTCTTAATCTTTCAGATAACAAGATTGGCGATGAGGGCGCTTCAGCCATAGGAAATAATAAGACATGGGGTAATCTCGAGGAGCTTTCGCTCAATAGCAACAAAATCGGAGACAATGGAGCAGAAGCGATTGGTAGTAACACCGTCTGGGTGAATCTCAAGGATCTAGACCTCAGCACGAATCATATAGGCGATAAAGGAGCATCAGCACTTGCAAAAAATGAATCCTGGGTTAAACTCGAAAATATTTGGTTGGATCAGAATAAAATCGGGGACGATGGAGCGGAGGCTATTGGAGGTAATATCAGTTGGATTAGTCTAAAGTTCTTGAATTTGGGTGAGAATCAAGTGAGCGACGAAGGCGCGAGGCAACTGGGACAAAATAAAGCCTGGAGTAACTTCAAAGAATTGCACTTATACGGAAACAACATCGGAGCCGAAGGAGCAATAGCGTTAGAAAACAACCCTTCGTGGACAAATTTGAAGAGTTTGAATCTCGGGCAGAACGAAATTTCCGATGAAGGCGCCGTGCTCATTGGAACGAATACGACCTGGACCAAACTTGAAGAGCTTGTACTAGATAAGATAAACATTGGAGATTCCGGCGCATGGGCTATCGGAAAAAACACGACTTGGAAACATCTTAAAGTCCTAAGTCTGCAAGGAAACAATATTGGCGATGCAGGCGCGATGGCAATCGGAAAGAATTGCACCTGGGAAAATCTGCAAGAGCTCTGGTTACGAGAAAACCAGATAGGAAATTTTGGCGCTTCAGCTATAGGAGCCAATATTACTTGGACTTATCTCAAAAAGATTGATTTAGGGTCAAATGGGATTGCTTATGAAGGCATTGCACCGCTCGCGGCGAACGAATCATGGGTAAATGTCGAAGAGCTCTTCCTGAGCGCGAATAGCGTTGGTGAGTTCGGTGCGCTTGCTCTGGCGGAAAACACTGCCTGGAAGAACCTGAAAAAATTTGCCATTGATGCAAACAACATCGGTGACCTAGGCGCGAAGGCAATAGCGGGAAATACAACGTGGACTAATCTCGAGGAAATTCATCTTGGGAAGAACGACATTGGACCGGAAGGCGCTACTGCGATAGGGTCTAATGCAACTTGGAGCAAACTGAAGATCCTTCGATTGCAAGGGAATCACATCGGCAATGTTGGTGCCTCAGCGATCTCAAAAAACCCAGCGTGGACGAACCTTGAGGAGGTATGGTTGAGTGGGAATTTTATCGGAGATGACGGAGCCATCGCGATAGGGAGTAATAATATTTGGCGGCATTTAACGAGGCTTGAGCTGTTTGGCAACCA
>ENA-UOTZ01001339-UOTZ01001339.1-compost-metagenome-genome-assembly--contig:-NODE-1339-length-17242-cov-65.201107_pt1 | contig 17242 bp, 19 predicted proteins | sample MGYA00238144_ERZ746983 | MGnify/ENA primary metagenome ERZ746983 (study PRJEB28759, sample SAMN06268863) | compost metagenome | isolation source: single cell | place: USA: California, Emeryville, Joint...
TTTGTGGGTCTGGTACTTTTCTCCTCGATGTTCTCTCGAGAGCCTATCGTAAACGAAATTTATTCATTCACTCCTAAACCTTTCACTTCGAACAGAGCTACCTATCCGACTGGAGAATGCAAAGGAAAATTCTTGGTTAGGGCAGTTTGAAACGATTTACGACGCTGATTTCGAGCGCCGCATCGAAGAATTAAAAAAAGAAAGCCAAGAAAAGCTTCTCCAGCCAAAAGAAAGTAAAAATCTGCACGAGTACCATGTGTGCTAACATAAAATACAGACTTATTCGTTATTGGATCTGACAAATCTCCAAGGCAGTTCAATAAAACGTCTCAGAATTTAGCAAAGTTTAAAATGAACCAAGACATCTCAAGAGACTCTCTCTCTAAGCTTTTGACCAAGGAGCAATTAACCTTACTTGATGGAAATCTGAACATTGATTATGAGATGATAAGTCCGAATTCGTTAATCATTCGATCCGATTTTGAAGCTGCCGCTCAATATCTTCCTCAAAATGAAAAAGTTCATGTTATTTCTAATTTGCCTTATGGTGCGAGATCACAGAAGACAATCACGCCAGATGAGCTGAAGACGACTTATAGAAGACTGGGAGCGTTTTTCACGAAAAATAAAGAGAGGTTTGCGTCGATAAATCTGCTCGTTTCCCGAGAATCGTATAAAGAGCAGAAAAAGACAGATTTTGAATATTTCAGCAGACTCGAGTGCAGAACAATCTTCGATTTCGAAAATCAAGGGCTACCAGTCAAGCTACTTAGTGTCAAATTTTAATGCTTGCTAGCTAGCTGGCTATCTCTTGAAGAGGAACAGGGAAAGAAATTGAGAGGTCTGAATCCTCGTTCTCGGTGCGTATTGAAGTTTTTCCAGAGTGTACATATTTCGAACTTGTAGATAATAGCTGCGAGTAAAATTTCAAAATTGTATGAAATCAGAAACTATCCACCCAATATATCCAAATACATTTGCGTTTTTGTGAAGTTTTGTCAGATTCGACGATGATAGTATATGTCGCGAGAAAGCGAGAAAGTAAAAAATGCTTGTTCAAAAATTCCAAGGAATTCTAAAATTCCTAGGGTCAATCTTGCACTTGTTAGAGGAGATTTGATAGATGGGGGACCTTTTATTAATCACTTAATCGCAGTAATGCCCATTGCTGAGTCGATCTGCTCGAAGAAGAACTTTATGGAAATCTTTGAGGTTCCAGCCTTCCTTTATCACGAAAAATTGTCGAGTTATCATATACAAAGGTAGTCAAATTCCTCTTTGTACGCCACCACTAATATCAGTCCTTACAGGCAAAAGAGGATCCAAATCAAACGATTCGTTTCATTCCTCCTCATTGTATAGACTCTGCTAATACAGACCGATGCTAATTATGACTCGCGAGACGTTGGAGACACGCATTTCAAAGACTGAAAAAGTTGGCAACCAAAAAAAGGCGTGCCTTGATCAGATTAATAAAGCAAAATCTAAATATACCGATATATCAACGCTCGTTTTGAATTAGCTGTCGAAGATAATCGATATTTGGATTAATTGGCTCATATCATTATTTCTACGGTTTCAAAACTATAATATAGGGCTCCACTTTATTAAAAAAAAAATGAAGCATTCATACTGTGACACTCTACATTGGACTTCAAACTCCTTTCGAAAACCACTTGACTCTATTTTTTTTCCGAAAATAGACAACTCCTTTAGTGTTAGTGCTTCTGAATCTTAAAAATTTGAATCATGACCCCGATCTTATTATCCGCAGGGATATTACCCTCTGCTCTAACAAACCATAACAAGCGCCTAATTTAGGGCTTGAGTTCCTTCTTCTGATTTTCTATGTGGAAGAATCTATCTTTTCTTATAATAGCAGGCATATTAAGGCCTATCACTTCATCAGAAGAATTTGATAAGAACTACCTTTCAAAAATTAAAGAATACTAATTTGTAAATTTATTCGAGATCCTTCAAAATATTTCTGGTGCATGAGTTAATGACTCTCTTTATTAAGCTCCTAAAATTTCTTATCCAACTTTTTTAAAACTTTTTTAACTTCGAGATAACAGATACTCAAGCTATCCCACTACCAGCAACATATGTATAGTCCTACAATATACACTACTGAGACCGATCTTCTCGGATCTTCTCAACAGTTATACGAATGGAACGGTATGAACTCGCCGAAAGGTCTCCTCAGTCGCAATAACATGATAAAAAAATCCATCAACGACTCCAAATCCAAACGGCCCGCACAGGATGGCTCTCAGGAGCGGAAGATAATGAAATTCGGTGACCGATCAAACGAAAATTCCATTAAATTTAATATCCGAACCATCGAAACACCCAACACTCGAATTTCGAACCGCATCACCAAGCTCCTCGAAGATTCAAAGCGAGGTCTGAGCTCAAAAGTGGAAAAAACAGGGAATTTTGATCCGATCACCGACTCATTAAAACCAGCGAACACCGACCAAGAACCTCTCTCCGCGGGTTTGGAAGAATACCGAAAGAGAGAGTTTCGGAAAAACCTTGTCATTGACACTGAGCCACAGTCTGCGACAACTGCAAATAGCAAACTGAGATCTTCTTCAACGAGGAATATCAAGATTTCAAGAAATAAGTACGCAGCGACTCCATCTAATCTCCTACAAGATAGTCAAATTCAGGAAAGGAATTTGATTTCTTCGAACCGAAACTCTTCGCCTGTTGATTCCTTTGCAAAAGACACGAAAACCGCACTTGTCCAAATCAAAAAGAAAAATTCCTTAAGAGATGACTCTGATTGGTCGGGTCCACCAGCCAACCGCAAAAGTTCGAATATATTAAATAAATTTTTGTCTCAAGTCCCTGACAAAGGCGAGTCATCTGCAGAAAAGAAAGGTAACTAGTTCCTAAGGCTCTTTTTGATGTTTTTGCTTGATTAGGAACTTTCACTCCCACGAATGCGACTTCAAACAACTCGGTTTCTCAAGGGAAAAACTTGAAAGTCAATAACTTTACGCAGGGTGTTTCCCAACAAGCCAGCCTAACTCGAAAACATTTGACGAAAAACCAAAAGGAGAGAAACGGCGCGTTCTTTGATGACGAATCTGAAGATGAATTAACTGCTGCAGAGACTAACCCTTCAGTAGTCACGCAGACAAGTCTAGATCTGAAGAAAGCGTTCCAACAATATCAGAAAGCGAATCCAGGAGGTATCGAGCGAAGCATTAAAATCCAAAAACAGTATTCTGGTGTAGAGAATAATGACTCTGCTCGACAAAAAAACTTCGAAAATACTTCTCTTACACGCTCAGCCACCTTCCAGTCGAAAGGCGCCTTCGATCTCAAGCAAGCCTCTCCAAGCCAACAGCAAGACAATTCAAACTCTGCATTGAACGGGTTTATTACCAGAGTTTCACAAGGTTCTTCATTACCCATGTAATTTCCTTTCTAATCGATGATTTGTCAGGCGATGCCGCTGTGGGAATAGCCCAAAAGCAATCCAATCAACAAGAACAGCCGACTGAGCCACTATCTAAATCTGCTCTTATGCAGAGAGATCCAAACAGTCAGATGACGAAGGCGTCCAGCAGCAAGGTGATAAAAACAGAGAGTTCAGGACAGAACCGCGGAGGGCTTATTGGTTCGAATAAGGCGCAGCGCTATGTCAAAGTCAATGCTGCTGGGACGGTCAGCTCTTCCCAAGAAATCAAACCATCTGCAAAAGCTACTTTTGTAAGACAGACAAGTTTGCTAGCACGTCCTTTTGTCTATTACATCACAAATCTGACGAAATACCTTAAGAACCCTTCACAAAACGACCTCTGGGCTACACTATACCGAGAGCATTTTCTGCAAACTTACCAATCGCTGACTTTCTGCAAATCATTAAGACCAGTAGATCCTTTCACTTTGACAACAAAAATGGTCTACCTGGAACGGAAACCGTCTGCTAAAGGTAACATTCATTGTGATTCTCTCTTCTCTAATAAGTTTCACATTCAGGCAAGAAGACATTAATCTTCGATCTAGACGAAACTCTCATTCACTGTAATGAAAGCACGCAGATCCCATTTGACGTCAAGCTGCCTATTATCTTTCCCAATGGTGATATTATCGAAGTACGCAAACCTCGTCTTTAGTCCTTTATATGACATTAATTAATCAGGCCGGAGTTAATATCAGACCTTACGCAATGGAAATTTTAAAAGAATTAAGCACCATTTTCGAGATCATCGTCTTCACGGCTTCTCATTCATGCTACGCGAACGTCGTGCTTGATTACTTGGATCCAAAAGGCGTTTATATCCACCATAGGCTCTTCAGAGAGAGCTGCGTTCAGACGCCGCAAGGAGTCTATATCAAAGATTTAAGAATCTTCGGAGACAGAGAGCTTAGCGATCTCATTCTCGTTGATAACGCAGCGTATTCTTTTGGAAATCAGCTGGAAAATGGCGTGCCTATTATTCCCTATTATAACAATAAAGAAGACCAGGAATTAAAAAATTTAGTTCCTTTCCTGAAAACTCTTGCTGAAGCTGAAGACTTGCGAGAGGTTATACGCCAAACATTTAAATTCCATCTATACACTCAATATGACTCTTCAGATATGGTATTAGAGAAGGTCGTACTGTCCAAATAGCTTCGTTTTTTATTTAACCCCCCTACGAAGCTTTTGATTCCTGAGGACTTTTTTCAGTCAGAATCTAATTTTTTTCCATCCATCTATAATTATTATTATTTCCCTGTATCTATTCTCAGAATTTGTCTGATTTAAGCAAAGATAGACCGATTTTGTAAATTCTCAAAACAATAATTCTTGTTTTTCCCAAAGAACAAAACTTCTATTAGGTATTATTCAAAATCCCCTATTTTGTAGATGATACACTTGCCTAGCTCCTAGTTTAAACCAGCTTGTCAGAGTTATTATTTTATGTATTATATTAATTGCTTTCTTATTTCACAAGAGCGCATTTCTTTCAATTATACTAACAATTTCTCAAATAAGTTCTACTCCTAAGCCGAGACAGCTCAGTTGTCCTCTGATCGCCAAAAGCGTTTTTATTTTTCCGTAATGGCTTAGGCTTTAAGAAAAATCTTCGCCAACTAACTGCTTTCCTTCGATTAATATTTTTTTGTAACTTTAATTAAGCAGAGACAACTGTTACGCTACACTTAATGAGCGCAAGCGAAACAAACTTACAGGAAGGAGCCTCTTCCTTTGGGATCGCTTTACAGACCAAACCGCACCACCGGACTAAAGAAGAAGAGATCATATTTGTGCGAAATCAGATACGCTTCAAAACCAAAACCGTGCTTGAGACCCTAAAACAAATCAAAGAGAAAAAATTCGACCGTGAGAACCAGACCATATACTTTGAAGAACTCGATAAGAAAGTAGTGAACATTTCAGAGATAGCTTTCGATAAACTGATCGCATACGTTGAGACTATCACAGAAAATAATCAAATACTCCCAGATCTTTCTCATTCTCACGCGCTAAACCACCATTTCAGCAGAGCGTTCGGCCAGCAGTTTACAGGCCAGAGAAACGCGTTTCGAGAAAATCCAGAACTCGTGAATCGGCTTGTGTCTTTCTTTCCCAGCGGATCGTATGAAAGCATTTATATTCCCGACTGCAGTCTCGACTCCAACATTTACCTCTTGATTATTTTCACGCTAATCGAGGAATATCTGTTCTTAAACAGCGATTCGGCGAGTTCAAAGAAAGAGGAAAGACAAATCACGCCTACCTTTGATACATTTGGAGACGAGCTGCCTCTGCAACAGATCTCGTTTCTGAATCCAACGTTTAATTCGGTGATAGTTCATATATCTGAGCAGAAAGAAAGTATTGTGGGAGCCTCGGTATATATTCTCATGCTGTCAGATGTGATGGAGAATATTGAGCAGCTATCGCCATTGGTTCAAAATTCATTGGGATTTGATTTTTCTGAACCAAGCAATGCGAAGAAGAAAACTATGAAGAAAATGCAGACCACAGGAGATCTCCGAAGACCGATGACTACGGAGCTAAAGTCGACCAGAATTGTTAACCCTCCGAAATATGATCATGTGTCTCATACGAGTCAGATCCCTGATTTCACTAGAGATATCGTCAGGAGTTTCATTAGAAAAATTGATAGCAACAACGATGATAAAATCGATGCGTATGATCTCATTAAGTTCTGTAAGATCAAGAATCTCGTGTTAGAAGACAAGGTAAATTTTGCTGGTTTTCAATTGTTTTCTAAAGACGATGATGTTAGGCTATGTATGAACTTATCGATTCGATAACAAACAAACGGCAAGTACGGCTTGAGTCTGAGCGGAATAAACCCGTCGATGAACTTGAGATTTACAATGAAGGTAAACCTAGCTTGATTTTTGAATAGGGGATCTGATTTGATGCAAATAATAGTTCGATTGAAACGAGTAAAAGGTCTGAATGGCTGGGAATTAAAGCCTGGACCACATCGAAGCACGTGGGTCACTCTTTTTGAATTAGCTGGAGAGCCGCTTCCCAAAAACCAAATACCCCCTCCTAAAAGCCAGCCGATCCAGGCACAATATCAGACAGATTCCTTCTCGAGATTGCCAACTCTGAATAAAACTACATCGGTAATTAGCTCTACTCTCATTGTATTTTAACCAACAACATTAGAGTCTTACGGTAAAAGAATTGAAACCAAAGGTGTATCAGCATAAGTATACCCCTGAAGCAGGCATCGTGATCCAGAACACACAGAATATCCGAGAGCTATATAACGAAGAGCCGAGTCTTCAAGAAAAGAAAGTTACTCCTTATGAGCAAGTGGTCAACATGAAATTTAAAGACGTGTCACAAACGTCCGAGTACGAAACGATCCAATTTACCACAAAAAAATACTACGAGGAGGCGTTGAGACTAACAAGCGATCCAAGACTGGTTCAAAACAAAGAAACAAATCCGATCTATAGGTTTGTTCCTGTCACTGAAAATTTTGGTATTTGCACAAACAAAACGCATGATTGATTAATATATTCATAAATTTAGTCGCTAGTGATTCGAGAAAGGTCAGCACATCAGGCGGAATCGGTGCCGAAAAAACCGGGGAGAATGACTCGGATAGTTTCGATGATGATATGCAGCCTCTAGAGGCAGATGAAATCAAGAGATTACAATCCAGCCGCTTTGGTTCGGTTCTTTCCATTCGAAAAGGACCCAGTTCGCAGAACGACTATATTCAATATGCAAAGATAGGGCAGGTCAAACCAATGAGCCAACAATCCACCAAGAAGACGCTAGAGCGCCCTATGACCCAGCAGTCCTTTAGAAAAGTTGCCGATTATCAGCCGTCCTCTCGGCCGATCACTCGCACGACAAGAGACACATTCCATCCTGTTGACATGTACAACGAGCCCGTTTTTTGCACGACTTTCAAACTGCCGTCAAAGTTTGATCTGAAGAAGGAAGCTGCTGCAAACAATCCGACGATTAAAGACCCGTACAATCCCCCAGAACTCCACAAGTTTAGAGATGACGTCCCTCCAACAGACAAACCGCATTTCAAGGTGATATAGTTCTCTTCACTTTGTCCATAACTAAGTCGTATTTAGGTGGCATCTAAGGCGAATTTTTATAAAAATAAGGCTCAAGTTATCGCAGAAGCTAGTCAACCGATCCCAATATCAAAGAAAGAAGAGGCGAGAATGTTTTATGAGAATATGAAGCTCGCGGAGAAGGAAGAACAGCTGGGTAAGTTGCCTGAATGGAGGAGATATTTCAAGCATGCTTCTCGTGAGCGAGGCTTCATAGACTTCCAATATCCTACGGTTCTTAAGAAAGGCAATTATATTGAGCCTTTCATGCTCGTGAATGACTTCCTCAGAGGAGAAGTTGATTATGAGGTGCCATTTAAACTGTTCCATCGTTCGCTTCGAAAAACAGATAAAAATCTTTGTTTGGGAGAGCAAATACCTTCCAAGTTATGATAAGTTTTGAAGTTTTGTTTTTGTTTGAGTTTTTTCAGTTGTGATAACTAATATATATTAACATCATCACATACATGAGTGCTATTTCTGAGGTCCTTTCAAACCAAATATAATTGGTTCAACGCTGGCTTTGAATTTAAATGCACATGTTCACAACCTGAATTAAAAGACATCATTCAGGGCTAATATTCCTAAAGACGAAAAATAAAAGCGAATATGAGCTCTAATTAATCGAGCTAGCGCTATTGAAATAGGCTTGAAGCGCATTTTCGAAAGAGCGCAAGGTAAGTTGCTTGGTTAGAGGTCTAGTCATAGGCTCAACAAAAATAGAATATTGGAGTTGAAGGTTTGGAATGCTTGCTTATTGATAATTAAGTGAGAGAATTTTTAAAATATCATTTTGAAAGAAAAAACTATGAGCACGAAGGAAGCAAAAGAAAGGCGAAGATCACGCTCAAGAGACCGCAAAAAGTCGAGATCCAGAGACCGAAAGAAGGACAAGGACCGTTCTCACAGAAAGAAAGATAAGGACATCGACTTGGACAAAGAGATAAAAAAAGCTGACAAAGAATCGGAAAAGGAAATACAGAAAATACAAATCAAGGAAACCGATCTTATCCCCTCTCTGGTGGACGTTCCGGATTTTCTCACAAAAGAATACAACAAGCGAACAGGCAGACTGAAAGAGGACGAAGAAGAAGAGGAAAAAGCAGGAGATAACGCGCCAAAGAATGATATGGAAGTTGAAAAGAAGCCAGAGACGTTTGAGCAGCCCACTAAGCCCGTGAGCAAACCAGTAGAAGAAGAAAAGAAACAGCAATCAGATTTGAATAAGAACACTGCAGCTGTTGGAAGAGCTGGTGGTGTTTACATTCCTCCTTTCAGACTTGCGCAGTTGAAAAAGGAGCTGCTTGAGGAAGAGAAAAACGGCGTCCAACATCAAAAGCTCATGTGGGAGCTGCTGAGGAAAAGTATTAATGGTATTATCAACAAGGTAAATTGTTTATCTTCTTCAGCATAGCATTAATGACTCAACTCTCATAGGTGAACATCTCGAATATCCAGAACATTATCGTCGAGCTTCTCAACGAAAATATTTTGAGAGGCAAAGGACTGCTTGCTCGTGCCATCATCAAGGCTCAGATGGCTTCGCCCAACTTCACGCACGTGTATGCCGCGCTGATTGCGGTCATCAATACCAAACTGCCAGAAATCGCCAATCTTATCATCAGAAGAGTGGTTCTGCAGTTCCAGAGAGCTTATTCTAGAAATAACAAAGTAAATGAATTTGTTGCAACAATGACTAACTGATTTGCCAATAGATCGTGTGCATGGCTACCACTAAAATGCTTGCTCATCTCATCAATCAGAAAGTGCTTCATGATTTCGCTGGTTTGCAGCTTCTTTCGCTCCTGCTGGAGAACCCCACTGAAGATGGTGTCGAAATCGCTTGCGATTTCATGATCGAATGTGGCCAGGTGCTGTCCGAGCTCACCCCAGCTGGTGTGAATGCGATTTTCGAGAGATTTAAGGGAATATTGCATGAAGGAGAGATCGAAAGAAAAGTTCAATACAGCATTGAAAACCTATTTGCCATCCGTAAATCAGGCTTCAAAGACCATCCGGGAGTTATCCCCGAGCTTGATCTTGTTGAAGAAGAAGATCAGATCCTCCATCAGATAATGCTCGATGATGATATCGATGGAGAAGAGCAATTGAATATTTTTAAATTCGACCCCTTCTATGAAAAGACCGAAGAAGAATGGAATGAAATTAAAAGAGAAATTTTGGGCGAAGAAAACATTCTGAGACTCAAAACTAGACAACAAGAGGAAGTCGAAGAGGAAGAAGAGGAGGAAGAGCAGATTCAGGACTTCTCTGAGCAAGACCTGATTAATCTGCGCAGAACGATCTACTTGGTGATCATGAACAGTATCGATTTCGAAGAATGCGCGCATAAGATATTGAAAATCAATCTGGGTACTGGTCATGAGAATGAGGTAAATTCTTTATTTACTGAATTAGTGTCCTAATTGACTCTGGGATAGGTTGCTAATATGATCATCGAGTGTTGTATGCAAGAAAGGACCTACTTGAGGTTCTACGGGCTGCTGAGTCAAAGATTCTGCATGATTAATGAGCTCTATCAACAGGAGTTCTTCAAATGCTTTGTGGAGAAATACACGACCATTCATCGATACGAGACTAATAAGCTCCGTAATATTGGTAAGTTTTTGTGTTGCTATTGCTGGAGGACTAATTCTCTCTTTTTTAGCCAAAATGTTTGCACACTTGCTTTATACGAACGCTATCGACTGGCGCGTCTTCGAGTGTATTGTCGTGACTCAAGATAACACGTCTTCGTCTGGCCGTATCTTTATCAAGATTCTCTTCCAAGAGGTAATTTTGCTTCTATTTGACTCGAAGAGCTTACAAACAATGGCTTAGCTTGCTGAAAACATGGGACTTGAAAAGTTTAAAGAGAAGCTATTGGACCCAGATCTGAAGGAATACACTCAAGGACTGTTCCCACTTGATCATCCAAGAAACACGAGATTTTCCATCAACTTTTTCACATCGATTGGGCTTGGTGCGATAACTGAAGAAATGAGAGAGCATCTGAAAAATACGACACAAACGGTACCGGATGTAATGACCAACGAGGCAGAAAAGCCGTTTAAGAAGGCAGCTAGCACCTCAGAATCCAGCGACAGTTCGAGCAGTGAGTCATCGGATTCAAGTGATAGTGACAGTGACAGCAGCGACAGCAGTGATAGTTCTGATGATGAAAAAGAGAAAAAGTACAGCAAGCCATCGAAGAAGAGACGTTAGAAATTTGTGGTTGCTTTTCTTTTCAAGACTGCATATTTTAATATCAGAACTGTTCATAAAGAAAGGTGGATAAGCTCTTAATAGTAGAAATGCTTCAAAAATTAGTTTATTGGTAATAGAGTTTCTAATGATTCATCTTTACGTGAAGACTTGGAGCATACTAGCCTCATTGGGTTGAATTTGCAAACTTATCTGTTTTACTGAATGGAGAAATTCTTAATATCGTTTTAAAATATTGAGCATATTGAAGGAGATAATGCATTCGCATTGGTTTGATCAACATTAAAACAAATTTTTTTAAACTCTAAGCCAGAAAAGGGCCAGAGGAATGTGAATAAAGACTGCTACATAAATTCTTTGAAAAGGTCCAAATACAACTACAAACAACTTGACCAACAGAAGATATATGAATTTTGAAATCAAACACCTAGAGTGTCAACTAAGTTCTTTTAGTTAGTGTCGTTAGATGCTCGTTACTAATATGAAAAGATCAGAGAAACTAAGCCACGCAGATATATGCAACTTTCCCCGTCAGATTGCATATTTCCACCCAATTTGAAAAAAGTTAAATTTATTGAGGCTCTCAGATTTGACTCAGCCAGTATAAACTCAGAAAATTCGCTATCAGTACCAGAAGTTTTAAGATCAGAATTACTCGAATAGAATGAGAAAATTTCAAAGCTAACAAGTAGGCGAGACATAGAAAGGCAAGAAAAATTGTGAGTTTCTGTGCAGTCTCCTCCTACAAGCGATATACCCAGCTTCACACCATGATTGTCGATAAAACACATGATTTGTTCAGAAAGAACTAAGTTAGTTTGATCAATAACATAAACCGATAAGCCGGACGCATCAATTCGTCTCCTTTAGTATCATTGTTTGAACCTAACTTCTAAAGAAAAAACAGTAGACTAACGTTGTGTAACACTTTGAATTTTCTTCAATTATTTCCTTTTATTCGTTAATTCAGTGAGCTATCTCAATCAAAAACCACTCTTTTAATCACACATTTTGAATTCTAATATATTATTCCAATGGCAGATTCCAAAACTCCCAAGACTTTCATATCCAAACCCAAATTGACCCGCGTTTCATCATGTAAGAACTCATCACTCAGGAGTGAAACCTCAAATTCAACAATAAAACAAACTGATAACAAAAAAATCGAATCTCTTCCCGAGCTCAAAAAAACTATAGATAACAGTACTAGTCTCATTGGTACCCGACGCTCATGGGATTCATGCAAAAGCTTTAATTTTACTCCAAAAAATAGCTCATTGCAAAGAACAAACCTTTTCCAATCTCAAACTCCACGTGCTCTGCCTTCCTTGCTTGGAGACTCTAAAGTCTCATTGTTTGAATCAGCCGAGATTCCGAAAACTTCTGAACCTGATCTGTTTGAAAGTCACCGGAAAGACTACCTTGATAGAAATTCACAAGTGAATTCCTCGGTGATGAAATATATGAAGAGGTTAATTCCACAAGGCAGAAAGGCCAGAGAGCTGAGGCGGCTAGAAGCTTTTGCACATTTGCCTCCCTCTAAAAACTTGAAGAAATTTTTTGCGAAGATCGGAATAAAGGACTCTCCAAAGGACTCTGAGGCATTAAATTCTTCAATCGACTATGACATTAAAGAAAACATGTCGCAAGGAGAATTCGCAAACTGGCTTCAAGAGTCTTCAAAGAGCATTGCTCGAAATATTAAGAATCCGACTCCAGTTGTGGATTTGATCGATGAAATCACAGCAGAAATCCCTTATGATGACGAATATGCCCTGTTTGATGAAGAAACAATCAAAAGACCTAGGGTGCCTACCAGAGGAAAAAATGACAACATCGTAAAAAGCTTGAACGATCTCTGCGACAACGATATGCTTTCTGATGTTCAACGTGACTATTTGCTCACTGTGAGAAGAAAGTCTGAAGCCATTGTCAAAGTGAGGGCAAAGAATCCAAAGTTCCCCTTCAATTCCAAAAAAGAAGTGAAAAGTCTCACAGATTTGAATAAAGACTCGATTCCAAAGAACCTAGACTTAAAACTCCCATGTAGTCTGATTATTCCTGAGGAGATGAGCCCGAAAAATAAGAAACCGACAAAGATATCTGAATCTGAGCAACCTTCCACTGCTCGAGGTTCAATCCTCAGTACCAGCAGCAAGGAATCTAAGCAAAGGGCTACTGCTGCTGTTTTCGGCGAAGATATCAAAGTATTAGTAGCGAGAATAAATGAAGAGAAAAAACATCAAAAGAGCGCCTTACAAGCCATCAAAAAGATGTCTAGACTTTTTGAAAAGAAAGTTGAAAGGGATTTAGAAGCTAATAAAATATCGCTATTGTAACTGGTACTCTTAGTTATGATCTTGGCTTGGATTAGTTTAATCTAAGGGAAGGCATCTAAAATTTTATTGGGTAAATAAGCTGGTCTTTTTGTTTTTTTCCTTCTAGAGAGAGTAATTATAGCAAAATTCAATATCTGCAGATGGATATTGAAATTTTTTATTGATTATATTGGATATATATATATTCACGTATCAAGCTATTCGCATGCTATTTGCTAATTTGGTCTATGTTAATCTTCAACTATCAGCAATATGTAACTGCTTTCATTCAGAAAAACAAACTTACTTTCTTTTTCTCCTTATTTCCCTAAAAATCCACTCATGGTCATTGTTGCCTTGTCTCGGATTGGTTGAACTTATTAATTTGATAAACTTTATTGGTTTTGATACTTTTAACCCCTTTGAGGAAGCATTGGTAATTAACTAAGGAATTCTCTATTACCCCATTGAATCATAATGTTTTTCATTATTGTACTGCGCTTAGCCAGTAAAATTATTCATTAAGTCTTCTGCAAAAGTCATTTCCTTCATCGAATTTATTCATTTCATATCCTAGTCATAAGATCGTCTAACAATTACTCGGTTCTTAAAGGATGAGTTTCCAGCTTTACCAGAGGAAAATTATTAGTTCAAAACGATCGAGCCTGAATTTTAGCTATTCAGATTAAAAATTAATAAATTTATTCATCAGAATAACTTCAATCAATGTCTTTCAAAGCTCTTTGCGAATTCGTCATTCACTTTGACTCCTTCCGAAATATAGATTTATTCAACCAAGGACTCTATCACTTACGTGTGAGCATTTACCACGAGAAAAGCGGACAAGTACCTCGCCCATTTCCCTGCAATCTCCCTCACAAATCTCTCTCTAGAAAATTTTTGCACAACCATATAACATTCAAGAGGGTCATCAATACACAATTGAGAAAAATAAGAGCCCCATTCCGAACATCATCCCAGCCCACATATTGGACGAGCTTTCCGCCTTTTGCACACGCACCTTCTTGGTCAGATTTTGTGATGAAGAAATTGAATTAAACGAGCTCTGCCATTTTCGGACAGAATACGACGCTTACCCAGAATATGAAGACCAAGATTTCATCCTTGAAACCGAACTAATGTATTCAGATCCTATCGCGAGCGTCAAGCAATCAGTAAGAGCTTTTTTCTTCTCTATCGTGGTAATTGATTCGGATTCAGCCTCAAGATGGAGGAAACGTTCAAACTAATTTCCAGTGCGTTTCTGTCTCCAAGTTTAAAATAACAAACGCTCATATTGGTGTGCATGAGTTCGCTCCGGTGATTTTTGATGATCAATACTATTGTTTATCACTATCAATGGTCCATTCAACCATCATGGGTAATTCTGCAAACTTCCTTCAATGCTAACGCACAGCAAATTATAAAAGATCTGAGATTTCGATTGCCTTCAAATTTGATAGAATCTCCATTAAAACGGGAGAAGTTCGAAGAAATGAAAACAGAGGCTTCAGATTATGAGTTTTTAATCAAACCAAAGACGTTCAAAGAGTTTTTATCAGAAGCAACTTCTAAATGTAAAGGAAATTGATTTTTGTGGTTGCTGACTGGGAGCTAGTTAAAATCGACGAGGTCGACGCTTTTCACTTCTATCATATTAAAATGCTGAAAAGAGGCTATGAGAGGTTGCTTCATCATTACAAACTCATCCTCAACAATTGCATCACCCCAGAAAATGAACCAACCGTCCTTAAGATTATCGTATATTGCTTCCATTGTGATTAAACTCAACTATACTTCATAGAAAGCTGCGCCTGAAGAACTCAAATACGTACCAGGTGAATCTTCTCCACTTAATCAATCCAAAGAAAAAGGAAGAGAAAGTACGTGACTATTCTTCGTGCGTTTAATTTCTAATTGCCATATAAAGATAAATTTTCCGAGATATGTCAGTCTACGGATCCAGATGCCATAACAGAAGCAATGCAATTTGTAAGAAATTGAGAGACTGGGAGAAATGATGAATTTTGATAGGAAATAAACAAAACGGCTGCAAGAATTTTCCAACTATGGCATTTATGCCTCGAGGTGAGTCTGGCGGTCTATAAGAACCTGTCAAACGTGATGCAAGAGGAGTATCATAGCAGAACCCGAGAGAAATGGGGAGAAGGCCTCTTCAAGCAGATTTACAGGATCCCTGACCTCGCTTCAACGTATGAGGTGAAACTCGGTGAAAATCATGCAACGATGGCTGATATGAGGAGGAAGACGTTATACCATCCAGATTTAAAAGTCAGCACCATGGATAATGTATCAGCGACTTCGTTTTGATGATATATCTTAGCGAATTAAATAGGTCGTTGATATTAAAATGTTTCCTTCGCCAGAATATCACCCAATCCTCTTCGAAGAGGTTTGCATTCGAGATTCACAAGAAGGCAATGTAGGATAATGTCCTTTGTCTCTCCTGTTCATGCGCTTGATTATAGGTTGATATGGAGGAGGTGCTGAAAAACATTGAAGAAGTTTACACCAAAGCGACATATAAGTAAATGAATTTTCTTATAAATCTGCTTATTATTCTATTACTCAAAGGGGAATGCATCTTATTGTATTCTGCCATGGCTTTCAAGGAAACGCATTCGATATGCGTTACGTTAAAAACAACATCAGTTTATTGCACAAAAACACCCTTTTCCTCTGCGCCAGCTCCAATGAAGAGATGACTGACGGCAATATTGAGGATATGGGTATCAGGTTTGCTGATGAGGTTAGGGCCTTTATCAAAGAGTACTGCCCTGGGTCAGAGCTAGGCCGACTGAGCTTCATTGGGCATTCTTTGGGCGGATTGATAATACGCGCTGGTTTGCCCTACCTGGAAGAATTTAAAGACGTCATGCACCTTTACATGAGTTTTTCCTCCCCACATCTTGGGTATATGTACAACTCAAGCAAAATAATCGATGCTGGTCTTTGGCTGCTGAAAAAATGGAAGAAAAGCCAGTCATTGGTGCAACTCTCAATGACTGATAGTAAGAAACTCGAAGACACTTTCCTCTACAAGCTTTCTGAATACAAGGTGATATTGTCGTTGTTACCTAAAAAGGAAAACTAATTTTTTTTGTTTAACAAAACGAATAGGGATTGGAATGGTTTAAACATATTGCGTTAATGAGCTCTTATCAAGATCAATATGCGCCATTTGAGTCAGCAAGAATCCAATTTGATAAAAAATCACTCAAAGACCCTGTGTAAGCTTTTTCATTGTTGGGCTATTCTCTGAGCAGAATATAGAAAAGGGCAGATTTATGTGAAGATGGCGACTAATATCCTCTCGCGAATTCAAGCGAACTGCATTTATAGGCTCGATGTCAATTACAAATACCCCAAAAAGTAAATACATTCATTTCTATTACTTGGTTAATAATTTATATCATATTCAAGAACACTCGATACTTTTATCGGAAGAACAGCTCATATCCAGTTCCTTGAAAATCAAACTATTCAGAGAATGCTGGTTTACCGCTACAGCAACTTTTTCTCTTAAGCCTGCAGGCCCCCGTTCAACAAAGAGCAAAAAAATTTCAAAATATCGATTTCGTGTATTAAAACTCTGAGAAGCCCTAGTGGCAGAAAATAGGAGGACGTTAAAAAACATATCTTGTAAACTATATATGTAATGGAGTGATTTATTTGTTATCCAAATCATATTATCCTTTTTAAATGAAAAAATGTAAAAGAGGTTATAAAAAGGCTTATTTCTTCGTTGTAGGTGGTTTCTTCGTCTGTTTATTTATTCATCTTAATATATACCAAACGACCGAGTACTAAAGAAGAAAAATTATTATTTTTCCTTGGATTGCTATGAAAATTTCATTCGAATAGAGTTAGTAAGATTCATTGGGCTTCCATCAAGAGGGTATCCATCCTACTTCTTGAATTCCTTGATAGGAAAGCTAACAAAAAACACAATCCATCTTGATTTTTGATATGTTAGATTGAGTGTTGTTAGACCCTATCACTACTAACTAACTCCCAAAATTTTATTTAATGAGTGATCAACACTACTACTAAAACCACAATTCTAAGAGATGTCAAGCAGTAGTGGTACAAAAGATACCTATGAC
>ENA-UOTZ01001341-UOTZ01001341.1-compost-metagenome-genome-assembly--contig:-NODE-1341-length-17212-cov-4.180158_pt1 | contig 17212 bp, 10 predicted proteins | sample MGYA00238144_ERZ746983 | MGnify/ENA primary metagenome ERZ746983 (study PRJEB28759, sample SAMN06268863) | compost metagenome | isolation source: single cell | place: USA: California, Emeryville, Joint...
TGTCTGTTTCGTCTTGAGTTCTGTGAAATAAAGCTAATTACTAACTTTGCTCATCAACTTTTCTCCATGAAAAGTGACTTTTCCTCTAAGATTGCTCACATTGTAGTTGGAAATTTGTTTAAAGTTGTCTCTAACCCTCGAAAATCATATAGGATCGTTCTACAGAATAAGTCTTTTGATTTAGAACAAAAAAAAAAGGGTTTGATTGAAATATACAAGAAAAGACTGAAGAATTGCCATAAAATATTACAAGCAGAACTCTGATTTAGTTGAGAACCTAATGCTTTTAAGCCCTAGAGCCTGTGATTTCATTATCTTGCAGAATCCTCAAACTTCTCTTAAATAACCATGGTTTTGGGATATAGATTAATTATTTTTGAGGAAAGCTTACAAATCAACGCTCAAGATTATTAAATCTCTTGCACTGGAAAAAGGAATCTTTTCATAGTTCCAACAAATTTAGAAACAAAGTAGTTGAGAATTTAGATCCTATAAATGAAAATCCATGTCCTATTGGCAAATCCCTTCTATTCAATCGATTGCGATTGATCTTTGAGTGATTTATGTTTGTTTATTCTATCATTAACCATGAATAAAGAAATTTTGTAATTTTGTCCTCTGAAGGGAGCATTAATAGTAGCATCAAACTGGAATAAGAGTCTTAATTGCTTATTGGGATGATTTTGAAGCAAAAATCAGTTAGATGATGCCAAATGGTTCTGATGTTTATTTGAAAAAATGGTCTTAACCGATTGTGTGCAGGTTATGCGCTGCCAACGAAAAAAAGTAATATTTTGGCTTTGCTGTTGGCTTTTTTGGCTTTTATTGATTTGCTTTGTAACTATTCGAACCTATCTGAAATTTATCGAAAGTTACTTCTTAGAATACCCCCAAATCCTATGCGCCAGAGCATTTGAACACAAATCAACATCATTATAAGCTTTGGCTTCCGAATATAGCCCCTTATTGCTCACTATAGGTGAGTCTCACGAAGAATAGATATGTTTCAGTAAAATTTGTTCTATTACCTCTCAAAAATGGTTACTTATTTATGGAAGAATGGTAGCTATTAATGGAAAAATGTTCAAGAATTGCGTAAAATACTTTTTTTGTTTCTATGTTATCGATATTTTGAGAATGCGAAAGTTTGCTTATCGAATCAGCTTATCTTTTGGGTTTCAAGATGATCGAGGTCTAATATTCAAGGAAATATCTGTTGTTAAGTCACATGCTTAAAACTGGGAGCTGCCTTTGCTTCCCGAATCATTTTATTAAATTGGCCTGATAAACTATTAAGGCGTCTTTGTATTAAATATAATTAGCATTCAATTTAACGTGCACGTCGCACGGTTAATTAAGCTACCTTTTTTGGTTTCTGTTATCCTGAATCGAACTAATCAGAGCAAAGTTTTATTGAAGTTTTAAAGATGATCTTCTCAATTCTCAGTAAAGGACCAATATGAAATAGCACCACTTCCAGCGCAATGTGGATGGTTTCTGGTCTCACGAACTCAAATTTAAACCTATACAATCAAAACTAATTGCCTCATTGTTGGAAGAATTTTATCAATGTTCTCCATCAAACATGCTTTGAACTCTCAAAAAGCCACGTTTCAACTAGAATCGAAATTTTCTACTAGTTATTACTCAAATAGAGCCTCCAGAAGTATGGAGGGATTTGCTTTAAATTAATCAATTTGATAATCTGCAATTTTTGTAATACGTCATCAATCCTTATGTGTATTGTCCTGAATTCAGAAATTAAGTAAAATAGCTTTTAATTAGAAAGATTGTTTTAAATTCAAGATTTGATAAAGGATTTAATGACTCAACTCGACTCATTCGCAACACTATGGAAGTTTTGCTTCCTTTCCACTATGCTTCTCGTACTTGCAGGTAATAAATCACAGTTTTAAGCTGCTAATTCTTCCAAGGAGCGTGGGATTTCGTAGATGTAGTGGGTGACACCCAATTCTCTTTCCCTACTACTACTTCCCCGCCTTTCAAGTTCACCTATTCCTCAATATTCCCCCCATGGAGCACAGCGACACAGTATGGTCTGGGAATGTGGGCAAAAAGAGCGGATTACGCAGATGTAGATTGGCACAGTCATTTCAGACTTTCTAACAATGAAGGGTAACAAATTCCTCATTCTTAATCATTGTGATGGGGATTTCTTAGATCGGATTTCTCTGACGGAAGAGTAATTGTGATGGTAATGAGTAACGACCCCATGTTTCAAGAACGTTGGATCTTTGCGATCGGAACACCTCAAGACCAATATGGAGATTTGAATACTCCAGGGGTGATCAGAACCTTATCTTACTATTCTTAAATTTGTTTAGATTAATGCACATACTGTCTTTTATCCTCCGGACGTTTGGATTTATATGTTTTATTCAGCTGACTCCTCGGCTAATACATATTTTGGAGCAGTTACATATACTGACCCAATTACTCAAACACCTGAGACCTATCAGTATCAAAATTGGCTACCATCCATGGGCCAGTTGTACGACCTTCAGTCCAACACGTTTTTCGAAATAGAACCGACTTGTCTTTGTCAATTTACAAGAACCAGGCTGTGGATAGGAATGCATTTCACCTCAGATTCTGTTTTGCCGTTCTTCTCAGGAGAATTCACAAGTATTAATGTTTAAACGAAACTAGGATTCTAAACGTTTTTCGAAGCAAAATTACTTGTGTTAGACATGGCACCGGGAAATTCACTAACACAGACGCTAGGAATGACAGTTTCTAATATGAATCTAGCGGGTACGTTGAATGATCTCGCTTTGTTTGGTACAATATTATTGTCCTAATAATATATGAATCATTTGTTTTAGGATTCGATTCAACTGACGAAAATGTTGATCCAGAAGTTGCCAGCTACTTCATCAGCTGTAATGGGAAGCAGATACTCAGTTATCCATCCGGTGTAAGCTCCTGGGGGTCAATGACAATTTCGTTTTGGTTTCGATTGAAAAATTCAGGAGGCGAGAAACAGACATTATTCATATTGCAAGACACCTCAAGTGCAGACTGGGATTTTGCCCTCGAATACATAACATCTCTGAACGCCATTAGAGTTGCACAGCAAAATCCTGCATTTTCAGATACAACAGCCGATCTTTTAATCACTCAACGTAAAAAAAATTTTTTAAATTTAGACAATTCTGATTATTATAAATATCTGCCCAGAGACTTGGAATCATGTGATCTTCAATTCATATTACCAGCGACCAAATTCTGCAAACTTGTTCTGCTACAACTTATACTTGAATGGCGGTAGCTCTCAACTGTCTAACTGCTTGAATCAAATAAAAAATATAACAACATCAAAATTCTACATATGTGCAAAACCAGGTACTCCCCCAAATCCTCAAAGTTCGCTGATTGATGGAGCTGCTGTTGATATCACGCAATTTCGCTACTTCTTAGGTGCTCCTGCCATTCCCTCAAACCCCGTTGGTAATTTTAAGTTTAGTCAAAGATTTAATTAATCATTTTTATATCAGTGGCTAACTGCATGAAAGACATCCTTTATTCCCTCAATGCTGCTACAGGCGTTGGACTTTATTCTTGCCTTATTTGTCAAAATGGATTTTACCATGACCAAAACAACGGTTGTACTAGCACATGTGCAGTCGGAACTACATCTCAAACTAATACCCGAACTTGTTTTAGTAACATTACAAACACTTTGAAAAATTAATTTTACCTTAACTTCTTTTGTTCAAGCTAGTGGAGCAGCCTGCTTTGATAGCCAATCTGCCATTGGAGGCTTCCTAACCATAAATCCTCTAGCAGGAGGGATCCCTCTCTCAACCACCTACAGTCTGAATGTTCAAGGATGGACGACCATCAACATCAACGGAGTCTCCCTAACTTATGCAGTCACAAGCATTCCACCGATTGGTGCACCTACTCTCATTTCGGATTTCTCCACTCAAACTCAATACACCTTCACTCTCTCGATAGGAAGTCCTCACCCGGTGCGAGTTACCATCAAGGACCAAGGAGGCTGTATTACAAACACATCCATTTCTGTAACTCAAGACCTGTCCGATCCGACTGTGCTCCTGAAAGCAGCTGCTGATTTTGCAGATAGCAAACTTGGAGATCCCAGCACCGATATCAACTCAATTATTAATCAAATGTCAGCTGTAAATCAACTTCTTGTTTGCAAAAATATCTTTTTGAACACCGACGTACCTGCTTCATCTGACCCTACCGAAAGTATCACTTGTTCCTCCTCTGCTGATTGCTCAGGCCATGGCACCTGTATTGAAGGCAGATGTCTTTGTTTCACTGGATATTTTTTAAGTGATTGCAGTCTTAGTCAAGCCATTACCGATCTTCAAAACCAATACCGGCAACAACTTCTTGATAAAGTGATGAGCACCATTTCAACAAATGGCTTTGATATGAATAGCATCACGAGTATGGCTTATCTACTGGATACTTCAATTCAAGTCCCGACTCTTAATTACAATGAAACTTTGGATGCCGCCTTGGACGGAGTAAATCAGACGATTCAGCTTATGAATGCTTCTCTGGGCTCAACTCTTTTGAATTATGCTTCCGCTATTCAGGCAACCGCCAATACCATTTCAGATGCATTAAATACGATAATTCAGCAGGATTGTGGACTCTGGAATAATTTTTCTATCCGAGCGCTCAACAGGTCGTTTGATTTGCTGCAGGATCTTTCAATGGTCTCCTTAATGAATGAAGGTCCCATAAGTAGCTATCCGCAAACCAATATAACTACAAAACTATATTCAATGATCTCCGGGGTCTACGATAGGTCACAACTCAACAACCTCGAGCTCTACGCGGATGATGAGTCACCTGAGATCCAACTGGGAACTCTCCGAAATGAAGAAGACCTACCCATGCTGATCGCTCTCAATTACATCTATCTCAAACGAGACCCTCTCACCTGTTCAGAGACTCCTCCACCGACAAACTTTACTCTCCAGTTCTATAATGCCAGCGATTGGCAGCCTGTTAGTCCGAATACGTCCGTAATAGTCACTTATCCAAAACAATCATTCGGAAAGGTTGTTTGTTCGGAAGACTGTATACAGAAACCAGAGAATGCCCGTGGGGACAGCGTCTGTACTTGCAATGATATTTCAATCTTTGACGTGGGACGCCAGCTGAGCAGACTTTATGAACAATCAAATCTGAAGTTACTCACTCTCAGCAATATTGCCGATATTTTTACATCTCCTATTTATTTGGAGTGGGCATTTTGGGTGGCAGTGGCATTTCTTTTGTGGCTCATTATCACTCTTGTCATTGTAAATACGTGCAATAAAAACTACTGTCTCGTCAAGTATTTGAAACGTTCTGGCTCTCTCAATTCGTGCACTACATTTTTCATCTTCCTGGCTGTGATGCATCCCTTCTTCAACATCTACTTCTATCGGAACGACAGAACTTCAAGCAAATCCTTTCGAGCTTTGTTCTATTTTGTGCGGAATATGGCTTTATTGGGAACCTCAGCTATTTTTATGAAGAACACCGTAAACCATGTCCTCCATTACTTGTTATTAATAACGACGATTTGAACTTAGGATGGAATTACATTCGCTGGAGAGATGGGAACCTTTGATATTTATCTGATGCTGGCTCCAATGGTCATAATTATTCCGCTTCTATTTGTCCTTAGACTCTTCTTGTACGAATCTGGAGCTAAGCCTAAAAGCACAGCACATAATAATATGTAAGAATAATAATAAATTCATTTTAACCCGAGGCATCATCTCAATGAAATTTACTAATTTGTAGGGGTGATACGCCGAGGAAGGAACCGAGCAAACCCCCGAAATGTCGAGTATTCAAAAAAATATTTGGAATCGCTTTCGCAGTGCTATTAGCTATTGGAGGCATAATCGCTGCGCTCACGATATCAATCAAAATAGATTCACTGCAAAAGCTTTCATGGGCTGCAAAGTTTCTCAAATCTTTTCTTCAAGATCTTTTAGTGACACCATTACTCATATTGCTTCTCAACTATTTACTCATTACATGTGGAAGAAAAATAGCTGAAAAAAGAGCTCTGATGAGAACAATCATTCTCAGATGCTGTGATCCAGTTATGATTAAAATGTTGGCAGTAAATAGTTCAAAATCATCCAAGGCGCGCCCCGTTCATGTAGCTGTAATTAACCTTTTCATTCCACCTTAATCTAATAACGATTCTTCTTAGAAGCCTCGTCGAGTGAAGAAAAGAACCAATGGGCAATCCCTTTCTCCAAATGAATCAGACATTTCTCTCCATGTTAATCAGCACAATCAAGGAGATCTCTCACTCGATAGATCATTTTCGAACAATCACCTGAACAGCCCTCATGAATCACGTCCTCATCATATCAATGCCCTTGAAATTGAAAACTTCGAGCACCAGAGATCGCCTCGTACCCCTCACAAACACCATCGCAATCACACGCATCATCATCATAGCTCAGGAGCTAAGCATCATAGCAGTCCTAAATCTCAAACTCATCATAGGCATCATCATAAAGATCAAGACTTGAGCCCAAATCAAAGATCGCAATTTGGGTACAGTTCTGATCGTATCACCGAACCATCTCCACATCATAATCATCATCAACAATATCACCCGACAAGGTCCTATCAAAGTCCGAATGCACATAAAATCCCTGAATCTATTCAAGATTCTGTACAAGATTCAAGATTGCCAAAGACTAAACAAGATAAACCACATAGAACGAAACAGAATTACGTGGGTTAACAGTGATTCTTAGATCGTATCAGCGCGTCTTCCTTATAAACTAGTAGCAAAGATATCAATTTGTTGTCGCGAATGATTTCATTGTATTTAATTTGCTTATTAGTATATTTTATTGTCATTATTTCGATAGGAAAAAACATGTGTATTCATATCATCAAGTGTTATAAAAGCAAATTGTGTTCTAAGACTTTCTCTCGTATTTGTAAGTCCTAATGAGAACGAATTAGATTAGACTTATCTATCATTTTCTTGTATTATTTACAAAAAGATCTTAGAGTTTTATCGAATATTGGGAAAATCAGAATTCTGGACCCAAAGATTAATCAGTTCACCCTCCTCTTATCAACATATATCAGTTTGATCCAAGTTGTACTTGTGAAATGTCCAATTTACGAATTATTTAGGAAAGGATCACCTCATCTTTCATCTACTTTCAGTATCCACTGTCCATGAAGTCCTTCCAAGCTGAGAACAATGCGTAGCAGATCCTTGAAATCTACTGTACACTCAAACTTCATCGCTAAATCTACTTAATAATTTCCGAATAGATATGAAATTGAACTCGATTTGAGATTTGAATAATTAAAATATTAGAAATCTCTTTTCAATAATTATTTTTTGAAATGATCAAATGCTACTGTCAAAATGAGTATTAGAGGTATTTCAAAATGATAACACCAATCATGCTATTGTTGATGCCGAATATGATTATGGCATGAAATTCTTATTGAGCCCAGCGAGTTTTTCTATCGGGATATTTTTTTGGTCCGCTGAGAAAAGATTTCTTTGTTTTAGTCCATAAACTAAAGGGGAAAAATTTTGGGTAAATATGCAAATATAAAGCTTGACTATTCGTTGTTTTTGTGTAGACTACTGGCACTTCGGGCTTGAGAGTTTTATTTTTATTATTTGGCTTTGAATTTTGTAAATATATTGGAGGTAATGGGATCGTTTGAGTGTATTGGAAACTGCAACGTTGCAATCTCGAGAAACACTCGAAATTGATTCTCCCGTTCGCTAAGTTTCTTCTTAAGGCTTAAGGTAGTACTTCCAGCCTAAAAAAATTTAAACTGTTGGGCTGACAAGCTGTATCAATTTCAATTCTTTTCATTTATTTGAGAGTATAAGAGAAACAACTCAAAACCTGATAAGATCATTACTAATTTCAGATTTAGCTAATCAAATCAGAATAAACTACTTAAAGTAATTGAATGCAAGAAAGTACAATTTATACCACAATACCTACTTGTTTTTATACATCTGGCTCGAAATTCAACAAGATAAAGCTAAGTAGTTCAAAGAAATAACTCGACAAAAACTAAATTACTTTACAAAAATACATAATTTTCTTTTGGCTATGAGCCTAAGTAGTCTAAGTACTGGATATACCTGTAGTAATTTGTCTGAGACAAACGATTTGAAAAATTACTATTTTCAGCGACTAACGAATTGACCCTTTTGAGAAAAGCAATCACAAATCTGTTAGCATTTAAAGTTAAATGATTTCTATGGTAACTTTGAGTTATTGAGCATTCGAAAGTATATTTCAGCCGTCATTGTTTTTCTTGAAGGAGATCAATTCAAATTGTTACCATGTGGCACTCGTGGCTGGGTCATTCAACTTCACTGAGGAAGACTTTACAAAATTTAATATGGAGTAGTATTCCCCTTTTACTATTTTAAAGTTATTGAGAAAGATACGAAAGACTATTCTGAAGTAGTTTATCCAGTATCACATAGTGAATGAAATGTTTACATCGATAATAATTGCAAAAAGCAACACAAAGGAACTTTCTACAGATAAGTTCTCAGTGTCATATGAATTCACGCGCACACTTCAGCATAATATCCAATTCCGATACAAAAACTATTATCTAGAATATACTCATTTGAAAATGAAGTTACAAAAAATAAATGCTTCCCAACAATGCATCATTATCAAATGTTGCTCAGAACCAGTGATGTATGCTTCAACTAGCTAGCTGTATCTTTCATCTATGTAATACTATTATAATCAATAATTTTGCCATGCGCCAAATTTATTTCTCATTTTTCTGATGCATTACTACCTTGAAAAGATTTATTTTTCTATTTTAAACACACAATGCAATATATTCATTTAGACAGTTTTCCAAACGGTGACATCAAAGACCTGATTAACAGAGACATCTCAACCCACGACGTTATTATGCACGAAGAAAGCAAGCCTCCTTCCATTGTGGATGTTTCTATGAGGCAACTAACCGACAGAAGAATAATCGAATTATCAGACTGCTTAAATCGAGGAATTTCTTCGCTCAATCTTAAAGGAAATAAGCTAACATCTAAAGCTCTTGACTGGCTAGCTTCAACGACTGCATGCATTACATTGGAAGATTTAGAGCTCACAGATAATAATCTCGGTGATGAAGGACTGAAAATAATTGCCTGTAATTTTGCATGGAAACGACTGAAGGCTCTAAGTATGAGTCAGAACCAAATCAGCTCTCGACACATCAAGTTGCTGACCCAAAATCCTTTCTTAGCGAATTTAAGATGCTTGAATTTAAGCCATAACAACCTTGGAGACTCTGGAATATCTGCTCTTGCTACCAGTGCTTCAATGATTCATTTAACTGAGCTGAATCTCGCCTGCTGTTGTCTGAGTGAAATTGGGGCACGTTATTTAAGTCAGAATTCATCGTGGGTCAGTCTCAACAAACTAATCATCAGTGATAATGAGATAAAGAACATTGGTGTTAAACGAATTGCCGAAAATTCATCATGGAAAAACCTCGAGAGCTTATATTTATGCAATGTCTCTATGGATCATATCGGAGTAGCTGACCTAGTAGAAAATGAAAGCTGGACGAAACTGAAAGAACTATACTTAGATCAAAATTTCCTCAGCGACTACGGTGCTGCTGCTCTCAGTAGGAATACGTCATGGACTCAACTTCAGAAGTTATCGGTTGCAGATTGTGGAATTGCCAGTCGAGGAGTCGGATTTTTGTATCGCATGATCAGATGGAAGAACTTGAAATACCTTTGGTTGCATGATAATATGATTGAAAACACAGGTTTGATATCTTTTGCACGAAATAAAACCGCTTATCAACTCAAGCTGCTATCCATTGGCAACAATAATCTCACTGATAAAGGAATTCAAGCCCTCGTTGAAAATCCTCTTTTTAGCCATCTCGTTGAGCTCCATTTAAATGGCAATTTTTTAAGATCGAAGAGCATGGACCTGCTCTCTCAATGCTCGGGATGGATGATCCAAAAATTAGTTCTCGCAGATAACCACATTAAAGACGAAGGAATAGAACTTCTTCTCTCAAGCGATTGGCCAGCTCTTCTCGAGATCGATTTAAGCAATAACGATTTAACTTTTTATGGTATATCAGCATTAGCACGAGCAAAGGTTCTTTGGCCGTCTTTGGTCCATCTGAACCTCAGCAACAACAAAGTCGAACTTAAGGGAGCGCTGGCGCTTGCAGAAAATTCTTCTTGGAAAAACATGCGAAAATTGGTGCTTGAAAACTGCAATTTGGACGATGAAGCTTTCAAAGCTCTTTATGGAAATAATAATTGGAAGAATTTGAACTACTTAGGACTTGGTGGAAACAGAATTAATAAAGAAACGGTATCTAGGTACACGGAGGGGCAAGCTGGAGAGAGGAAAAAGATTCAAGTCTCTCTACAGTATTCTCAGGAAGAGCGAGAAACTCAAGAGTTAAGCGATATGCTTATGAACTTCAAATTAAACAGCAGTGCCTCGACGTTGGACTTAAACGGGAAATTGATCCGAGATAAAGGAGTAATATCTGTAGCCAGAAACACAATGTGGAATAAGATACAAGAGCTGTATCTGCAAAATAATGAGATCGGAAATCAAGGGGCGATCATGATCGCAAGTAATGTCACTTGGAAGAATCTCAAAGTTCTCAGCCTTGGTGATAATAAGATTGGTGATGAAGGAGGCTATAGACTGGGTACAAATAACGTATGGGTCTACCTCGAAGAGCTTGACTTACACAAGAATCAAATTGGCGATGAAGGAGCCACAGGCATAGGGAACAATAAGACGTGGAAGAATCTCAAAGTCCTGAAGCTATATAACAATAGCATCTCTTATGAAGGATTCAACGAACTTCTTAAGAATGACAGTTGGACGAACTTGGAGGAGCTGTATCTGCAAGAGAACTTGATCGGGCAGAGAGTAGCGCGGACGTTAGCGAAATTCACAAAATGGAGCAATCTGAGAGTGTTAGTTTTAGCAACTAAAGCGATGCATAACTCTTCTAATCACCCTTTACGCAATCTTTCTCGTATCAATAGCGAGTATATAGAGCACATCGAATCGAAAATTTTATAAATAGATAGGATCTTAATGAGATTTATGCTTGGCTTAGAAATCAAGAAATACTGCAAATTGTTCTCTCGCCCATCTCTATTAATCCTTTCAAATTGAAAATAGGTCCTCTTTTCAAGATGACATTTGACTCTGTACTCATTTCTCAAAAAAAAAATCTGTTATGTACGCAAACACAAGAATGCTCCCGCAATATAGATATCTGCCATAAAATCAATGAAGCTCACCAAAAAAATTTCTATTAATCAAATTAATATTCACTCCTCAAGCCTTAATCGTAAACACTTGGTCGGTTAGCCTTTAATAATTCAGCGATTTGTTGATGCTCCCCAAACTTCTTTGCAAAATTACTGTATAATACCTGCCCTATGTTTCCTTTCTCCGAATTTGCTTGACGAAAAACGTCCGCTACAACGATCTTCGGCATCGAAATGCTAGATCTTTTTAACGGGTCAGATTTCTCTGAACACTTCGTTTGTTCCTTATGCTTGATTGCGGCATTGTGTGCATTTTCTCTTGAAACGAGTCCTGCTCGCTTGGGCTGCCCAAGTAAACTTTGCAAAGATGCCCTCTTTTCATATCCATTTCGGCTTTTCTTTACCGTAGGCAAAACAGCATCTTTATTATTCTTCATCAATAGATTTTCAGTTTGAGGCCTCGGATCGTTCAAATTGTCAGCTCTGGTATATGCTTTCCGCTCTGTTTGAACCAAATCGCTGTTTCTGACTTCTTCATAGCTTGTTCTCGAGGTTAGGAAATTCATTGTGTCTCTAACAACAGTATCATAGAGTTCAATACAATGGATGATAATATCATATAACAATACCCCTTTGGTAATGGTTTCATCACAGAGACGTAGACCTTTTGGCCAAACCTCCCTCCATAACTTCTTTTCTCAACTTGAAACTCATAACCACACTGACGTTTGTTACTCTCCTTCAAGTTTCCAACACTGTGCGTTTTCTTGATCATAGTTTTTGAAGACTTCTGTTTATTATCTTCTAAGGGGACTCCTACATATATAATATATAGATACACAGATCATTTTCACAATCTTACCCATGAGTCCAATGCTCTCATTTCTAAAATTTGAGCGGTCTTCTTTTACATTTGTTCCTCTCTCAGTATTGAGCCGAGAGATAGAGAAAGGATAGTGGGTTCTGCTACTATCTAAATCGGTCGCCAGCTTTGTTTCCGAATTCTTAATTGAGCTTTCAAGTCTTACTGCTTGTATCGCGCTTTTTTGAGCAAAAACTAAGTCTTTACAAAGCTGAAAAGATGTCGTGTTCTCAGAAATCTTATTATAATTTATCAATGGAACTTTTTGAAGATTATCAAAGCTCCTTTCTCTCTTCATGGCAGCAAAAGTTTCAGTTAACACCGATTTAGATTGCATTTTATTTTGTCCGCGGGTTTCACTTTTCCGAGGCAGAGTGTCAGCCGGTTTCCCTTCTCCTTGAGCAGAGTGATTAACCGAGGGAGGTTCGAATTTTAACAACAAGCTAGACATCTTAAAATTTGTTTTCTCTGGCTTACATTTCTGACGTTCGCTTTTTTGTGGAGACACTTCTGTCTTAAAAACCTTGCTCAGTATAGCTTTAGCGTTTATTGCTGATTTTTCACTTGAATTCAAACTCGCTTGGGTTTTACTTTGCGCAACTATTTTTACTGGTGACGATGTTTTAGGTCTCTCTTTCTCTTTCATATTCAAACTGTTTGACGCGGATACTGGAACTTTGTCTCTTTTTACTGGGCTTGAAGAACCGCTTTTAGTTGACTTTTTCTTCTGGGCTCCTGTCAATTTGGCAAATTGCTCATCTGGTAAATCATCTTCTGATGGATCACTGTCAGAGCCGGAATCGAAATCGGAGTCACAAGGATTTTCGCTGGTCAGTAAGTTTAATTCACTTGAGAGGGTTTGTTTGAGATTCTCCAATTCCGAATTACTAGGACCATGCACTAAATCTGTAAATCCGAATTTGAACTGGTAGATATATGTATGAAGAGCTCGACAGAGGTATTTTCCTATGTTTATGTAGTCAGCTTGAGTATAATGAACTGTTCCCTCCGCAGTATCGTAACCAAGAAAAGACGCTTCGAGTGTGAAAACATTTGGGATTTTGTACTCTTTCCAGAGACTTACTCTTGCAGTTCCTTCTTTTGATTTCTGAACTTGGAATCTGCTTTCGGAGAATGAGAACATATCGCTCAGCTTGGAGAGTGTAAATGGCAGGAGCCTCGAAGAGAGTGGGTCTTTCTCATCTGAGCAGCCATAAAAAAATGAGCTCTTTCTGAGAAGTATTGAATTAATGATCTCTATTACATTAGCAAATATTTACTTTCTACTATGGCCATGAAGGTCGCATATCATAAGCAGCTCTTGCGTTTGAGCAAGCGATCTTATTATCTTTTTTGCAGCATGCACAGTTGGAAAAAGCTCTTTGTCAGTTTTTTTCCAGCGTCGATTTAGATCACTGCCTGAAAGGTTGGTTCGATAGTTGCCATGGATCACGCCGTCAGGATTCATCATTGGAATGATTTTAAAAACGCAGTGCTGTCTCAAGAATTGCGCTTCTTTTTCCTCACTTGACAGAAAGTCAATTACTCCTTGCATCATATACGACGATAAGGATTCTCCTGGATGTTGTCGCGCCGAAAATACCACTCCATATTTCTTCGCAACTCCCTGTAGAACAGTATCAAGTTATTCAAAATTGCAGCTCAATCACTTATACTTGAGAGTATTTATTCGACGCGATCGTGAGGACTTCACATTGGTTTTTTGCAAGTGTCTGGCAGAGAACCTTTCGACTAATGTACCTAAAATAATTATGAATGTTAAGAATACCCGCAGATATAAAAGTGGCTACTTTTTTGACTCAGACCTCGTCATGAGCGAACTCAGGTAATTATTAAGATCTGTGTAAGTATATGGGTAGCAGTGTGCAATACGTCACCATCGTGCGAGAACGTGTACGAAAAGGTAAGCGTATAATAAGTGCTTGAGGAGTTTTTCTGGCATTCCTATATCATCAACACTTTCTATGTCTCCAATTGAATTGAATTATTACCCTCAGTATTTCATTCTTATAATATGAGATATTAAAGCCCTCACGCTGCCATCCCAAGCCGGTTTCTTGATTCGATTTTGTCGAATACACCACCGGTTTCATTCCTTGATTAAAGAGAGAGTCCGATTTTAACTATCAATAATCGAGAAACAGTAAATTTCAGGAAATTTCAAGATATTGATACCAAATTCACGATGTTGAATTTAACAGTGCGATCTTTTACAGTATTTCCGACGCTGAAAAAGAACCATTGCGTATTTCCTTTTGTATTTATATCATTCTGAAGGATCAAATCATATTCTGCTGGCCCAACTCTGAAAGCAGCGAATAAATTCCCGGATTCGTATTTGGAGTCAAATTGCAGCGTGGTTGGGTCGCTTACTGCTGTCTCTTGAATGACTTTCAAACCACTTTCTTTTCTAGTTAAATTATCTCCATGCATAGCATTGAATCCTTCAATCTTTCGCAAGTTAATGAATAACCCAGAGTACAAACGGTTTTCAGCATCAAGCACTGCATTTGATCGGTACTTTTGATAGACCATTCTGCTGTCATTTTCGGGATACAAGATAAATAAATTGTTTGAGGACACTGACTCTTCCGTCGATCTGTTTGATATTTTTTCTTCCAACTAATCGATCATGTCATGCGAAATTAGTATAATTGTCACAGTGAAAAGAGTTACATTAGGCTTATCATTGAGTTTATTGCTGAGAAAATTTATTTGATTCGTATCTATATTGCTGTTCATTGAAGGCAGGTGTCTAAGATGATTGCGGTAAATCTAAAACTCTATTCGATCATACGTGAATTTGATCTCATATGCAGTTCTTGTCTCGTAAGTTTGAGAGCTGTCTTTCTCCGGTAGAGGATTTGCAGGGCTCATGTATTTGTAAAGACTTATGAATTGTTTATTCTCTTCTAAAGATTTCTTGTCGTCATCATCAAAAGTAACCTCAGACTCCTTTTGCCAATCTCCGCCGCTACTTTCGTGTGTTACTTTGGCCTAATCACAGTGTTTTTTGTTCGAAAAGCTGACGAGATGCTCTTAGTTCTTACGTTTTTGTTGTAACTCCTCATGGCCTTCATCTTTGCCCTTTTAATTTGCTTAATGACAATTTTCCCAATAAAAAATCAGAATTAGATGAAAATAAAATTTAACAGAGCAAAAGATAATGCCAATAAAAAGAAAATAAAATTTACGAAGCTCCTATCTGCTTACATATAAATCAGCTTATCAAAATTTATTAAATAAATTCGCTTAAAAGCAAACTTCTTGTAAAGTAGAAATGAGACCTGAAGCAATTAATTCTCAAAAAGTAAATTTCCAAGAATGCCGAGTGCGTTCAAAGGAAGGCAAGAACACATAGAGTTCGGTAATAACCAACAATCCGAAGAGACCCTGAAACACTTATCTTGTTGTATTTCTTAATTCAGCGGACCGGTTAGCGGCAATCTAAATTTTTTCTCATCTTAACAGTGCATGAGTCAAATAAAATATTAAAAATAGTTTCTTCAATATACAGTCTGAAGTCTGCGAGTAATAGCAGCTGATGTATTCTCGAATCATTAAAGTCATCATACTATTCAATTTCTATTGAGAAATTAGCTGTTTTCGGTTGTGTTGGTTCCAGTGGTTCTTGAAAAAATTCATAAAAGATTAAGGAAACTTAGGAATTAGTCGTTCGAGAGCACCTTCGAACATAGAAAGAAATATGATCTGATTAAGCATCGATAGCACTGATAATTATTCCGTGAAAAAGTGATAACTTTGTGATAACGAATTTCATTAAGGAATTCGGTGAGTTCCTCAAACTTAGTGAATTATTTGCGGTTCGGTAGACTCAACTAAACTAATAATTAATGTTCCTGAACATATATTGAAAATTATTTCAAATATGAGCGATGATAACCGTGGAAAGCATTGCTTGAGGTCTTTTTCTGTATATTTAGTCTCTTTAGAGTTTGATTGAATCCAAAAATTCTAGTGTTAATTAATCTCTCTTTGAAGAGTTCATCAAAGCGAAGAGTTTTGATTTATTCATGTGCTAATTCAACGATCATCAGAAGGATTTTCAAAGTCACTGAAGCCTCTTCAAAAAAAAGACCTGAGAGTGAGTTTGCTTTCTCCAACGACCAACAACGTCACACTTCACTATCAAGCTCAGCGGCAATGGATTTTTGACTTGGATTTTCAGAATTTGTTAATAACTATAATGGTATCTTGGAGATAGTGAGAAAGCATTATTTATGGGAATGATAATATATATTTTTTTTTATCAACTATTCTCTAGTGATCTATTGATGAAATGCCTAAATATCTCGCAGCAAACTTAACAAATATTGGGCAGTTTTATAGACGTTTGTAGATTTATGAGACTGAAGCTCTTCTATCTTTTCGATACCACTTAGTGCTTCAAGTTTTTGGAGGTATGGGTTTGGATCACTAAATGTCTGACCTTGCTTGAATATGTATTCGAGGCACTCGAGAGCGACCACAATAATTTTTGGATCATCTTTCAAGTCTAATTGTTGCACCATAATTTCAATGACTTGATTTTCAGTTAGAAAATGTATCTGCTCCGGAGACCCATGAGCTGTTACATTTGAGAGGGCCCAAATCACTTCTCTCCGAATCTACAAGAAAAAAGCTTGACATTTTCAAAAAAACTATAGTTTACTTTTCTGTCATCTTCTAAGCCAAGTTGGCACAGTTTGGTGACTAATCCCTTACATTGGAGGATAACTTCAATTTGATCTGTGTTTCCGGCCAAAATATTTGAGAGAGTCCAACAGGTTTCTCTGACAATTGACTTATTCTCATGGCCAAGTAGCTTGAGAAAGGTGCTAGTAATATCTGGATGTTGCAATATAGTCTAAAATTGTGCCCGATCAGAATTTCAACCAAAGTAAAGTTAAGTGAAATACGTTGGTTTGCTCTTCAGTTCCAGTTGCAATGTTCCCAAGAATTCGTAAACAAGGAGTCAGAACCGGCAGAAAAGGACTATTTAAGTGTTTCAC
>ENA-UOTZ01001342-UOTZ01001342.1-compost-metagenome-genome-assembly--contig:-NODE-1342-length-17211-cov-12.526789_pt1 | contig 17211 bp, 20 predicted proteins | sample MGYA00238144_ERZ746983 | MGnify/ENA primary metagenome ERZ746983 (study PRJEB28759, sample SAMN06268863) | compost metagenome | isolation source: single cell | place: USA: California, Emeryville, Joint...
TACCTTTAAAATTGTGTTTGTCAACTCGTAGATGATATGAAGATTTGAAAAATAGTTTCATTACATTCAATGCTCTGGTCTCTCTTAGTAATCCTAAATCATTTTTTGTTGACTAATGAACTTCTGTCTGATTTTTCCGTTTCATATTTTCTTTCTTAATCTTTTATTCAAGGAGTAACACATCTTCATTTCAGTATGAATTCATTAATATAGCTGGGTATATATCCCCCCGGACTGGTAAGGGTAGGCTCTATATTTATCTCATTGCAAGAAATTAGTAATTATACGTCTGAGCAACAATATCTGCTACAATCCCTCAGAAACTTGGTCTCTAGGCGGGTTTGGGAAGTGAAATTCTATTTTCATCGATTTTTCGCGTTTGAAGTCATTTGGAATTTTTCAAACGATATATCTCTGTCTCTCAAATATTTCAAATTTAAAGATAAACCTTAGAAATGACAAATACCTACGAACGTTTGGGCACCAAGAGCGATGATGAAACCAGCACTCTGATTGACAGAAGCCAGACCATCAAACCTCGATCAACTTCGGAGGTCCACCAACGACAGCACGCAATTTACAAAGACTGCAACTATATTTCCTACAACTATGCCAGAGTCGTCGAATCGCAAATATTCTCAAACCTCACCCTTCAAAAACTAATTTATTACCGTGCATATTTTTCAATCGTCTTCTTTTACATCATGCTCTACATCTACATTTACAAGGTAATCCAACACTCCTACGACTATCTCACTAATCTCCTTTCATGTGCTCAAGTGGTGGGTATTTGCATTTGACGCTTTCAATCTCGTGAGATTAATCATTATATGGCCCTGGGCGCTCTTTGAGATTGGAAGACTTTACAGCGGCTACTATGGAAATATAAAGGAAACGGTAATTATAAGCATTCGAGGTTATCATTTAAAATCTTTCATAGTTTCCTGACTTGATCTCATTCTTGGTATTGTCTGTCATCGCAGAAGGACCGCTCATCGCGCTGATTGCTTTCCCGAAATGGATTCCAGTTGAAAGAGCTTTCTTGATCATCGCGATAGTACTGACAGCAATTGAATTTATCATCGGGTAGGACTATTTTGTGTGCGATTGAATGTAACACTAACCTCTTTAGGATATTTGCGCTTTCAAGGATGGTTAAATCGCAAACGGCTATGTTCTATTTGCGCAGTCCAGTTTCTAACTACAAGATCGAGCATGATAAAGATGTAATCATGATAGATGATCTTCTCGCTAAACCTGTCCTTAATTCTTTAGTCACGCAGTCAAAAAGACTATGAGAAAAAAATCATTGAGGAAGAGAAAGAGCGTAATAGAGGGTCAGAAGAACCTACATCCATCCTTAAGAAGAAAGCAGGAGGACCGAAAAAGAGAGCAGTGTTCGCGTCTCAAGAGAATACTGGTTTATGAGCAAGATCAGAGAGAGGATATAAATTTTAAGAGCGGCGTTCTTTTTCTCAAACTTTTGGAAAATCAAAGCTCTCTGCTGTTTTGATATATTGGACAAAGTGAGAATTAGAATTGTACGAAATAGCAATAGCTGAGTTTTTCTCATGTATTCTTGTTATATGTAAGATATCTACTTTAATTCGTCTCAGCTGAGTTTGAGTCAAAAAATTAAAGCATACAAACAAAATCCGAAAAGTTTGTTACTCAGAACTGTAATTGCTTATATAAACCTAAGAAAGCTCAGTGAGTTTATTTTCTGTAAAGAATTTTCCTATGACGCCTCTGACCTTATCGATTTTTCCAGCCATATCCCTCAATTTGTCGCATAACTTTTCAGAAGTTAGATCTGGAAACAGCTTATCTTCAAAGCTTTTTCGATCAGGTACTGCTGCTATTGCTAACTTTGAAGCTTGTCTCAGCAGAAAAGAATGATGCGGACTCAAAGCAATAGTATATGCCTCGCTTACACTTCCTGAAAGAGTAACTTTGTCGTTCTTTCCGAGCGAACTGAAAAGCACGGATAGGAATTCGAAGAACCAGCTCATTTTCATCAACGATCGTGCAGCTAAGATAATGCTATTAGCTCAGATTTCGCAGCAGAGACGATACTGGATTTATATTTTGCGTATTCTGGAGTTACATTCATTTTTTTATTATTATTGCCATTCAATAAATGAATGTTAAGTTCTATTTCTCGAGAGACGAATGCCAGCAAACCAATCTTTGGATAACCAGCATTAGCATAATTCTTCTTCATGTTCTTGACTTTGCCTGTAATGGCTAATGAAAAAGTGAGCTGAAGGGATAAATAGATAAATACGAACCTTTGAATGCTAGAGATAAGGCACTACTTAACTCATTCAAAATCTTTACAAATTCGAGGAGGATTTTCCAAAAGAGTTCAGGGTTAACGTCTGAGAGATCCGCTGTGATCTCCGTAAGGAGAGCATCGAGTCTCTTATAATCGAATGCTTCTTTTTCGGGGACTTCTAACACTCTGGAACTCATTTCAGTGGAAAACTCTGTGCTTATCTCGACCATGATTGATAAATGATTTTTTTTTTATTTGTAAGCGTTGGAATATATTATAGTTTTCTGGGAGGCCAAGCTTAAAATAGCGAAAGGTGAGCGCGTTCTTTTGTGCTGAACTCAATTTGAGAGGAATCGGATACATTCACACTATCTTATTCTGACCAGAACGATTTCACTCTTGAGGCTTTGCCAAATTCTGATGGGTGTATCGTTCAACGCACTCTCCCTTCTCCCAGAATTGAGCAAAGAGTTCAATTTTGCATTGATTGATTACGGAGACCCATTCCATAGACTACGAGAACAATTTCAGTGAATTACTTTTTCAGATGAATAGTGTCAATATAGCTGATTGTAGCGTGTATCTCACAAAAAGTCAAGCGGACAACGAACGTAGCTTTCGAAAAGAAGGATTTCGGTTACGATTTTATATAGTGACAGTTGAAATTCACAAAGGAATCAGATATTGAAAGCTCGATTAGTCAAAAATTTTCCAAAGTCAAATTAATATAAGCGACCTCTCTAAAGTAAACAGAATCTCAACGAAAGAGGAGATTGCTCTGATTTCGTTCAAACAGGTACTTATTACACTTTGTGAATATTAGGATTTTCAAAAAACATCAGAAGAAGATCAATATGGACATTTTTTCATTAAAGAAATTTAGTAATGGAGGAAGAGCTACATGCACTAATCTACTCTAAGGAAGCTCAGTAAGCTTATTCTCAGTGTAGAATTTCCCAATAACGGCTCTGACTTTGTCAATTCTTTCAGTCATACTGATAAGTATCTCACACAATTTCTCAGGAGTAATATCTGGAAACAGCTTCTTTTCAAAGTTCTTTCTGCCAGGAGCCGCTCCCATTGCGAGCTTTGCGACTTGTCTTAGCATAAAAGGGTGATGAGGTCCCAAAGCGGCCTTGTATGCCACACGAGCGCAGTCCGAAGGAGCAGCTTTAGGATCCTTTCCAAGGCCACCAAGTAGCACCGATAGGAATTCCATGAACCAGCTCATTCTTAAGAGCGATCTCGCAGCTAAGAGCAAGTATTAGCTACTAAATAACCGCGAAAGGCATTACTTGACTCATATTTCGCATATTTTGGAGGTGCATTCATTTTTTTATTGTTATGGCTATTAAGTTGATGGATATTCAATTCCATTTCTTTAGAGACAAAAGACAGCAAGCCAATCTTAGGATTGCCGAATTCAACGTAGTTCTTCTGCATGATAGCGACTTTAGATGTGATGTCTAGAAGAAATTTGAAAACAGAATCAATGAGAAAGTTTACCTTGGAATGCGAGAGATAAGGCGCTGCTCATTTCGTTGAATATCTTGACAAATTCAAGCAGGATTTTCCAAAAGAGTTCAGGATTAACGTCTGAGAGATCCGCTGTGATCTCCGTAAGGAGAGCATCGAGTCTCTTGTGATCGAACTTTTCTCTTTTGAGAGCGTCGAGATCTTTCGAGTCCATTGTGGTGGAGAATTCCATCTTGACTTCTTCCATTTTTCTTTAGGGAGAGTTCTTTAGTTGAGTTATCGTTAATGTATTATAATGCAACATAGTTCTTATAGCCAAATAAATACGGTGATTGAATCTTTTAACTGGCCTAAATTTAGGAGTTCAATTCATGATTCACCGCCGGGTATTAAGTCCATTTTACGGGTGATTTGTTTTGAAAAGCCTATGAATGGCTGTTCTAATTTAAGCATTGGTCTCCAACGAGCAAATACGATGCTCCGCCACTCGAATCGAGCTGAGATAGCAGCTTTTCATTAAGATTTGACGTTGGTCTGCTTGAAAAGCTAAATACTCCTCAGAAAGTGGATGAATCCAGTTGCAACGGAAATTTACCCACGAATCACAGACGATAAACTGAAAGAAATAAAATATAAAGTCCTGCCATTGAATTCCTCAGATTAGAATATTCTATAGAGAAGAAATACACCCTACCACTTAAACCAATTTTTTTTTTTCGAAAACGCACAGGAACGGTGCTCAGTGATTCCTGTTGCAAAGGTCCTCTGTCTAGTAGGCTAAAAGAATTAAATCTACTCCCGAAAAAGTTGGATCAGCCTGCATTCTGCGGTGATGGCTTCAAATTTCTTCAGTGTTGAGTATATATCCTCTTAGGAATTCATAAAACTTATACTTTTTAAATGAAACGAATAAACCAAAACCCAAAACCAAAAAAAAAATATCTTAGAAAGCAGGTTAATTTCTAAAAAATAGGAGACTAACAATTATATTTCGTGTTAAGTTTTATTTATCGATCACCTTGTATCCCAAAACATCTAAAAAGACAGATCCATAAAATCTGCGAAAAATTCATTGAGATTTGCTATTATTTTAGGAATAGCATGTCAAATATCTCAAATATCTTGTTTTCTCAGCCACAATCTTTAACTCTCCACATGTTGATTTCCATACGATACATTGAGGATTCTTTTCAGGCAATTGATTAATGTCAGAATCTCCCAGCAGGACCAAAAGCAATCAAAGAATATTCACCGAGAGTATTCTCATTCAATTCCAGAAAAATTTCAATTGCTGATTACTTCCACAGGAATGAAAAGTGTTTCATTACTGACTGCCTTAATTTCATCCTAAGCTGAGAACTGTCGTTCGTTTCCGCTGACTATTGAGTCCTAAGCGATTTAGAGGCATTTTACATACACTCGTAAGCGAAATTTCAAAAACGCAGTTTATTTTTTATTTCTCATGCAAACTTTAAATCGTTTAACTAAATCTTGTTCACGGCCGGAAACATCTCAATGCCTCAGATACTTCTCAACGAAGTTTGGGAGCGACTTTGAGAAAGTTCATGGTATTATCCCCATAGTCTCTCCAATCAATCCACAAAAAACGCTCCTTTCTTCTCTAATCACCTCTTCCGGCCAACAATACGACAAAGAAATGGAGGGCACCCAAGTTGCCACAACAAACGAGTTCCAAAGGCCAGCCAAACAGGCTGGTAAATCTGTAGACTTCGCGCTTACACGTACGCATTATAATTCTATCTTGCAAAAGAAACCCAAAGGTAAAAAATATCCTATTTTATACAGTGCTCACGCTGCCTAAGGTGCTGTGAATTCCTTTGCTTACAACGGCGCCAATTTCGTCATCGCAGGCCTCCGCTACGATAAGGTCCCTGAAAAAAACATTTACAAACTCCTTCTAAAAGCGCAGCCAGAGATAATCGTCTTGCAACTGCGACCTGATCAAATCTTGAAGAATTTTCAAATTGATGTTTCGAAAAAAGAAACTCCAGGCAAATTTTCCAACTCTGGCTATTTCGAGCAGATACTTCGCAAGGGTAACGCTCTTTCCTCTCTTAGATTATAAGATTATTCCTATTCAGCTGAGGAAGTAATGCCTTCAAAAAGCTATCGAAGAAGCACTTATGAGAATCTCATCAAAGGAGGCATGTTCGTTGACGAGCCCGATGACCAAAATGCGAAGAACTTTAAACCTTACCAGCATATCGAGCGCCTGTCTCTGGATGCCATAGCGACTGTGTGCTTCTATGCTGAAAAGAGAAAGATCCCTATCGTTTTAGGAGATCTGCCAGAAATAGTCTGGAGAGAAAATATCGTAAATAAAACAACTACTGGGCAGTTGGAGGCAATCCTTTCACGATCAGCACGTCAACTGCCAAACTATCCGAACTTAAGCCCCTTAACTCCACTCACCATCGCGAATATGTTATATCCTGAGGTGTTTGTGGTTCCTTCGGATAAGTACATGACGAACGTCTTCGAGTATCTCATTCATCGGAAGTACAAAAAAGTTTTTGCGTTGGTTGGATTGAACCAGGCGGATTCTTTGCTGGAATATCTTGATAATTTCAAGATTTCTGGATTTAAGCACGAGTTAGAGATAACTCCACCGAAAAGTGCGCCAATGAAACATTGGGAGCCGGAAGATATAATCGAGAGACACAGTATCATGGATGTTATGGTTCAAGGAAGGGAATTGTTTGAGAATTTGCAGGATATTAAGTTTACGACGACATATAAAATGATTCAGAAGTATGGAGATTACCTTAATCTCGATAAAACACGATACGATAAACTGAAAGTCTTCCACTATGAGAATCTCAAGAAATATCACAAGCTTGTTGAGCAGCAATATAAAGAAGGTGTTGAGCTGTTGAAGAAAGAGGTGCTTGTCGCATCGGATATCTAAGTTTGAGAATATGGACTTAGGAGTGGTTGTAAATAGTTTTTAAGTAATTATATTCCTTGAAAGTTATATGGTGAAAGCTGTATGATTGCATTGATTGATGAAGTTGGAATAGTTGCTGTTTGAAGAAGTGATGAATAGCCAAATTTTATTAGCAGATTTTTAATGAGAATATCTATTTAAAAGCCTACGTAGAAGATAATCAGCAAAGAAATCCGTATTCTTCCTTGAACTATTTTGCAGCAGAAAAATTGCTAGTTCTGTATTTTCCATCCAATAGACGGATAATTTTATGCGTGAAGTCAAGGAAGATTGATTTTCTTTCAAGTAGTATTGTAAAACTCTGCTCTCTAATGAACTCAAGTTGAAATAACATATGATTAACCGATTTATCCTGAAATTCTTCACAATAATCTGAAACCAAACTTATTGAACCGAAACTTTCTCAGCCTGCTTCAAGCAATGATTTATTACTTTACTCAAATGATGATTGCCTACATTCATAATTCAGAACACAAACGAAGACAGCCAATATCTTGAAGTGCTTTGTTTCCAATTGAAACTACTCGCTGGACATTAGCTATATGTACTATGAAACGATTGAATGCAAAATAAATTGACTACTGAGTTAAACAAAATCAGTCACTTTTTTTCAATGCTGGATGATCTAGTATGTCTTTCCAGCTTATTCTTCTCTCTTCATCATATTGTAACATCTGTGTTAGCAAATCCCCTGTTTCGTTGCTAACTTCTTCAGGAATTATTAGTGGTGTCTCTTTAATTGTTTGAAGCAAGAGTCTCTCAGTTTTAGCGACCCAAGGCTTTTTCCCACATATCGCCGTATAGGCGACGACACCCAGCGACCAGACGTCACACTTATTGGTATAAGGCATCATATTGAGTATCTGAGGAGACATGTATAACGGCGTCCCAACGAACCGTTGTGAGCTGGTGGTACTTTTTTTGATCAATTGAGAGAATCCAAAGCCCGCCAACTTCGCTTTACCGTCATGAAAAACAATATTATTTGCCTTGATATTGCGATGAAGCAGCACTACTGTTTCACCATCGTCCTTTATTCCTTGGTTTTCGACTGAATCAAAAACTTGAGCGACTCTTTTAATGATATCTAAAACAAACTCCTCTGAAAGCTTTGTTTTGTCTTGAACCATGCTCTCAAGCGATTTCCCATTATATCTTTCTGTAATAAGATAATAATTGTTTGCAGTTTTGGGAGTTTCTCCTGTTGGATTTTTCAGCTGCACGATTTGATTCAATCCTAGTGTGGAAATAGTTTTTAATGCAGCAAGCCCAGCTTTGAACATCTGATCCTTTTCTGGAGTATCTAATATGGTTACTGGAACAACGGTGATTACAACCGGCGCCTCAAGACCGCCGTCGGCATTATAGCCTTGATAGATATCGCCAAATGCTGTTTTCTTCAAAGGCACTGAAGAAGGCTCGTAAGCGTATTTTCCGATTTTTTTCAAGATTTTTTGCGCAGGCTCCATGAGATTTTTGATTCTTTGATTTATTTGATTTTAATTTGGCTAGGTGGAATTTCGCAAATCCTCACCCAGTTTCAACAAAATTTCAAGGCTGTCAGACCAGAAAACAATAGACTTCGAGTTTAAAGAGTTAACAATAGTTTTTTTGGTCAAAAGAGGCTCAATTCAAAGAGCATAAAACACTTAGAATAAATATTTCGATCTGATTCGTGAAGAAGGACCTGATCCCCGTCCGAGTCTGATGCTCTACGGAGATCTACAAGGCTTGATTGCTGGTTTTAAATGCTAGCATAACCACCCCTGGAAGCTTCCTTATGCATTGATAAATATTTTAAATTCAGGAATAAAAATCAAACACATTATGCAAAAGACTGATCTAACACATTCTAGAGCATTGCCTCCTGATAGAACTGAAACTCAATACTTGAGTCTCGACTTTAGAAGAAGCGGATCTCAAGCAGATGAAGGTATTGGAAGATTCAATTCTTCGGTGAGAGATGGTCGAGCCCAGACTCAGGCGCTTCTCAACTACCAGCGCAATCGAAAAAACGCAATCACTCTCAATAATTTAAAACTGATCGTCGTGTTAAGCTTTATTCCGCTTATAAGCATCGGCTACACCCTCGTCCAGCCGACTTGGTACATGATTGGACGCGATAATTTTTATGATTATTATGTCAACCCGCTTTCTATTGCCTTGTTTGCGACGAAACAATTGCAGGAATACAAGACCCATTTCTTGTGGAATTTTCAAAGTAATGGCTGCAATCACAACCTCAGACTCTGTTCAACGATAACGAATTTCGTTATCGCTGGTTTGATCTCTTCGATGATAATACTCGTAGCTATGGCAATGCATTTTTTTACCATTCTGCAGTTGACGATGATGATACGAGTGCGATATAAACGCATGATAAAATGCATGTCGCCTTTGAAGATTCAGTTGTTGGTTTTGTTTTTCTACATCGCAGCACTTGTATACTGGTACTTTGCTTCGGGGCTCTTTACTGATATTGGAGATATAAAACGGTTCTTGGGAAACACGGGAAAAATACTTATATTGTATTTGATTGCGATTTTCAGCAAGATAATTATTCTCGCTTATTTGAGGTGGGTGCTGTCGAAGGGAAGGAAAAACGCTTTAGTTAATAAGCTTCTTTATGCTGAGCAAGCGTTGATCCGTGAAATTACGGATGAGGGGTCTACGTCTGAAGATAATAATGCGATAAATTAGCTCATTATAATTGTCAGTCGTGGGGTCTTTTCAACTTTCATTTCGATTGTGTTGGGATGGATAAAAAGAATTCGTAGATTTATTTACTCTGACTGCGTCTTGTTTAACAAAATTTCAAATATTTAGAAAATTTTTTGAACAAGGGCGAAGTATTTTTATTTTCAGGGAATTGTTGGAGGCATGCATGAAAGATTCCTTGTATTGCCTATTTATCAAATCGAATACGCTTTTGAAATTTTTCTAAAATCTATTTTCAAAATAATTGAGACAAAATTGTTGAGTTACAGTTCTCGTTTTGAATTCAATAAATGCTTGCTTAGAAATAGCATATGAGATTTCATATTTCAAAATTAGGAATGAATGATAGTTTTGCTCGTATACAACAAAATGCAAAAATTGCTAAAAAATTTAAATTGTCTGTGATTTATGTATTCAATTAGTTATTTAATTGTGCACCTGTTTCTAATTATCGACATTACTAAAAAAGAAAAAGCCTCGCATATTGTGTCAAAATCTGTAGATTTCAATTTTCTTCACTTGAGATTCAAAAAGACAATATTTTTGTGAATTAGAACTCCTGCAACATATCAAGTTCCTTAAATCTTAATTGGCGATTTATTATTATTGGGAACAACTCGACAAAGATAGATAATTAAAAAAGTTTAAAGAAAGAAGAGGGACCGAAATATGAGACTTGAAAAGGTTGCATATGAGAGAATTGTAAACAGCGCTGCGCTCGGCCGTCAAAGAGTGATTGGTGCTCCAAGGAAATGGTACTTCCAAGATAAGGACAGCGCCCAAACCATTCTTGCCCATCAAGTCCTTAATCAAGGCATCACCGGCACTCTCTTCAGAGTCTTCGAGCCTGTTATTGCTTGGTTGTTCTGGAAGTGGCCAAGAGATATTGCCATTCAAAGAGGTGATTTGATCCACCTTCAGATCAAAAAGACTGATATTTCTTGACAATTAGGTCTCAGCATGGAAGATTTCGAACTCCACACTGACAGAGAGCAAAGAAGAGAACTTCTCACCGAGAACATTTGGAGACAGAGGTAGCCCTTGCTCTTGCATCCTTCAATAACCTTATAATCAACACAGCTGCCACCCATACCAACCACTCTTGTTCAAGAGAAGAAGAGCGAGATACTACAAGGTTGAAAGAGCAGTTAGAGGCTTCATGGTCCCTGACTACCTCAAAAATGAAGCTGCACAGAGAACTTATGCTGATACAGTTGATCTTCAGAGAGAGTGGGACAGATTCCAATATATTAACTACTACTCAGACATGACCCCAACTACCCACAAGCCAGTCATGGTCAGATACCTTGCTCTCGAAATCATCAACGTCTACGGTATCCTCAGAGACCAAGCTTGGGAAAGATATTTCTTTAATGAGGCAACATACATCGAAAACGATTTCTCTCCTCAAGAACTCGCTGAAGCCCGCAACCCTTTCCCACAATACGACCTCGAAACCCAAGAAGGCAGAAGAGGATTCGAGAATGAAGTCAACAGATTCATCAAATTGTACCCTGGTGCCATCATTCCTGAAGGAGAAACCTTCGATTTCAAGGAGTTTTATGTTAAATGGGCCATCACTACCGGAAGAGACACTGGCAAATTCGACCAGGCTCTCGTTGAAGAACTCAAGAAGAAATTAACTGCTGACACCACCACCTCCTATGCTCTTCTTGATGAGGAGAAGAAGTCTGGACACAGCAGCCTCGGAAAGGACATTCCAAAGGCCATCCACAAGCCTGTTCATAAAGCAATTATGCCAAAATAAACAATTTTCAGAACTTGATCACGCTATTATCTAGATGAAATTGGGTTCTGATTTGGTGACTCAGGACAGATATTTTTCATAACAATTTGGAATGTTTGAACATTTTCATTTCGCAAATACTAGTAGTTCTGAGCGTAATTCTGCAGTTTAGCAGCCAGTCATCAATAGAAAAAATTGAACTTTCGAAAACCAAGCCAATTAGCTAGATGTTTTTTAGGAAATAAGTTAACGATGCTAGATTTTCTTCAGTCTCCAAAATACCAATGAAACGAAACCAACAAAGCAAAAGATAATAACTTAATAACCGGAAACGTTCTCACCACAATCTGCCCAGAAAGATCTGCAACATGGACTGAAATACTATGCTATTTTAATTAGTCATACATGTTTGTGAGAACTTCTTAATTCAGAAATTTTGGAAGGATAGATACAAGCTATCGATGAGAGAATTGTTATAATTTTAGTAATGAATCTTTCTCATGTTTAACCACTCGCATTTTTACTTGGTTCAAATAGAAAGATTCTCTCTCTTATTGAAGAAACTGAGTTAGAAGTCGACACTCAAAATCAATTTACTACACTATTAAATGACTCTTAATTTCATGAAAAGTTGGGTTAAGGATTGGAGTAAAAATTGATGTCTTCAATATCTAACTGCAGAATCAAACATTTGAAATTTCAAACCGCGTGTGAATCAATCTCAAATTATTCTGGTTTCGAGATAACGACAACATTGATTCAAATTTAAAATCTCTAAAACTAAACTAATCAAACTCACTCAACCAAATATGTCCAAGTACGAATCTCCTAGCAAACAAATCGTAGTCAACTCAGAAGTAATCCCTTTATTCTCGAGCCCTTCACCAACAAATCTAACTTTTCCCACTGCAGAAATACTCATTATCCGGAGGAAAAGAATATCTCCCAGATGAACAAATCGATCTTCAATCTTATCAAACTCCAAAGAGCAATCTCCCTCTTCAATACAAACCACTCGTTAACCAGTCTCCTGCAGAATCCAAGCATCAACCTCGCAATCCACAGCAAACTACCGCTCATCGCAACGTAGAAAACGGCGCCGGAGCCACCATCAAGCCACAAAGTCTCCCTCCAAGGTCAAACCAAAAGGACTTGAAAATCGAGCAACCTCAAAAGACTCTTCAAATGAAAAAAGAAAACATCAATGTAACTACTATACAGTCATTTTATCAACTTAAGGCATTTCTATTAGCCTCAGCTTATGAATAGTATCAGTCCAGGGTCAACAAAGTCTGTTTCCTCACCTGATTCAAGACCAATGCAGCAGCTTCACGAGCAGTATCAGCGTGTATCTGTTCAGAATGAAGATTTACGAAACAGACTTGCTCTTCTTGAAGTTTCTCTTCATAATGAGGTTGTAACGAACGAAGAACAACGTGCATATATTGAAGTGTTGAAGCAAGCGATGGGAATAAAACTCCGTGATTCCGGGCTCTTTGGATTTCTGGCATCGCTGAAAGGGTATTCAGAGGAGAACGAAGTGGATCTATTTATCGAGCTGAACAGGCTCAGAACCTGCATGGAGCAGAATACTCAAGATAAGTTGTATGCTGAGCAGAAATACAGTGAAACAGCGTCAAAACTCGAGTACGTGCTGCTTGAAAACGAGCAATTGAAGCAAAATTTCAACGATCAAGCCAAGATTTTGAGCAACACAAAAAGCGATTTTGACAATCTTCTCGGAACGATTTCCGAATTTGAAGAAGAAATCAAAAGGCTTAATCAAGAAAAAGACTCTCTGTTGGATTACACTGAGGAACTTACAAGAAATTTAGAGAAAGCTGAGCAAGAGAACCAGCAAAAAAGCTCAGAAATCGATGAATTCAAAACCCAAATCGAGCAGTTAAGCACTGAAAAAAGCGATTTGGTCCAAAAATGCGAGGGGTCCGAGGCTCGTCTACAGACTCTGATGAAAGATCTCGTTGAGGTCCGTGACCTGAGTGTCTCGATGGAAAAGCAGCTTAAACAGCTCGAAAGCGAGAACTTCAATCTCACCGAAGAGGTGACAAACCTTCAAGGCAAATACGATGAAGTTCTCAAGACAAAAGAGGAGCTCGAGCAAGTAAACCAGCAAAGAAAATCTGAATTCGAGCAGATCAATGAAGAGCATAGCCAGCTGGTTGCTCTCTACACCGAGATCTCTCAGCAGATGAAGAGTTTAAGTAATTCAAAGCATGGTCTGGAAGATAAAAACAAAGCTTTGGAAAAGGAAATCAAAGGCCTCCGCGAACAGCTTCAAACTATTGAAAAGCAGAAGGAAGGTTTCGAAGAGCAAGTTCTTGGCCTACAGAAAAGGTTCCGCGACTTGGAAGCTTTTGAGGCTGGAGCCCACGAAAAAGAAGAGCGTATTAAGAGTTTATTAGGGCAAGTGGACTACTTAAAGACCTTGATCGAGGATTCCAAAGGAAGATTAGAAAGAGAAAGAATTAGCAAATCTCAAGAGATCAGTAAGCTCTATGAGCAGTTCTCGGAGCTCAGAAGCGAAATGAGAGGAATCAAAGATGAGAAAGCTAGCTTAGAGGTCCGAAATGCCAACTTAACGGAAGAGTTGAGCCAATACGAAGCTCAATTGGAAAGCAGACAAAAGAGTTTGATGCAGAAGACACGCGAGCTCGCAGACTTGCAAAAAGACTTTGAAGCAAGTCATGAACAAACCCGCAAGCTGACAGAAATTCTCCAACAAAAGGAGATCGAAACTGAAGAGTTAAGAAGAGAGTTGATGGAAATGCAAAGAGTCGCCTCGGAACTCGAAATCGAGTGCAGCAACGTCCACAAGGCTAGAGAAGCACTGCTACATGAGCAAAAAAAGCAAAGGGAAGCTCTCTCGAAAATAAGAGAGGAACTTTTGTTAAAAGAAGAGGAGCTTGCCAATGAAAAAGAGCAGAAGGACAAACTCACAAAGCAATTGGAGGACGTCAAGAAGGATTTAGCTGAACTGACCAAAGTGCTTGATGGCGGGCTCACTGATGAAGAAAAGAGGAGATACAGATTACCACAGATCATTCTGAATGGATCCGACACCTTCGTCTTTTTCCATGAGAGAGTTCGAGCGATTTTGCTTGAAAAAGAAAAGACTAGAGAGCGTTTGGAAGAAATCGCGACTGAAAACGAGAAGCTCTGGAACGAGAAAGCTAAAATTGAGGCTGAAAATCAGACTCTTTATAAAAAGTAAACATAATTTCTTGATTTAGGAGAGTATTAACCAATTATCTTAGCCATCTTGCTTCTCAAAACGAAATTGTCAACTTGAACCGAGAAATAGGTTCTTTGAGTGATAAGTTGAAAGATTGCGAGGAACAGGTAAATTTATTTCTCGTGGTTTTGGCTCATTTGGCATTGATAGATTGAAAGAACCTCCAAGACTTTGGACCGTGTGAAGGAGGAAGAGCTTAGCAGAGCTAAAGAGGAGACCACAAACACAAGAGAAAGATTGTCAGTGCTGACCGAGAAGTACTCAAGAGCCGAAACTGAAAGACAGACAATGCAGTTCTTGGTTGAGAAGCTTCGAGAGGCGGTTGGAAGCCAGGACGTACTCTCGATTGTCGATGATATCCATCATTGCCATTCGGAGATCTTGGCCCTTCAGGCTGAAAAAGCTGGTCTCAGAGCTGAGTGTGATGCTCAGGAAGCAAAGCTTGTTAAATTGGCTGGCACTGAGACAGATGAGAGACAAACTGATTCTGTGGCCATCAGAAGGAGAATTGAAGACTTCAAAGATGCTATCTCAGCAGTTGAAAGCAGACTTCATATAAACACTGGAAAGAAGCTGGCACTTGAGAAAGAACTGACCAAACTTGTTTCAAGGGAAAAGGCGAAATCGACTCAATATAACAATCTCGAAAAGACCAATCATCAGGTACTTTTCATAAGATATTCAAGCATAATAATAATGATGATCTCAACAGTTAAAGGCTGAGCTGAGTATGTTGACGAAAGAGAATGAATTAATGGAGCACACAAAGCCTCATATTGAATGCTCATACAGTGAGATTTTGAGAGATTCGAAGTAAGGAAACCTCATCTATATAATGTCTTATTTTTTCATTTTCCTCAAAAGAAGACCACAAAGAGCTCCATTTGATGATAGAAGCAACTTTACATTCCCAAGTTGTCGAGAGAGTTCTGATACTCAGACAAAAAGACACACTTCGCGTATCGACCGCCTGAGCTCACCAGGTGTGTTGGCTGGTATATTTTGTTTTTGCTACTAATCATACTCACAGATATTCATTTTATAGAGAATAAAACAGAAGCTTCTACCCCAATGTCCAGTCATCTTGATGCTTATCAAAAACTATAAATTTGTTCATTGATGATGATAATAATATTTTTAGTTTATTTGTTCCATTTATTTATTATGAATGATGTCGATTCATTTGAAAGTTGAACCCTTGTAAATTTTTTTAATAGCCCTTGTGGATTCATTTATGGACAGCATTAACCAGCAAAGTAATTATCAATATCCATCTTTCTATGAATTGGGCTAAGATACATCTATTTTGAAAATCTGGCAAGGTTTTAGATTTTCTCCATTTGACGAATTTGATAAAGAGTTATTTTATCAGTAATTTCAATAAAATAATAATTTCTCTTTTTAACAAAATTTGAAAAACAACAAAATGGTCATTTAAAACAAATATCATAACACATGTAAAAAGGAAGGACGGGAAACTGGAACTTAAGTATGTGCTATTGCAGTAATTTGATTGGAGCTCATAATTATTGGCAAAAGCCTTAAGTTCGCTCAAGATCTTCCTAAAATTAGATAATTTGCAAGCAGTATTGAAATTAACAGTTTGAGTACTTGTGTACAATGAGATTCATTAATCAATGAAATGCAAGATAATCTCTGCTCTTTACACAGATTGAACAGTAAATTCGAAGTTATTTGAAATGAATATATAAATCAAATTCAAAACATATTTATAATTATGGACTTTATCAATTACCACTGCTGACTATCATAAAGTGTTTGCAACCTCAGAGGATTTATGTTAGGATTTTTCACAAAGGTGCTCTAAAGTTGATCTTTAAGAAAAATAGAATCTTTTAGTTCACCAGTGCATCCAAATTCGCTTTGTCGAGGCAGATACTAAAATGGAATATATTCTTGTTTTGACTCTTTCGATATTTTTTCAATTAGCTTCCGTCAAGTGATATATTGGTTCTCATTTTACTTTCAGGATTCAGAAAGCAAAAAATTTTTTTCTTAAACCAATACTTGGAATTGGTGTATCGGCTACTGTACTACTGTAGCGAAATTTCTTCATAGTCGTAGCTCAGTTTCTCAATCTACTAAGCTGCTACTTTCAATTAGTACTCTCAAAGAAAATATTCGAGTTCTTCTAAAGTTAGGCTAAACTTCATTACTTCTCAGTATTCTAGAGAATTCAAAAGTTAGTATCTAACTAAACTATGACCAACTAAATATCGATTGTGTACTATTGTTTCAAACAGGATATCAACCCAACATTCTTTGAATTTATTGGAATTTTGTTTATTAGTGATTTTTTCACTTTTCTTATTATTGCCAGATTGAAAGATTGAATTAGGCATGATGGGAGAATAAACTCAACACATCATTTGAGTTCAAAATAAGAATGATTTCTTTTTGACAGGTACAGATACTAAATGTTATTTCGCCTTAATCGGAAGGACACCTTTACAATATGACCTCTTGATAGTATGGCAGATCCAAAGATTTCCCCAAACCCACAGACCTCTCTCGCTATTCTCTTATTTTAGGCATTGCAATAAATTGCTCAGAGAAACAATGCGATGAAGGCTGCTTTGAAGAAACCTCTGGTTTGTTTTGTTTTTTCAGAGTATTGTAGAGCCTTAATGGATTTAATTTAAAGATTATAATAAAGCTAAAGGACTCTTAACCTAAATCGAATAATTTAAAAAATTAATAATCATAATAAGAATCAAAAACAAGCAAATCAAAAAATACTATTCAAATCA
>ENA-UOTZ01001343-UOTZ01001343.1-compost-metagenome-genome-assembly--contig:-NODE-1343-length-17190-cov-5.848712_pt1 | contig 17190 bp, 15 predicted proteins | sample MGYA00238144_ERZ746983 | MGnify/ENA primary metagenome ERZ746983 (study PRJEB28759, sample SAMN06268863) | compost metagenome | isolation source: single cell | place: USA: California, Emeryville, Joint...
CAGCTGTTCGGAAGTTGTTTTTGCTTCCGTATCTATTGTGTTCTCTTGAAAAACCGTTCAGTGGAGATTCTCTACAGGTAGTATGATCATCAATGAGCGATCTTAGCAGTATTTCTTGGAAGGTGGTTATGAATAAGATTATCAATGATGACTGTACTGAGATACCAGATCATTACAGCGAGTCAATGCATCAGTTGATCTATATGCTTCTTAGTAAAGACCCAGAAAAGCGTCCAACCATCTCGAAAATAATTCAAGCACCAGAAATTATGGAAGAGGTAAGTTTGCAATGTGCTTGGAAGAGCAACAACTTTGTTTCATTAGATCCGAAACCTCAAATCGAAATTTCCTGAAATCTATGATAATTGCCCTAGCATGCCTGAGATCAGCAATGAGATAAGACTTTTCACGAAAAAGAGTCCCGTAGGGGAAGAGCCTGTTCCTGTAGAGCAAGATAGACAAACAGCTTCTGGAAATCAAGATAAAACTAGTGATTTTGCTGTACAGGAAAAACAAATTGAAAAAATTACAAAGCCTGAGCCACAAGCATTGATCAGTCCCACAGTAATCTTTATCTCATGAGTATGTTGTGATAAACTTTGACTATCTGTTCATTAGGAAATCTCGAAAACAGATTCAAACTCTTCAAAAAAAGGAAAAATTCATCAAAACAGCCTGCAATATATATTACAGCAGAAAGCAAAGCAATCCACATCACCGTCAGGCAGCAAAAATGTCACTATTTCCACAACTCCAGCACATATAACCAGGAGACAAGAGAGATCCCTCACCGAATTGGTGAAATGCAACTCTAATGAATCAGCCACCAAATTAGAGGAAAAAATAGAAGCTACAGAAAAAATACAGAGAGCAGCAGAAAGTGGTGAAAGTAACGTGCGTAATCACCAAAAAGGCCAAGAACCAATAGATACGGAAGCAAAAACAACTTCCGAACAGCTGCCAGCCAATTTGAGTGAGAGCCAAAAATATAAACAAACACCTGAGTACAGAAAACTCTTTTATCAGCGAGATATCTCGATTAATACAGCGCTTGAGCCAATGTACTCGAAATCTCATAAGGCGAATAAGCCTGAAATCAGCGAATATAAATCTCCTAGCAGCCAGAACAATGAAAAATCACCTAATTCAATCCCGACGAGCAAAGCAATACAAAAGAACTTTTTATTTTCCGATCAAATTTTCGATCCGAAATCTCCAGCTTCACCACATCGATCTCTAATGTTTGGGCATTTTGTTAAAGATCGCATTGGAGAAGAGAAATTTGAAAAATTAAAACATTTTTTCGCCAACAGCAATGATCCGATGAAAATCCTGCAAGATCAACCCAAACTAATCATTGACATCATTGGCGAAGAGCATAAAGAATGTCTCGTATTCCTCAAATACATGATCAGTAGTTCGATCACTCCGAAAATCTCAGAGAGCAAATCCAGTGTGTTTGATCAAGTCAAATCACCAATCTCGCGAAAGAACAATTCTGATCATACACCATCAAACACCAGTCAGCAACAACACAATCCAACTTTTTCTGAAATAAAGCTTAAACCAGTAGAAGTCGAAGAAGAAAAATTCCAATAGCTGGAATTCATTTTAACACCTACTTGTATTATAGCTTTTACAGCAAAAACTTGTTAGAACTTTTTATTTTCCTTTAATAAATCTAGTTTTGTAAGAGGAATGAAGCAGCAGCCCTGCCAAAAGGTGTGCACAATGCAATATATCTAATGTTTTTCAAAATTCATTCATTACTGTGATCAACTTAATCTCTCCGTTGACCAAGATGCAGCTTTGGTTGTTGATGGCTGCTTTTCTTGTTTATTATGAAGTGCAATGATTGTATTATTAGATATCTCTTACTCTTAATACTCCTTTACTGCTAATATCCATTGCTTCGTCAAATCAGAGTTTGAATTTTTCTTTCCAAGAAAATATAGCAAGGATATAATTTTACTGGTAATATACAATTCTCGGATGTAAAAATAATCTTAATTCTCAAAAGATTTTTTAAAGGGTCGGATCCACCTTTCCTATTTTGTCAAGTTTGTTTAGAACCTGTGAAAAGGTTTGAAAGCTTACTTATCGAAACTCTGGGATTTGCTGCCTTTTTGATATGTACATGAATCGCATAGAAAACTAAAATCTCAATGATCTATTTTGCAGAAATTGGTGTGAGACATTCAGGTTCAGAAATTGTGAATCTCTTACCTTCACAGGGTAGTGAATATAGATGATGGCGTCAACAAAGGTACGGACACCATCAAGAAGACTTCCATCGATAGCATAAGTATTCCTGTTCCAATTCTAATAATGTTATTTTAAAATCCTCGCTTCGCAAAAAGAGGTAGTTACGCCAGCGTAGATATGAGTAAACGGAATGTCGATGAACAAAAAGGAAGCAAGCAATGCCAAAGACAACAGCCTCCAGTTCATCAGGTCGCCGAATAAGTTTCGTTGGAGATGTAGGATCACTATAAGACTATAGGCAAACTAATCATGATATTATTATATAAAAAATAGAAGAAAGAATTTATCTTACCTCAAAGAATACAGTTCGTTGAAGACTCATCAGCAGTGCCATTACAATAGTCACATAGCAAGCATAGGTCGCTATTTTCGTCAGCATATTTTCTTCTGAATGATCCGGGACTTCAGAAAGTTGCGAATAGATGAGTTGTTGCAGAAAAAGTCTTTAATTACTGAATTTTGAGGTGACTTTTGTCACAGTTGTATAGACTCTTCTGTCAAAAGTGCCGAGGTCACTTTTTGCAGAAGCGCGAGTAGCGCCAACAGCACCAGCATCACCACCACCAGTGGCTCTGAACTGTGACATTCCCTGGAAAGGATCCCACAAATTTTCGAGATACAATTGCAATTCTTCATACTCTTGACATTCCTTTACATAGGCTTCCTTCCATTTCTCTGCAGCTGCTGAGTAATATTTCACCTAATACAAGCTTAAAACAAGACGAGACATTTATCAAGTACTTTAGAATGAATCCAGTGGAGCTTCACTTCGAGTTCGCCTTGCGTTTTGACACCGTTTTTGTCAAAGAGATCAAGCCAGGTATCATGGATAGTCTGATCTTTCAACTCTGAAAGAGGAACAACGACTTCTCCAAGGAAGCCAATCCGTCCTAGCCCACCTTGATCAAGAACTGAAAATTTCAGCATGCTGTTGGGATTGTTGACTTCACTAGGAGATTGTTTAATAAATGTCAATTCAAATGCTCAAAGATTACAATGTGAATTTCTCATTCCACGCAGGATTTGGGTTGTCATTCACAACCTTAGTTTTCATTGTCTGAACACCATCAAAACTAACCTCCACGAAGGGGTCAACAACACCCGTGATACCGGTAGCTTTTAAATCGCGTGCTGCAACAACTGTTGCATGGACAAAACTGCCATCCATTATTCCGTATGAATTTAGCTTCTCTGTGAGTCGCGATTCTTGTGCTTTTTTCAGATTTTCTTCGTGCTGGCGATTAAAATAGTCAATATTTTGTCTAGCAGTCTCGATTTTCTTTCGAAGGATTTCATCTGCTTCAAGGTAAACTCTTATGAACTCATCAATTGTAATAGTCCCATCATGATTCTTATCCATATGCTCAAATATCTCATTTGCAATGTTTCTGTCATATTCTTTCCCAGCCTATTGAAATATCATGAGTCAATAACAGTTACATATAGATAATGAATGCCCAACCTTTCTGTCGAGGTAATCGTAGAGTTCTTCTCTTGAGATAAACTCATCATGATTAACATCGATGTCTCTCATAGCTTTTGTCAAAAACTCAATGCGGTTTCTGAGTTGTACATCATTTGCTGATGCAGTCACTCTCATTGGGGACTTTGAATAATATGTGCTCATACTGGGAATTTAAAAAGAGATGGATGGTCTTTGATTTTGTTCTCAAACTAACTTTTTAATACACTGTTATCTGAAATAAAAAATTAATGCAACAACGACAATCATATTCGAATCTTTTAATCAAAAACTAATCTCCTTATACGAACTCAAGCAGCTAAAGAGATACAGTGGATAAAATTTCAAAAGTTAGCTTCCTTCTCACCAAGTACAGATGATATTGTTAAGACTGAATTTTTTTATTTTTGAAGAAGAGTTAAGTCTGTTACTTTACTATAGAATAGTGAGGATTTCGAAATTTTAAAGATTTAAATTCAATTCAACAAAGAGTCAAGTTTGGTACACATCAAGTTTTCGGCTAAGTCTACTAATTGAATTGGCAAAGTCAACTTTGATTCCATTACATCTCTTAATCTATTTGACCCTCTATATATATATTGTATTTGTAAGAGCTGATCCCCAGCATTTCATATGAAAATAGCGCACAACCCAGAACGAGTGTCGAATTAAAGATGATTAAATCTTGATTGGACATCTGTTTTTATCAATCCCACTGAATTCAATCTGCAGCTCATTGAGATAAATTATGCCATCCTTCCACTATAAAAGCAAGACTGCTCCTAAAGACTATAAAGAAATGTGTTTATCGTCTCATTCCAAAGTCACAATATAGTTAACATTTTCATAGGTAGTGTAATTAGGCCCTTATCTTAGCATTGCTTCATATTGGCATTGTGTGAATTCATTCTGAATTATCGAATGACTGATTTGTGTAGAAATTTAGGGATATCCTACCCATACCTCAAATCATTTATATTTGAATAGGAGAGGTCGTCATTACTCTAATTTGATTAAAGGAAATGTCGTTCAAATTAACTTTATCTTTGGAGTGATACATTCACATGTAGTCGTTAAGAATATTGCAAAATATTTTAAACTCAATTTTGCCACTCTATCCTCAGCGGCTATAAAATTAATTTGCCAATTATTCTGTTTTTGCTTGATTCGCACTAATGCAAGGAGATCCCGCAGACAACGACGAAGGTAGCTAATCGCTGATACTTTTTGTCTTATCAGACTGTTCAGTCATGAGACTGCTGAGTATTAGTAATTTCAAAAAAGTCTATCTCGAAAAAGCAGTCGCATTCAGAGCGAAAGTCCATCCAACGATCATTAGGATAATCAGAGATATGGAAGATGGTAATACTGCCTTGCCTATATTCAGTGCTAATTCAAATAATCAGGGGTCAAAGACTTTCGAGAGCTGAACCTCAGCTACATAGGCTTTGACGATGCACAGTTAGCTCCTGTGATAGAGACACTGAAAAGTGATGCAAGCATCCGAGTTGTGAACTTTTCCAACAATAAAATCAAAGTAAGTTGATAAGTTTGGCTACAGTGGGTATCACGTGATTAGTCTTTAGAGCCAATTATTGGACTTCTTCAAGAAAATAAGACAATCACGAACTTGGACCTTTCGAACAATCGTAAAGTCAAATGCTGAATCAACTTCTCATTAAGATTTAAACAGCCCTGGATTGTGAATCTATTCCTGCTCTAGTTGAGGCGGCCCGAAATAATAATATTATCCGTTCACTCAACCTGAAGAATGCAACAAGTCCTAATCATGTAACCCATCGATTCAATAAGGAGGCCTTTTATCTTGATTTATTTTGCTAGAAAACCCTTATTAATTACACTTTTGAAGGCAATTCAGTCACGACTCCAACTCCAAAAATCAATGTTGAACAGTCACCTAACCGGAAATGCGAACGCAGGAACCAGAGCTTGCTTTCCTATTCGATAGGATCAGTGATCAATTTGTCCTGCACCAGTTTGGTTCATGAGAACCAGAGCATGACATCAAATAAAGGTGACCATGCCTTGCATAAGAATTTCTCGATGAAGGGAAAAATGTCACGAATGGACTGGATATTTCATTTAAAGAAAATCTATGATGAAATCAAGAAGAAAAATAAGATTCAGTTAATAACAGCACCTGTGATCATCGAATCCATAAACACTAATGTCACTGTAACAACTTCTTCTGGCCATTAAGCATAACTTTTCTTCTAGAGATTCCCTCTTGTTGATGAGAACTACTATCGGCAAACTAACACTGATATGGGATATTCTGTTGATGAAATTGTCAGAAAGTTGAGTGAGTACGAGGACCCGATGAGTTACGATGATATATTGGATGCTATTAGCCAAGTGAATAGAAGAAGCACAAAAATGGATTCTTCGACAAGTTCGGCAGGCAGCTACTATAGCAGGCAAATGGCTTCAGAATATAGTATAACGAGAACGGCTGTAAAATTAACGGACATTGTGGAACTTGGAGGTGCACTCCCGAAGACGACTCAGCCGTCAATGGATATCAGAGAGAGGAGAAATAAACATTCCTCGATTTCAGAGAAATATCAAGCAACTTCGATCTCCACTGATATGCAACTCAGACACCACAAAAAAAATTTGCTGGATGATCTCTCTCTAACTAATGAAAAGAATACAACATTTGAGGTCGCATCGCCTAAGATGGGATCTGAAAAACTCATAGTATCTGAGTTGAATTCGTTTCAGCAGACTTCAGTCGACATGAATAGAATAATTTCTGATTGCAGCGCCATTGAGATCAACGAAAGGAGTGACGTTGAGAGTGATTGGCTTGCAACCAACGAGTCAAACACCGAAATTAGACGGGCATTACAGTCTGATTATTTCTACTCAAATCCGCTGACAAATCAGCAAGGACCCACTAAGATAACCCACAACCAGCCCGCAAACAATGAAATGCAAACTGGCTCGTATAATTCGTTGGATAGAGCAAAAAATGATAACCGCCAGCACCATAAAGTTCCCTCCCTCGAAGTAAGCAGCAGAATGGAAAGATTGCAGGTAGAAGATTCGCAATTAAAAGATGGAAACCAGAAGAATAGATCAGCTCAAATGCTCAAGAACGTTCTGGAGACAAAGAGCAAAGTTGAAACCCCTGGAAAGGTGATCCAAGTACGAAGCTTTGTCAATGATCAGCCCTCTTTTACAACAAATCTCAGCATAAAAGTTGACCAACCTACCCTCGAAAAGCCAACTAATCTCACTAGAAACACTCAACGACCTCCTTTGTCTACGACTTGCAGCAATATTTCGTATTCTTCAGAAAAGGGCTTTCTGAGTCCCCAAACCCATCAAAAAGTAACGATACCGATAACAAAGGTTTCTCTTGGAAAAAATACTGAAAATTCTCGTCTAAGCCCTTCTAGAGGAAATACTACTCAATTAAGAGAATCAACTAATTTAGCTAAGGCCATGCCCGATAGAAATGGCTCAGCTCTCAAACAACAAACAACGCAAACAGCAACACAATCAGCTCCGCAAACGGTCGCTGAACGCAATGTGCAACCAAATTATGGATTTCAAACGAAATTTTCCGAGCTCTTAACCAGTTTCAATACATTCTACAACGAAAATTCATCCTTGATTAGCAACACGGATCTTAATATTATTAACATGATTAACAGTTATTCGATCATAAAAGACTCAAATAACGCTTCCAAAGTTGGAGTCTGCTTTAGTGGCCTTCAATCTATTGAGATCAGTGACATCCTCATTTACCCTTTGCTTAAAGCTATCCTTGGTTATGTCGAGGTAATCAAATTGCATTTGTCTGACCATCCCGTAACTTCTTTTCAATAGCTACTAAGAATCAAGAACTCATTACTCTCTCAAGAATCATTCTCTGAGCTCATTTCCGGAAATCTTACAGTCTTAAATCTATCTGGAAACAACATAAGTGACCTTCGATGCTTAAAAACATGCCGCAACCTTGAATTTATCAATTTGCATAACAATAACATCGAGGAAATAAAAGGATTCATCATGTGTCCCAAGATCAAAGAAATCATCTTGTCTTCTAACAAACTTCGCGTCGTTAAAAATCTTTCGAAGCTGTCTGAGCTAACACTGCTTGACATCTCAGATAATTTCATTGATGACAAATCCTCACTCCGAAGTCTCCAGCAAAACCCTGCGTTAAGATGCTTAAATGTAAAAGGAAATCCTCTTGCCTCACGAAGCAGATACCGAAATGATCTTCTCGACCTTCTCCCTCAACTATCATACATTGATGCTGAACTCCAGGTAAAATAAATCTGACTACTCTAGCTCTAACTTTATTATTTCCTTAGAAAATTTCAGAATATACTAGATATGGCGAATTTAGTTTCGGAACACAAGCGAGAGGAGTTGCAGTAGAAGAAGAGGAATATCTTAACAAGAAGCTCGGAGGGTCGAGATCTTTCATTGCCTTGAATTCTACTGCCACTACTGCAAAAAAAGGAGTACTAAAGAATTCAGCTTCGAACCTTCGTCTGACTCGTGAACTCTCATCGAAAAAAACACAATCCAGGTCAGTCACGCCTTCAGGGAGAAAGACTTCCTTCTATGAAGACATCGAGAGTTTCGAAACAGATAATCGAAAATACCAAACTTCTCGAATCGAGAATGAAGAGGTTTTCACAATAAGTCTGGATATTAATAATCTCGATTCCTAAAAATTTTCTTTTCAATTGTTTGTCTAAATAAGTAAAGTAACAATGCATTAATCTGATCGTTAACATACTGTTTATAAGAGTTATTATAATTTTGCAGCTAAAATATATATACTCTACCCAAATCAAATAAACTCAGAATTCTTGGCCTAGGTGAAAGAGAGGGACCGTAGGGTGTATATTTAATGACAAACAACAATTTTCTTGATTAGTCGGATAGAGTTATTAATATTTTGGGGTATCTACGAAAAAGCTGAATAAATCACATCAAGATGCTCAAATAACGTTAATATTGTTGAATTCATCAACTGACTTATTTTGAGCTAATTCCAACCAATCTGCCATTTGCAAAAATCACTCACCTACATACCTACTCTCACATACAAATTTTTACTACCAATCTTCTGGCTGTATCGATTCAGCTTCACCTTCATCTAATGGGACCTTGACGACAAGTTCTGGTACAGGAGGATTTGCCAGAATCCTTTTCTTCTCTTCTTCAGTCTTGTTCGCAATATCTAATTGCAGCTCCTGTAACCAACGCAAATAAGCTTTCTTTGTTTCTTCAAATTCGTTGAATGCTCTCATAATATAAACCAAGAGCTCTTTTGGTATTTCGGTGTATTTTTTTGCTGAAGTAATTTTTATGGTTGTGAGATAAATAAATAAATTGTATGTAATTTTACCATTCTGGTCATAGTAAACGAATTTCCTGTGCACAACCTTTTGTCCTTGTCTTTTAGGTGTTGTGTCTCCTTGTTGGTTTGGTGATTTTTTGGTAAGGAGATCTAATTTCTTTTCTTTTTCTAAAGCATTATCATTTGGACGTTCAAGTTTCTGGTCAAAGGCCTTTGAAGTAAAATCTCCCACGTTTCGTTCAGGTTCATAAAGAAAAGGATTAAATCCGTCATCAACCTTAGCACGTTGGTTTCCATTAATGACTCCTGTATTGATCCCTGAATTGTCTAGTTTATCGCTGTTTACAACAATGATGGACTCCCCGCTTTCTCCTTTGGTGTCTGTATTGGTAGGCTTAACCGTGATGCCGGAGAAAGAGTTTAGACGCCGAGTTGTAGTAACGTTCTTGAGAAGATTTGCAGATGACTGGACTTTTAACTTCTGATATTTATTATTGCCACGTTGGTTCATCTTCAGCTGAACTAATTCTTTGTTATGGGTTTCTTCCATTTTCTTTTTCGCATTTTCAAGAATAGTCATGCATCTGGAGTATTCCGCATTGATGTACTCGCTAATGAGCAGATTTCGCTGTGATTTAGTGTAGTTACTTCGCTTTTGGTTATAAAGCTGGAGCTCCAATCTAATATCACTATTTAGAATAAGTGTCAGTATGCAGGTTCATCAGCAGCTGGAATTTACTCGGTATTGCTTATTGCGGAATTCGAAGAGCGATTCTGATGATAGAGACGATATATCAAGAAATGATGAAAGACTTGTCGGACATTATAGCTCCAATGCAAGAAAAGTCTGAAAAAGCGGTCTCCAAATATAAAATCACAGCACTGCTGCTGTCGATCACCTAGGAGTTCAAGTTCAGAGATTTGGGATATGAAAATTTTTTACTCGGTAGCATATTGAAATGATTATAAATCACCCAGAGCGCTTTGGCGATGTTGAGAGCATGCTCACCATCGATTACAAGATATAGGCCCTTCAGGAAGAAGTTATAATCGAAAGTTGAAGGAATCATTTTTTGGTAGTTTTGCATTGATTTGAGCCACGTGTTGATGATTTCATATACCGCGAAAACATCTGAGCTCTCATAGATATTCGTTTTGCTGTATACTATAGCTATGAAGATGCTCAGCAACTTCTCGTTCCGAAGCAGACCCACTGAGGCATCGACTAACGCTTCCGGAAGTCGCTTCAGGTCTCGTTTTTTCAATTCAATGAGAAAATTTTTTATCAATGTGTTGTAGCCGGGTAAATCTTGCCATGGTACATTGTCTTTCACCACAATCGTTTTATTTACATGCTTAGCCCATTCATTCAAGAAAAAGCTGTAAGCAATTCCTCTTTTTGAAAATCGTTTCTGCCACTTTGTGTCATTCAGCACGTTCTTCAACAGCTCAAAATTTTTATCACCTTCAGGAGTGCCCTTTGAATGATTATTAGTTATGACTATTAGCACAAACTCACCTTTAAATACTGATAGAAGTATCGATCCCAATCAAAGAGTGAAAGGATCTGCTTATCCCTCATGTTTTCTTCAGGAGCAACATCGAGAAGCCAGTCCGTTCCGCGCCACTCTGTAATTATAACGCCGTCGGTACTCGAAGAGTCCAAACAAGCAAGGAGCTTTTCTCTAAATTCTGGAATTCGGAAGTAAGCCACAGCACAAAAAACCTCGACAAATGCCCGCTCCTTCTCAATGAGGCCTTTTTGATCAAGAATCTTCAGCACTTTATCCAGAGTTTGGTACATGAACGTTTGATAGCTTATGGCAACCTTCATTTTATGTTTCCCGCCTTTTGCGTCAAAATTAGCATTTCCAGAATTCTGAAGCTTCAAGTTTATTTTAGATGCACTTTCCGACGTTGTACCGTGATTTTCCTGATCAAAACCCATGAAATTAAGTTCGAGTTCTCCACGAAGGATGATCTTTGCGAGGCATTCGTAGTAGAGAGGTCTCAGGGTCAGATTCACTTGATCACACTGCTCAACAAAATGCATTGCAAGATCGATTAAAATTTTTTGGCTCTCCAAGAGGTCTTCCGAGCTTTTATAAATAAACGATGTCATTGATGCCTTTTACGATTATTAATTTATTAAGAATCCAGCAAGAGGTGATTATTATTATACCTTATGTGAAGTTTTGAGTAAATCAAGAATCCTTACGAGAGTGCTAATAATATCTCCAATTTCTTTTTCTTTTGAGACATTTGGATTTTTTATTTCGGATAACTTGAACACATTTTCGACTAATGTGTCTTTAAACTGGATGAGAGACTTGACTTCCTTGTTTAGTGCTCCCTTTTTACTCTCATGGTGCAGTACGACTGTTGTAGATTTTTGCACCCCTGACTCTGTGTTAACTCCACAAAACATTTGTCTAAAGAAAGGAGTATATTCGAAAAGCATCTCTCCCTCAACCTAAATGCACAGAACACCATGTAAGAGCAAACTATATTCAAAATGCTATTACCATTCCTATGTAAACACCGTGGTTCCACAGCTTTTCCGAAATCTTGATAGTTTTTTTCAGCTTGTCAGGGATAGTCTGTCCTGCTTCCTATTCCATGCGAAAAAAATAGAGACGAATTTAGTCTTGAGAAATGAAGGAAAATCAGTACTAAGTTCTCTAATTCCGAGTATATTTTGCTAAGACTGATATAGCATTCGCCAGCGAGCTTATGATCAATGAAAATTGTATCTGCTCTGGCTGGTCCTTCTGCGTTTTTGACAGACCATAAGAAAAATTGAATGCTGTTTGTGCTGAATTCGTTTGCGGAGATATGCATCTGAATATTATTAATTCTCGAATCTGGTAACATCAGTGAGTTTACTTCCATTGATGGGATATCTTTGTCATTGGGTTGATACTGCCATATAAGTTCTCTCTTAATGCCATCCTGCTTAACTGGAGACATAGGTTGCTCTCGGGGACTTTCCTTGGTAGTTGATATGATGAGTTGCTCTCCTTCAGGACCTTTTTTCATTGTTTCGGTTGTGAGTCTGAGAGGCTTTCTGTCAACTGAGGTATTTTTTCCAAGAACATTTGGAGAGCTCATGTCATTCAAAGTTCCTTGCCTCGGCTGAGATCTTTCGGGCATACTTTCAGAAAAATAGTTCTTGGTTTTAATTCTTTGTCCTTCATCATATTCCCTTGCAAAGTAATTCTCAGGATCTTCTTTATGGTCTTGTCCTTTAAAAAGAGGATTTTTGACATTCGTCGAATGTTCACTATAATAATCCTTCGTATAACCCAACATTTTCAACGAGTAATTATATTCCTTATCTTTCAAACTTTCGGCAAGCGAGCATTTTATTTGAAGCGTTCGCACAGCCAAAACTAATGATTGAGCCAGCTTCAAATCAAAATTTACTCGAATATCCGTCTTTTTCTACTTTTTGTGTTAATTTGGATCAGATTGCAGAGAAAATACAGAATTTTTGCTGAGGCCGACGTCATGATGAGCAGGACCTGTGATACTGTCAATCAAATTAATCGAAGCACTTCCAATCTCCTTGGAGTTTCGATCTACGAGAGTCTTTGTTTTGGGTCAGCAACTCTTGATAAGGAGGGAAATTTACAATGGTTGTGAGCTCGGTTGACAGATTCTTTCCAGATACTTCAAATTCGAATTCTTCTCCATAGCGCCACTAAACCAAACGCATAAAGCAAGAGCCGATGCCAATCCTTACTTCGTAATCTGGCGCTGATCCAAGAATCTGTGGAGTTTTAATTTCCTTCCTTCCTCCAAGCCGGATCAGAAGATGGGAACTATTCTATTAGGTTTTGTGTTAGGAGATGAAAAGTCTTCATGTTACTTCTGGCAAATTACGAGCTTTGATATTCGAGAGTTTTACGAAAAATTTCAGCACTTCATCAGTTTGATAGACTGGAGCTCTCGAGGCCACCGTCTTTGACCTGAAATCTCATCAATAAAAGTTACTCTGTGACGTTACTCTTTGTGCTTTGATGGTTTTGAACCACAAACCGCCCCCATTTAATGACTAGCACACAATGTCGATCACAATCAAAGATTTATGTTTTATCTATTAGAATAACACTCCAATATATTTAATCAATTAACCCTAAAGCAATTAATTCGTTGTGAGCTTGCTTCGAAGAAAAATAGGGCATTTATATTTGTTTACCTACCTTTAGAGATTTATGTCAGTGTAAAGCGGATGTTCAGTATAGTCTTCAGCTCCTAAGCACTTCTTTTTCATAAAATGTATGTATGAAGCAAAATTTGATATACTATTTGGACAATAAATTTGTTTTTTTTTGCTTTCTACTCGTTATTTCACAATAACCAATTCCACCGCAACCCCATTCATGATGTCTGATGCATAGCTTCGATGCTTCGAAGCTTTGGTGAGAGATAAGAAACACCTCTAATAAACTCTTCATTGAGCTTTAAGCTGGATTAAAAATTTAGTTAAGTCCTGCGAATCCTGATTCTTGGAGATACCAATGCCTATATTTTATTTGCGAAAAAAGTCCTACAAAAATATGATAGGAATTTGCTTTGTGAATAAATAAATCCATCCTGTCTGATACCAAATTTTCTTATGACAAGTAGTCTAAGAATAGGTTGTCGATTACTCCATTGATGCTCGTCTCTTTTTTTCAAGCTAAAGCTGCTGTTTTCATGATCACATTATTTGAATTGACAACTTTTTTTCACCGTGCTCACACACTATGTTGAATGTAAGGAGATTAAGAAAAATTTACATTAGATTTGCTACAACACAAAAACGTCGATTTCATTTACTTCTACCACATGTATAATGTTGCCTCATCTTCTTAATACTTGTACAATTACAAGACATCCTGCAGAAAATGACAGTATCAGCATGCTCATATGATTAAAGAAATATGTTGTGGATCGGGAATTCAAGATCCATTTTAGTTTTTACTCAGCTACTACTACTAGAATAGTCGATGAGTAATGTATTTAAAACGAGCTATTTTAGTATTTTATCAACATCAATTTGCTCCAAAAATACTACATAAATCTAATTCTTTCTCGAATGTGTATATATCAAGTAATGAGAAAAGAGTATCTGAGTCTCAGATTTTAATGTTTTTTTAGTATGGTTAGTATGTTAGCTCTCGGAGTTGCTGAGAAAATTACAAGCTAATTGATCGTTTTCTAAGCGCGATCAATTTAAGAATATAGTGTAAAATCAATGAAAATGTTTAATGGAATTAGTGAGTTAATTTAAGCAAAATTCCCAATCAAGCTTACTTCTCTACCATATACAAGCACAATACTGGAACCAGAAGATGTTCTCAATTAAGTTTCCAGCTCAATCTTATTGACGATTTTTTAAATTTGGAACTCAAAATGATGCTACTCTTTGAGAATTGAACCCAGAAGAACTCATTCGAGTAAAAAAATAACATGATTTTGATTGATGGTGTAGTCAAGCACTAAAAAACAGAGAGTTCAATGAGTCAGAATTCTTCGATATTAGCAACAGATATTTTACATTAAACAAAAGAAATAAATTATAAAATTCGACCAGCAAAATTATAAATTACTAGGACAGCAAAGGAAGCACAGAAGACCCTTGTTGCTAAATAATAATGTTCTCATGACTTCTCTCTTACAAATTAATTCCCATTATCTGCGGAAACTACTTGGGAAAGAGAGAGGAGACGTCCATTACTACCAAGAGACTTCCAACTTATTTGAATACAATTTTACCAGGAATCAGTTATTTTTTGAAAAGTGCTAATTGACAAGCAACTTCGCGAATTGAGCATTTATCTTTTGTAAAGAGCATTGAATATAAAAATTACAGGCTCTATTTGATCCGAACAACGAAATTTTCAGATAGAGACAACCTTAAATGAAATTTTATATATTTGTGAATATAGTAGCTTTCTGGGACCTAAATCCCAAAACCTGTAAATAACGCTTGAATTAATAATAGTGAGCTTTGCAATATCGAATATCATATACTATATTCCACGGCAGCATTGTTTTAAAAAAATCCCTAACCTCTAGACCCAAATTGAGTCATCAAAATCGCTCATGTAAGCAGCGTTTTGCTCATGGGAGGGGTGTCAGAGTCTCCTCCCTTTAAAACAGACAACATTTCCTGGATTGGTTCTTTCCCGTCATCAGAGTCTTTACGATCTTCAGTGTCCTCCTTAAATTGTGTTGACTTGAAACTTTCAACAGGTAGTGATTCTCTTCCAGAGGTAATAATCACACTCTCCGCATTCAGTTTACTAATTTCTGCGCTTGTGAAAGATCTCAATTTTGAAATCTTTTCTTCTGGGAACACTGACTCAAAATCCAAAGGTTCCATTCGTAAGATAGGCAGATCAGTGATTTGTACAGAATCTGTTAAAAATTTTTGAAGGGGAGTGAAAATATCTTTGTCAAGTTGATATCGGGTGTGATCCATAGATTCTCGCAGTTCCAATCGTTTTTGACTGCTCGCACATCGTTCATACAGCTTGACAGAATGAGAATAAGGGATCATTTCATCTTTTATGCCGTGAATAAATAAGGTTGGAAGTTGTAACTCGGGCATTATATCACAGCTTCGAAAAATATCAGGTATAACCAGTTTCGATATGGATCCAGCGATGTGGAGGGCGACATCCCTCACTGAAGTGAATGGAGCTATTGCTACGAGTGCTTTCAAAGATGGGTACTTTGCAGCCATTTGAACAGCGACTCCTGACCCCAGAGAACTTCCGATGAGAATGATATTTTCAACAGGATAATTAAGACCATCTGTACGAGTTGCATAGTCTATAACGTGTTGGGCATCTCGAAGCATTTTCTCAGCTCCTGGCCGTCCTTGATAGATGCCGTATCCAGGGTATTCTGGTGCAAGTATATCGATCTAATTTGTTTGTCAGTTGTAGAGACTATAATTCGAATTCTTGTTACCTGGAAATGCTCATAGTACTCAAGCAAGCCTGGGAACATTCTTCCGAGGTCACAGCTATTCCCATGGAAGTAAATTATGAGGTACTTGCTCTTGAATGACGATCGAATGTGCAAAGTAGGAATATTTTGTTTAATTGCTTTCGGAGGGAGTAATTTGCTCGACTGGTACTCTTCAACCACAGGGATTGGGAGGTAGAAAGGCTGAAGCGAACTTGAAGTATAAGTACATTTTGGAGCTGGAAAGATAAGAGAGTTTCCCATTTGTTAGCTAGCGCTATTCCTTAGCTATTTTATTTTTATCTATGACAAGATTTAAAAAGGACTTATGAGTTTCTGAGGAAGAATAGTAATTGTTGCTATTTTCTCACTGCATATCACGAAAAGTTAAGGTTCGCCCTTTTGCTGTGAAACATCAGTAGAAAATTATCTTGAGAATTCACTTTTCACTCTCAATGATGGCTTTAGGACTACGCATTGTTTTTGCTTCTCAGAAGAAAAAAAATAAGAAAAACAAACTCAACTTCAAAAAAGTTTCAAAAAATTATGCACCTAGAGTCTACACGGTAGTATCAACGAAGATAAATGCTTTGTTCAATTTTTCAAGATCCTTTTCAAGTTGAGCGAGTTCTCTCTCACAGTTCTCCTTCCTATACATACATTCAGAGTGAAAACAAGAGGAAAATTACCTTCGCTTGAGGCCAATAGTATCTATCTTGCCAATGTGTGTTATCCGCTGGTATTCCTTGTTAACCATATCCCATTTGCGTTTCAATCCCTCCCTGAGCAATTTGATTTCTTCTTGGCTCATCAAGAATCTAGCAGAGAAGTTAGCTCTTCAAAATTCAAGTTCATCTGTGTTACTTCTCGCGCTCAAGTTGCTCCTCTTCCATTCTTTGCAAAGTTCTTATGTGTTCGTACTCTCTGTTGATATTTTCCTTGGCATTTTCAATGTACCGAGGCACTTTGCCATAATCTTCTTTTTGGAGGTAGTCAACTGGTTTTTCTTGGGTCTTAGCCTGAGAAAGAATATTTTCAACAGCATTCGCAACAATGAAGTTCTTCTTGGACACTAGTCCCATGATTGGTTTCTCATCTGGAAAGGCGAGAAGATCCCTATTGTACAATGCGTTGTTGCTGATGTGAACTA
>ENA-UOTZ01001344-UOTZ01001344.1-compost-metagenome-genome-assembly--contig:-NODE-1344-length-17189-cov-26.279044_pt1 | contig 17189 bp, 14 predicted proteins | sample MGYA00238144_ERZ746983 | MGnify/ENA primary metagenome ERZ746983 (study PRJEB28759, sample SAMN06268863) | compost metagenome | isolation source: single cell | place: USA: California, Emeryville, Joint...
AGTAATAATAGAGTGTAGATATGCATTCACACATCTAATAGGTCTATCCGATATGGGTTGTAGCTCACAATATTAGTTATTTCTAAATATCTCAATCGCAATTCCTCGTGCCAGAAGCAATATACCTCATGAAAATTCCTTAAGACCGCTTCGATTGGGTTTATTCTTAATTTTCTAGCCTTAAATATACTGTTGATCGGCCTCTATCGAATTATATTTCTTTGTCATTGGAATCCATCATGATTCATATATTTGTAAATTTATAAATGACTATTACCGCATGTTTTGAAGAGATATCCTTTCAGTTACAACTGCAAAAGCATACACAAATTTCGCTCTCTTACAATAAATAACCTTCTTTCCTTCACTTATTAATTAGCGGTGTCGTTTCAGTCACATTAGTTGTTGTCTGGGTAGTACCTTGCTGGTTACTCTGCGGATATCCTTGCACCAAAGTGACATTGGATTGACCATTCTGCTGAGTATTAGTTTGCGTTGTTTGCTGCGCACTTGCTTGTGTTGTCGTTGGATACCCACCAGACAGAGTCACATTGTTACTCTGCATCGTTCCATAGTTCACCATAGTATTAGAACTAGTGCTTGCCTGCGCCATTGGATAACCCGATTGAAGCTGAGCGTAACCGGACTCTGGCTGGACAGCAATTACCACAGGCGCATAGACTTTAGGGTGCCACTCTGGAGGTTTTTGCCAGATTGGGAGCTGATAATCAGGGTAAATGATATGGCAAGGGGTATTAACCTCAGGATCATTCGTACACAACGCATCAGATGTCGCTCTGACGTTCAGCACAAACGTTGATTGGATAAGTTTTCCGGTGGTGGTCGAGCTGATAAACTGCTTTGAAAACATCGGAGCGTTCTTAATGAAGCCAATGTCGAAATTAAAGATGTCCTTCACATTAGGACTTGGAGGCAGGACCATGCTTTCTTGTAGAATTGTGGATTTCTCCTTTGATCTCAGGAAGTTAAGACCCGTGGAACTGGCGACGACTTGAGTTCGAGTCTCTGTTCTATATCTGGCTTTGATAGTGATAGTCTGCCTCAATTCCAATCGGATGTCCTTAAGATCAACTGAGCTGTGGGAATTATCAACCTCAATTTGGGCGCGAGCTGTTTCGTTGGGCTGGTAGACGTTTTTTTCGAAGTTCGCTCTAATATCGACGGTACCATAAGGAAGACAGCATCCGCAGCACACCACTTTGGTCGTGCTTTTCCCACCAACAGAATCACCGGATACCATAGGTGGCTGTCGTACGGTAAATCTGCTTTTGTATTTAATTCTTGGAGCTAAATTTCCAACTGTCTCGATAAAGCCTTCTATTGTGTAACGAATCGAGGCGCTGAGGTTTTGCTCGACGTGATGGAAGGTTCCCGGGATATTAAGTGGGAGTTTGAAACTGAATGGGAAACTGTATTGGCCTGGTGGCATTGGTCCGCCGGCTTTTGCGTCGAATACTGTATGGACGTGGTAGATACATGGAGCATCCTCTCTTTCGATATGCTCCATGCGTCTTCGTGGTGGGCCATGTGGACGATCCCATGGTGGTCGACGATCTGGAGGAGGGTGATGATGATGAGGTCCTGGTCCCATATCTTCAAACCAGATTAATAATGTCCTTTCTTTTCCTTTGATCTTGATTTTGATTTTGTCAGCAGGATATGTTTCTTGGAGATTCAGGAATAAAGTTCCTGTGATCTCTTCACCTGCGAAATAACTCGGCTTGTCAGTTTGGACGTAGAGTGTGCCAAACTGACTCGCTAAATAGGCATTCTTACCAGCAAAGTTCATATCTATGTGGGTAGCCTTGCTTAAATTTTATAGCAATGTTTATCCTATATTTCCAAGAGGATCAGGCAAAAAGAAAAGAATATTCGTTAATAATTGCCGTTTTTCATACTAATGAGTTAATTATTTGTAACCTACTTAAATTTTCACGTATTTCTGCATTGTTTTCACACTATCCATGCATCCTAGCCACTATCAGGCTCGAAGTAGGAAGTTTTTTGCGGTCTTTGAACAAGGCTATATTCGGAGCAATAGATTTTATCATAAGTGCATATTAAATGAGAAAGAATTTAGATTCAAAGATTCAAAGAAATGTATCAGAGAGTGAGTATTTGAGAGAGGAATGTGATATTATCTATAATCTTCGAGGTCAAATCAAGAAGTTATTCATTAGAGCATAATAGACATTCTATTGAAAATTTTGTAGAAATTTGAAATCTCAAATTTAGAATTTTCTCGTGCAGAAATTAACTTGAAAGAGGCTAATACGTTCAGAACATTTTGTTTTATTGCCGAGGTGAATGCAAACTTTGAAAAATCTAACGAAAGGAATCTTCTAAGCTATAAATTTGACACTATGAAAATTGGTTTTCACATTTGAACTCTGTCTTTCCTGGAGATCTTGTTAGTTTTGTGAAATTGCTGTGGGAGTATGAAATTCGTAAAATTGTTCTAACCAATCTAAACTTTTACTATTGAAGTACCTTTAATTTCCACATGCTAAATAATATTTAGAATTATTTTTTCTTTAAAGCTCATGCTGGTTGAAAAATGGCTAGCATATCGAAATGCAAATACGACAAAAGATAGCTATTTGCACAGTTAATTATAAGGAGGATATTACGTTTAACGTCCTCTGAACCGTTGCGTAATTGTGCTGGCTCTGCTACCAGAGCTCACACCCATTCCTGACATTGGCCTTTTTATTTCGTTGATTTCATGCTTGATATGACTGAAAGCATCAGGGGCTTCTCCCTTTGATCCCTTACTCGAATTACTTAAACTCATACCCACAACACTCGATTTCTTTTTTGGTAATCCACTGAATTTATAACAGAACTTTTCAACAGTCGATGGGTTAATCTTTGAATAAGTGTAGAAATCCTTTAGGGACTTATATTCATTGATTCCCAACTCTAACAGCAAGTTTTTAATATCTATCCGCAGAGTTTTTATCTCCGACAAGTTGTAATAAACATCTTTGCCAAGAAGCAGACATTCGATATTTTTCACCACATGAGGCCCGCAATCTGTCCCATCCTGCAGAGGACAATACACGTTTTCGCTCTCATAGCATTCGCTTAACGTCTCAGCTTCTAAAGTCGATGCCACTACCTTAGATTCCAAGGCTTCGTCTCTGATAAACATCTTTAATATTTCTGCAACTACCTTTCTCTTTTCAGGATCATCACGAGTTGGTGTTAATAACGAATCGTAAACCTGAATCTTCTGACGCTTGTTGTCAATAACAGCAAGAATCCAATGTGCATTACGAATATTAATCACAAATCCAAGCTTATCATAGTCTGAAAATATATTTGCTTCTCGTTCCTGCTGTTTTTTTCTGTAGTAAGTCGAGTAATATTTCTTGTCAAGGGAGTCTGGGCCTTCGATAATTGTATTCCAGTAAGTAGATCTATGTATTTTGATTTTCTTGTCGAGGTGTTCCGCAGCAAATATCTCGTTGTAGAAATCAACCATTGTGTCGATAACTCTGGAGCTGAAGAGGGCCTGCTCATCAATTCTGTCCAGCAAGTCGTAAGTTATTTGACAATTGTATCGGCTGAAGACGATTTTATTAGGCTCGATGTAACTAGGCTATTAGGAGTAGATGGCTATTAAACGGAGCATGATAGATGGAGTACATTGGGAGATTTGTTTAGCACCTCAATTCTGCCGATTCCTCCTGAATTTCCTCTTCCTTGGTTGCTGATACCTCCAGAATTCTGAGGTCCCTGACTGTATATTCCTCCATTGTTATAATAGTTTCCATCTGCAGTATGATTTTATTGGTGAACTCAACGAATTTGATACTTGAAATTTGATTTGATGGAGGAATATTGGGGTTCGGAGCTGACCGGTAAATTCCTTGAGTACTCGTTTCTAGTGAAAATTTCGGAGAATTAGATCAATTTCTGTGTTAAAGTCTGAATTGTCACCCGTTTGCTTGAACTCAATGGTTTTAACTGACGTTCCTGCTCTCGATTTGGTCACATCTAGGTACGTCCCTCCATATTTATTCGTGGAATCTACGAATATATCGTTTAAGGAGGGGAAATGAAAGCTACCCGTCTTTGTAGAGTTGCTCACCGCATCTCTGACATTTCCGTTTGTCGCTCTGCTAAATACAGTCTGCCATCGAAATATGAGAATGAGAATTATATTATCTCATATTACTGACTGGGATGATTTTGGTGTGCCTGAAGTATTCATTGCTTTAGGTGAGGACGCTGCAACAGATTGTGAAAAATGTGTTAGGCATTTGAATTTATTATTTGATTTACTGTATGCCTTCATGTCATAAGTGAACCCAGGACTTCTGATTGCACCAGTTCCGGCCCTACTAATGTTATCAAAGGGAAATAAAACTATTTATACTTGTTGAAAGCGTAATACTCATTCTCAAGTTGTGTACTTCTGTTCTGCTTTGGAAAGAAATAACTCATAGTTTCGTGAACTGTATTACTGGAATAGTCACTTTATATGACGTGCGCTGTGATGTAAACTGTGAATGATTCTATTATTGATAAGGTTCATGAAAGAGAGGAATAATAATGAACCATTATCTTGTTCTGTCAACTTGGAGTTTTGGACTAAGTCACGAAGGTTAGTTGAAAACGGACTGGCTGGATTTACCGTAGTTGAAAAGTGATTAGCGAGAGCTGAGAAACTCTTCGGATAAACGAGATGAGATAAAATTAATTATCAGCTCTAGCTGAGTGCAGATTAATTTCTCAATTCATGACGATCGTATGTCTTAATCACCTGGTTCTTGAAAAATCAATTTTTCAACTCTAAAACCTGAAATGAGCACAAATCCAAGTCATTTTACGTGAGAAACTCCGAAATTACTTCTAATGAACTATTACTCTCTTAATTTGCTTACAGAAAGCAGTTGAATATTGGCAATGGGAACAGTAAAATGTCAAAGCAGGTTATTACACGTAAATTTAGATAATATAGTGAACCAAAGCAAATAGGACACCTAACTACAGATCAAAGGCTCTAAGATTAAACTATTTTTTTTTAGGAGAGTTATTAATTATCGGATCAAGCATACTTTTATAAGGCTGGACGACATTCTTCGGGTCCATTTGCGTTTTGGTCGCATTCAGCGACCCACTAGCAGGATCATACACCTTCCTACCTCCTCGTGTTGCACTATGCGATCTATCTAACCCTTGACTTTTCGGCTTTTCTGCTGGCTCCTTAGGCTGAAGCTTTGGTGTCCGTTCATCAGGCTGCTGCTCCTCTTGCTCTGTGCTAATCGTATCTCTCAATAGGAGGTTTTTACTCTTGCTTTCTTTAATGAAATCAACAATGATCCTTTTAAGCACCTCAGTATCTGATTCTAATACCACTACGACTTCATCCATGCCCGTCAAGAACTCAAACAATCGTTTCTTTAGCCCTGCGTATGAAGTCTCATGCTGAGCGGTCGCTTGAATTTCTTCTTGTATCCAATGGAAATCGTCCATTGCTCGAATGCCTCGGTAGCTTTTCGCAAGCGCAACTAAATTATTAAAGTAGTTTTCAGACCGAACAGCCTCCATTCTCTCGACAAAGAGCTTGTTTCGTTTATTGATATTAAATAGCTGCATTTCAAGCGTCTCGTTAGTTGCTTTGTCGATCCCTTCGAGTCCTCTCAAGTAAGTTTCGAGATTTTCGATCTCCCTCATCAGTAGTTGATTTTCTTCCTTCAATTCATGCTCCTTTTGATAAGCAGCTTTCAGCAGCTCCACGGTCTTCTGCGCTTCTTCGTGCTGCTCATCGGCTTGTTCTAAACGAAACAATTGAATCATGGTTAAAGAAAGTGAATCAAACCTTTCATCGCTCGGCTCTGACGGACTAATTCCTCGATTTTAGCTTCGTATTCGTTCTTGAGCTTCTGCTCGCTCAAGTCATTTTTTGAGTTAGGTACACTAAATAACAACATCTATCAGCTGACTTATACAAACGCATTACCTTCGTTGCTGTTTAGAGCCGGGGACGCCTGTAATCAATTCAATTTCCTTTTTTAGACTGGCGATTATCTCGTTTTTCTCGTTAATTTCGGATTTTAAGTTCTTCAGTTCCTGATTCACGATTTCCATCGTGCTTTTATCCAACACAGTATTCACCACCTCCCTCTGATGCTGAATCGCTGTATCTTCCAAAGAAAGCTGCGCTTTAACGAGCTCCATATTGAGCTTATCGTTTTCGAGATTAAGCTCGTTCACTCTGCCTTCCAGCACCGCAATCTGCCTTGTTAGCTCTTCAAACTTCGCATCTTCTGGCAGATTATCTCTCCAGGCTGTCTCTCCGAGAAGTCTCTTCTGCATCTCCGCGTTATCGCGCTCCAAGGCCTTTATTCTTAGGAGGTTTCTCGCTTCACTCTCAGTCAAGTCTCTCTTTTCGAACTCCAGGGCTTGAACTCTCAACTCGAGGCTCTGCGCGTCCTTCGCTTGGAGCTTCTCTTCAGTGATTTGCAGCCGAGTCCTCAAAGAGGTGATTTCGACGATGTATTCCTTTTGTATGCGCTCAAGAGCTTCTTTGGCATGGTTTTTCTCAGGAGGTTCCTTATCCATCGCCTCGATCTGCTGCCGAGCGCGGAGACTCTCTAATTCGAGCTTGAGCTGCCGATGCTCGTTCGTGAGTCGATTGAGCTCTGCAGTTGAGGTTGTCGCAGTGCTCTGGGCCTCTGTAGCGGTCTTTTGAAGCTGCTTATAAGCGCTTTTCAGCCTTTCTGTCTCCATGGTTTTTAACTGCAATTCATGCTGGAATTTGTTGATCTGAGACTGCAATTCATACGTTGTCTTCTTGAGGTCTTGATCATGACGCTTGATTTTCGGAGTCTGCTTGGTCAGCGTATCTGTAAGCTTCTTCTGGACAGCCGTTTGTTCGACTACTTCTTTCTCGAGGTCTCTTATCTGACGGAGATAGACCAAATTTTTCTCTTTCTCGTCCTCCAGCTGAGCTCTTATCATCTGCAGCTCATCCTCAATGGTCTTATTTGGAGACCCAGAGCTCGGCAATCCCGGAAGCGATGCCAGCGCTCCATAATAATTTTTCCCGAGCGCTGATGGGTCTCTCACGTTTCTTTGGAAATCGGAGAGAATTTGCTCGTATTCCGTGACTTTCCTCGCGTAAATTTCCGTCTGTTTGTCTGTGTCTTTCAGCGTCAGGGTCTCCCTCAGCCGTTCAAGCATAAGCACAATCTCTTCGTATTTCCTCTGTAAGTGCCAAACCTCTTCCTGAAGATCGAATTTCGCAAACGCGTTTTGGTAGCCACTGGTAATGTTAAACAGTCCGAGGTAGAACCCTGAAAGCCTCACAAGGGAGTGATTGGTAACCTCCTGAATCATCGCTGCTTTCTGCTGGATCAGCAAGAGGCCTTGAATGCGTTTTATCATGTTTTGCGCTTTAGCTAATTCTGCATTTAGTGTCTGATTGTCGGCTTGAGACCGCTTTAATTGTGATTCCAATTCGACCTTGTCTTTAGTCAAGTTATTTGCTCTCCTTCGGTAGAACAGCTCACGGTCGAGTCTCTCTTCTTTTGTTTCATTTTTCACTACATGAATAACAATCAATGATGCTAACAAATATAAATTTTACCTTGCCAGTCTTTTGGACTGTACTTCTCAAGCAGTTTTTTCTCATTGTCCTCGAGCAAAGCAATAAGCTCTTCGCTGCGCTCTATTTGAACCTTCTGCAGCTCGCATTTGATTTTATATCTTTCTAGCTCTTGATCTTGTTTTAAATTTTGTCTGCGAACCGTCTCTACCATGTCTTCGAGCTCAATTATATCCATCCTAAGCTTGCGACTTTCATCGAGCGCGCGCTGCTCATTCTGCTCGGTCAGACCTCTGATAGCCTCCAAGTACACTGAAAAATCTTTAATTGATATGAAACCAAAAGGAATTTACCTTTTTCGCTTCGATCAGGTGACCGGTTGATGATTTCAAGCTGTTTTTCCATAACCAATACCATGGACTCATATTGATGACATTTATCTTGAAGCGAAATGATTTGATTCTTGAGCTCTCTGCATCGTCTCTGCCAATCCTCGACAGTTTTATTCAATTCTTCGGATTTCTTATGCAACAACTCATTCGAATCTTTCAGCTCCACCAGAAGTTTCTTGTACCGTGACAGCTGCGTGTTCCTTTCGATGAAATCGCGCTGAGTTGGAGTGAACGTACCGATGTTTCTGAAATCTAACTCCTTAATCTCCTTGATACTCTCCTCCAAGAATGCCACGCGCTTTCTCTCATTCGCGATCTCTTCTTCACGTTCTTTGAGCTTTGCTTTCAAATTCTCATATTGCTTGTAAACGTCATCGTATTCGTGTTTAGCGAGCTCATCTTTAGCTTCCTTGAGCTCTTTTTCTCGATTTTGGAAGAGCGTTCTAAAGACCTCGATGTCTTTCTTTGCTTCTGCTAATTGGACGCCCAGCCGAGAGATCTCTTGGTATGGTTCCGGGGTACCAGGCAGTCTCGTGCTGTTGATGCGACCGCTATCCAAAAAGTCGAGTTTGTCTCTCAGGCTTGAATTTTCTAGCTCAAGCAGAGATTTCGACTCCTGGAGCTGATTGATTTCATCGTGCAGCTGTTTGATCGTTTTGTTCTGCATTTTAATGATTCCTTCGAGTTTCTCAGGGTTCTTTTCGCTCAAACTCCTCTCTTTCTTGAGAGCCCGCTCATCTGATGGGAAGGTTAGAAGATGTTGTTTGGATAGCTATAATTTACATTGGTGCGTAAGTTTTTTATTTTCAAAGTAATATTCATAATTTTGGCATTTCGTCTGGATGATATCTGCCATCATTCTTGTAATCTGAAGCTCAAGAGCATGAGAATATTCTGTTTTTGCGCGCTCAATATCGGCGCCGTTAGCCAATTTCATTTGAAGCTCTAAGCACATAAAATGATTATTGCCTGAAGATACAGTTAGATAATACCGAGCTGAGCTTCCAGTTGCTGGATTAGCTCTTCCTGTTCTACGAGCTTTTCTTTGCTCTTTCGCCGGAATTCTTTCTCTTCGGTTACTTGGTCTCTAAGATCATGTATTATCGTATCTATGAAGAAGATATATGCGGCGTTAACAGATGATATTTTCAGAGGGATCTTTTACAAAATTCTTCTTTTTCAGCTTTTAGGTCCCGGATTTCATACCGCAGACTCTCCATTTCCTTTGCGACCACTAACTGGTATTCTTTGGTGTCCCAGCTTGTTTGCAACGTCCTTAAGTACTCGTTATCTCCCTAGTAAAATAAATAACGCTTTATCACAACAATGCACTTACTCTCGCTTCTTTCAGCGTCTCTAGCTCATTTTCCAACAGTTGAATTTTCTTAAACGAGCCCAAATTGACCGTCTTCAGTGCCTTAAGCTCTGATTTCACTCGCGCAAGTTCATGCTGAGCGCTCGACAACATTTTTTCATTCGCGCTGCGTATTATAGAAACGCTCAACGCTTTCTCCCTCAATAAACTTATCTCCTCTTCTTGCTCATACCGAATTTTCCTTGCTTCAAGAAGCTCTTCCTTCAACTGCTCTATCACTCTTTCCAAGCTCGCGCTAACATCGTTCGTGTTCGGCTCTCTCTTTGCAGTGACGATGCTTATTTTCCTTTCAAGATCGCGGTTTTTATCCTCAAGTTCAACAATCGCCCTCCTCAGCACAGCTATCTCATCATTCAAAGCCGAGTTTCTGCTCTCTTGTAGTCTAATCTGCGCTTTCAGCTCCAAATCCTCACGTCTCTGAGCAAAATCCTCCTCGATGGCCTTCAGCTCCTCGAAATAGCCTTTCTCACCCTTCTTTCCATCGTCTAAATCTTTTGTTTTCTTCAACTGCGCGATCTCCCTTCTCCTGTTCTCCAGTTCCCTCAGCAGCTGTGCATTCGCTTCAGTTAACTCAATAGCCTGCCTCTTTAAAATTCTCACAAGTTCCCCGTCTTTCGGTGCCTCGGCCTGCTTTTGTTTCAATTTTTCAAGAGTCTCAAGCAATCTCATTTTCTCTCGGTTTCTGACTTTCAGTTCATATTCAAAAGTTTCTTTCTGCGCGTTAACGAACTGCTTGACGTCCTGGTACTCAGGTTTCAAGACCATGAGCTGATCCTTGAACATTTCTAAATACTCTCCTCGTAACAGTGTATACTTCTCTTCATTCATGAGCTCCTGGATCGAAACTGACGCATATTGGCTGAACAATGCTTTGAGTTGGCTATTGAGCATTTTCTTTTCATGATGATATTTCACCTCAAGTATCTCGCTTTCTCGCTGCAGATGCTCTTGATGTTCGAGCTTACTCTGTAGCTCTCCGATCGTCCCGTATAATCCCTTCGCGAGTTCTTGTCCTCGTTTAAATGAGTCTTCGACATTTCGAAGTATTTCAGAAATTTGGCTGCCGTCAGCTTTCTGATCTCCTCGCTGAGAAACCAGTTTTAAAATTTTCTGTGTGAATTGAACTTCGTTCTCGTAATATTTTTGACTCATCAGATAAGCCAACTCATTGTTCTTAGCATTCTTTAATCTGTCCTCAAGAAGCGTTTGCTGGATCCTCGCCTCTTCTAACTCTCCCTGACACTGCTTGACCTTCGAACACAGGAGGACCCTCAGTAGCTCCTCGCGCGAAAGAGCTACTAGCGCATGTTCTTTGCTCTTCCTCAGCGTGCTTATCTCGCTCTGGTACAACTCCATCGAGCTGAAAAACCTCTGAAGAATCGATTCAATCGAGTACTGCACTTGGCCAACCTGGACCTCAACGCCGGCTCCTATCACTTTGCAATACGTCTTTAACGCTTCATCTTGATTCATAAGCGCGGTAGCGCATTTCTCGTATTTTTCTTCAAGTTTCGCCGTTGTCTCTTCCGCAGCTTGGACCCTAGCCTTCAACTCTTTGTTCTTGTTCAAGAGAGTTAAATTTTCCGCTGTTAGCTTCTTTAACGAAGACTCTTTCCTCATCATCTCGTGCTTCGTTTGCTCGATTACGTCCTGCATCGACTCATTCTCCATTCTCAGCCTCGAATTCTCCTCCTCTAGCTCTCCGATATAGTTTACACTCGCTTGGATCGCGTTAGACACCTGATCCTGGTTGGCTAAACCCCTACATAGTCTCTGGAGCTCGTGCTCTCTCCTCTCGAAGGACAAACACGTGCCAAGAAGCTCCTTTATGCGGTTATGCGCTTTGGTTAGATCGAATTCCAGCTCATGTATTTTGAGGATCTTTCGCTGGAGCTCACCTCTGAACCCATCGATTTTCTCTTTCTTTTTAAACATTTTCATTCGCAAGTCTTCAACGGCTCTGGTCCTTGATGAAAACTCCCCTCGCAATGACCCAAGCTCGTTCCTCAGTGTTTTATTTTCGTTATCAAGCGCATGGATCATATCAGATTCAATTCCGACCCTCTGCTGTTGAAGCGACTGATTACCCACGCTGATCTTCAACTCCAGCTCTCTTATCCGGTCTTTGCTGATGCTCTCGGCCTCTTGGAAGCTTTTTATGATTGAATAGCAGGTGTTGAGCTCCACTTTTTGGTTATCGTAATGCACACGTAAATTTTTGCATTTTTTCTTTCGGATTTCAGAGACGCTTTTCGCAAGTTTCAACTCGTTGGTTTTAGCACTCAGCTGCTGCTTGAGACTCGCGATTTCGGTCTTGAGTGCTTTATTCTCCTCAAGATAATTCGTAATAAGCTGCTCTTTAACACTTCGCCAGGCGCCTTGGTCTGAAATCAATTCCGCCAGCGTTTCATCTCTTTGTAAGTTTATTAATTTCGTCCGCGTTTCGTTCAGTTGAGTCGCTAGTGTCCTATTGTTAGAGCTCAGTTCAGCCATTCGTGTAGCAGAATCCTTGAATCTTTCTTCAAGGTTTTCACGGAGAACGCGCTCACGATCTGCCAATATCATAAGCTTGAAGCACGATCGGTTAAGGGCCAAGATCTCGTTTGATTTGGCTCGTAGCTCTTCATTCAATCTAAGAAAATCTTTGTCGACGGCAAACTCATTCCTGTCTACCTGAGCTTTTAGCTCCGTTAAAAACCTATTCATTGCTTTGAGCGAGTCTTCCTGCGTCGTCTTCGTGAGAGCCAGAGACTCCTTGAGGTAATTCGAGACGGGATCCTCTGTTTTATACCCCAACACGAGATCAGGGTAATTCATGGGAGATTCGAAAAGCGCGGCAACTTGCTCGTAGAAAACGCTCATTTCAAGGGACAGGTTCTTAAAATGCGACTTAACCATATGAGAGACGTTCGCTGGGACATTCTGAATTTTTTGATCGATCGTTTTATTTAAGTGCTCCTTACGGTGCTTGAGCAATACAGCTTTTTCCTCCGGAGTGCAAAGCACGTAGTTGTCGTTGAATGAGAAATAGTTTGATTTCAGGAACTCGATTTGCTGGTAGGCCGAGTTGAGAAGCCCGATGTTGATCTCGTTGCAAGTTTGGAGCATGAGTATGTGCTCCTCATATGACACGTGGGGATTCTTTGACGGGTAGGTTGCTATCGCGTTCATTTGGGCCTCTTTGGCCCAGTTTTCGAGTTCTGAATGCAGTTTATCCTCCAAATTTTTACAGAGCTTTTTGTAGCGGTTGATCACCTCATTCATGCTGGAAATCTGAGAGAAATTCCATGTGATGATCTTCTGGTCTTCTTGGATCTCGGTTAGAAGGTCTAATATATACTCCTTTAGTGGCTCTGGAGCACTGGAAAGTTCTTTCGGCAGAACTCTTGGTTTTGACTCGAGACTATGTGAAATTTCTAAAAGAAAGAGAGGGATGATAATGAAAGGGTAATAAAGTCTCAATGTACGTAAGTTAATATGGCGATTCTGAGTGTCCAGCGTCCTCTTTACGTTATCAAGCTCTTGCTTTAGATCATCAGATAGGGTTTTGTAACGATAGACTTCCTCCTTCAAGGCGCGGTTCTCAGCGTCGATTCCCTCAGGGTTTTGTGTTTTTGAGTAGATGTTTCTATCGGATTGAGAGGCCGAGCCAGGGCTTCCTAAGAGCATGCTGGCTCCTCCGAGGGTTTGGAATTTCTCAAGTGCTAAGCGATTCGATTGGAATTGAAGGGAAATAAGAGCAAATAATTACCATCGATAAGGTATTGGACGTCCTCTGACATCATCTTTATCTCAAGGATTTTGCCTTTGAATTGCGTGAAATCTTTACGTAGGCCAAGATAAAGGTCTTTGATTCCAAGATATATCGATTCAACATAAGATTTCGCGTCTTTTGGCTGCAGATCTTCGAAAGGCACATCGATATTAAAGCTCATGAGGTCCACTGAATCAAGGTTCATTAGGAACGTTTGGTTCAGCCTCTGTACTCTATAATTTGGAGATTTAGCAAAAATTAGTCCAGATCATCGACTATTACATTGTGCCGAGGATTTGGCCTCTCTCTTTGAGATAAGTAAACACTTTTCTGATATCACTGAGCTCGCTCTTATCAAACTGCAAGCAAATAGTTAATCTTAACGCAGTTTCAAAAAGTTCTCTTACTCGGGTGACTTTAAGATCTTTACTCATCAAGCCAGTAACGTTCGAGAAATTAGAGAAACCGGTTAGCTGAAATGATTATAAGCTCGTTGAAAAAGCAATAAAATGATTACGTTCAGCCCTTTTGATTGCTGATCGCTGGATTCTTTCCCGGTTTTCGCAGTGACTCCAAACATAGGGATCGGCCGTTGTCCTTTCGAGATTTCTAACTCTTCTCGTAGCTTGATGATAGTCCTCGCATCAGCATTCTTTTCCTCTCTCAAATTCGCAATTTGAAGCTCGAGATCATTAATTCGACGTTTCATAGCTTCATAGTAGTTTTCTGAGTTGTTTTCAACCTGGGAAGGGTCGTGGTTCGATGAGTGTTGCTTGAAGATAGTTTCATTCTGCTCGATAATCTCACTCAAAAACACGTTTTTCGCTTCGAGTTCCTCGTTGCGTCGAATCATTTTCTCTAAATACACCTGAAGCTTCTGGTCCTCAGGAACGTTGCTCATCTGCAAGTAATATGAAGTCACAGCAAAGTCCTTCCCAAATGAACTCGCTTTCACATCGCCTTGCCTCTCGGACCCTGTCCATTCGAGATTAATCCCTTTACGCATAAATACCTCCATCTAATCAATAATGCCAACGCTCAGCAAGTGGCATGCAGATATATTTGCTTACGCAGTAAGCTAACTTTTTCTCGTAGTACTCGTTCTTGCTAGAAAGCTCCAACATCTGGATTTTTAATTTCGCCTGAAACAGAGATTCACATGGGATAGTTCAGAGGAAGAGTGTATTAGATATTACAATTCGATCGGAAAGCTGTAAAGTTTCGCTGTTGTAGTTTCGGCTGAGCTCCTCTAGAGACTATATTTCAGAAAACAGTTGTTTAGTTTCTGGGGGAGCATGCTATTTTTTACCTTTCTAAAGTCTTGAGACGTCACATACGTCATATACGCATTCATTTCAAGCTGAAGGCTGGTATATTTAGTTCTTAGCAACGACTCGTTATAAGTCACTTCATTGAGTTGCTTCTCAGTGCTGAGAGAATGAGGGATTAAAATGGCAAATTCAGTTGAGTCGGTTATTTACATCTCGTATTTATGGAAGAGCTCTTTGAGCTTAGAATCCTTTTGTTGCAGCTCCTGCTTAAGCTGCTCTCGCTTGCCTTTCTCTTCCTTCAATGCGTTTTGTAGATATGCCATATATGCCTCTAGTTCAATCACGCCGTCCCGTGTGTAAAGTTTCACATCTTCGATTCCCAGAGCTTTTACAGCTTCTTCGCTCATCGGGAGCTATTAACTCTATGTTTCATATGAAATTATGAAAGAAAATCACCTGCTTATTTTTTTCGGAAACAAGTTTCATAAAGTCATGGAAGACGTGGCTGTTTTCCTTTATCGTCTCGATTTCCGTTTTATATTGAGCGATTAACACGGCGTTCTCATCGTTGATCTTTTTTAAATAATTCACCTCTCTCCTCTCGAGTTCATGCTCGGATTTGAGAACATCGTATTGAAAACGTAGTTGATTGATCGTTTCTGTGGTCACCTTCTCTACAACTTGCTGTTTTCAAGTTAAGCAGAGGGGGAAATGTTCTAAATGAACCTTCGTGACTAGAGGCTGATTCGGATGACTATTTCTCATCCCCTCCAATTTCACTTTCAGGGTGATTTCAGCCTCTCGGAGTTCCCTGAGTTGTCCCTCGAGAATTTCTACTCGTTTTCTCAAACTGTCTTCATTTGAAGCTCGCAAAAAGACCTCTTCTTCGCTCTTTTTCAGATCATGTCTCAAATTTTTAATCGTCTCGTTCAAGCTGCAAATTATTCAAATTCTGACCAAGAAGATGCCTTTACTTTTGATTCACAAGCATCAGTTCCTTGATGTCTTGAGCAACTCCCTTGCTTTCTTCAGTTGGCTCAGTTGAACCACCTTTTTGAGCTTCTTCTTGGGTTTGTAACAGCTGGGTCGCTTTCTGCTCGGAAAGTCTACAACGAAGAATTCAAATCAAGTTAATCAACGATCTTCTTGTGCTACTAAAATTTACGTTTTGAGGGAATTTTCGGCGTTTTCTAATTGTTTGCGAAGACTGTCAATGTCTTGTCTCAGCTTCTTTTCAACTTTGTTCATTTTTCTATGAGTAGAAGGTTCAATTCTGTTTATGATAGCTACAAGAAGAAAATACTCAAGATCTCTGGTTAAGTTATCATAATCCTCATATTTGAACTGCATAAGCTCTCGATCTGCTCTCAGCTGCTTCAACTCCTCAACAAGTGTCTTGTTTCAATGCTTTAGAGTCTGGAAATACGAATCCCAACGATACCTGGTAATACTCTTGGTTCTTTTTGAACTCTGAGTTCTTCTGATCTGCTCCTTTTGAAAGAGAGTCTAATTAGGTTGCAATTAGGAAAACCGCGTTGTTCAGTGAATCTTTTACCCAATTCCCGATTTTGCCTGAGCAATTGCTCCATTTTATCATTCATTTCGAGGTTCTCAAGTCGCAACTTTGAAATTTCCTCGGCTAGCTTTCTCTTATCCTTCATAAGGATCTCCTTCTCTATCTTTATATTCTCCATGTCATTCTTCATCCTTTCATTGTCAAGCAAAATCTTATGCACTTTATTCTCTTTCTCTTGGATCGATCGCTCGCGGTTCTTAAGATCTTGCTCTCTAATGCTGATCTGCGCTTTCATTTCAAGCAGCTCTTCATAGCTCGCTCTCCCCGTGAAGAGATCGATTTGGCCTGACCCATGCAGCCTCTCGGAGGTCGACAAAGGAGTCGGCTCAATTAAAAAGAAATCGGGTTGTTCCAACTTGGCTGTTGATTTATCCGTCTCGCTTCTATTGGAGCTCCTTTCGAGGCCTTGATCGTTTTCAACCTTCGCGAGAACAGTTTGAAGATCGTTGCGAGTCAGGAGGTCTTTGATTGACTCGGCAAACTGCGAATAATAAGCAAAATTAAAATATTCACAAGTAGAAAAGGACAAGTTCTTACGTCTTTGCCGTCCAGAATCATACGGATATAGTCATGGCAGTGTAATTTATATAGCACAGGAGTTATTTCGGCTCTGATATTGGAAGCTCGTTTAATGTAGTTATTGATGATCGCTCTGAGCGCCTCATAGATCTATGTACAGTTAGCTCTCTTGATTAAAATAATCAGTGAATTCAGTTACAAGTTTCCTGTCAAGACTCTTATTCTGCTCAATAAGCACTATTTCCAGGCCATGGAGCGCTGATCTGACGATCTTGATTTCACCTAATGGCGTCGTATAAAGCTATCTCATCTCATAGACCATCCTTACTTTGGTTCAGATCCCGCAATACAGAAGTAAACGCATTTATTAGCGTTCGTGAGTGCTCCTATTTAACGATGTTAGACCTCATTGAAATCATCGATTTATTCGTGTACTCTTTGAAATTTAGCGTCAATGGATAGCATGCCAACGACATTGAGAGCAAGCGTTTTTGTAGTAGTGTCCTTGACCTCGAATTTTTCAATACACGCTTGCAACGTTTTAAATTGCCTTATCTAAACGCCGTTGAACAAACGTACTAATCAATTCAGAAAATACCTGCTTCATGATCTCTTGGTCATTAGTTTTGATCGCAACGGCAATAATCGCCTTCAGAAGTTTAAACGACACTGCTAATGAGGCCATTTGCTTGGTTTCATCCAACGACGACAATAAAATTGCAA